>WNGE01000103.1_pt1 | contig 91467 bp, 80 predicted proteins | sample 5400651 | NCBI WGS metagenome assembly WNGE01 (sample SAMN13153370, study PRJNA577476) | soil metagenome | isolation source: 60 cm soil or saprolite under grassland replicate 2 | place: USA:California | collected 2016-06-15 | reverse complement strand
CTTGCGGACCTTTGACCTGTCAGCGCCAGGAAACAAGATCGAGAAGACGTCTTCGAGACGAAGTACATCATCCTCACGAGCCAGTATGGCGTGACTAGAGGGCGCGATCGCCTTCGGGTCTGGCTGCATGCAACTCATCGGTCCTGCTTCGGCGTGACGGGCTGGTCGTCAGCCACAAGACGGTCGGCGTCCGGTGCCCAGGGTCAGGCCAGGAGGCCGCCGAGCCCGTGCCGGTTGCCTCCTGGCTTCCGCTTCGTGCCGGTCTGACACCGCACGGCCTGCGCCACGGCCACCAAACCTGGCTGGACGACCTGGGCGTTCGTTACGTCTTGCAGTCTGAGCGCATGGGCCATGAGGTACCCGGAATGCGCGGCGTCTACAGCCACATCACCCCAGGCATGCGCGAAGCCGTCACGGCCGGATTGCAGCAGCTTTGGGAGACCTCGCTCCGCTACCGGGCGCGCATCGCCCCGCACTCGCCAGTCGGGGTCCTGGACGCACTCCTGGCGCCGTTCCGGGAGCCGACGAACAAGATCCGCTCCCATTCTGCTCCCAAAATCGGACACCGGAACGCCGGGAGCCCCGGCCGTCTCACAGACCGGGGCTTCTGACCTGCGGTTTCAGTGGGGTGAGCGATGGGATTCGAACCCACGACACCCAGGACCACAACCTGGTGCTCTAACCGACTGAGCTACGCCCACCAAGACCGCGCGACACGCGCTTGATGAAGCATAGCCGCAACCACCCGCTCGGCCGAACGCGCGCGTCGTGCCGTGCTCACCCCGCGGCGCTGGTGGTGTCTTCCGCGGCTGGCACTGCCACATCGTCCTGGCCGGCAGGCGCCGCGACGTACATCCGGGCCAGCTCCCGCGCGGTTGCCGAGTCGGGCCCCGGCCGGGGGACGAACACGGCCGCGCGGTAGTAGCGCAGCTCGAGAATGCTCTCCGTGACGTCAGCGAGAGCTCGATGGCCGCCCTTCTTTTCCGGGCTGGCGAAATAGACCCTCGGGTACCAGCGCCGCACCAGTTCCTTGACGCCGGACACGTCGACCATCCTGTAGTGCAGGAACGCGTCAAGTTCCGGCATGTCGCGGGCGAGGAAGGCCCGGTCGGTGGCGATGGAGTTCCCGCACAGCGGCGCCTTCTTCGGGTCGGGAAGGTAACCGCGCACGTAATCGAGCACCTGCTGCTCCGCCTGCGCCAGCGTCACCCCGCGGTCGAGCTGATCGAGCAGCCCGGACGAGGTGTGCATCTCGCGGACCACGTCGGACATCTGGGCGACCGCGTCAGGCGGTGGCTTGATGACCAGGTCGACGCCACTGTCAAGCATGTTGAGCTCGCCGTCAGTGACCAGGCAGGCGATCTCGACGAGGGCATCGCGGCCCAGATCAAGACCCGTCATCTCGCAGTCGATCCAGACGAGCCGGTCGGTCATCCCCTCAGCTTAGAGCCCACGCGAACAGGCCCGCGCACCGAAAATTTTTCCGAACGGCTGCCGCTGCGCGAACCATCTGCCGATCCGCGCCGCAGTCCCGGCCGAACCGGCAACAGCGGTGACCCACTGGTGTTCATCGAGCATGCAGCGGTGGGTCACCGCTGTTCCCAGGGTGGCATCGGTGGCGCACCGGTGTTCCTTACGGCAACAGCGGAGGGCCACCGCTGTTGCCATAGGTTCGCAGGCGCACGTGGGCAGGCACGGCCACCCCTGGTGGCAGCTCCGGGTCCGCCTCCGCCTCACCAAAGGTCGTGATGACGGGGAGGACTCCCGCCCACAGCTCCGGATGGTGATCCTCAGGTTCGTCGATCGGCGGGCCCGATCGCACCTTCACCGAGGCCTCGCTCAGCGGGATCGCGAGCACCATGGTGGCGGCGAGCTCCTTGCGCGTCGGCCTCCGGGTGGCCGCCCACTGGCCGGGCGCGAGCTGCTCGACGATTGCCCGCATGCCGCGCAGCCGTTCGGGATCCTGGGTGACAGCCCGTGCGGTGCCGAAGATCATCGCGCTGCGGTAGTTGGCGGAGTGGTGGAACACCGACCGGGCGAGCACAATGCCGTCGAGGTGTGTGACCGTGACGCACACCGGCCGGCCCACCGCGGCGCTCAAAGCGGCGTTGGCGACCGACCCATGCAGGTACAGCGTGTCCCCGATGCGCCCATAACCAGTGGGGAGCACCACCGGCGAGCCGTCCACGATCACGCCGAGATGACAGACGAGGCCTTCATCAAGAACGGCGTACAGCTCGGCGCGGTCGGCGCGTCCGCGCTCGCGCTTGCGGTGCAGCCGGGTCCGCGGGGTTGGCGACAGTGGCACTTGGGTGTTCATGGCCCGTAGCATAGATATCAAGTGGACTGATCAAAATGGCCACTTCTCGGTAAAAGGAGATATCCACTTGGAGCGGGTCTGTGTCGAGCCGCCGGTGCTGCTCGATCGCGCCGACGGCGAGCCGCTCACGGCGCAGCTGTCAGGCCAGCTCCGCGAGGCGGTGCGCCGCGGCCGCATCGGCGCCGGAGACCGCCTGCCCTCCACCCGCGCGCTCGCCGCCTCACTCGGCGTCAGCCGCACCGTGGTGACCGACGCGTATGCGCAGCTTTACGCGGAAGGCTGGATTGAAGGCAGGCACGGTTCTGGGACATTCGTCGCGGCCGGCGCCGCGAGCGGCGGCGCGCTGGGCCACGCGGCCACCCGCGATGGGGCCGACGGTCGGGGGGTGACCGCCGCACGCGACGGCGCCGCGGCGGTCGTCGCGGGCGCGTCCGCCCTGCCGCGGCACGTCAGGCGCGTCCGCGCCGAACCGCCAATGATCGACTTGCAGCCTGGCGTGCCCTGGGCGGGCGCCATCGACAAGACGGCCTGGCGCCGCGCATGGCGCCGAGCAGGAGCGGCGCGCGTCTCGGCGTCACCACCGCCGGTGGCCGATCCGGCTGGGCTGCCGGAGTTGCGCCGGGTGCTCGCCGGCTACCTGCGGCGGAGCCGGGGCGTGAGCTCCTCGCCCGAGGGGATTATCGTCACCCGCGGTGTCGCGAACGGCCTCGACCTCATCGCTGCCGCGCTGTTGCGGCCGGGCGATGCCGCCGGGATCGAAGAACCGGGATGGCCGGCCGCCCAGGCCATCCTCGCCGCGCGCGGCGCCCGCATCGTGCCATGCCCGGTCGATGACCACGGCCTCGTGGTTGACGCGCTACCGCCTGGATTGCGCCTGATCCACGCCACTCCGGCCCATCAGACGCCGCTCGGCGGGCGGCTTCCCGTGCCACGGCGCCAGGCCCTGCTCGCTTGGGCCCGCAGGACGAGCGCGCTGATCGTGGAGGACGACTACGACAGCGAGTTCCGCTACGATGTCGCGCCGCTTCCTGCCCTGCACTCTCTCGACCCCGATGTCGTGGCCTACCTTGGCACGACAGCAAAGACGCTCACCCCGGAACTGTCCGTCGGCTGGCTCGTCGCTCCGCGGGAGGTGTTCACGCTGGTCACCGAGATGCGGCTCAGCCTGGCCGACCGCACTCCCGCCGCCATGCAGCACGCCACGGCAAGCTTGATCGAGGGCGGTTACCTGGAACGGCATGTCCGCCGGATGCGGCACGAGTATGCGCGGCGGCGCAGCGCCGTCACCGGAATCCTTGCCACATTGCCGCCGCCGGCCCGCCTCCTCGGTGACACGGCGGGCATGCACGTGGTGCTTGAACTTCCTGGCGCGGTGGCAGACGCCGCCGCGGCGGCGGCGCGCGAGCGCGGCGTGGCCGTCGCCACGCTTGACCGTTACTTCAGCGCCGAAGCGGCGCGGTCGGTCCATGGGCTGGTCTTGGGTTACGGCGGCGCGGCGCTTGGCCAGGTGAGGCACGGCTGCGAGATTCTGCGCGAGATCGTCCGGCCGTTGCTCGCGCCTTGATCGGCCAATGTCTGCATCGGCCCATCGGCCGCCGCCTTTGCGTCGGCCCGTAACCCCTCAGCCCGTGCTGCTCAGCTGCGCTTGTTTCTCGTCGGTCTGGTGAACGCGGCCGAAATGAAGCGAACCCGCGCGCGTTGCTGGCGTCCAATCCCGGCGCGGCGCGTCCCTGGCCCACCGCGGAACCTCGATGGTCGGTATCTCGCCAGGATCGGTGAGCCGGTCGATGTCGACGGCGCCTGGGCCGGTCGCGTCGCAGTCTGGCACCTGCGAGCCGCCGAAATGCCCTCCTCGCGCCCACAGCCGGCGGCTGCGCGGCCCGCCGTGCGCGCGCGAGAACGGCGCTGGGGGGCCGGCCGGCCACGATCGTGATATGTGCCAGGAGTCCAGCCACCAGACGATGCGCTCCAGGTCGGTCATCGGGCCCGCGGTGAACGGCGCCCTCGCGAAGCTGATGACGCCGATCTGCACGCACAGCCGCCCTTCGGTGTTGACGGCCGTGCTCTGGCCCGATGGCGCGGCGGTTTCCCTGGCCAGCCCGTCCCCGCCAAGCGCGCGCCCGGCCCGCAGCGCGGGGATGAGCTGCACGATCTCGCCGGTCAGCGGATTCCACACCAGGTGCGGCGCGCGGCCACGCTGCTCGGCGTGCTTTGCCGCGGACCGCGCGGACACCAGGCGCGGATCGGTTTCAAGTGTGAGCCAGACCGCGCGTGGCGCGCCACCGCGTGGCTCTCCTCCGTCGGCACTCGCCCAAAGACGTGCTGCGCTTGGCATCCATGCTTCGCCCACAGCGGCCCCCTTCGCGCGCAGGTCTAGACCACGACGGTTCCGTGGCTCATTCCTTGCTACGTCAGGCCAGGGCGTTAGTCCATAGTCGCGGACGCTGTACCTGTAATGAAACTGCTGAGAAACTCGACGGAAACCGCGAAGGGCGTTATGGCGATCAACGGTGTTCCTGGTATCGGTGAACCGACGCGGCTGATCCGGTGGCTGGACTCGCACGGCGTGCCCGGCGCCGCACAGCTCCGCGGCATCGAGCTCGTTGCGGGCGGCAGGTCCAACCTGACCTACCGGCTCGATTTCGGCCCGGCCGCCGGTGCTGGCCCCGCGCGCCGCTTGGTGCTGCGGCGGCCGCCGCTCGGGCATGTGCTGCCGACCGCGCACGACATGAGCCGGGAGTACCGAGTCCTTTCCGCGCTGCGGGGCACCGACGTGCCGGTCCCCGCGCCGGTCACGTTCTGCCCAGACTCCGACGTCGTCGGCGCGCCGTTCTACGTCATGCAATACGTGGACGGACTGGTCCTGCGCACGGACAAGGATGGCGAGAAGATCACATCGCGGCAGGCGAGCGAGATCTCCGAATGCCTGGCCCAGACGCTTGCGGCCATCCACGCGGTGGACATCGCCGCGGTCGGCCTGGTCGGGTTCGGCCGGCCGGCCGGGTACCTTGCCAGACAGCTGAAGCGCTGGCAGCGGCAGTGGGAGCTGTCGGCGACGAGAGAGCTGCCCTGCTATGACCAGTTGGTCAGCCGCCTGGCGCAAGGTCTGCCGGCCGTCAGTGAGGGCACCCTCGTACACGGCGATTTCCGCCTCGACAATCTGTTGATCCGGCTGGATCCGCGGCCGAGCGTGGCCGCCGTCGTCGACTGGGAGATGTCCACGCTTGGCGATCCGCTGGCCGACCTGGGGCTCACCTTGGCCTATTGGACGGATCCCGGCGACACCGAGCGGCTTGGGCTGGCGCTCGCCGGAGCGATCACCTCCCGCCCTGGGTTTGCCACCAGCGCCGGGTTCGCCCGCCGCTACGCGGAGCTGACCGGCAGGGACGTCTCCGGCATCGGGTACTACGTGGCCTTCGGCACGTTCAAGCTCGCGGTGGTGCTCGAGGGCATCCACGCGCGTTTCCTGCAGAACAAGACCGTGGGAGAAGGATTCGACCAGGCGGGAAGCGGTGTCCCGATGCTCATCGAGCGAGCCAACCGCACACTCGACGGATTGGCCGAAGATTTGTGATGAGGCCCGGCGCCCCGCTCCCGCCGGGCCTCACAGAGAATGACGCACTGCGTCCGCGGGTGGTTCACAGATCCAGCACCTAGTTTCGTGCGATTTCTTCCGGCCCTTTTTGGGCGGCTTGCGAGCCAGGACGACTTCGGTCGTCCTGGCTCGCAAGCCGCCTAGCAGTTGGGCACGCAGATGCGGCGCGCAAGGGCGTCGAAGAACACGTGGGCGATGTCTGATGGCCGCTCCACCACGTAGCTCTGGCCATGCGTAATGGCCGTGACCTGCCGAAGCGCCACCGTGTCCGCGTCGCCGCCCGCGGAGACCGTGATGATCTCCACGGGACGCCGCGGGTCGTAGTCCTGGCGCAAGCTCGAGAGCAGCGCGCCGAGCGACATGTCGTGCGGCGCGGTTTGCGTGCCGGACCCGAGGACGATGAGGGCGTTCACGTGGCTGGGCTTGTAATGCGCGGTCATCCACCTGAACGCAGCGAGCACCGACGCGTACATTGCTGCCGGCGCGCCCGGCTTAGCAGTGATCGTCCGGGTGTACTGCTGTAGCTGCTGACGCCGGGTGATGAGCCCGAGTTGTTGCGGCAGCGGGCCCATGGGCACGAGCACGCGGTAGGGCAGCGACCCGTTGAGCCGGTAGTTGTACTCCCATGCGCCCATCTCGGTGCTGTCAGGAAACAGCGACAGCCCGAGGTCCGCGGCCTGCTCGAGCACCTGAAGCCGCGTTTCGCCGCCTGGCACGAGCGGCGCCGTCATCGCGCCGGAGATGTCGTTGAGCACGAGGTCGCGCGAGCCGAGGCTAAGCCGCTTCCACGCTTGGAGGGCCGTGCTGGCCTCCCCGGGCGCCGCAAAGGCAACGGCCGGTTGCGGGCTGCCGACGATCCCGAACTCGCTGCCGGCCTGGTCCGCCTGGCCGCTTGCGGACCGGAAACCGTTGCCCCGCACGTAGGTGGCGGCAAAGGTCGACCGAAGGATCTGCTGGAACTGCTCCGCGGCCTGGATCTTCAGCGCCGAGGAGGTCGTCAGCGCGAACGGGTAGTCGAGGTCGTATTCCTGGCTGGGGTAAAAGGCGGTGAGCGGCACGCGTGGGTTGGACTGGTTGTAGGCCTTTATGGCCTGCTCGCTGGTAATCGTGATCGGACGTGCGTTCCAGGGCGGTTCGGCGAGCCCGGCGAAAGCGGACAGCGCTCTGGGGTCGTTGAACGACGTCGTCGGTATGACGTTGTGGACGAAGTTGGTGAACTCGTCGCGTGCGGTGCGCTGATTGCCGAACAGGCGGCGGATTTCCACGATGGTCGCAAGCCCGACCGCGCTGTGTGCTGGATCGGGAACCTGTATCTGCAAGCCCAGCGAGGTCGGCGGGCCACCCAGCGCTTGGGGGAACAGCGTTCGCCAGTCGACATGGCGTGACCACCGGGCCATGGTGCCGGTGACTTTCCGCGGTACCGCGATGACCAGTGGGGACTTGGCCACCGACACTCCCGTGGGGCGCACCGCCGCGGCGCCGCGCGCCGAGTTGCGCACCGCGTCAACCCACAGGCTGGAATCGGGAACCCAGGCGTCGATTGGGGTCTCGCCTGGGATTGCGCTCATTCCAGACAGCTCTGTGGCCACCGTGTCTGGAGCGTCCTCCGTGACCTCGACCTGGGCGCAATGCCCGCCGACATCGCGGTTGAGGTCGTTGAAGTACTGGCCGATGCGCTGCACCGCGGGGGCCACGTCAAGCGCGGCCGCCACGTGCAGGCGGACGGGGTTCTGCTCGCACAGGGCGCGCACCAGGACGGCCCGCACGCCGATCACAAGGACAAGGACGATGACGACACCGCCCGCGACCATGCCCACGATCCACCTGCGGTTACTGCGCGGCCTCGGATTTGGCTGGGTCGTCTGAACATACGGCAGCTCGTCGTCCATGGCCTACCTCACTCATGGCCGCGCTCATGGCCGCGCACGGTCCTTTCCGGCCGCACATTACCTGGCAATTCGGCGCGGGGCAGGACAAGTTGGTTCTTGTGTGACCACTGTGAACAGCGCGTGAAGCTTTCCTGGCGCTGCGTTCGCGCGAGCTGCCCACCCGGCCGCTCTCATGGCCGCCGTTCGGCAGACTGGCAGGGTGGCAGACGTTGTCGTCCTTGACGATCCGGGTGACGAACGGCTCGCGGATTACGTGCGGCTGCGTGATGTCGGCCTGCGCCGAAGCCTCGAGGCCGAACACGGCCTGTTCCTGGCCGAGGGTGAGAAGGTGATCAGACGAGCGATCGCGGCCGGTTACCCGGTGCGATCGCTTCTGCTGACGAGCAAACATCTGGCTGGGCTCGCGGACCTGCTCGACGGCTGCGCCGCGCCCGCCTACGTCGTCGGCGAGCAGGCGGTCGAGCGACTGACCGGCTTCCCTGTACACCGCGGCGCGCTTGCCTCCTTCCGGCGGCTGCCCCTGCCCGCCGTGGCTGAGGTGATCGGGACCGCCCGAAGGATTGTGACGCTGGAGGACCTTGTCGATCACACGAACGTCGGCGCGGTGTTCCGCTGCGCCGCGGCGCTCGGCCTCGACGCGGTGATCTTGGCCCCTCGGTGCGCTGACCCGCTCTACCGGCGGGCGATCAAGGTGTCGATGGGTGCGGTGTTCGCCGTTCCTTACGCCCGCATGACGGACTGGTACGGCGGCCTTGCGGAGCTGCGCAGCGCGGGCTTTCGCCTGCTCGCGTTGACCCCGGACCAGGCCGCCGCGCCGATAGGCAAGGTCCGCACGGGGGACCGGGCCGCGCTGCTGCTGGGCAGCGAGGGCGACGGGCTGTCGTCGCGCTGGCTGCGGGAGGCGGACGAGGCGGTGTGCATCCCGATGAGCCCCGGCGCGATGGCGGCAGGGGTCGACTCGCTCAATGTCGTGGCCGCCGCGGCCATCGCCTGCCAGTCCTTGATGGGCAGCTAATGACCGCCGGTCGGCCTTGGGACCGTTGCGCCGCATCGCTCGCATGTGCTGTCTCGCTCCACCTGGGTCGCAGGTGACCTGCGTCGTGTCGGCCGTCCGGCCGGCTGCCAGGTCGGCCGCAGCAGCGCGATGAGCGTCCCGCCGAGCGCGAGCACAAGGCCGATGATCTGGACCTCGGCGAGGCTGATCGATGCGGGCAGGTCCGTGCTGAACGCGACGTTACCGCGCGTCGACGGCGCCACCGACGTGCCAGCCGAGCCGAGCGGCGGTTGAGCCGTCGCCGCTCGCCGAGCTGGGATGGTCGGCAGAGCGGTGGCGAGGTCCGAAGGCGCGGGTCGCGTCAGTGTTCCGGCCGGCTCGCCCGACGGCGCCACGCCGAGGTACGGCTGCTCGCCTGGTGCGCCGACGTGGGCCAGGGAACGCCGCGCAGGGGAGTGCCGCGCGGGGGAGTAAGGTGCGCCGAAGTGTGCCATGCCGCCGCCCGCGGCGGCGCGGGTCTCACCTGGCGTGCCTGCGCCGCGGTGTGGCATGCCTGCTTTGGTGGCGGCTCGGGTCCGGGTTCCGGCTTGTCGTGACCGCGACGTCCGGCCGTGCGCCGATGACAATCGGCCCTGACTGTGGCGACGCTGGCGGGCCACAGGCCTGAAGCGGAACGTGGCGACCGCGAGCGCGGCGCCGGCGCCGGAGGCAGGCGGCTCACCCGCGCAGGGAGGTTGCGTGGCCTGGCCGCACGCGGGCGCGCCCGCGACGGCGGCTGCGACCGCCAACCGGATGCCGCCGCCGCGCCCAGCGCTCGCCGGCAGACCGACAACAACGGGTACTTTCACCGTCGCGCCGTTGGCAGCGGCCGCCATGTCAGCCGGGCCGAGGCTGCATACCCTTATCACCGGTCCGCTCACGCGCGCAGCGGTCTCACCCAGTGCGGCGCGAACGGTCGTGAGCCCCGCGCCGCGCGCGTCTGGCGGCGATGCCGTGGCGTTCACGACGGCCGCGGGACCCGGGCTTGCCGCGGTGTCTGGCGTCGGCGCCGCTGCGGCCGGGTCGGCGGCAGCGCCGCCCGCCGTGTGGCAGCCCAGCGTCACCATCACGTTGGTGGGCCGCGCGCCCGCGGCGATCGTGACTCCGGTGCGCAGTTCGCTGGCCGGCCATATTTCGATCACATAGCGCAGCGAGCCTCGCCGCGGTCGCGCTTCCGGGCGGGAGGGCTGCAAGGAGAGGTCGATGGAGCGCGCCGGGCTGGTGGATGCCGTGCCCGGTGTGGATGCTGTCGGTGCGGGCGCACGTGGCGAGAGCGCCGGTGACGGCGCGCTGGTCGGTGCCTGTTGTGACGGCGCGCTCGGCGAGGTCGGCCGTGCTGCCGGGACCGCAGCGGACGGCGGACCGGGCTGTGCGCTGGTGGACGGCTGCATGGTCGTCGGGGTGGCTGGCGGCGTCGGCGACGCGGTCAGCCCGGTATGGCTGGCCGTCGCTGCCAACCTTGTCCCCTCCGATGCGGCGCTGAAGCCCGCACAACCAAGGCCTGCGCCGGCGACGGCCACGCATGCGGCCAGCGCCGCGAGCGTGCGGCTTGCCGAGCCCCTCGCGCACGGTCTCATGATCCCCCCGAACATCACATGTGAACTCGAACATCACATTGCACTTAGCTCGCTGCCAGTGACATACGAAGAGTAGTCGTTTGAATGCGAAACGGTCACGCAAGCCGCACCACCCGGCCCAGCGCCCGTGGCGGACCACAACGCGGTCTAATCCGAGAACCGGCCGTAGCTGCCGCGGTAGAACAGCAGCGGACCGCCGAAATGGTGCCGTTCCAGGTGGTGTACGCGGCACACGACGATGATGTGATCCCCGGCTTGGTGCTCCGTCTCTGGTGAGCACTCCAGCCACGCGACGGCGCCCTCGAGCACTGGATGGCCGGCCGGCGACGCGGTCCACACCAGGCCGTTGAACTTGTCGCCGCCCTTGGTCGCGAGCTGAAGGCAGACTTCACGCTGATCCTCGGCCAGGATGTTGATGCAGTGCCGTTGCGCGGCGCGGATCTTCGGCCAGGTAGTGCTCGTGTGCGCGATGCAGAACGCGACCAATGGCGGGTTGAGCGAGACGGACGTGAAAGAATTCGCCGCGAGCCCGGTCGGCTGAGTGGTGGCCGGATCGATCGCGGTGACGGCGACCACTCCGGTCGCAAACGTGCCGAGCACGCTGCGAAACCGCATCGCGTCAACACTTCCGAGCCCGGTGCGCTGTTCCGGCTCGGGAATGTCCTCGCGCGAGCTGTGGTGGGCGCTCATCGGCTCCATCGAATCACGCATGCGCCCGCGCTTTGCCAATGCCGCGCGCGTGCCGTGCCGCGGCGCGGCGGTGGCGCTGGCTCGAGCCGTTTTCGCTGACGTCGGCGACAATGGGGTGCTTGTGCGGTGGCGGCGCACCGAACATTCGCCACGGTAGCCGAACGACCGCAGGATGGAGGGCCCCAGACCAATGCCGCTACGGATCGCCGTACTCGCCAAGCAGGTCCCCCGCTTCGACGAGCTGCGGCTTGATGCCAGCGGCAGGCTCGCACGAGATGGTGTCGAAACCGAGATCAACCCGTACTGCCGCCGGGCTGTCGCGAAAGGCGTCGAGCTCGCCCACGCCGCCGGTGGAAGCTGCACCGTGTTCACGCTTGGCCCGCCACAGGCGGAGGAATTGCTCGCCGAGGCCATCGCCTGGGGCGCGGACGAGGGCGTGCTGATCAGCGATCCCGCGTTCGCGGGTTCTGACACGCTCGCGACGTCGCGGGCGCTCGCCGCGGCGATCAACCAGCGCGGGCCGTTCGGCCTGGTGCTGGCCGGCCTCAACTCCGTGGACGGTGAGACCGGCCAGGTGCCGCCGCAGCTCGCTGAGCTGCTTGGCCTGCCGTTCCTTTCCGGTGCGCGCGAGCTTAGCCTGGACGGCGACCTGGTGCAGGCGCGCTGTGAGCGCGACTACGGGTTCGTCACTGCCCACCTCCAACTGCCCGCGCTGATCACCGCGGCCGAGCGGCTGTGCCAACCGGCCAAGGTGGCGCCCGCGCAGCGGCCCGCCGCGAGTGCGCGGATCGATGTGGTGACCGCGGCGGACGTTGGCGCCGGACCGTGGGGCCAGCAGGGCAGCCCCACCCGGGTGGGCGAGGTTCGGCTGTTGGCGCATGACCGCCGCCCGGCCCGGCTGTCCGGCCCGCTGTCGCGGCAGGTCCGTCATGTTGCAAAGCTCATCAGACATCTTCCAGAACGGCTGCCGCTCGCCGCGCCGGGCGCGCACGTGCCGCCACCCAGCACGGCGACGTCCACCAGTGGCATCTCGCCTGCGGACAAGCCCGGCGATCCTGCCCTGCCTGCGGACTCGGTCATTCCTGTCATAGCGGTCATCGCCGAACCGGGACGGCCGCAGCTCACCCGCGAGCTGCTCGGCGCTTCTGCGCAGCTTGCCGCACAGCTCGGCGGTCGCACCGCCCTGCTGGCCACCGAGGCGGCCGACCCCTCGCTCGCCTGGGCCCAAGGGGCGGACACCGTGATCAGGTTCAGCCCTGAGCAGGCGCCACCGCCGGTCGCCGCTGCCGCGTACGTGGCGCCAGCGGCGGAGGATGTCGCCGCGGCGATCGCCTCCTGGGCCCGGGGTGGCAGTCGCGCTGACCGCGGCGACGTCGGCGCGGACAGCCGGTTGCCGTGGGCGATCCTCGCGCCGAGCACGTCGTGGGGTCGTGAGCTGGCCGGTCGGCTGTCGGTGCTGATCGCGGCCGGGCTTACCGGCGACGCGGTCGCGCTTGAGGTGGCCGGCGGTCGGCTCGTCTGCTGGAAGCCCGCCTTCGGCGGGCAGCTTGTTGCGGCGATCACAGCGCGTTCCGCGGTTCAGATGGCCACCATCCGCCCGGGCGTGCTCACCGCGCTACGCCCTCGCGAGGGTCCGGGCAGGGCCGCAACCGGTCGTGGGTTTCTCATGACCCGCGGGCGGGTGACGATCACCGGGCACGTGATCAACGACGAGCCGGAACGCCTGGCCCAGGCCCGCGCGGTCGTGTGCGTGGGCAACGGAGTCGATCCATCGCGTTACGGCGAGCTTGCGCCGCTGCTCGATGTGCTCGGCGCCGAACTCGCCGCCACACGCAAGGTGACCGACGCAGGCTGGCTGCCCCGCAGCCGCCAGGTCGGGATCACCGGGCGCGCCGTCGCCCCCGCGCTCTACCTGCTGCTTGGCGCGTCCGGCAAGGTCAACCACATGGTCGCGACGCGGGGCGCGGGCCTTGTCGTGGCGGTGAATTCCGATCCGGACGCGCCGGTTTTCGACGCCGTCGACGTCGGGATCGTCGCCGACTGGGCGCAGTTCGCGCGCCTGCTCACCAGCGAACTCGTGGTCGGCGAGGGGCCACACGGTGTGCCAGAGGAACAGCGTGGGTCCATCGGCGTTCCATAGCGCCGGCCGATAATGGAGCTGACCGCATCGTCGGCGACTGGTAAGTTCGTGGCTCTTGTGCCGTCGCTCCCCGCCGTATCCGAGGAGAGCCTGCATGCCCACAACCAGTGACACAGACAAGGAGCCGACCCACCCCCATCTACCTGCCGATACCCGCTCCGAGCAGCCGCCTGATCCGGGTGGTCAGGTCATCGCGATGGAGCAGGCTCACCTGCACGCCTCGCGCGAATGCCTGCGCCGTATGCGAGAAAACGTCCTTTCGCTCAAGGCGCTTGGCGGGGACCGTGTCTCAGAGGAATACCTGAAGGCAGATCTTTACCGGCGGGCCGAGGCGCTTCGTGATATCCCCGGTACGCCGCTGTTCTTTGGCCGTCTCGACTACGTGGGACCGCCCGCGGAGCGATTGCACATCGGCCGCCGCCACGTTCACGACCCGGACGGCCACCCCATGGTGATCGACTGGCGGGCGCCGTTGTCGCGGCCCTTCTACCGGGCGAGCCCCGCCGCGCCGATGGGCCTGTCACGCCGCCGCCGGTTTGGCTTTTCTGGCGGCGAACTCACCGCCTACGAAGACGAGGACTTTGCCGGCCGGCCAGCCCTCGGCAAGGCCGACGCCCCCAGCCGCATCTTGATCGAGGAGATCGAGCGGCCGCGAGTGGGACCGATGCGCGACATCGTCGCGACCATCCAGCCCGATCAGGATGACATCGTTCGCGCGGGCGCCGAGCAGACCGTGTGCGTGCAGGGCGCACCTGGCACCGGCAAGACCGCCGTCGGCCTGCACCGTGTCGCGTATCTTCTCTACGCCTACCCCGAACGGATGCGCCGTGGTGGAGTGCTCGTCGTAGGCCCGAACCGCGCCTTTCTCGGCTACATCCGCGGCGTGCTGCCCGCGCTCGGCGAACTGGACGTCAGCCAGGTGACGGTGGCTGAGCTGGTTGGCACGGTGCTGCCCGCTGCGCCGCGAGCCACAGCGCGCGTTGCCGCAGGCGACGCGGCCGGCGGCGGGAACAGCCCAGATGAGGTGGCTCGGATCAAGGGCGACGCGCGGATGGCGGAGGTTTTGCGCCGGGCGCTCTGGTCCCATGTGACCGTGCCTGTCGCGGGCGTGGTGCTGCCGCGCGGCACGCGGCGCTGGCGGGTTTCTGCCGATGAGATCGCAGACCTTGTGGCCGGGCTACGGCAACGCGGGGTCCGTTACGGCGCCGGCCGCCAGCTTCTCGCGCACCGGATCGCGCACGTGATCCTCACTCGGTTGGAGGAGGCGGGGGAGCCGTGCGACGACCGGACTCACGATGCGGTTCGGCGGTCCCGGCCGGTGAAGGCGGCTGTGGACGCGATATGGCCACCGGTCGACGCGGTGCGGCTTGTGCTGCGGCTGCTCTCCGATCAGGCGCTGCTTGCCGCGGCCGCCGATGGCGTGCTCAGCGCTGCCGAGCAGGAGACGATCCGCTGGCCTGGGCCGGCCAGAAGCCCTCGTTCTGCGCCATGGTCGCCGGCTGACGCGGTGCTTGTGGACGAGGCTGCGGACCTTATTGAGCGCACGGCGAGCCTCAATCACGTCGTCGTTGACGAGGCCCAGGATCTGTCCCCGATGGAGTGCCGCGCGATCGGGCGGCGGTGCAGCACGGGCGCCGCCACCGTGCTCGGTGACATGGCGCAAGGCACCACACCGTGGGCTAGCGAGAACTGGCCATCGCTTCTGGCTCACCTCGGCAAGCCTGGTGCGGACATGCACGTGCTCGACGTGGGCTATCGCGTCCCTCGGCAGATCATCGACTACGCGAGCAGGCTGCTGCCCTACATCGCGCCTGAGCTGGCCCCGGCGGAGTCTCTTCGCCAGTCGCCCGGCGCGCTGCGCGTCGTGGGGGTGGACGCGGGCGGGCTCAGCCGCCGGGTTGCGGAGCTTAGCCGCGACGCGCTCGTCGAGCCGGGATCGGTCGGGGTCATCGGCGCGGACGATCATGTGGCCGCGCTGGCCAGGTCGCTGACCCAGGCGGGCCTGCCGCACGTGCTGCTCGGCGCCGACACCGAACTGCCCGACGACGAGTTCGCGGGAACCGCCGCCGAACCCGAGGAGGGGTCCACCGCGCCTGCCGAGGTGGGCCCGCCTGACGCGGTTGCGGCCGCAGGCGCGCGGCTGGTGGTTGTTCCTGTCACGCTTGCCAAGGGGCTGGAGTTCGATCACGTGATCGTCGTGGAGCCCGCTCGGATCACCCGCGGCGAGCAGGTCGGCCTGCGGCGTCTGTATGTGGCCCTCACCCGCGCCGTGTCCGTGCTGTGCGTGCTGCACGCCGAGCCCTTGCCCCGGCCCTTTGCCTCAGCGACGGCGACGGCGCGGCCGCGCAGGGACGCAGGCGCAAAACGAGATGACAATGCGCATGGCGGGTAGCGTGGGCCACCGGTGTTGTGGCAACGAACAGCGGAGGGTCACCGATGTTCCAGCAGCGGCGGCTCTAGCGAGCGATAACTATGGATAATGGCGCACCGGGCGGCAGGAAACGAGACGACGGCGCATGGGACGACAACGCGTTCGCGGGCACTGCCTTGGTCGATCACCATTGCCACGGGATCGTGCGGACCGACCTCGACCGGCGTGATTTCGAGCTCCTGATCACCGAGTCGAGCGACCCTGCTCCACCCAGCACCAGTTTTTTCGACAGCCAGCTCGGCCTGAGCCTGCGCAGGTGGTGCCCGCCGCTGATCGACCTCGCGCCGCACGCGGCGCCGGAGGACTACCTTGAGCGTCGGCGCGAACTCGGCGCCGCCGAGGTCAGCAGTCGGCTGCTCCGAGCCGCAGGGGTCAGCGATTTCCTCATCGACACCGGGTACCTGCCCGCGGATCTCACCAGCCCGGTTGAGCTCGCGAGAGCGGCGGACGCGCGTGCGCATTCTGTCGTGCGGCTGGAGCAGGTGGCGGAGGATTTCGCCGCCGCAGGAGTAGCCGCGGGGGAGTTCGCCGCCCGCTACGGCGAGGTTCTCGCAAGCGCCGCGGCCAGCGCGGTCGCGGTCAAGTCGATCGCCGCTTACCGGCACGGGCTCGACCTCGACCCGCAGCGCCCCGATCGGGCAGATGTGGCGCGGGCGGCGGCGGTTTGGCTTAGTGAGGCGGACGGGGCGGTGACAAGCGAAGCAGGGGCAGCCGAAGCAGCGGCCCATGAGGTTCGCCCACGGCTTCGCTCACCTGTGCTGCTTCGGTTCCTGCTCTGGTCGGCGATCGATCTCGGCTTGCCGATCCAGATTCACACCGGATTCGGTGACCGCGACCTTGCACTTCAGCGCAGCAACCCGCTGCTGTTGACCGGCTTCATCCGCGCGGCGCAGTCGGCCGGCGTGCCACTGCTGCTGCTGCACTGTTACCCGTATCACCGTGAGGCGGGGTATCTCGCCCAGATCTACCCGCACGTGTACTGCGACGTTGGGCTCACGCTCAATTTCACCGGCGCTCGGGCGCACGCGGTCCTCGCGGAGAGCCTCGAACTCGCGCCGTTCGCGAAGACGCTGTATTCGTCGGACGCGTTCGGCCTGCCCGAGCTGCACTACCTGGGCGCGGTGGTGTTCCGCCGCGCGATGGCCCGGGTCGTGGGCGGATGGCTGCGGGACGGGATGCTTACCGCGCACGACGCGCGGCGTATCGGCGCGGCGATCGGCGCAGGAAACGCGCGCCGCGTCTATGGGATCGCAGCGGGCGGGCGAGCCGGCTGAACCGCGTACGGTCGAGCACATGGAATTTCAGGATGTGGTACGGCGGCGGCGGATGATCCGGCGGTTCAGCACCGAACCCGTGCAGGAAGAAAGCCTGCGGCGACTGCTGCGCAACGCCGTCCGTGGCCCGTCAGCCGGCTTCTCGCAAGGCCAGGACTTCCTGGTGCTGCGCGGCGCCGAGCTGGCGCGCTTTTGGGAGGTGGCCGGCGAGGTTTCCTTCCAGTCGATGAAGACGGCGCCGCTTGTCATCGTCCCATTCGCGTGCAAGCGCGCTTACCTGGACAGATACGCGCGGCCCGACAAGGGCTGGACCGACAGGGACGAGGCGCGCTGGCCGATGCCGTTCTGGTATATCGACACGGGCATGGCGGCATTGCTGATCTTGCAGACCGCCGTGGACGAAGGGCTCGGCGCGCTGTACTTCGGGATCGTGCCCGAGGCGGTGGAACCGTTGCGCGCGGCCTTCTGCGTCCCGCGCGACTATGACCCGATCGGCGCTGTCGCAATCGGGTACGGCGCGGAAACCGCACCGGTGAACAGCTCGGCGCGCCGTCTGCCACGGCGCCCGCTGGAGGACGTCATCCATTACGGGCGCTGGTGAGGCAAGCTAGCCGCGGGCTCGGAGGCGGACGCCCTGCGGCGCAGGGCGTCCTTGTCGATGTCGCCGTCCGGGTTCAGCGGCAGCGAGTCGACGATGATGACGCGCCTCGGCACCTGGTGATCCGCCATGTTCCTGCGCGCCCAGGAGATCAGCGCGCCGGCATCCACGACCGCGCCCGGCCGCGGCACGACGAAGGCCCAGCCAACCTCGCCGAGAACCGGATCGAGCACGCCAATCACAGCGGCATGGGCAAGACCGCCGCTGAACAGCAGCAGCGCCTCGATTTCCGCCGGGTAGGCGTACAACCCGGCGACGATGAACACGTCCCGCTTGCGGTCCACGATCGCGAGATTGCCGCGATCATCCAGCATCCCGATGTCCCCGGTATGCAGAAAACCGTCGGCGTCGAGCGCCCGGGCCGTCTGTTCCCCGTCCTGCCAGTAGCCGCGCATCACGCCGTAACCGCCCACCACGATCTCGCCGAGCATGGCGGTCGGAACCTCCGCGCCGGCCGCATCGACGATCTTGACGACCATGCCCGGCACGGCGCGCCCGACGGTCGCGGCGATCACGTCGATCGGGTCGTCCGCCCGCGTCATGGCGACCAGCGGACTCTCGATCAGCCCATAACTGTTGATCACCCGCCGCACACCCGTCTCAGCCAGCAGCCGCCCGATAAGCTCCGGCGGCACGCCAGGGGCACCGCACGTTGCCACTCGCAGCGACGATAGGTTACTCGGCGTCCTGGGCGGCTGGTTGAGTAGCCGGTAAAAAAGGCTCGGCGGACCGGCAAGCAGGCTCGCCTGCTGCCGGTCGATCAGGTCCGTCAGCGCCGCTGGATCGAACGCCGCGACCGGCAGTATGGTCGCGCCTTTGAGCACGCAGGCGAGCAGCCCGGCATTGAGCCCGGACCAGTGGGAGAAGGGTGCGATCGCCGGGAACCTATCGCCTTCGTCCAGCGTGGCGATTTCGCTCCAGTCCCAGGACGCGCGCAACAGTTGCGCGTGATCGAGCATGACGCAGCTTTGGCCGCCGTCGGCGCCCGGCGTGGACAGGATCTCGCACAGGTCAGCCGACTGGACGGCAAGCGCGCGCTGCTCAGCCACGCGGGGCGCCACGCTTGCGCCCTGGGCGAGGAAGTTATGCAGCCGCCATGTGCCAGGGCGGCGCGCCTCATGAGCGGTCCGCGGGGTGGGAAGATCGCCAAACACCACCACCGTGCGCAGGTCGGGCAGCCCGGCGTAGGGCCGACCCGCTATGGGCTCGCCACAGGCCTGCGCGAGCACGGTCGGCGGCGCGGCGCGGCCGACGTCATCGCAGGTGAGAAGCACCGACGCTTGGGTCTTCTCGAGCACCTGACGCGCCTGCGCGCCGGTGAGCCCGGCGGGCACGGGGACGATCACCGCGCCTGTGTCCCAGACCGCGAATGCGGAGATGACCCAGCGGAAGCCGTTAGGGATCATAATCGCTACCCGGTCACCTGGCTGTACGCCCATGGCGATCAGCGCGCGGGCACCCTCCGTCGCCTGCCGCCGCAACTGGCCGAGCCTGAGCCGGATGGGGCCGTCCGCCACAGCCAGCGCGTCGCCACGGCGGGCAGCCTGATCGCGCAGCATCCGCGGGATCGTTCCCCAGGCTGGTACCTGCCCCATCAGGCCTCCCGTGGGAAGCCTATAGCCGCGCGCGTCCAGGCCCAGGTGGTTTCCTCGCTGATGGCACGGCAAAGACCAGCGGCAACGGCGCGCGGGGGGTTGGCTGACACGCAGCGCAGCCGATCGGTACCAACTGCCGTAACAGCGGCCCGAACGGCGCGATCGCCTCGTCGGGTCCCGCAGACGGCGGAGGGCCTCACCGTGTCGGCGCGCCCAGTGATGCTCCCATAAACTCAGCCCGTGACAGTGCAGGCGGTTATCTTCGACTGGGGTGGGACGCTGACACCCTGGCACACCGTGGACCATGAGGCGATCTGGAGTGAGCTGTGCACAGCCCACTTCGGCACGCTGGCCGCGGCCGGCCTGGCGGCCGCCATTATCGCGGCCGAGGAAGAGCTGTGGCAGGTCGCGCGGCAGCAGCACATGAGCGCGACCCTGGAGGATCTGTTCGCCCGCGCGGGGGTGACACCCGCCGCGGAGTTCGTGGCGGACTACTTCGACGCGTGGGCGCCGCACACCTTCACCGATCCGCAGGCAGCCGACCTGCTGCGTGAGCTGCGCACAAGGCAGATCCGCGTTGGCGTGCTGTCGAATACACTGTGGCCACGCGCCTGGCATGAGCAGATCTTCGCCCGCGACGGCGTCTTTGAGTTGATCGACGGCGCCGTTTACAGCAGCGAGCTTGGGGTCACCAAGCCGCATCAGGAAGCGTTCCGCGCGGCCATGGCGGCCGTCGGCGTCACAGACGCCGGGGCGTGTGTCTTCGTCGGCGACCGACTGTACGACGACATCTACGGCGCGCATGGCGCGGGCATGCGCACGGTACACGTACCGCACAGCGCCGTCCCGCATTTCGGCGGCGCGAAACCCGACGCGGTCATCCAGGCGCTGGCCGAGCTTACCGAGGTGATTGATACCTGGTAAGAGCTGCCCGCGCACTGCCTAGCGATCGTCACCCTGGACGGACGCCAGGACCTGCGTGATACGGCTCGCCGCGGCTTCAGCGTCGCCGGCCACCGCTATCCGCTCCGCCCACGACCACCAGAACCACCACGCGCCGTCGCGGCCACACGCGGCGAAGATATTCTCGGCAAGCATGCTCGCGGCCGGATTCACCACATGCAGGCTCGGGACGCGGCCCCCCGGCGCCTGCAGCCTCGCGCAGAGGCCGCGCCTGGTCAGCGCGGCCGCGAGCACCTCGAGGTAGCCCTGCTGCAGCTCGGTGGTCCCCTGGGCCCGTTGGGCCTCCATTGTCATGAATAATCACCTCTAGTAGTTGATCGACTGCGTAGAGTGGCGACCGTTACCAGCATGCCTGCTAGATAGCTCACCTGCAACATGCATAAAGAAATTCGCTATGTGAGTTTCACAAGTTACTACCGCAAAAAGGACGGCGAGGGAGTTGGCTGGCCACCCGGGGCCTCGTGGCCTCACCTGCCTGACCGACGGAGGGTCGCATATGGGGGATGGGCGGAGCCCCACGGTACGGCGTCGGCGGCTCGCCGCTGAGCTGCGCAGGCTCCGCGAGGCGGCGAGGCTGACGTGCGAGGAGGTCGCCGAGCATCTCGAATGCTCCGCGTCCAAGATCAGCAGGGTCGAGACTGGCCGGGTGTCGGTGTCGCCACGGGACGTCCGCGACATGCTCGGCCTTTACCGGGTCGAGGGGCACCAGCGCGAGGGACTTGTTCAGCTCGCCCGAGACTCGCGGCAGAAAGGTTGGTGGCATGCCTACAGCGACACGATGCAGCCGTGGTTTGCCACATTTGTTGGTTTCGAGGCGGCAGCTTCGGAGATCCGAAATTTCGAGGTCGACCTTATTCCAGGTCTGCTGCAGACTGAGGATTACGCCCGTATTGTCATCCGTGCCGGAAACGTGAACGCGGCGAATGAGGAGATCGAGCGTGGGGTAGCGCTCAGAATGGAACGTCAGCCATTGCTTACCCGTGACGGCGCACCCCAGTTGTGGGCCGTGATAGACGAGGCGGCGCTGCGCCGCCGAGTCGGCGGGCCCGGCTTGATGCGCCTTCAGCTAGATCACCTGCTCGACGTTAGCTCGATGCCGAATGTAACGATTCAAGTGCTGCCCTTCGGCGCGGGCGCCCACCCGGCGATGGGAAACCCGTTCGCGATCCTCGGCTTTCCTGAGCGAGCGGACCCCGACGTCGTCTACGTCCATGACCTTACGAGCTGCCTTTATGTCGAGGATGTGGAGGAGGTGGACCGCCATAACCTGATCTTCAACCACTTGCGTGCCACGGCGCTGTCCATCAGCGACACGGCAGCATTCATCGCCACTGTTCGCAAGGAGCTGTGACAACCGATCGAGAGGTGTGAAAACATGACCGCGTTTGACTTCGTTCGCGCGGCCTGGCGGAAAAGTTCCTACAGCGGTCACGCCAACAGCAACTGCGTAGAAGTTGCCACTGGCGGGCGCGCAGTCGCCGTCCGCGACTCCAAGAAACCGTACGACGGCGTCCTGGTCTTTCCGGGTAGCGAGTGGCGAGCCTTCCTTCGCCGCGTCAAGGAAGGGACGTTCGACCTGAGCTAAGGTTCTCCAGGCTCTTAATTAGAGGTTTCCCGGTCTGTCGCATGCACGGGCTGCCGAGCCATCGCGCTGTGCGGCAGTCCGGGGAACACGACCGTGGCGCCTCGCCATGTGGCGGCGCGCACCGCCGACTCCTGCATGGCGAGCGCGCCATAGGTCCGCATCCCCGGATGGGGCAGGCCGACGATGCCAAGGTATGCGCGCGTCACGCCGTTCTCGATCGCCGCCGCAAGCGCTATCGCCGCCCGCGCCGAGGCCACGGGAAACGGAAGCTGGTAGACGTCGGCGGCGGCAACGGGGCGCGCGCCCCGCGCGACGAGCATCGCGATCACCTGGTCACGGCGCGCGCGATGGGCGTTCCAGGCCGCAAGCGCCGCGCTTTGGCCGCGCCCGCGCAGGCGCGCTCCCGCGACCCCATAGCCGTACACCGCCGCGTGCTCGGCGTCGAGCGCTGCCTGCAGCGCGTCGATGACGGCCGTGTTCTTTGGCCGGGCAAAGCCTCGCCGCGCGGTCATCTGGCCAGGACCTCGCCACGTCGCCGCCCCCGCGCAACCTCTTTCACTGCGCGAGTCCGTGCTCGTCGAGCGCGGCCACGTGAGTTGCCTCGCAGGCGGCGATGCTCGCAAGCAACTGCGCCAGCGAGGGCGCGACCGCGCGTAGCTGCCGCACGTGCGCCGCAGCGGCCGCGCGCTCGGCGGATCGCAGCGCCGCGAGCGCGGCGGTGCGATTGCCCGGCGCCGGCGGCGGGCTTGGCGACGCCCCGCCGGGGATGCCCGTTGTTCTTTCTGCCGTTGTTCCTTCCGCCGCGCGGGCGGGCTCGATCAGTCGCCGCCTCAGCTCCGCGAGGTGCGCCGCGCTGTCGCTGATCAGTGGATCCAGCCGGCCGGACAGCGTGGGGTGAGCCGCGCGCGCCGCCTCATACATCGCGATCATCTGCTCCTTGGCGGCGATCGCCGCGCGCAGGACGGTGACGTCTGGCTCGGCCCGGCCGACCCGCGTGGCCGCCACAGACGAGCCGCAAGCAGCCACCGCGAACAGCGGCGTGTAGGTGGCCGCCGCGGCGACAGCGGTGGCGAGCGATGCCGTCATTGCCGCGCCAAGCACCGAGCGCCGTGTGGTGCCGCCCATCACCGCGCGACCGCCGCGATCCGAGGCGACGCCGTCTGCATGACCTTCTTGCACGGAATGTAAGCATGTCATGGCGCTGCGGCGGGACGCGGGTGACCCCGCTCGCGGCGGAAGCCGATCTAGGCGCCGAGCTCCGGATAGGCTAGACACAGGCAGAAAATGCGCCCGCGCGCGCTGGGTGAGGAGGTCGTGATGCGCACTGGCTCCCATCACGTACCAGCGCATCCGGGCCGGGTCGGCGATGAGCTCGATGGGCCGAGCGCCCCCGCCCGCCTGGACGCGCTGCGCCGGCTTGCCGAGCCCGTGGCCCGCGCGGCCGGCCTGGACCTGGAGTCTGTTCACCTCAGCTCGGTGGGCAAGCGCCGATTGCTGCGCGTGGTGGTGGACGCGGTGGGCGGTGTCGGCGTCGATGACATGGCCGTCGTCAGCCAGACGCTATCGGCGAAGCTGGACTCGTCCGGTCTCATGGGCGACAGGCCCTTCACGCTTGAGGTGACATCGCCGGGCGTCGACCGGCCGCTCACCGAGCAGCGGCACTGGCAGCGCGCGGTTGGCCGGATGGTCCAGGTCGCCGTCGTCGGGCAGCGTGGGCAGGCCGTGCGGGGCAGGATCACCGCCGCCGATGACCACGTTGTGGCCATCGACATCGAGGGCGTGCGGTATGAGTTCGGCTTCGGCGAGCTCGGTCCAGGGAAGGTTCAGGTGGAATTCCGCCGCGACGACATGGGGGAGTCTCGTGGACATTGACCTGAGCGTCTTGCGCAGCCTCGAAAGCGAGAAGGATATCTCGATGGAGCTTGTGATCAAGGCCATCGAGGATGCCCTTCTTGTGGCTTACCACCGCACCGAGGGCGCGGCGCCTGTCGCGCGTGTCGCTCTCGACCGCAAGAGCGGCCACGTGACGGTCTGGGCGGCGCAGACCAACCCGGATGGGGAGATCATCCGCGAATACGACGACACGCCGAGCGGGTTCGGGCGCATCGCCGCGACGACCGCGCGGCAGGTCATTCTGCAGCGGCTGCGCGATGCGGAAGATGAGCTCACCTTTGGCGAGTACGCGGGTCGCGAGGGCGACGTCGTCGCGGGCGTGATCCAGCAAGGCCGTGATCCGCGCAGCGTGCTCGTCGATCTCGGCAAGGTGGAAGGCGTGCTCCCCCCGCAGGAGCAGGTTCCTGGCGAGCGGTACGCGCATGGTGAGCGGCTGCGTTGCTACGTGCTGCACGTGCGCAAGGGACACCACGGCCCGTCTGTGACGCTGTCACGTACTCATCCCAATCTGGTGAAGAAATTGTTCGCACTGGAGGTGCCGGAGATCGCCGAAGGCGCCGTGGAGATCGCGGCGATCGCGCGCGAGGCCGGTCACCGGACCAAGATCGCCGTGCGGTCGCACCGGCCAGGCGTCAACGCCAAGGGCGCCTGCATCGGCCCGCTGGGCAGCCGGGTGCGCAACGTCATGACCGGGTTGCACGGCGAAAAGATCGACATCGTCGACTATTCGGAAGACCCGGCCGAATTCGTCGCGAACGCGCTGTCGCCCGCGCGCGTCACACGGGTGGAAATCGTCGATCCCGAAGCCCGGGTCGCGCGGGTGACCGTGCCCGACTACCAGCTGTCGCTCGCGATCGGCAAGGAGGGTCAGAACGCGCGTCTTGCGGCGCGTCTCACCGGCTGGCGGATCGACATCCGGCCGGACACGCCCCAGGCTGGTTCGATGGGGCACGGCAGCAACGCCACCGGGCCCGGCAACGATTCCGCGCGCGATGACAACGATTCCGCGCGCGATGACAACGATTCCGCGCGCGATGACAACGATTCCGCGCGCGATGACAACGATTCCGCGCGGGATGAGGATGCCGGCACGGGCGACGCCGGCACGGGCGGCGATAATGTCGCCAACGCGGTGCCGGGCGGTGCCGACGCCGCGGCGCGGTAGACTTGTGCAGTAATAGCCGAGCGGTGCGTCAACCTATCCTGCGCACCTGCGTGGGATGCAGGCGCCGCGAGGCTAAGTCCGAACTCCTTCGCCTGGTGGTGGCCGGGGGCGCGGTTGTCCCCGACCCATGTCAGCGACTGCCTGGCCGGGGTGCGTACGTGCACTCCGACCTGGCGTGCCTTGAGCAAGCTGTACGACGCCGGGCGTTCCCGCGGGCGTTTCGCCGGCCGGGAGCGCTCGCTATCGGCCCGCTTGCTGACTATCTTGGGGCACGGCACGGGCAGTCCGACACCGGGCCGAAGGGAACGAGAACCATAAGTCGGGAAAGCAGGTCGAGATCGCGATGAGCGCCCGATGAGCACGCGGCGATGAGCAGCAGACGCTGACGTCGGCCCGGAGCATGCCCGCCTCCGGACCGGCGCGGGTCCGGGTAGAGGAGAGCAGTGGCGAAGGTCCGGGTTTACGAGCTCGCTAAAGAGTTCGGCGTGGAAAGCAAGGCCGTGATGGCCAAGCTCCAGGAAATGGGTGAGTTCGTGCGCTCGGCGTCATCGACGATCGAGGCGCCAGTCGTCCGCAGACTCACCGAGGCATTCACGGCCCAGCAGGCGCAAGCGCAAGCCCAGCAGGCGCAGCAAGCGCAGCAAGCGCAGGCGCAGGCGCAGGCCAAGCAAGCGCAGGTCAAGCAAGCGCCAGCGCCGTCGGTGTCTCAGCAGGTCAAAGAGGTGCCGCAGGTCAAAGAGCTGCGTCCCACACAGCGCGCACAGCAGCCGCAGCCAGGGCCGGCCTCGGCCGGTCAGCCGGATGGCGAGATAGCCCCGCCGCGTGACGGCGGCGCTCGCGCTGGCGCGCGGCCACAGGCGCCGCGAGTGCCGACGACGCCCGCCGCCGGTCAGGTGCCGGCCGGCCCTGGCCGTCCAGCCGCGGCACGGCCGGTGCCGCCGCGCGCGCCGGGAACGCCCGCCGACATGAGGGGCCGCTCGACGGACGGCCGCGGCGGCCAGCAACAGGCCGCCGGCGCAGGCCATGAAGGCGTGGCCCGCCCGGCCGCGGGGCCTGCGCGGCCCGCCGTCCCTTCGGCCGGGCCAGCGGCGCCGGGTTCGCGGGCACCGCAGCCGGGTGTCACCCCGGGCCGTCCAGGCAGCGCTCCGCAAGGCCCGGGCGGCCAGCGGCCAGGAGCGCCCAAGCCCGGCGCGCCGCGTCCCGGCGGTAGGCAGACGGCACGTCCGGGCGCGCGGCCGGGGCCGCGGCCTGGCAACAATCCGTTCAGCTCGACGGCGACCGGCATGGGCGCGGCACGGCCCGCGCCACCGCCCGGCGCGCCACCGCGGCCGGGGGGGCCAGCGCCGAGAGAGCCGGGCAGCGCCGGCCCGCCGGGCCGCGCACCGCAGCCTGGCGGAATCCCGCGTCCACCTGCGGGCCGCGCAGCGTCCGGCCGCTCGTCCGCACCGGGCACGTCCCGCCCGGGTGGCCCCCGACCGAGCCCGATGAACATGCCGTCACGGCCCGCGACGGGCCGGCCGGCTGGCGGTGGTGGCCGGCCCGCGCCAGGTGGCGGTGGTGGAGCACGGCCAGGTGGGCGCGGCGGCGGCGGTGGCGCGGGCACGCGGACCGGCGGCGGACCGCGCGGCGGCGGCGGTCCCGGGGCTGGTCTCGGCGGCGCGCGCCCTGGCGGCCCAGCGGGTCGCGGGCGCAGCGGGACGCAGGGCGCTTTCGGACGCCCGGGCGGTCGCCCGTCCCGTGGCAGGAAGTCGAAGAAGCAGCGGCGCCAGGAGTTCGACAACATGCAGGCGCCGTCGATCGGCGGCGTCCACGTCCCGCGCGGCAGTGGCGACGTGATCCGGCTCTCGCGCGGCGCGTCCCTCGTGGACTTCGCCGACAAGATCGGGGCGAACCCAGCCTCGCTTGTCCAGGTGCTTTTCCACCTGGGTGAGATGGTCACCGCCACGCAGTCGGTGAGTGACGAGACGCTGCAGTCGCTCGGCCTGGAGCTGAACTACAACGTGCAGGTCGTGTCCCCCGAGGAGGAGGACCGCGAACTGCTCGAGTCGTTCGACATCGAGTTCGGCGAGGACGAAGGCGACGACGGCGACCTGCTCGCCCGCCCGCCCGTGGTGACCGTCATGGGTCACGTCGACCATGGCAAGACCAAGCTGCTCGACGCCATCAGGCATACCAACGTGGCGGCCGCGGAGGCGGGCGGAATCACACAGCACATCGGCGCCTACCAGGTGACGACGGAGGTGGACTCCGAGGAGCGCAAGATCACCTTCATCGACACCCCTGGCCATGAGGCGTTCACCGCGATGCGGGCGCGCGGCGCGGAGACCACCGACTTGGTCGTGCTCGTCGTCGCGGCCGACGACGGGGTGAAGCCGCAAACGATCGAGGCGCTCAACCACGCGCAGGCAGCCGAAGTGCCGATCGTGGTCGCGGTCAACAAGATCGACAAGGAGGGCGCCGACCCGCAGCGGGTGCGCGCACAGCTCACCGAGTACGGCCTGGTGGCCGAGGAGTTCGGCGGCCAGACCCTGTTCGTCGACGTGTCGGCCAAGGAGCGCACCGGCATCGACGATCTGCTCGAGGCAATCGTTTTGACCGCCGACGCCGAGCTTGACCTGCGCGCCAACCCGAACCAGCCCGCGCAGGGCGTTGCGATCGAGGCGCACCTGGACCGCGGGCGTGGCCCGGTGGCTACGGTCCTTGTCCAGCGCGGGACGCTGACTGTCGGCGACCCCATCGTCTGCGGCGAGGCGTTCGGCCGGGTGCGGGCGATGCTCGACGAGAACAGCGATGCCGTCGCAGAGGCGCCTCCGTCCCGGCCGGTGCTTGTGCTCGGCCTTGCCGCGGTTCCCGACGCGGGCGACAGCTTCCTTGTGGTTCCCGACGACCGCGTGGCCAGACAGATAGCAGAACGGCGCGAGGCGCGCGAGCGCAACGCGCAGTTCGCCCAGCGTCGGCGGCGCGTCACGCTCGAGGATCTGGACAGCGCGCTCAAAGCGGGCGAGAGGCAAGAGCTCCGGCTCATCATCAAGGGCGACGTGTCCGGCTCGGTCGAGGCGCTTGAGGACGCTCTGCTCAAGATCGATGTTGGCGAAGAGGTGACGCTGCGCGTCATCGGCCGCGGCGTGGGCGCGATCACGCAGGACGACGTCAACCTCGCCATCGCCTCCGACGCCGTCGTCATCGGCTTCAACGTCCGGCCAGCGGAGCGGGTCGGCGAACTAGCGCAGCGTGAGGGCATCGATATCCGCTACTACTCGGTCATCTACCAGGCCATCGACGAGATCGAAGCGGCGCTCAAGGGCATGCTCAAGCCCGAGTTCGAGGAGGTGCAGCTCGGTAGAGCCGAGATCAGAGAGGTGTTCCGTGTGCCGAGGGTCGGCAACATCGCGGGCTGCATCGTGCGGTCCGGCACGATCAACCGGGCCAGCAAGGCCCGGATTGTCCGCGATGGTGTCGTGGTGTCAGACAACCTCACGGTGGAGTCGCTACGGCGGTTCAAGGACGACGTCACGGAGGTGCGCGAGGGCTTCGAGTGCGGAATCGGGATCGGCTACAACGATCTTAAGATCGAGGATGTGATCGAGACGTTCGAGATGCGGGAGAAGCCGCGGGCCTGACGGCAGGCCGGGGACCCGGACCCGATGTATGTGGGTGTGCTGACCCTTGACCTGCTGCTTGGCGACATCGCGTCGCTCAAGCAGAAGAGGTCAGCGATCAGGCCCCTGGTCGCCGAACTGCGGCGGCGGTACCCAGGCGCGTCCGTGGCCGAGACCGGGTATCTGGGTCGCCACCGGCGCGCCGAGCTCGGCATCGCCGTCGTGTCGTCCACCGCGGCGCACGCCGCGCAGGTGCTGGCCGATTGCGAGCGCTTGGTGGCAGGCCGGCCTGAGCTGGAGCTGCTGTCGTCACGGCAGCGGCTGTTCACCGAGGAGGATTGACGGATCATGGGTGCCGCCCGTGCGCGCAGGCTCGCCGACCGGATCGCTCGGATCGTCGCGGAGATGCTCGAGCGGCGGATCAAGGATCCCCGGCTTGGTTTCGTGACGGTCACCGATGTTCGCATGACCGGCGACCTGCGCGATGCGACCGTCTACTACACGGTGTATGGGCCGGATGAGGAGCGCGTCGCGACCGCCGCGGCGCTTGACAGCGCCAAGGGCGTCATCAGGACCGAGGTCGGCCGTCAGACCGGGTTGCGGCATACCCCGTCGGTGACGTTCGTGGCTGACACCGTGCCCGACAACGCGCGGCACATCGAGGAGCTGCTCGAGCGCGCCAAGGTCGCCGACGCAAGGGTCGCGCGCAACCGCGAGGGCGCGCACCCAGCCGGTGACCCTGACCCGTACCGGCCCGGTCCTGACGGCGACGGTGGGTACCACCTTGGGCAATCTCCGGACGGAGCAGATCACGAGGCGGGATACTCCGCTTCGTGAGCGCCGTCAGCTCCTCGGCCACCGCGCCCGATCTGCCGCCACGCACACGTGAAGGGGTGCCCGCGGGCGAGTGGGAGCGGGCAGTCGCCGCCATCGGCAATGCGGGTGAGGTATGCCTCGCCTGCCATGTGCATCCAGATGGCGACGCGCTTGGTTCCATGCTCGCCGTGGCGCACGCCCTGTCGGTGAGGTGGCCGCGTGCGCGGGCGAAGGTGGTGGTGGTGTCCTTCGGCGACGATCCCCCGTACGTGCCCGGCAATCTGCGCTTCTTGCCGGGCGTCGAGCTGCTGACCCGGCCGCGTGACTATCCGGTCGAGCCCGAGGTGATGATCACCTTTGACGCGTCGAGCAGAGCGAGACTCGGCCTGCTCGCCCCAAACGCCGCACGCGCGGGCGAGCTTATCGTCGTCGATCACCATCCCTCCAATACCAGCTTCGGCACGATTCACCTGGTGGATCCCGCCGCGGCGGCGACGGCCGTGCTCGCATGCGGGCTGATCGACCGGCTTGGCCTGACCCTCAACAAGGCGATGGCGCTTGGCCTGTACGCCGGCCTGGTGACCGACACGGGTTCTTTCAAGCACGCGTCGACCACGCCGTCGGTGCACTATCTTGCGGCCCGGCTGCTCAAGACCGGCATCGAGCCCGCGGCGGCGGCGCGTGAGCTGTGGGACCGCGCCCCCTTCGGCTACCTTCGGGTGCTGTCGGCCGTACTCGACCGCGCCGTGCTCGAACCGCGCCAGGCCGGGGGGCGTGGCGTGGTCTGGACGACGGTGAGCCGAGCCGACCGGGATCCGCATGGCCTCGCGTACGACGCCGTCGAGCCAGTGATCGACGTGCTCAGGCGAACCGAGGAGGCCGAGGTCGCCGTGGTCTTCAAGGAGGACGACAACGGCGCATGGCAGGTTTCTGCGAGATCCAAGGGCACCGTTGACGTCGGCCGTGTTTGCGTGGAACTCGGTGGCGGCGGCCACCGGATGGCCGCTGGCTTCACCGCACCCTGGCCGGTCGAGCATGCCCTGCAGCGGCTGCGTGAGCTGCTCGCCGACAGCGGGCCCGCGGTGGAAAGCGGCCGGTGACGGCCGCGCGCTCGGGACTGGTGATCGTCGACAAGCCGTCCGGATGGACCTCGCACGACGCGGTGGCGAGGATACGCCGGCTGGCGGGCACGCGCCGGGTTGGCCACGCGGGCACGCTTGACCCCATGGCGACCGGCGTTCTGGTGGTGGGAGTGGAGAAGGCGACGCGCCTGCTCGGCCACCTGGCGCTGGCCGACAAGACCTACACAGGCACCATCCGGCTCGGCCAGGCGACAGACACCGACGACGCGCAGGGCGAGGTCGTGTCGGCGGCTAACGCCGCCCGGCTCACCGACGATCAGCTGCGCGCCGCGGCGGCGGCGCTGACAGGCCGAATACGGCAGGTGCCGCCGCAAGTGAGCGCGGTCAAGGTGGGCGGCGTGCGCGCCTACCGCATGGCCCGCGCGGGCCAGCGCGCCCCGCTGCGCGAGCGTGAGGTCACCGTGTACACGTTTGAGATCACCGGCTCACTGCGCGCCGGGACGCTGATCGACGCCGACATCTCGGTGCGATGCTCCAGCGGCACCTACATCCGCGCGCTCGCCCGCGACCTCGGCGCCGCGCTCGGCGTGGGCGGGCACCTCACGGTGCTGCGGCGCACCAGGGTCGGCCGTTACCGCCTCGACGCGGCGCGAACCCTCGACGAGCTTGCCGCGTCGTTTGACGTGCTGCCGCTCGCCGAGGTCGCCGCGGCGGAGTTTCCGCGGCGCGACGTGACAGCGGCCGAAGCCGAGCGGGTGGCCCATGGCGTGCCACTGCCCGCCACCGGCCTTGGTCCCGGGCCTGTCGCTGTCTTCGGCCCTGAGGGCGGGCTGCTGGCCCTGGTCGAGGAGGAGGGCGCGCACGCGAGGCCCCTCGCCGTCTTCGTGCCCTGACTCGCCGTCTTCGTGCCCTGACTCGCCGCTTCGTGCCCTGAACAGACGCGCGTGCAGCGGCTTTGTACGCGCGTCCCAAAAGCTCTCAGCCGCCGGCCTTGTGCGGAAGCTGGCCTACCCGGTCGGTGAAGGCGCGTGCCAGGATGGCGGTCGTGCCGGTCACCGAGCCGGTGGCCAGGTCGACCTCACGCTCGCCGATCATCCGAAGGCTCGCCCGGTCGAAGATCCACTCCGACCGTGTGCCGTTGTTGTCGGTGCGCGCCACGGCCACGCCGTCGCGGCCGATCGCGTCGGCCGCGTCGCGGACCACGGTCACGCCTGGAATCAACGCGGCCGCCCGGTACAGCGCCGCGCTGACCTCAGGCGGCGGAATCGACTCGCGCAGCAGGTCCCCGATGGTGATGAACGCCTCCTGGTCATGGCCCGTTGCGGCGCCCCCGCCCCGGGTCTTGGCGTAGATCAGGTTGAGCAGCGAGCGCGGGTTGGTGGGAAGCGACTGCAGGAGCCGGTAGGTGGGGTTATTGACCGAGCCCTTGTCCGGGCATCCGGCAGGATGCGGGGCGCCGGCGCCGGAAATCTCAACGCCGCCCGTAGGCCCGTTCAGCGGTATGTCCTGGCCCCGCTCGCGCAGCAGGCCAGTGCGGCACAGGTCGGACACCGATATCCAGATCTCGCGCTGATGCGGCTTCTCCATGTAGACGTGGCCGCCGTCGTCGACCTGGAACGAGACCTTGCTCACGATGTAGCTGTACTGGCCGCTGCGGGCGTGCGGCGCGGGCTGCCGTCCGGCGGCAAAGGCGATCTTGGCCAGGAGCTGCGCGGCGGCCTGACCCGAGTGCCGCTGCGGCGCGGACGTGTTGAGCGCGACGAGGACAACGCTCGCGGCCATCGCCGCGGCCGCCGTGGCGCAGGCCAGCAGGGCGAGCCTTCGCTTCGACCGCCGCGCGGGCGCCAGCCGGGGCCTGGCGCGCGCGCGGCGCACCAGCCCAGGGGTGGCGCCCGCGCGCTCGTCAGCGTCGGGTCGGCTGAACTCGCGTACCAGGTGCTCCTTGAGGATCTGCCGCCTGGCCGCGGGAAGGTCCCGCTCGCCCGGGCCGCGCAGCAGCCGTGCCAGCTCGATGATCTCCTGATCGCCCGGCGGGGGTGCCTGGGTGTTCACTGGGTCCTCCTTCGCGAGTTCCGTGCCGCGTTCGCGCGGCTGCCCTCTAGCTGTTCTGCGCCCCGCCGGAGTTCCCGCTCTGATGTGAGGTTCTCAGGCGGCTGCGCGGCGGCGGTGAGCTTGCCGAGCTTGCGCCGTGCCCGCGAGAGTCGTGACCGGACCGTGCCGACGGGCACGCCGAGCGCCTCGGCTGCCGTGGCATAGCCGAGCCCGGACCACACGCAGAGCGCCACCACGTCTTGCTCGCCCCTGCGCAGCCTGGCCATCGCCTTGCGCACGGTCTCCAGCCGTGCCGCGTCGTCAATCCGCCCAGCCAACTCGTCCGCGAAGTCGGGCGCCGTGGCCGCAGGCGGCAGCCGGCTCATGGCCACCTGGTGGCGGCGGCTCGCGCGGGACACGTTGCGGGTGACATTGACGGCGATGCCGAGCACCCACGGGCGCAGCGGCCCGCCCTCGGCTTCCACCGTGGCCCTCAGCCGCCAGGCGTCAAGGAACGTCAGCGACACCACCTCTTCGGCTGTCGACCAGTTTCCCGTCAGCCGGTAGCCGTGGTTGTAGACCGCGCGGGCGCACTCGTCGAACAGCACGCCGAAGGCGTCTGGATCACCGGCGCGCACGCGGGCGCGCAGACTCGTCTCCATACACCGCTCTGTCCGCATGACCCTGCCTGGTTCCCGTCGCCCGCAGTCTTTCCAACCGCCAGCCCGCATGCCGGGGCCGCGCCGGTCAGGGCCGCGTGCCGGGGCCGCGCCGGTCAGGGCCGCGTGCCGGGGCCGCGCCGGTCAGGGCCGCGTGCCGGGGCCGCGCCGGTCAGGGCCGCGTGCCGACCGGGCAGGCGGGTGAGCGGTTGTGTGCTCACTAGCGTGGGCATGGCAGGCTTGACGTGTGCGGCCCGCTCCGGCCCTGGCGCCGGGCGGGCGAGGATCACGGAGGGAGCGCAGCGTGCAGCTCTGGCGCGGCTTGGAGGACGTGCCCCGTGCCTGGGGCTCGTCCGTCGTCACGATTGGAGTCTTCGACGGCGTACACCGCGGCCACCAGCGGCTGGTGGCACGTGCCGCCGAGGCCGGCGCCGGGGCCGGACTGCCTGTCGTGGCCGTCACCTTTGATCCGCACCCAGACGAGGTGGTGCGACCTGGCACGCATCCTCCCTTTCTGAGCACATCGCGGCGTCGTGCCGAGCTGCTCGCGGGGCTCGGCGTGGACGCGGTCTGCGTGCTCCCATTCACCTACGAGTTCTCCCGGCTCGCCCCGGACGAGTTCGTTCGCTCCGTTCTCGTGGACCGGCTGCGCGCAGCACGGGTCGTCATCGGTGAGACGTTCCGGTTCGGCCACAGGGCTGCGGGTGACCTGAACCTGCTCACCGAACTCGGCGAGAAGTACGACTTCGTCGCCGAGGGCGTGCCGCTGCTTGTCGAGGACGGCGTTGCGATCTCCTCGAGCTACATCAGGGAGCGGCTGGCCGTCGGCGACGTCGAAGCGGCGGCGCGCGCGCTCGGCCGGCCGCACCGGGTGGAGGGCGTGGTCGTGCGCAGCCACCGCAGGGGCCGCGGGCTCGGTTTCCCAACCGCGAATCTGGAATGGCCCGCACACACAGCGATTCCCGCGGACGGCGTCTACGCGGGCTGGCTGACGAGCTTCGATCCCGACGGCCGCCCCGAGGGCCACTGGCCGGCGGCGATCTCGATCGGCATCAACCCGACCTTCGACGAACGGCATCCACCCGAGCGCAGCGTCGAGGCCTACGCGCTGGACCGCGACGACCTGGACCTGTACGGCGCGCACGCCGCGGTGGACTTCGCCGCCCGGCTGCGCAGCACCGAGAAGTTCGGCTCGGTGGCGGAGCTGGTCGCGCAGATGCACAAAGACGCCGATCAGGCCCGCCGTGTCACGCTCGGTGGCGGCTCGGCTGCAGGCGCACCGTGATACGGTGAAGTGCTGCCGGAAGGCGACCGGCCGCGGCTCGCTGTACCCTCAGGCGGCGGGCCGGGGGCATTCTTAACGCCCTAGTCTTCGACTACCCCTGTGAAGGAGCCACGTGCCGCTCGAAACCGCCACGAAGAAGACGATCATCGCGGAGCATGCGACGGGTGAGGGTGACACCGGTTCGCCGGAAGTCCAAGTCGCACTGCTGACGCGGCGGATCAATGACCTCACCGAGCACCTGAAGGTGCACAAGCACGATCATCACAGCAGGCGTGGCCTGCTGCTGCTGGTCGGGCGCCGCCGTCGGCTGCTGAAGTATCTGGCGAACACCGACATCGCACGCTACCGTGCCCTGATCGAACGTCTGGGATTGCGCAGGTAGGCAAACTAAACAACGAACCGACAACAAAGAAGGACGTCCCGCAGCCCGGACCAGGCATGCCCGGGGCCGGTCCTCGGTAGTGGTTCCCGGATCGTGACGCTGAGCCCGTCGTGCCGGCGTCACGAGCCGAGGACTTCGATCGAAGACCGGCCGGCGGACTGGATGGCACGCCATAGCCGTAAGGCGGGCTCGCGCGGGACTCCGAGGACACCAAGGAGGTCCCACCCATGGGTTTGGAGGGTGTGCAAAGCGCGGAAGCCGTCGTTGACAATGGCCGATTCGGCAGCCGCACAATTCGTTTCGAGACCGGCAGGCTCGCGCGTCAGGCCGCCGGTTCCGCCGTCGCCTATCTGGACGGCGAGTCAATGGTGCTTGCCGCGACCACCGCGTCCAGGCATCCCAAGGAGGGGCTGGACTTCTTCCCGCTGACCGTGGACGTGGAAGAGCGGATGTACGCCGCAGGCCGCATCCCTGGATCGTTCTTCCGCCGTGAGGGGCGGCCATCGGAGGACGCGATCCTCACCTGCCGGCTCATCGACAGGCCGCTGCGCCCGTCGTTCGTGAAAGGCCTTCGCAACGAGGTGCAGGTGGTCGCCACCGTGATGGCCTTGCACCCCGAGCACCTCTACGACGTGGTCGCCATCAATGCGGCCTCGCTGTCGACCCAGCTCGCAGGCCTGCCCTTCGCTGGGCCGATCGGCGCCGTGCGGGTCGCGCTCATCGAGAGCCAATGGGTCGCGTTTCCGACGCACTCCGAGCTTGACCGCGCCACGTTCGACATGGTGGTCGCGGGCCGAACAGCCGGCGACAGTGACGCCGACGGCGGGACCGCGGGCGACGTCGCAATCATGATGGTGGAGGCCGAGTCGACCCGGCATACGCTCGCACTTCTCGCCGCGGGGGGCAACGCTGTCGCGCCCACCGAGGAGACGGTCGCCGAGGGCCTCGAGGCGGCCAAGCCGTTCATCAGGCAGCTATGCGCGGCGCAGGCGGAGGTTTGCGCCGCCGCGGCCAAGGAAGCCAGGGAGGTCACCGAATTCCCGGTCTTCACCGACTACCAGGCCGACGCCTACGACAAGCTGAGCGAGGCGGTGCGCGACGAGCTCGCTCAGGCGTTGACGATCGCGGGCAAGCAGCAGCGGGACGCCGAGACCGACCGGGTCAAGGCGCTCGCCATGGAAAAGCTCGGCACCCAGTTCGAGGGCCGCGAGAAGGAGATCGGGCACGCATTCCGCGCCCTGACCCGCAAGCTCGTGCGCGAGCGGATCATCGCCGACGGTGTGCGCATCGACGGCCGCGGCGTGACCGACATTCGCCCGCTGAGCTCCACGGCGCACGTGCTGCCGCGGGTACACGGATCCGCGCTGTTCGAGCGCGGCGAGACACAGGTGCTCGGTGTCAGCACGCTGAACATGCTCCGGATGGAGCAGCTGATCGACACGCTGAACCCGGACCGCACCAAGCGGTACATGCACAACTACAACATGCCGCCCTACTCCACCGGGGAAACAGGCCGGGTGGGCTCGCCCAAGCGCAGGGAGATCGGGCACGGCGCGCTCGCCGAGCGGGCGCTCATCCCCGTGCTGCCAAGCCGTGAGGAGTTCCCCTACGCGATCCGGCAGGTCTCCGAAGCGATCGGATCCAACGGCTCCACCTCGATGGGCTCGGTCTGCGCCAGCGCGATGTCACTGCTCGACGCGGGCGTTCCGCTGAAGGACCTGGTGGCCGGCATCGCGATGGGCCTGATCCACGAGGGCGGCCAGTACGTCACGCTCACCGACATCCTCGGCGCCGAGGACGCGTTCGGTGACATGGACTTCAAGGTCGCGGGAACCGCCGAGGTCATCACCGCCCTCCAGCTCGACACCAAGCTGGACGGCATCCCCGCGGCCGTGCTCGCGGCCGCGCTCAAGCAGGCGCGCAGCGCACGGCTCGCGATCCTTGATGTGATGCGCGAGGCCATCAGCGTCCCCCACGAGATGAGCCCGTACGCGCCGCGGATCATCACGATCAAGGTCCCGGTGGACAAGATCGGCGAGGTGATCGGGCCGAAGGGCAAGATGATCAACTCCATACAGGAGGACACCGGCGCAGAGATCACGATCGAGGACGACGGCACGATCTACATCGGCGCCACCGACGGCCCGTCCGCGGAGGCCGCGAGGTCCGCGATCAACTCGATCGCCAATCCGCACATGCCCGAGGTGGGCGAGCGGTATCTCGGCACCGTGGTGAAGACGACAACGTTCGGGGCGTTCGTCTCGCTGCTGCCAGGCAAGGACGGCCTGCTGCACGTGTCGCAGATCCGCAAGCTGCATGGCGGAGTGCGGATCGAGAACATCGACGATGTGATCAAGGTAGGCGAAAAGATCCAGGTCGAGATCAGAGAGATCGATGATCGGGGCAAGCTCTCGCTGATCCCGGTGGAGGTCGTGGAACGCGAGGCGGCGGGCGAGGACCTCAGCGGCCCGGCGCGTCCGCAGCACAGCGGGGATCGTGGCGATCGCAGCCACGACCACAGAGACGGCGCGCGTGACGGCGGCAGCCGCGACCACCGCGACAGCAGTCGCCGCACCCGCACCCGCCACCGCGGGAACCGCGACCGGTGAGCGCCAGCCAGGAGCACCTCGGGCGCACCGTCCTGCCTGGTGGCCTGCGCGTGGTCACCGAGGCGCTGCCCGCGGTGCGGTCGGCGGCGTTTGGCATCTGGGCGGGGGTGGGGTCGCGTGACGAGGACGCCGCGCACGTCGGCGCCACGCACTACCTCGAGCACCTGTTGTTCAAGGGCACGAGCCGGCGAAGCGCGCTGGACATCTCGGCGGCGATGGACGCGGTGGGCGGCGAGCTGAACGCGTTCACCGGCAAGGAGTACACCTGCTACTACGCGCGCGTGCTCGACGCCGACCTGCCGCTAGCGATCGACGTCGTCTCCGACATGGTGACGTCCTCGCAGATTTCGCCCAAGGACGTGGGCGGGGAGCGCGGCGTCATCCTTGAAGAGATCGCGATGAACGACGACGATCCAGCCGACGTCGTACACGAGGCGTTCGCCGCCCAGTTGTTCGGCGACACCCCGCTCGGCCGGCCCATCCTCGGCACCGCGGACTCGATCAACAAGATCACCCGCGAGCAGATAGCCGAGTACTACGCCGCGCGTTACCGCCCAGAAAATCTCGTGGTCGCCGCGGCGGGCAACGTCGACCATGACACCGTCGTGACACTCGTCCGCGAGGCGTTCAGCGGCGTTCTCGGCGACACCGCGGCGCCGCTGCCGCCGCGGCTTTCCGGGCCCGGGGTGCCGCCGGTCGCTGGCGCGGTCCGGCTGGTGTCCAGGCGCACCGAGCAGGCGAACGTGGTGCTTGGCACCGGAGGGCTCGCGCGCACCGACGAGCGGCGCTTCCCGCTCGGCGTGCTGAACGCGGCGCTCGGCGGCGGCATGTCCTCGCGGCTGTTCCAGGAAGTGCGGGAGAAGCGCGGTCTTGCCTACTCGGTGTACAGCTTCGTCTCCCATCACGCGGACAGCGGGATGTTTGGCCTGTATGCGGGCTGCCTGCCCGCCAAGACCGACGAGGTGCTCGCGATCTGCCGCGACGAGATCGAGAAGGTGCTCGCCTCCGGGCTCACCGACGCCGAACTCGACCGTGGCAAGGGCCAGATGCGGGGCTCGACCGTGCTCGGCCTGGAGGATCCGTCGTCACGGATGAGCCGGCTCGGCAAGAGCGAGCTTGTCCACCCACAGCTGGAGCCGGTGGACGAAATCCTCCGCAAGATCGAGGCTGTCAGCCACGACGACGTCCGCGAGGTGGCCGCGCTGGTGCTCGGTCAGCCCAGGGTGCTCGCGGTGGTCGGGCCGTTCGACGACGACACCGACTTCTCCTCCGCCATCGCGCCATGACCGCGCCAGCGCCGCCGCCCAGGTTGTGAGTTCCGTGCGGGCCCGCTGCCAGCCCGCGGCAGCCGTTCGGGATCATTGTCCTTAACGGCTGCCGCAGCCGTGTCACGGCCCGCAGAGGTGTCGCATCGCACGGAGGCGACTGATGATCAAAGTGGGAGTGCTTGGCGCGAAGGGGCGCATGGGCACCGAGGTGTGCCGGACGGTCGACGGCGCGGATGACATGGTGCTCGCCGCGGCGGTTGACGTGGGCGACGCGCGTGATGGGCTCGCCACGGCCGATGTCGTGGTGGACTTCACCCACCCTGGCGCGGTCATGGAAAACCTGCGCTGGTGTGTCGAGCACGGGCGGAACACAGTGGTGGGCACCTCGGGCTTCGACGACGCGCGCCTCGCGGCCGTGCGGTCCTGGCTCGGTGGCGCACCGGCGGTTCGGGTGCTCGTCGCGCCGAACTTCTCCATCGGCGCGGTGCTGATGATGCGGTTCGCCAGCGACGCCGCGAGGTTCTTTGAGTCGGCCGAGGTCATCGAACTGCATCACGCGGGCAAGGCCGACGCCCCGTCAGGAACGGCGTCGCGGACGGCGTCCTTGATCGCGTCCGCCCGCGCGAAGGCCGGGCTCGGCCCGGTCCCCGACGCCACGACGACCGCTCTCGCGGGCGCCCGTGGCGCGGATGTGACAGGCATCCATGTACACGCCGTCCGGCTGGCCGGGCTCGTGGCGCACCAGGAGGTGCTGTTCGGGGGACATGGTGAGGTGCTGACGCTGCGGCATGACTCGCTCGAACGCTCGTCCTTCATGCCTGGCGTGTTGACCGCGATACGTGGGATCGGCTCGCTTCCCCCGGGGCTCACCGTGGGGCTCGACGTGCTGCTCGGCCTCGCCTGATCTTGCCGCACCGGTCGATTGCCCGCGACCTGCCGACCGCCCCTCTGTGGGCCGACGGCCCACCGCCTACTGTGGGCGGTCCGATCGCTACGGCGCAGGGCCCGGCCCGTGCCACGCCCGCATGGGATCCGCCGGTAACGATGCCGGCGTGACACGGCGCCGGAGTCTATGACCCTGCACCACTTGGTAACGAGAAGAACTCCCCGCTTCTCGCGGAGCCAGATTGCACGGTGAACGGATCTCCGCTACTCCGTGTCTGCTGTGCCCATCTCGTTGTGTCCACTTGACCAGAGGCGCCGCGCGCCCGCCAGGGACGAAGGTCCCGTCAAACGCGGCACGGCCGCGCGCGCCGCCAGTGATCCAGAACCATGCCCGAAGCGTCCCAGTAAGCGAGCGCATCGCCCACAGGCTAGGCTCATAGCCCGCTCGCGTTCAGAAAGCCAGAGGTGGAGCCGTAGACGGTGTGCGAACAGGGTGGGCGCTCTCTCTTCGAGCGCCAGATGACGCTGGATGTCGCAGGGCCGGGACGGCGCCGCACTGTGGTGGGCGAAGAATGGAACTGCCCGTTCCAGCCACACGGCGGGATCGTTGCCGCGATCGCCGCGAGTGCGATGGCTGCCGAACTGAACGTGCCAGATCAGCGCCTGCGCTCGGTGACCGCGATGTTCGCCGCGCCGGTTCCGGCGGGTCCGGCCGAGGCCAGCGTGACGGCGCCGCGCCGCGGGCAGTCCGTATCACACCTGGTGGCGACGTTACACGCGGTCGGGAGCGACGCAGGCGTGACCGCCGTGGCCGCGTTTGGCGCGAGGAGACCGGGGTTCGAGTTCACCGACCTCGCGCCACCGGACGCGCCGCCGCCGCAGCGGTGCCGGTCATTCCGCGACCCGCGGCCGTTGTCCCTGGGCAGGGGCATGCCAAGCGCCGCGGAAGAGGACGTTCATTTCAACTTCTGGGATCACGTTGAGGGCCGGGTCGTCAAGGGCCACGACCTGTCGGACACCTACGTGCCCGCGACATCGGAGCGCATCTACTGGTACCGCTTCGACGAGCCGCCCATGCTTGCCGATGGATCACTTGACCCGCTCGCGTTGGTGACCCTGTGCGACACCATGCCGGGCGCGGTCGCCGAACGCATGGGACCCGAGCAGCCCGCGTGGTTCCCGCCAAGTGTCGACCTGACCGTGCACCTGCTCGGCACGGCCCGCTCTGACTGGGTGCTCGCGCGCAACCGGGCGCGCCACGCCGGCGGCGGGTACGCGTCGACCGAAATTGAGCTCTGGGACGCAAGCGGGGCACTGGTTGCCTACGGCACCCAGATGATGATCTTCAGCTTCCCCGGCGGTCCGCCACCGCTCAGCAGCCGGCGGCCGCCGTAGCCGGCTCTGCCGCCGCCGTGGGGTGGCGGGCCGGCTACAGGCGGATGGCGAGGCCGGCTGCGAGCAGCATGCCGAAGGCCAGTTGCAGCCGCCCGGTCTGCGCGAGCGCCGTCACAAGCCGGGGGCCGACCGCCCCGCCACGCACCAGCCGCACCGGCGCGGCCGCGAGCGGCGCGGCCGCGAGCGCGGTCAGCGTGACCGGCCGCAGCGGAGCGATCACTGCCGCGCCAGCGAACGGAACGAGGGCGCACGTCATGTAGAGCAGCCGAGTGCGGTGATCGCCCAGCAGGACAGCGAGGGTGCGCTTGCCAGTGACCGCGTCGGTGCTGATGTCGCGCAGGTTGTTGACCACGAGTAGCGCGCAGGCGAGCATGCCGACAGGCACGGACGCGGCAAAGGCGAGCCATGGCAGCCGGCCGAGCTGAACATAGGTGGTGCCAGTGACGGCGAACACGCCGAAGAAGACAAAAACCGACACCTCGCCGAGCGCGCGGTATCCGTAGGGCCGGCGGCCACCCGTGTAGAACCACGCCGCGATGACGGCGAGCGCGCCTGCTGGCACCAACCACCACGAGGTCGCGGCGGCGAGCACCAGCCCTGCCGCGCACGCGGTCGCGAAGCAGGAGAGCGCCGCCGCGAGGACGCGGCCGGGCGGGACAAGCCCGCGCGCGACGAGCCGGACCGGCCCGACTCTGCGCTCGTCCGTGCCGCGCACGCCGTCGCTGTAATCGTTGGCGTAATTGACGCCGACCTGCAGGGCGAGCGCGACAACCAGGGCGAGCGCCGCGCGCCACCAGACGAAGCGCCCATAGCCCCCGGCAACCGCCGAGCCCACCACAACCGGCACGATGGCCGCGGGCAGCGTCCGTGGTCGTGCCCCCCCTATCCAGTCGCGCGCCGCTGCCACGTCGTGTCCCGCACCTCATCCCGATCGGGTGCCCACCCTTGTGCGCCAACGATCCTATGTGTGGATACGCCAGGAAGTTATCCCCAGAACGGCATTCGCCCCTCCCGAACCCCTTGACACCCTGGCAAGATCGTCAGTAGGGCAGAGCCCCCAGGGGCGGGCGGGTCTTGTTAGGAAACGGCTGATCATCGGGGCACGGCCGCGTGCAGCCGGAGCTGGGGGACCGGGGTGCCCATGTCGAGCTGACGCCGGGTGCCATCCAGGGTCCAGCCGGCCGACTCAAAAAAGCCGCGGCGTGTCGTGTCGGATTCAAGCGCCCACGCGCACAGCGTCTGGAACCCACCGTCGGCGACGGTGTCGGCGACGGCGTTGAGCAGCCGGCTGCCATGCCCGCGCCCGGTCTGCCCAGGATCGACGCACAATTCGTAGAGTTCCGCGTCGGTCGCTGGCCATAGATCGGGATCGGTCGCCGGCCCGAACGAGGTGAAGCCCGCCACAGCGCTGCCACGAGCCTGTCCGCGCTCGATGGCTACGAGCACCCGGTGGCGGCTCGTCGGCGGGTTCGCCACCGAATTGTGCCATTGGTCGTGCCAGCGCTGCTCAGCTCGCGTGCTTGTGAGCTCCGCGAGCACCGGCGCGGGAATGAGCTCCGCGTAACCAGACCGCCAGCTCGCGACCTGGATCCTGGCCAGATCCGCCGCGTCGGCGGTCCTCGCGGGACGCACAAACGGGCCAGCGTTCATTCAAGCGGACTTCGCTGCGGCGCGGCGGGCGCGGTACGCGCGAGTCTTGGCCCGGTTGCCGCACTCCCGCATCGAGCACCAGTGTCTGGACCGGTTCTTTGAGGAGTCGAGAAAGGCCCACTGGCAGGTGTCCTCCGCACAGATCTTGAGGCGGTCCCAGCTGCGGTCGGCGGTGCTCGCGACGATCGCAGCCGCGAGCCGCGCGAGGCCACCACGGACACCGCGTTCGACGGGGACGAGCACCGGATTCCCGGCCGACTCGGCGAGCCGCAGCGCAAGGCCTGCGGCCGCGGCTTCGAGGCCGGACGGACCGCCCGCGCCCGCCTGCGCGTCATGGTGGGAGCGCATCGCCGACCGGAGCGAGGTCCGCAGCGCGATCGCCGTTTCCAGGTCCGCTTGCGCGCGATCCCCACCGACGTCAACTCCTGGCGCGCCGGCGCCGGGCGAGCTGCCAGCGATGAGCCCGTGGTCACGCAGCCACGCCGCGAGCGGCGCCGGATCGGTCAGCGCGTCGGTTCGCTCGTCGATGTCAACCGTGTTCGCGAAGTCGCGCAAAAGCAGCGCGTGTTCTGGCAAGCCGCTGACCATCGGGACCTCCCAACTGCCACGACACCAGTGTATGGAGATAGCAAGTTGCCGAACCAATCAACACCTGTGAAATAGCTTTGCTGGTGTCGTAGAACGACGCGGCGGGCCTTGCCTCATGATCGGGGTAACTTTTGTCCGAATAGAGGCAGAAAATGACCGCGCTGATGAACGACGTGGTCTGGCGGTCGGGTGTGACACCGCAGCGGCAGCCGTTGGGGATCCAAAAGGGGCGGTCACTGACCCGGAACCTTGATCTGCGAACCGGGAGCCGATGCGCGCTTAACCGCCCAGAGCGCTGATGTCGCGCACCGCGCCGGTGGACGCCGAGGTCGCCATTGCCGCGTATATCTGCAGCGCCGCGCTGACCGGCCGGCGCCGGGCGCCGGGCCGGTAGCCGCCGAGCGCAGTGAGCAGCCGTTCCCGCCTGGCCCGCAGCTCGGCGGCTGCGACGGCCAGCGCCAGCTCACGGCGTGGGATGTCGATCTCGATGATGTCGCCATCCTCGGCGAGGGCGATCGTTCCGCCCACCGCCGCCTCGGGCGACACATGGCAGACCGACAGCCCGCTGGTGCCGCCAGAGAACCGGCCGTCGGTGACGAGCGCGCACACCTTGCCCAGGCCTTTGCCCTTCAGAAAGCTTGTCGGGTAGAGCATCTCCTGCATGCCGGGGCCGCCCTTGGGGCCCTCGTAACGGATGATCACCACGTCACCGGGTTTCACCTGATCGGCAAGGATGGCATCGACCGCCGACTCCTGGCTCTCAAAGACCCGGGCAGGCCCGCGGAACTGCCACAGCTCCTCCGCGACGCCGGCGGTCTTGACGATCGCTCCCTCCGGGGCGAGGTTGCCGTACAGCACCGCGAGCCCGCCGTCGCGGGTGTAAGCGTGCGCCAGGTCCCTGATGCACCCGGCGGCGCGGTCGAGATCAGGCGACGACCAGCGGTTGTCCTGCGCGAAAGGCTTGGTGGTGCGAACGCCGGCCGGCGCGGCGCGGAAAAACTCGGCAACTCCGGCCGGCGCCTGCGGCGAGCGCACGTCCCAGCGGGCCAGGAACTCCTGCAGCGACGCACTGTGCACGAACGTCGTGGCACGGTTGAGCACGCCGCCCCGATTGAGCTCGCCGAGAATCGCGGGAACGCCTCCGGCGCGGTGCACGTCCTCCACGTGGTAGTCGCTGCTCGGCGCAACCTTGCACAGGCACGGCACGCGCCGTGACAGCTCGTCGATGTCCTTCAGCCCGAAGTCGACGCCTGCCTCGTGCGCCGCGGCAAGCAGATGCAAGATCGTGTTCGTTGATCCGCCCATCGCGACATCGAGCGCCATCGCGTTCTCGAAGGCGTCGCGGGTGGCGATCGAGCGCGGCAGCACCGATGCGTCGCCGTCCTCGTAGTATCGCCGCGTGACGTCGACCGCGAGGCGGCCGGCCCGCTCGAACAAGCCGCGCCGCTCGACGTGGGTCGCGAGCGTCGTGCCGTTTCCCGGCAGGGCAAGCCCAATCGCCTCGGTCAGGCAGTTCATCGAGTTGGCGGTGAACATCCCCGCGCACGAGCCGCAGGTCGGGCACGCCGACTCCTCGATCTCGCCGAGTTCGGCGTCGGAAACCGAGGGGTCGGCCGAGGCGGTCATCGAGTCGATCAGGTCAAGCGTGCGCCGTGCCACCGGCCGCCCGCCCGCGCCCGCCGCGGCGACGACCTTGCCCGCTTCCATCGGCCCGCCAGAAACGAACACGGCGGGGATGTTCAGCCGCAGCGCAGCTATCAGCATGCCGGGCGTGATCTTGTCGCAGTTGGACACGCACACAAGTCCGTCGGCGCAGTGCGCGTTCGCCATGAATTCGACCGAGTCGGCGATCAGCTCCCGGCTGGGCAGCGAGTAGAGCATCCCGGCGTGGCCCATCGCGATCCCGTCGTCGATCGCGATCGTGTTGAACTCCCTTGGCACGGCGCCCGCCGCCCGCACCGCGTCGGCCACGACCTGGCCCACCTCGCGCAGGTGAACGTGGCCAGGCACGAACTCGGTGAAGCTATTGGCGACAGCGATGATCGGTTTCCCGAGGTCCTCGCGCGCCACCCCGGCGGCGCGCAGCAGCGCGCGCGCGCCGGCCATGTTCCTGCCGTGGGTCACCGTGCGGGATCGAAGCGGCGGCATCGTGCTTCCCTGTCGAGTTCGTGGCTAGACTGCCAGGCTACCCGGCTGTGATCAGCTGTGCTGAGGAACAGGGCCCGCTGCGGCGCGGTGCCTGGCGACCTCTTACCACCCAGTTTCCTAACGGCTGCGCGGCAACGTCGCGGTCACGCCCATGGCGCCGGCGTTGCGGCGGGGGCCTTACGGCGCGGCGTTTCGGCGCGGGTCAGGCGTAACGATGGCTGCCCGCGGCTGGCCGGCGTGGGAGACGGTCGGCTAGTAGCGCGCCGGGAGGACGCGCGCCGCGGCGTCGTATATCTCGTCGACTTCCTCGCCGGGCAGGCGCGGCCCCCTCTTGGTTTTCTGGCCGCCGCGGCGAAGGTACTTGCCCAGATGGTCCGCGCTGAACACGTCCACGTTCCGCACGGTGAGCACGGCCCATGGAATCTTCGGCCCGTAGATGGCCAGAGACGGGCGCACGTCGACCCGGCGGCCGAGGGCATGCTGGATCAGTTCCGTTGCTTGCGCCGCCTCCCAGCGCGCATGCATGAGCCTGTCCTTGCGATTGAACGGCCCGTGGAAGAGTTGCTTGCCGCCAATCACCCGAACCGGTATCCGTTTGTCCCACCGCTCTGAGTCGATGGCGTACACGCCGGTCGGCCCGATGACGAGGTGGTCGATGACTTCGTCGCTGCCGGGGATTGCCCGTTCGTTGAGCGCCAGGAACCCGGCCCGGGTGAGCTTCTCAAGCCTGCGCTCGGTCTTGCGCTGGACCACGCCACGCGCAGGCTCGGCGATCGCCGCGTGCTGAGACCGGTAGATGGCGTCGCCGATCGCCGCGATCACGGCCACGGTAATGCCGATCCGCCAGTCGAAGATGAAGGTGACGGCGATCCCGGCCACCAGCGCGATTGCGATGCGCCGTTCCCAGATCGGCAGCCGCGGATTCCGGGCGATGGTGGCAAGGCTGGCACGCTCGCCGCGCCCGCCGCGGGGTTCCTCGTCCGGGGGCGTATCGTCCGCGGTGCTGCGCGGATAAGCTTCCGAGGGCTTGACGTGTGCCTCCGGCTGTGTCTGCCGCGGGGTCCCTGGTTCGGGCTTACCCGCTTCCGGCCGTGTGACCTGGTCCACGTAGCTTAGCGTAATCGATCGAGGACGGGTCGCCTACTCTGCGACTGGTCCACACTATTGTTGCCATGGCCCGCTGATTCGTGAACCCCTCTGTGGGTAGAAATACTGAATTGCCCGATTCCTTTAACGGCGCTCGAGCGGCGCTGGACTGCGGAGCGTGCTACGTCTACCGTTCGGTAACGTGACGCAAATTCATGACCTCACCGCGCTGGAGCAGGCCCAGGCGATCCGCCGACGTGAACTGTCGCCAGTGGAAATCCTGGACCATTACCTGGACAGGATCAACCGGCTTGGCCCTGAAGTCGGCGCGTTCTTCACTGTAACCGCGGATCTCGCTCATGACCAAGCCCGCAAGGCGGAGAGCGCGGTCGTCGAGACGGCCGAGCCCGGGGCACTGCCGCCGCTGCTCGGCGTGCCGGTTCCGGTCAAGGACCTGAACATGGTCGCCGGGGTTCGGCTCACCTATGGATCAGTTGTCTTCGCAGACAACGTGGCTGACACCGATGACCACGTGGTGTCGTCGCTGCGCGACGCCGGAGCGGTCATTCCTGGCAAGACGGCGGCGCCTGAGTTCGGCCTGCCGTGCTACACCGAAACGCAGGTGGGGCCGCCCGCGCGTACGCCGTGGGATCTCGCCCGGTCCGCTGGCGGCTCAAGCGGCGGCGCCGCGGCCGCGGTCGCGGCTGGGCTGGCGCCGCTCGCGCAAGGCAGCGATGGCGGCGGTTCGATCCGGATCCCGGCCAGCGTGTGCGGCCTGTTCGGGATCAAACCCTCCCGCGGGCGCGTCTCTCAGGCGCCGCTCGTACCCGATCTTGCTGGGCTAGCGGTCGATGGGCCGCTCGCCCGGACCGTGGCGGATGCGGCGCTGCTGCTCGACGCGATAGCGGGCAACGAGCCCGGCGACATGTATACCCAGCCGCCCTTGCCGGCCGGCGAGACGTTCCTTGCTTACGCCTCGCGCCCGCCGGAAAGGCTGCGAATTGCCCGGGTGATCGATCCGGTGGTGCCCGGCGCCGAGGTGCATCCGGACTGCCGCGCGGCATGGGAGGACGCCAGCGCGCTGCTTGCGGATCTGGGGCATGAGGTCGAGGACATGCCCCCGCCGCTCGGCCCCGACGTGATCCCGTTCTTCGAGACGCTGTGGTACGGCATGGCCACGCTCATGCCGGTGGATCCGGCGCGCGAGGGTGAGCTGCTGCCGCTGACTCGCTACCTGCGCGAGCGCGGGCGCGCCGCGAGCGCCCCGGATCTGATCTTCGCACAGGCTTACCTGCAGTTCATGGTGCGCTCCGCGCTTCCCACGATCAACACCTACGATGCCGTGCTGACCCCGACGCTCGCGTCGCCGCCGGCTCCAGTTGGGTACTTCCACGATCAGGAGCCGATCGAGAACTTCGAGCGGCAGAAGCGCTTCACGCCATTCACGGCGATCTACAACGTAACCGGCCAGCCCGCCGTGAGCGTGCCTTTGTACTGGAACGCGGCGGGCCTGCCGATCGGGGTGATGCTGGCTGGGCGGATGGGCGAGGAGGGCACGCTCATCTCCCTGTCGGCGCAGTTGGAGGCCGCACGTCCGTGGAAGGACCGCCATCCACCGCTCTGGTGACCCCCTTCCTGGCACCCGTGGCCGCTGACGCGGCCCCACACCAACAGCGGTGACCCACCGCTGCGGCGCGCACCAGGACCAAGGGGAGTGGTGAGACGGCAAGAGCTGGAGCGGCTCGCGCGCGCTCATGGTGTGCAGCCGGTCTACCGTGACTGGCGCAGGCGGCGGGTGCGCGTGGCGTCGGACACGCTGGAGGCCATTGTCGCGGCGCTCGGCGAGGCCTCTGGCGCGGACCGCGCGCCGGGGCCGCGCCCATCGCCTGGCAGCACGGCTTCGCAGCGCTACCGCGCTGCTCCGGCAGGGCCCTGCGAGCGCGCATGGGGGTTCGCCGTTCAGCTGTACTCGCTGCGCTCGCGTGGCTCCTGGGGTCACGGCGACCTGCGCGACCTCGCCGAGCTGGCGAGCTGGAGCGCGCGTGACCTCCGGGCGGGCTTTGTGCTTGTCAACCCGCTGCATGCGGCAGAACCGGCCCCGCCGGTGAGCCCATCGCCGTACCTGCCAATGACCCGCCGCTACGTCAGCCCGCTGTACCTGCGGGTGGAGGACGTGCCCGAGCACGCGCGGCTTCCCGCGGCAGAACGCGCACGGGTCGCCGGGCTCGCGGCCACGCTGCGCGTCCGCAATGCGAGCAGCGAGCTCATCGACCGTGACGCGGTCTGGGCGGCCAAAAAGGCCGCGCTCGAGCTCATTCACCGGGTGCCGCGCGGCCAGGCGCGGCAGGCCGCATTCGAGCGGTACTGCCGTGGTGAAGGTGAGGCGCTGCGTAACTGGGCGACGTGGTGTGCCCTCGCCGAGGAGTATGGCCCGGATTGGCGGCGCTGGCCGCGTGAGCTGGCCCACCCGCAGTCGCCCGCGGTCGCGGGCCAGCGTGCGCGGCGCGGCGCCCGGGTCGATTTCCACGCGTGGTTGCAGTGGCTGGCGCATGATCAGCTCGCGCGGGCGCAGGACGCCGCGCTGGGGGCTGGCATGCCGATAGGGCTGATTCGCGATCTCGCGGTCGGCGCCCATCCTGGCGGCGCGGACTCATGGGCGAATCAGGAGGTCCTCGCGACGGGCATGAGCACGGGCGCTCCGCCGGACGAGTTCAACCAACTCGGCCAGGACTGGACCCAGCCGCCTTGGCATCCGGGCCGGCTCGCCCGATGCGGCTACCGGCCGTTGCTCGAGCTCGTGGACGCCTCGCTCGCTCATGTGGGCGCGCTGCGGGTGGATCACGTGATGGGGCTGTTCCGGCTGTGGTGGGTTCCCGCGGGGATGACCCCGGACCGCGGCGCATACGTGCGGTACGACCACCAGGCCATGGTGGGGACGCTCACCGCGGCTGCGGCGGGCGCCGGATCCATGGTGATCGGCGAGGATCTGGGCACGGTCGAACCGCGAGTGCGCGGCTTTCTGGCCGGCCGTGGGGTGCTCGGCACGTCCATGTTGTGGTTCGAGCGGGCGGCCGATGGGACGCCGCGACCGGCCCACCGTTGGCGCAGGCAGTGCCTGGCCACTGTCGGAACGCACGACATGCCGCCGGCCGCGAGCTTCCTGACCGGCGAACACGTCGCGCTGCGCGCCCGGCTCGGCTTGCTGACCCGCCCGATTGACACCGAACGGCAGGACGCGGATGCGGCGGTCACGACATGGCGCGCGGTGCTGGCTGAGATGGGCCTGCTGCCCGCTGGCACCCGGCCAGGATCAGCGGAGATGACCGCCGCGCTCTACCGGTTCCTCGCCCGGACACCGGCGCGGCTGATCGGCGTCTCACTCGCCGATGCGGTCGGAGACCGCCAGCCGCAGAACCTGCCAGGCACAACCGACGAATACCCGAATTGGCGGCTGCCGCTCACCGACGGCTCGGGCCGGGCCGTCGGTTTGGACGACCTCCCGGCGCATCCGGGCCTGCGCCTCGTCGCCAGCGCGGTCGGCTCAGGAATGGGCTGATCCGGCCTGCCGATCGCGCGCTTGGGCGCGAAGGGCGCGCTGCACGTCGTCCCTGCATTCGGTGAGCAGCCGCCGCAGTGGGCCGGGTGGCTGCTCGCGCGTGATGAAGTCGTCGGTCATCGCAATGGTCCGCTCGCTGATCGCAGCCGGGTAGGCGCCCAGTACGAAGGTCTGCGCCATGTCGGACGACCAGGTTCGCCAGACGTCGCCGACCGCCTCGAAGTAGCGCGCCGCGAACGGCTCGAGCAGATCGGCCTGGTCGCTGTCGGCGAAGCCCATGATGACCGCGCGGAACATCGCGTTCGCCATCGTGTTCCCTGTCACGATCTTCTCCCAGGTGGCCAGCTTCGCCTCCGGCTCTGGGATGGCCGCGCGGCAGCTTGCGGCGTGCCGCTCGCCGGCCGCTGTCCGGTCGCGCGCCAATTCGGCGGCGATCTCGGCCTCACCGGCCACGCCGCGGCTGACCAGCCGGTGCAAGAGCCGCCACCGAAGCTCGGTGTCGACAGCCAGGCCCTCGATCACGGCCGACCCGTCGAGCAACCCAGCCAGCAGCGCCAGGTGCCCGGGGGAGATCGCGGTGCGGGCGAGCGCCTGCGCGAAGGAGAGCTGGTGATCGGAGCCGGGCTCGGCATCGTGCAACATCGAGTGCAAGGCGTCGGCGAGTACGCCGAGCGCGTTCTCCCGCCACGCCGGGTCGACGAACCTGCGCACTGCGGCCGATGTCTGGCGCTGCAGGTTTTGCACGATGGTGATGTCAGGCACGGAGGTGAGCCCGGAGGTGACCAGCTTGAGGTAGTCGCGCGCGGGCATCTCCGCGTCGCGGCACATGTCCCATGTGGCCGTCCAGCACAGCGAAGCGGGCAGCGATTCCTTGACCTTGGCGATGTCGTCGACCACCGTGCGCAGCGATGCCTCGTCCAGCCGGATCTTGGCGTACCCGAGGTCGTCATCGTTGATGAGGATCAGGTCTGGGCGTCTGTTCCCGACCAGGCCAGGCACTTCCGTGCGCGCACCGGACACATCCTGCTCGATGCGGTGGCGCCGGGTGATGACCGCACCATCGCGGTCGTAGAGGCCGATCGCGATCCGCTGCGTCCGCAGCGTCGGATGCGCGGGCGGCGCCTCCTGCAGCACCGCAAATGAGGTGAAGGCGCCGTTGCCGTCCAGTTGGAACGCCGGCCGCAGCGTATTCACCCCAGCTGACTCCAGCCATTCTTTGGACCAGGAAGAAAGGTCGCGGCCCGACGTTTCCTCCAGCGCCGCGAGCAGATCGTTCAGCGTCGCGTTGGCCCACGCGTGACGGTCGAAGTAACGGCGCACACCGGCCATGAAATTGTCCAGGCCGACGTAGGCGACCAGCTGCTTGAGCACCGACGCGCCCTTGTAGTAGGTGATCCCATCGAAGTTGACCTCGACAGAATGGACGTCTGGGATATCAGCCGAAATCGGGTGGGTGGAGGGTAGCTGATCCTGACGGTAGGCGACCGTCTTGAAGAGCTGCGCGAAAGTGGTCCAGGCGCCGGTCCAGCGCGTGGATTCCGCCAGCCCGAGCGTTCCCACGAAGGTGGCGAACGACTCGTTCAGCCATAGATCATCCCACCATTGCATGGTGACCAAGTTGCCGAACCACATGTGCGCGAGCTCGTGCATGATGGTCTCGGCGCGCGCCTCCCTGAAGGCATCGGTGACCCTGGAGCGGAACACGTACTCCTCGACAAACGTCACGCATCCGACGTTCTCCATCGCCCCCGCGTTGAACTCCGGCACGAACAGCTGGTCGTACTTGCCGAATGGGTACCGCGTGCCGAACGCGTCGTGGAAGAAGTCGAAGCCTCGCTTGGTCACCTCGAAAATCTCCGCGGGATCGAGGTATTCGGCCAGCGACCTGCGGCAGTACACGCCGAGCGGTATCCCCGCATAGGAGTCCCGCACCTCGTGATAGGGGCCGGCGCAGACTGCCGTTATGTAGGTCGATATGACCGGCGTCGGCGGGAAGTGCCACCGTGCGGCCGATTCGCTCACCGGCGCCGCGGCCTTGTCAGGCGCGTTGTTGCTCACCACCAGCCAACCCGTCGGCGCGGTGACGGTGAACTCAAACGTGGCCTTCAGGTCAGGCTGGTCGAAGCAGGCGAACACGCGGTGCGCCTCGCCCGGCTCGAAATGTGAGTACAGGTAAACGGCGCCGTCGACCGGATCGGTGAACCGGTGCAGGCCCTCCCCGGTCCGTGAGTACGGGCAATCTGCGACGATCCGCAACTCGTTGGTGTCGGCGAGGTCCGTAAGTGCGATGCGGCCGTCGCGGAAGGCAGAGGTCTCCACCGCGCGGCCGTTAAGCACAATCTCGTGGACCTTGTCCGCCGCCAGCTCGATAAACGTCGCGGCGGAAGGGCTCGTGCAGCGGAACCTGGCTGTCGTGACGGACGTGAACGTCTGCTCGCCTGCCGTCAGGTCGAGCTCGACGGCGTAGGAGCTCACGGCGAGCAGCCGCGCCCGCTCCCGCGCTTGGTTCCTTGTTAGGTTGCCCGCCACGGTCTTTCCCCTTCGCTCGTGCGTGCTGCGCCGTTTCAAGGTACCTGGCCCGCGGCGCCGGCGTTCGGCCAGCGCCCGCCTACACCGGCTCGCTCGGGCATCCTTTCACGCTTGTCATGGAATGACCTGGTACGGATAGCGGTTGCGACGGACATGGCAGCGAAAAATGACTCCGCAAAGGTCGACTTCTGGTTCGACCCGATCTGCCCCTGGGCGTGGATTACATCGCGGTGGCTGATCGAGGTGACGGGGCTGAGGCCGGTGCGGCCCCACTGGCATGTGATGAGCCTGTCCGTGCTCAACGAGGACAAGCCTGACCTCCCTGAGCGGTACCGCGAGCTGCTGAGCAGCGGCTGGGGGCCGGTGCGGGTGTGCATCGCCGCCGAGCAGAAGTTCGGCGCCGGCGTGCTTGAGCCGCTCTACACCGCGCTCGGCACCCGCTTCCACATCCAGCAGCAGCCCAGGGACCGCTCGACCATCGAGGCGGCGCTGGTCGAGGCCGGGCTCCCAGCCGACCTCGCCGACGCGATGGAGTCAACCGAGTACGACAAGGCGCTGCGGGCGTCGCATCACGACGGCATGGACCGGGTTGGTTACGAGGTCGGCACGCCGGTGATCTCAGTGGACGGCGTCTCGTTCTTCGGTCCCGTGGTCACGCCCCGACCGCGCGGTGAGGCCGCCGCCCGGCTGTGGGATGGCGTGCTCCTCGTCGCGGGCACGGACGGTTTCTTCGAGCTCAAGCGCAGCCGCACCCGCGATCCGATCTTCACCTGAGGGCCGGCCGGACGGTCTGGGACACTATCCGGTGTGCGCGTCTATCTAGGTTCGGATCACGCCGGTTACGAGCTCAAGGCCGCCCTGGTGAAGCGGCTTGCCGAAGGTGGCGATGAACCCGTCGATTGCGGCCCGGTCGCGTTGGTGCCCGACGACGACTACCCGGTGTACGTGCTGCGCGCGGCCCGGGAGGTGGCCGGGGCGCCGGGCAGTCTCGGCATCGTGATCGGCGGCTCGGGCAACGGCGAGCAGATCGCGGCGAACAAGGTGGCTGGTGTGCGGGCGGCGCTGGCCTGGAGCCAGGAGACGGCCCGGCTGGCGCGCCTGCACAACGATGCGAACGTGCTCAGCCTGGGCGCCCGCATGCTCACCGTTGAGGAGGCCGAACGGCTCGCGGCGGTGTTCCTGAACACGCCGTTCTCCGGTGACCCGCGGCACGCCAGGCGACTGGCGATGATCACGCGCTTTGAGCGCGATGGCGAGCTGCCGCCTCTGCCCGGCTGACCCTCCATAAGCGCGCGGCGGCTTGCCGGCGCGGCGGCTATCAGCGTGTGCGGCGGCGGCGTTTGCGGCGCCGGGGGCTGTTCGCGCGTGCTGGCTGCGCGGCGTCCCGCGCTGGCTGCGCGACATCGTGACCCGGCCGCTCCCGCGCGGGGTCCCCGGCCGGCCGCGCCGGTGCGGCAGCATCAGCGGACCGTGGCTGGGTGGCGTCCGAGCGCCCAGGCGCGTTGGCACCAGCGCCTGATCGATGCCGCTCCGCGGGCGTCGATGGCCCGCTGTGGGACTCTGGCGTGCCCTGCGCCGCCTTCCCCGGCTGCGGCGTGCTCGGCGTGGCCTTCCCCGGCTGCGGCGTGCTCTGCGTGTCCTTGGCCGGCCGCGGCGGCCCGCCGCGCCGTGGCCTGCTCTGTGGCGGGCCGCCCGGCTGCGGTTGCGCCGGGGCGGCTCTCACGGTGGCCGCGGCTTCTTCGGCTGGGCGGGGTTTGGACACATCCCGCGCCCGCATCGCGGCGTCAAGCGTGACACGCATTCCTGGCATCGCACGCCTCCACCAGGTCAGTGTTTCATGGAGGGTTGTGGACATCGAGCTGACAGGCCCGCCGTTGTGGCGGGAGGTGTTCGGCGGCACGCGCGGCCGCCTCACCGCGGGACTGCTGATCCTTGAAGTCCTGACGGCCATTCAGGCGCTCATGGTCACCACGATCCTGCCGGCGATCCGCGCCGATCTTGGCGGCCTGTCGCTGTACGGGTGGGCGCTGGCTGGATCGAGTTTCGGGGCGTTCGGCGCGATCCCGGTGGGCGGCCGCGCCGCGGACCGGTTCGGTCCCCGCCGCCCCCTGGCGATCTCGCTCATCATGTTCGGCGCTGGCCTGCTCGTCGCCGCGCTCGCGCCGAGCATGCTGATCGTGGCCGCGGGCCGGTTCCTCCAGGGCATAGCGACCGGCGCCTTGTACGCGGTGTCGCTCGGAGCGGTGTCAAAGACCTACCCGCAGCGGCTCCGTGCCCGCGTCCTTGCCCTGCTTGCCGCGATGTGGATCCTGCCAGGGCTGTTCGGTCCGCCGCTCGGCGCGCTCATCGCCACCACGATTGGATGGCGGTGGGCCTTCGTGGCGCCGATGCCGATCCTCGCCGCATCCGCCTGGCTCGTGCTTGCAGCCCTTCCCGGCGCGCCACGCGGCGATCGAACCCGGCTTTCCGTGCGATGGCCGCTGCAGCTAACCGTTGGAGCCGGCCTCCTCCTCAGCGGGCTGACCAAACCGGCGCCCGCGAGCCTCGCGCTTTGCCCCGCGGGACTCGCCCTCGCACTGCCGGCCCTGTTCCGCGTCGTCCCGCGGGGAACACTGCGCGCCAGGCCCGGCGTTCCGGCGGCAGCGGCGTCGGCGTTTTTGCTGTCGGCCGCCTTTTTCGCGGTGGACGGCTTCGTACCGTTGCTGCTGACCGGCGTCCGCGGCCTGTCCGTCGCCGCGGCGAGCGTTGTTGTGGCCCTCGCCACGGTCTCGTGGTCGGCTGGCAGCTGGTGGCAGTCCCGTCATGCAGGCAGGCTGAGCGCGGGCTCGCTGGTTACTGTCGGCGCGCTGTTGATCGCTGTCGGCACCGTGGGCGTCGCAGCCGGGCTGATCGATGCGCCGGTCCAGGTGACATACGCGGGCTGGACCCTCGCCGGGATCGGGATGGGCATCGCGTTCCCGACGATCCCGCTGGTCATCATGGGCGCGGCGACCGAAGGCGCCGAGGCGGCGGAATTGTCATCCGCACTGCTCATGGACACGCTCGGCGTGGCGGTGGGCGCGAGCCTTGGCGGCGCGAGCGTCGCCATCGCTGAGCAGGCCGGCATCGGGCTCCGCGCGGGGCTCGGGGGCGCCCTGCTCGTCGGCTTGGTGTGCGCGGGCCTCCTGCTGCCGATCGCCCGCCGCCTGCCGCGCGCGGCACAGGGCCAGCCGCCTTCAGCGGAAGGCCGGCCAGCGGAGGACCGGCCGCGCGCGGCGCGGGACCAGCGATGATCGGCCTCGATGCGACGCCTGTTCAGAAGATCATTGGGCACCAGGGCGCTGGGTCCCACGACATCGCCGTGGATAGCTGCGCGAGCGCTCCGGGCCGCAGCTCGGTGACGATGCCAGCGCCTGCAAGCTCACCGAGCCTGGTGCCGCCGAGATAGGCGGCGCCGAGCGCGGCCACGGGCAGGGCCAGATCGGCCGGCTCATCGGTCCGCTCGCAACGGGCCCGATCTTCGCCCGCGCCAGCCGTGCGCAGCCGCCACCGTGCCGTGTTCCACGGGCACGTCTCGTCGCTCACCTCGATCACCACATCCGCCGGCGCGGCGTACCCGCGCTTGGCCAGCGCGGCCGGCACGTCGACGAGGCGGATCCACAGCCCGTCGCGCGTCCGTGCGCGGATCCGCCGCGGGTCGGCGAGCAGATGCTGCAATGGATCGTCGAGCGGCCGATTCCAGGCCAGAACCTCGCCGGTGAGGTCGCGGCTCAGCAGGTCGCCCCAGAGCCCGGCCGTGGCCGCGGCGCCATCGGCGATCAGCTCACGGATGCTGATGACCCCGCCAGGGATGCCGTCCTCGTCCCATTGCGGCGAGCCGGAGTAGAGCGCATAGCCCCGCGGACCCGAGGAGTCCTCTGCGAGCAGGCACCGAAGCGGTCCGTAGCCGTCGCGCCGGTACTCGGGGTCGTAGAGCGCGGCGTCCCACCATCTGTCGTCCCTGGCCAACGCCCCCGGCCGGCCCGGCAGCATCGCGTCATACACCATGGCGAGCTCGGGCCGAGCGCGCTGCGGTTCAACGATCCGTAGCCGCAAATCGCCCTCGGGCGCTGCGTCGTGAGCTAGCTGTCCCTCACCGCGGCGGATGCGCAGCGATGAGAGTTTCGACGCTGCCCCGTAGCCGAACCGGCGGTAGATTCCCGATTCAGAGGCCCACAGCGCCGCGATTGCCTCACCGCGGTCATGGATGTCGGCGAGCTGGCGGGTCATCAGGCTGCGCAGGATGCCGCGGCGCCGGTACGAGGGCAGCACGGCCACCGCTGTCACGCCGGCGGTTGGCATGATCGCGCCGGGCACACTCATACGGAAGCTGAACACCGCGGCGACTGCGATGATCGCCGGGCCGTCGAACGCCGCCAGGCTGCGATCGAACTCCAGCCGCTGCCTGAAATGGCGCATCTCCGGCTCGGTCGGCCAGGTTGTGTGGAAAGCGTGCTGGTCAACGACGTAGGCGCGGGCGAACTCTTCTTCGGTCAGCGGGCGGACCGCATACTGCTCAGTCATGACTGCTTCGTACCTCGTGGCGAGCGACGGGGCGAATGGGTTTCCAGGCCGGCGCCACGGTCGGCCGGTCATGACCAAAGGAACGCGCAGAAGGTGCCCAGCGGGGCCAGTTGGCGGCTACAGTGCCCGCATCATGGTTTCACGCCCGACCGCTCGTCTGCTCACCGCCGCCCGCACCGCTGGTGAGCCGGTGAGCGCGTTCGTGCGCAGGCAGTTCATCACCCGCAACCGGCGGCTGTCGGCGCTGCTCGCAGCCTGCGTGGTGGCGATCGGTCTGGTCGATGTGCATGTGTCGGCGTGGTGGGTCTCGCCGGGCGTGGTGATCCTGCCGATTCTCGCGGGCGGTCTGCTGCTGCGAGTCCGTGCCCTGCGGATCCTGTTCGGCGTGGTCACGTTGATGATCGCCTATAGCGTGCTGGCGGGCAGGGCTGGGCCGGGGATCGTCGCGACCATCGCCATCGTCGCCGTGCTCGCCGACGCGCTCGCCAGGTCGAGAGAGAAACTCGGCGTGCGCGGGCTTCGCGGCGAGCAAATGCTCGTTGAGTTGCGGGACCGGCTTCGCGTGCAGGGGCGGCTGGCCGCCCTGCCGGAAGGCTGGGGCTCCAGGGTGGTGCTCGAACCGGCGGACGGCTCGTCGTTTGGCGGTGACTTCGTCGTGTCCACCTCCGACAGCAAGACGCTGGAACTGGCGCTCGTCGACGTGTCCGGCCGTGGCATCGACGCCGGGACCCGCGCGCTGCTGTTGTCTGGCGCCTTCGGCGGCCTGCTCGGCTCGGTGCCGACAGAGGAATTTCTCGGCGCATGCAACGCCTATCTGCGCCGCGGCAGGACGGCCGAGGGCTTCGTCACAGCCATTCACCTGGCCCTCGACCTCATGACCGGCGAGTACGTGCTCTACTCGGCGGGCCACCCGCCCGCGGCGCAGTTCGACGCGGGCACCGGGCAATGGCGGATCACCCAGGCCAAGGGCATCGTGCTTGGCGTCGTGGCGGATCTGCGCGGCCAGCCCGAGCGTGGCGTGCTTCGTCAGGGCGACGCGCTGCTGCTCTACACCGACGGCCTGGTCGAGGCGCCGGGACGGGACATCGATGCCGGCATCGATCGCCTGCTCGCAGAGGCCGACCGGTTGGTTACGTCGGGGTTCCAGCGGGGTGCCGCCGAGCTGGTTCGCGCGATGAAGACCGCGCACGTCGATGACTGCGCCTTGGTTCTCATCTGGCGGACGTGAGGAATTGTGCGACCCGCCGCTTAGAATTTCCCGCCCGCCGGAAAAGTCCGGTATTCACGCGGGTGCGAACGCCGCCTTTTTGGCCTCAACCGCTGGACAGAAGAGTGGCGAGATAAATGCACGCGGGCCAAGGAGTCCGCGTGCGCCTCAGTCGCGTCTGCCTGCAGTCGCGGTAGTGCGGAGGGTAACTGTTTCCGGTGGCCACGACCCCCGTCCCGGTCAGCGAGGGCGTGTCGCGCGGATCGTGATTTGCGGCCGGTTGCGCGGTCGAGATCGGGGTAATGCGCTGGTAACCGCCTCACCTGAGGTGACGTTTATGTCATGTATCTAACGTGACGCATCTGTCATTGTTTGCAATAGCAAGAGAAGTGTGCCGAAATAGAGACCGTGACGCGCGAGGCGACGCCAAGCAGCCATGGGAACGCTGCCCACGGTCTTCCCGCATCAGCGCACGCGACCCGTTCCATGGAGGCCCTGGCGTCGCGTGCGGCCGGCGAAAACTTCCCCGTGGCGCTGCGCGTCCTGCCGCGCCGGCACCGGCGCCACCTGATGGCGGTGTACCGCTTCGCCCGGCTGGTGGACGACACCGGCGACGAGGCGGCAGGTGACCGCCTCCTTGCGCTCGACGCGATCGAGCATGACCTGGATCGCGCCTTGCGGCCTGGCGCCCGCCCCGAGCTGCCGGTGATGCAGGAGCTTGCCCGCACCGCGGCGGAATGCGCCATTCCCGCGGAGCCGTTCAGGATGCTTATTCAAGCCAACCGGCAGGACCAGACGGTCAGCAGGTACGCAAGCTTTGACGAGCTGCTTGGCTACTGCCGCCTGTCGGCAAACCCGGTCGGGCGTATCGTGCTGTGCGCCTTCGGCGCGGCGACGCCCGAGCGTGAGCGGCTCTCCGACCTTGTCTGCACCGCCTTGCAACTGGCCGAACACTGGCAGGACGTGGCGGAAGACTTTGCCATGGACCGGATCTACCTGCCCCAAGAGGACATGACCGCGTTCGGGTGCACAGAAGATGACCTGGCTGAGGCGGTGGGAGGGGCCCAGGGATCTCTGCCGCCCCGGCTGCGCGCGCTGCTGCGGTTCGAGACCGAGCGCGCCGGGCGCCTGCTTGCTGAGGGCGCTGCCCTGACCGGTACGCTGCGCGGTTGGGCCAAGCTCGCGGTCGCGGGCTACGTCGCCGGCGGGCGGGCGACCTTGGCCGCTATCGGCAAGGGCGGCAAGGCCAGGGCTCGTGACGGATTCGACGTCTTCGGCGCCACGCCACGGCCAGGTCGGCCGAGAACCGCCGCCGAACTCGCCCGCGCCTACGTGACCGGGAGGTGACGGTGCCAACCGAACCGAGGGCGGCGGCGCACGACTCAGCGGCGGCGTACCGGCACTGCGAGCGAATCACGCGGACGCAGGCGCGCAACTTCTTCTACGGCATCAGGCTGCTGCCGCGCGCCAAGCGACAGGCGCTGTGCGCCGTCTACGCGTTTGCCCGCCGGATCGACGACATCGGCGACGGCGCCCTGCCCGAGGCGAACAAGCTTGCGCTGCTTGACGATGCCAGAGGCGCGGCGGCCAACCCCGCCGCGTACGCCGATGATCCAACGCTTGTCGGTCTCGCGGACGCGGCCGAGCGGTTCGCCATTCCGCTGAGCGCGTTCGGCGAATTGATCGACGGCTGCGCCGCCGATGTGCGCGGCACCGCCTACGCCACATTCGACGAACTGCTGTACTACTGCCGGTGCGTCGCAGGTTCTATCGGTCGGCTGTCGCTCGGCATCTTCGGCGCCACCGACACCCGTGCTGCCGAGCCGCTCGCGGACGCGCTCGGCGTCGCGCTCCAGCTGACCAACATCCTGCGCGACATCGGTGAAGACCACGCGCGCGGGCGCGTGTACCTTCCTGCCGAGGACATCGAGCGCTTCGGCTGCGAGCTCACGCCAGGCGGGACGCCGCCAGGCGCCGACCCGGACCGGCTGGCCGACCTGGTCCGCTTCGAGGCGCGGCGCGCGCGGGCGTGGTATTCGACCGGGCTGAAGCTGCTCCCGCTGCTTGACGGCCGAAGCGCGGCCTGCACGGCCGCGATGGCCGGGATTTACCGGCGGCTGCTTGACCGGATCGCGGCCGCGCCCTCGGCGGCCATCAGCGACCGGATGTCGCTTCCCGGCTGGGAGAAAGTCTGGGTCGCCACCCGATCGCTTCGTGGCGGCCTGGCATGACCACGGTTGACGCCGCGGCGCCGGGCCGGGACGTCGGCCCCGGCGATGGCCCGCACATCCTCGTCGCGGGCGGAGGCCTGGCAGGAATCGCGGCGGCGATCGCGCTTCGCGACGGCGGCGCCCGGGTGACGCTGGTGGAGGCCCGGCCCCGGCTGGGCGGTGCCACAAGCTCGTTCACCCGCGGCGACCTGACGGTCGACAACGGCCAGCACATTTTCCTGCGCTGCTGCACCGCCTACCGTGACCTGCTTGACCGGCTCGGCGTGACCGCGCGCACGGCGCTGCAGGACCGATTCGACATATCCGTGCTCACCCCGGACGGCACGGCGCGGCTGCGCAGGCGGGCGCTGCCGGTTCCGCTGCATCTCGCCCCCGCGCTCGCCACCTACTCATTGCTGTCACGCGCCGAGCGGGTCGGCGCCGTCCGCGCCGCGCTGGCCTTCCGCCGGCTGGACCCCGACGACGGGCGAACCGACACCCACCGCCTCGGCGACTGGCTCGCTGCGCACGGCCAGGGACCACGGGCGCGGCGCCGGCTGTGGGACCTGTTCGTCGTGTCGGCGCTGAACGTCGCGGGCGACGACGCCTCGCTCGCGCTCGCCGCAATGGTGATCAGGACGGCGCTGCTGAGCGAGCCGGGCGCGGCCGATATCGGCGTTCCGACGGCGCCCCTCGGCGAGCTGCACGGCCAGGCCGCCGGCGCTCTGCTGCGCGGGCTAGGCGCCGCGGTGCTGACCGGGGTCAAGGTCACCGCGATCGCCGCGGCGAACGGCGAGGGCGGCGCCAGATTCCGGGTTCAGCTGCGCGGCGCTCCGCCTGCCGACGTTGCCGGCGTTGTGCTCGCCGTCCCACCCGAACAGGCCGCGCGCCTGCTGCCGGCCGCGGCGGCGGGAACACCGGGCACCGCGGCGGATCCAGCGCGCTGGTGCGGGCTCGGCGAGTCGCCGATCGTCAACGTGCACGTGATATACGATCGGCCCGTCACCGGGCTGCGCTTCGCCGCTGCTGTTGGCTCGCCGGTACAGTGGATCTTCGACCGGACGCAGATCTCCGGCTGTGAGAAGGGCCAGTACCTGGCCCTCTCGCTGTCGGCGGCAGACTCCTACGCGGGTGAGCAGACGCGGCAGCTACGCGCGGTGTTCTTGCCCGCGCTCGAGCAACTGCTCCCCGCGGCGCGGGCAGCGCGGGTCACTGATTTCTTCGTCACCCGGGAGCGGCGGGCCACCTTCCGCCAGGTGCCGGGCACAGCCGCGCTCCGGCCAGCAGCGCCCACCCGCATGGACGGGCTGGCACTGGCCGGGGCGTGGACCAATACCGGATGGCCAGACACGATGGAGGGCGCTGTGCGGAGCGGACTCGAAGCAGCGAGGACGATGCTGGCGAGCCGGGGAGCACGGCGGTGACCGCCGTCATCCCGGCGGGCGTGACCACCGCGCGTGACATCGTGCGGCCCGCGCTCGGGGCCGCGCTTGAGCGCCTCACCCCCGCGATGCGCCAGGTGGCTGCCTACCATCTGGGCCTGGCCGACGCCGATGGCGCGATTCCGCCCGGCAGCGGTGGCGGCGCGATTCCGCCCGGCAGCGGGGGTGGCGCGAGCGGCACGGGCAGCGGCAAGGCGCTGCGGCCGGCGTTGGCGCTGCTGTCCGTGCGCGCGGCGGGCGAGCCGGCCGAGCGGGGCGTCGCGGCCGCGGTGGCGGTGGAGCTTGTGCACAATTTCTCGCTGCTGCACGACGACATCATGGATGGCGACACCGAGCGCAGGCACCGGCCGACGGCCTGGACGGTGTTCGGCGTCCCGGCGGCGATCTTGGCGGGCGACGCGCTGCTGGCGCTCGCGCAAGACATTCTGCTTGAGCGGGCGGGGCCGCAGGGCCGCTGGGCGGCGCGCTGCCTGCTCGCGGCGGTCCAGCGACTGATCGCGGGGCAGAGCGCGGACATGGCGTTCGAGCGGCGCAGCGACGTCACCATGGATGAGTGCCTGACGATGGCAGGCGACAAGACCGCGGCCCTGATGGCGTGCGCGTGCAGTATCGGCGCGATCGCGGTGGGCGCGCCGGCGAGCCTGGCGATGAGCCTGGCCGACTTCGGCTCGCATATCGGGCTGGCCTTCCAGCTTGTGGATGATCTGCTGGGTATCTGGGGCGCGCCGGAGGTGACAGGCAAGCCGGTGTGGTCGGACCTGCGTACCCGCAAGAAGACGCTGCCGGTGGTGGCGGCGCTGACCGCGCAAGCCGCGCCAGGTTCGGTTGAGCTCGCCGAGCTGCTCGCTCGCGAGGCGACGCTGACCGAGGACGATCTCGGCCGGGCCGCGTGGCTGGTGGCCGAGGCGGGCGGCCGCGCGTGGGCCGAGCAGGAGGCAGAGCGACAGCTTGAGGCCGCGTGCAAGTGCCTCGCCGACGCGCCGATTCCGCCGGACGTTCGCGCTGAACTGACCGAGATCGCCCGGTTTATCGCTGCCAGACAGGCCTGAGGGGCAGACATGACCACGACGCAGCCCGCCACGACCGGCGCGGCGGGACCGCTGCCCTCGCAGTCGGCCGCCGCCGCGCTCGAACGTGCTCGCCAGCACCTGCTCCGGCTGCAGGATCCGGGCGGCTGGTGGAAGGGCGAGCTTGAGACCAACGTCACGATGGACGCCGAGGACCTGCTGCTCCGCGAGTTCCTCGGCGTCAGGACGCTCGAGGAGACCCACGCGGCGGCCCGGTGGATCCGGTCGAAGCAGCGCGACGACGCCACCTGGGCGAACTTCTACGGCGGGCCGCCCGATCTGTCCACGACTGTCGAGGCATATGTGGCGCTCCGGCTGGCGGGCGACCCGCCCGACGCGCCGCACATGGCGGCCGCGGCGGCATTTGCCCGCGACCGTGGCGGCATCGCCGCGACCCGCGTGTTCACCCGCATCTGGCTGGCCATGTTCGGCGAGTGGCCATGGGACGACCTGCCGGTCATGCCGCCCGAACTGATCTACCTGCCGGCCTGGTTCCCGCTCAACACCTACGACTGGGCGTGCTGGGCGCGGCAGACGATCGTGCCGCTCACGATCGTGGGGTCGCTGCGGCCCGTGCGCAAACTGCCGGTCACGCTCGCCGAGCTCAGCGTCGGCGGACCAAACACGCTACTTAACGGCTCACGCGGGGTGGCGCCCACACGCCGTGCGGACCGCACCGGCTGGACCGCGTTGTTCAACCGCCTCGATCGGGCGCTGCACGTCTACGAACGAGGTCCGGTCCGCACGCCGCCCGCGAGAGCCGTCCGCCGCGCGGCGATCCGGCGATGCGCGGACTGGATCATCGCGCGGCAGGAGGCCGACGGCTGCTGGGGCGGCATCCAGCCACCTTGGGTGTACTCGCTGATCGCGCTGCATCTGCTCGGCTACCGGCTGGACCACCCGGTGATGCGGCGCGGGCTGGCCGGGCTCGACCGCTTCGTGATCACTGAAGACTCCGCCGGTGGGCCGGTCCGGCGGCTCGAGGCGTGCCAGTCGCCGGTATGGGACACCGTGCTTTCGATGGTCGCGCTCGCCGACGCCGGCCTGGGCGTCGATGACCCGGCGCTGCGGCGGGCGGCGAGCTGGATCCTCGACGAGGAGGTTCCCGGCCCAGGGGACTGGCAGGTCCGCCGCCCGCGCGTCGCGCCGGGGGGGTGGGCGTTCGAGTTCGACAACGACATCTACCCGGACATCGACGACACCGCGGTGGCGGTGCTCGCGCTGAGCCGCGCCGTGCCCGCGGCCGGAAACGGCCAGACCGCCCAGCCGGCGCCTCGTGAACACGCCGATCTCGCCGAGCGGGCCGAGCAGGCGGCGCGCCGGGCAATGAGCTGGCTGGCTGGCATGCAGTCCAAAGACGGCGGCTGGGGCGCGTTCGACGCTGACAACACCCGCCAGCTGTGTACGAAGCTGCCGTTCTGCGACTTCGGCGCGGTCATCGATCCGCCGTCAGCGGACGTGACGGCGCATGTGGTGGAGGCGCTGTCCGCCAGGGGACTTGGCGCGAGCAAGGCGGCCAGGCGCGGAGTCGCCTGGCTGCTCCGGGCGCAGGAACCGGACGGATCGTGGTATGGCCGGTGGGGCGCGAACTACGTGTACGGAACGGGCGCGGTGCTGCCCGCGCTCATCGCAGCCGGGGTGAAGCCGGGCAAACCGGCCGTCCGCCGCGCGGTTGAGTGGCTCGAATCGCACCAGAACCCCGACGGCGGCTGGGGCGAGGACCTGCGCTCCTACGATGATCGCGCGCTCGCGGGCCGCGGTGAGTCGACCGCGTCACAGACCGCGTGGGCGCTCATCGGGCTACTGGCCGCCTCGACGGGGGCGGGCGAGTCGAGCGCGGTCGCGAGAGGGGTGCAGTGGCTGGTCGATCACCAGACCGGCGACGGCACCTGGGACGAGCCACAGTTCACCGGCACAGGCTTCCCCGGCGATTTCTACATCAACTACCACCTGTACCGGCTAATGTTCCCGGTCAGCGCCCTTGGCCGTTACCTGCGAGGTGCCGCGTGACTGACCCAGAAAACGTCCCTTACATAACCCACCCACCCTTGGGGGCTTTGCCCTACTGCCGATCTTGCCAGGCTGTCAAGAGCTGCGGGAGCCCCAACCGAGATTCTGTGGACAACTCTCCGCGCGGGGGCAGGCCTGTGGACGAGGCAACAAGATGAGCGCCCGGGGGGAGGACGCGATGAGCCGCCGCCTCGTCGCGTGCGCGCCGCTGCGGCTCGAAGCCCGTGCGGTTCGGCGTGGCCTTGCCGCCATGATTGCGGCCGGCACGGCCGAGGTCACAAGGACCGGGTTTGGCCGCGTGCGCGCCGCGCGGCGCGGGCGAGAACTCGCGCGGCAGCCATTCGGGATGCTCGCGGTGACCGGTGTGGGCGGCGCGCTCGACCCGCGGCTGCGCCCCGGCGAGATCGTGGTCGCTACCGAGGTGCGAAGCGCCGGTTCCGACAGCCCGGTTGCTGTGTGCGCCTCGGCACCGTTGCTCGCTGGTGAGCTGCGTCGTGGCGGGCTCGCCGTCCGCGCGGGTCCGGTGGTCACCGCGGCCAGGCTCGCGCTTGGGCCGGGCCGTGGGCGTCTTCGCGCCGATGGCGCGCTGCTCGTGGACATGGAGTCGGCGCCGCTGGCGGAAGCCGCGGCGGGTCGGCCCGTCGCCGTGCTGCGCGCCGTGTCCGACACGGCCGACCGGCCCCTGCTGCACCCGGCGACCGTGTCAGGGGGCGTAGCGGCGCTGCGAGCGCTCCGCCTGGCGAGCCCGGTGCTCGAGCAATGGGCGGCGGCGGCCGGGGACCGTCGGGTCCTGCTGGCTGGCCCTCGGTCGTTTTGCGCCGGCGTCGAGCGGGCGATCGAGATCGTCGAGCGCGTGCTCGACCGGCACGGTCCGCCGGTTTACGTGCGGCGACAGATCGTGCACAACGCACACGTGGTAGGTTCGCTGGCCGACCGCGGCGCGGTCTTCGTCGAGGAGCTCGACGAGGTGCCCGATGGCTCCGTGGTGGTGTTTTCTGCCCACGGCGTGGCGCCCGCGGTGCGGGCCGACGCCGCCCGCCGCGGCCTCGACGTGGTGGACGCGACCTGCCCGCTCGTCACCAAGGTGCACAAAGAGGCGCGCCGTTTCGCCGACCAGGGCTATCACGTCGTGCTTATCGGGCACGCGGGCCACGACGAGGTGGAAGGAACCCTCGGCGAGGCGCCGGGAAAGGTGGTCCTCGCGCAAACCGCGGAAGACGTCGCCCGGCTGCGGCCCGCCGATGAGTCGCGGGTCGCGTATCTGATGCAGACAACACTGGCGGTCGAGGAGGCTCAGTCCGTTGCCGGAGCCTTGCGAGGGCGCTTCCCCGGGATCAGCGGGCCCGGCAGCGACGACATCTGCTACGCGACCACCAACCGGCAGCGCTCGGTGCGGGCGGTGGCGGCAGACGCCGACCTGGTGCTTGTCGTGGGGTCGGCGAACTCGTCCAACTCTCAGCGTCTGGTGGAGACGGCCCGCCGGGTCGGCCCGCCCGCTCACCTGATCGAGGACGTGGCGCAGATCCGGCTCGCCTGGCTGGCCGGGGCGCGGGTGATCGGGCTGACCGCCGGGGCTTCCGCGCCACCCGCGCTGGTGGACGAGGTGATCGCGGCAATAGCTGGTCTCGGGCGGGTCGAGGTCGAAGAACGCGTGGTCGCCACCGAATCTGTGAGTTTCTCCCTGCCCAAGGAGGTGCGGCCATCATGACGATGCCGCTGCGTCAAAGCGTGCGGATCGGTACCTACCTGCTGCGGCAGAAGATCCGCGGCAGGACAAAGTTCCCCCTGCTCGTCGAGCTTGAGCCGCTGTTTGCCTGCAACCTGAAGTGCGCGGGCTGCGGCAAGATCCAGCAACCAGCCGACGTGCTGAAGCAGCGGATGGGCGTGGAGCAGGCGGTGGCCGCCATCGAGGAGTGCGGCGCGCCCATGGTGTCGATCGCCGGCGGCGAGCCGCTCATGCACCCGCAGATCGACGAGATCGTGCGGCGGCTCGTCGCGCGCAAGAAGTACGTCTTCCTGTGCACGAACGCGTTGCTCATCCCGAAGAAGATCGACAAATTCGCGCCGTCACCGTACTTCGCCTGGGCGGTGCACATCGACGGCCTCGCCGAAAAGCACGACGCGTCGGTGTGCAAGGACGGGGTGTTCGACGAGGCCGTGGATGCGATCCGCGAGTGCCAGCGCCGCGGCTTCCGCGTCACCACGAACACCACGTTCTTCAACACCGATAGCCCGCAGACGGTCATCGACGTGCTCAACTACCTCAACGACGACCTGAAGGTCGACCAGATGATGATCTCGCCGGCCTACGCGTACGAGAAGGCGCCCGATCAGGAGCATTTCCTCGGCGTGAGCGAGACTCGCGAGCTGTTCCGCAAGGCCTTCGCGAACGGGAACCGCAAGCGCTGGCGGCTCAACCACTCGCCGCTGTTCCTGGACTTCCTTGAGGGAAAGGCCGACTTCGCCTGCACCGCGTGGGGCATACCGTCCTACTCTCTGTTCGGTTGGCAGCGGCCCTGCTACCTGATGTCGGACGGATACGCTGCGACCTACCGCGAGCTTGTCGAGACCACCGACTGGGACGCCTACGGGCGCGGCAGGGACCCACGCTGCGCGAACTGCATGGCGCACTGCGGTTACGAGCCGACGGCTGTGCTTGCCACCATGGGTTCGCTCAGGCAGTCGCTGCGGGCGATGGTCGGGGGGTGACGTGCCCGCCGGCGTCGTGATGGGCGCGGACGGCGCCGCGCGATGCGCGTGGGGCGCGTCAGCGCCCGAGTACCTGCCGTACCACGACCTGGAGTGGGGTCGGCCGGTCGGCAGTGACGACCGGGTCTTCGAGAAGCTGTGCCTTGAGGGCTTCCAGGGCGGGCTCTCGTGGCTGACCATCCTGCGTAAGCGCGAGGGCTTCAGGGCCGCATTCGCCCGGTTCAACCCCTCCGTGGTTGCCGAGTTCGGACCCTCCGACGTGGAACGGCTGCTCGCAGATGCCGCGATCGTCCGGAATCGAGCCAAGATCATGGCCGCCATCGACAACGCGCGAGCCACCCTTCGCCTGCGAGATAACGGCATGTCGGTGGCGGCGCTGGTCTGGAAATACGAGCCCTCTCCTGGGCGGCCGCCGCCGACCGTGGACTCGCTGCCTGCGTCAACGCCCGAATCGGCGGCGCTGTCGGCCGAGTTGCGCCGCCATGGTTTCCGCTTTGTCGGGCCCACGACTGTCTACGCCGCCATGCAGTCGCTCGGCGTGGTGAATGACCATTTGGAGGGGTGCCACGCCAGGGTGGCCGCGCAGGTGGAACGCGCCCGTTTCGCCCCACCGCGCTGAGGTGGCTGTGAGACGTGACGGCCGCCCGCGCGGCACAATGTCACGGTGGAGCTTGCCGCTAAGTTGCAGATCAAGCCAGGCCAGCAGGTCTCCGTCGTGGCGGCCCCGCCAGAGGTGTTGATCGCCTTGCCGAGCGAGTGCGAGCTTGCGGCTGATCCGTCGGCCTCGGACGTGGTCATCGCCTTCGCTCGCTCCCGCGCTGAGATGACGACAATCGCGCAGCCCGCCATTGAGGCCGCGCGGCTCGGCAAGCTGGCATGGGTCGCCTACCCCAAGGCTGGCAAGCTCGGCACCGACCTCAACCGCGACGTGCTGAGGGAGGCGCTCGTGAGCGAAGGGGTTCGGCCGGTGCGCCAGGTGGCGATCGACGGCGTCTGGTCGGCGCTGCGGTTTCGGCCAAGCTGAGCAAGGTCGCGCAGCCTGCGATGATGCTCATATGAGCGAGGACAGCCGCAGCGGCGCGCGCGCAAGGCGCCTGGCCGGTGCGGCCAGGTGGTTTCGGCGCCCCCCGGGGTGAACCACGTAAGACGTAGGGCTTGCGCTGGCGCGCCGGGAAGCGCGGCCGTTCGGGATAATTCGCGGGTTTGCCTTTCGCCCTTTGCGTCGGGCCGCCCGCTGTCGCCTGCACCGTGAGACGATCGCACAAATGACCGAGATGACTTTGGGCCGGGTCGGCACGCTTCGGATCGCGCAGCCATCTGGGCGCTGGGTGCTGCTCGCCACCGTGCTCGGCTCCAGCATGGCGATGCTGGATGCGACGGTCGTCAACGTGGCCCTGCCGACGATCGGCAGGGACCTGGGTGCCTCGCTCGGCGGCCTGCAGTGGACAGTCAGCGCCTATACGCTCACGCTCGCCGGCCTCATCCTGCTCGGCGGTGCGCTCGGCGACCGGCTCGGGCGGCGCCGGATCTTCGCGGTGGGCGTGATCTGGTTCGCGCTGGCATCGGCGCTTTGCGGGCTGGCCCCCGACATTGGTGTGCTCATCGGGGCACGCGCGTTGCAGGGAGTCGGCGGTGCGCTGCTCGCGCCGGGGTCGCTGGCGATTATCCAGGCGACGTTCGTGCCAGAGGACCGGGCTAGGGCTGTCGGCGCATGGTCCGGCCTCGGCGGCGTGGCCGGCGCGGTGGGCCCGTTCCTCGGCGGCTGGATCGTGCTCACGGCGGGATGGCGGTGGGTCTTCCTGCTCAACCTGCCGCTCGCGGCCGCGGTGCTCGCCGTGGCGTTGCGGCACGTACCCGAGAGCAGCGATCCATCCGCTCATGGGCGCTTTGATATCCGCGGCGCCGCGCTGGCCGCGCTCGCCCTGACCGGGATCACCTACGCGCTCATCCAGGCGTCGGGCCAGGGCGCGATCGGCGGCGTCGTGATCGCCGCGGTGGTCGGCCTCGCCGCCGCGGCCGCCTTTGTGGTCGCCGAGCGCAGGCGGGAACGGCACCCGGAGCGTGTGCCGCCCATGCTGCCGCTTGACGTGTTCGCGTCAAAGCAGTTCACCGCGGTGAACTTGGTGACCTTCATAATCTATGGAGCGTTCGGGGGCATGCTGTTCCTGCTTGTCCTGCAGCTTCAGGTGGTATCGGGCTTCTCGCCGCTGACCGCGGGCACGGCGCTGCTTCCCTTGACGGTGCTCATGTTGCTGCTGTCCGAACGCGCTGGCGCGCTGGCGCAGCGAACCGGGCCGCGCTGGCCGATGACGGTGGGCGCCGCGTTGTGCGCGGTCGGCACGCTGCTCTTGACGCGAGTCGGGGCGCATGCGTCGTACCTGACCGACGTGCTCCCGGCAGTTTGCGTGTTCGGGCTCGGGCTTTCCCTCGTCGTCGCGCCATTGACCGCAACGGTGCTCGCGAGCGCCGATGTTCGGCACGCGGGAGTCGCCAGCGGTGTAAACAACGCGGTGGCGCGGGCGGCTGGCTTGCTTGCCGTCGCCGGGCTGCCGCTCGCTGTGGGGCTCACCGGCGCCGACTACCGGATTCCTGCTCAGTTCGGGGACGCATTCAGAACTGCGATGATCATCTGCGCCGCGCTGCTCGCGGTCGCCGCGGTGGCGTCGGCCATCATGATCGACAACGACGTGCTCCGTCCGTCCGCGCCCCACGCGCCGGTCCCGGTGCCGCAGGCACGGGTGTGCTGCCCGCTCGGCGCGCCACCGCTCGAGAGCGGCGCTCGAACCGGGGCCGGGACCGAAGCCGGGGCTGGGGCCGGGCCCGCCGGCCGGGGGTGAGGGTGACGCGGTGCCGACACGCAGGCCCGGCTGGAACAACGCCGTGGCGTACAAAGTGGTCGGAGCGGGCCTCGGGCGCCGCCACATCTGCGCTCAGCCGTGCTGCACACGCTGGCGGTGATAACGGAGATCGCGGACACGGGCTTGCACCAGAGAGCTTCGTGGCGCCGCCGCAAGCTGACGCGACCTCGTAACGGCGTTGGTTGCGATGAGCCGCGCGCGAGCGGAGATGTTGTCTCGTATCGATGGCGCTCCTGTCGCTGTCCGCGGCTCGTGCTTGGCCTTCGGGGGCCGCGGCCAGTCGCGTCGGCGGTCAGGAAGCGGGATGATCAGCCCACTGCCCGGGAACGGTCGCGTCGGACGCCCCGAAGGGCGTGTCTCACCGTCCTCGGCGTTTCGCTCCGACGCGCTGTCTGTCTGCCGTTCCCGGATGTTCACGCGGCGCAGAAACGGGTGGCGGACCGGCGGCAGGTAGAGCCACGCTCGAGTGCGCGTCTCCTTGCACTTGAGATCGATAGGCGCGTACATCCCTGGGTCGATCAGCCCGGGCGCCGGGCTGATGACTTCCTGGTAGACCGTCTCGGATGAAACAAGCGCGAAGTCAGAACCCGACTCGGCCAAGGCGCGCTTGAACTCCTCGGCGTCCAGCATGCGGAACAGAAGCGTCACTGCGTGGCCACAGACGCCGTTCTCGTCGAAATAGACCTGTCCGGCGTGTACCGACGCTCGCAGACTGATCTTGACGAGGTCGTTGCTGAACTTGTTGTAACCGCGCAGGCCTGCCCGCAGGTAGTCGGCCAGTGGGTCGATCAACGCGGTCGTGGGCACGCCTGATGGGGCGATCGTCAGCACACCGTCACCGCGGTCCTCGTGATGGCACGCCGACCATGGCAAGCCAGAGCGATCGAAGGCCTGGGCTAGCAGGGAATACATGGCAGCCCGCAGGAAGCACTGTGCCTCGTCCCCGCGCCCGTGACCGTTGAATGCCTGGATGTCGACAGCGAGCATCGGGCAGTACCGCGGTGGCTCTGCCGGGACCGCGAACAGAAGCGGTGCGTAGTCCCCCCCATGCCCTGCGCCGTGCCACCCGGCGTGACCAGCATCGTCCCCCCGCTCTACCGGCGACACGAAGCTTTGCGGAAATCGCACCTCGCTCACCTCCCCTGCCCTATCGTTGGGCTTGCCTCACCTGATCCATGGACCTGGATCAGGCAGCCCATCGGGTTGGTCCAGTAGATCCACCTCTGTCTACTTGACCCACACATCCCAACAACTGGCATAATAGGAATGTCACCGATCTGATGATCGCTAAACAGAGAAGTTGGGATGATCCATCTGAGTCCACCGAGGTGTCTCATACATGACAGTGGGTAAACCCCTTTCAGTGGTCAGGGTGGTGTCTCTCGATGAGGAGGGGCCATGGCGACGCCGATGTACCGGCAGATCGCGGAGGACCTGCGCCAGAGGGTCGAGTCCGGCGAGCTTGCGCCGGGGGACCAGCTCCCAACCGAGCTTGAGCTCCGCGAGCAGTACGACAACGCGTCACGCAACACGATCAGGGACGCCATCCGATGGCTGACCACGCGTCAGCTGGTCGTCACGCAGCCCGGTCGCGGCACCTTCGTCGTCGAGAAGATCAACCCATTCGTCATGCCGCTGACCCCGGAAGCGAGCGGCGTGAGCAGCGGCGAGGAAGATGCGTTCGTCAAGATCGTGAAGCAGCAGGGTGGCAAGCCCAGGGTTACCGGTCCGCGTGTGGAGGTGCAAAACGCGCTCGACGAGGTTGCCAGGGAGTTGGGGATCGACAAGGGCTCATCGGTTGTGATCCGGCATCAGCAACGGCGCATAGATAACAGTCCATCCTCATTGCAGACGTCTTACTACCCTATGGAATTCATCCAACAAGGCGCAGTGAAGCTACTACAAGCGGCAAATATCGAAGGCGGTGCTACTAGTTACCTTGAGGAAACGCTCCATATCACCCAGAGTGGTTATCGTGATCGGTTGACCGTACGTCCACCAAATCCGGGCGAAGTAGCCTTCTTCAGAATTCCCGATGACGGAACCGTTCTCGTGATGGTGACACATCGCACCGTTTATGCAGGTGGTGGCAAGCCAATTAGATACACTGTCACGACCTATGCTGCGGATCGTAATCATTTTGTCATAGAGTTCGGTGAGGTGCCAGATCTAGGGGACCTCATCCGAAGGCTCTGATGTAGACGATATTAACGCACAGATCAACCCCTTCACGAAGTACTTCTGATCCCTTTGCTGCTGCCGTATCTGCAAAGCGACAGAGGAAGTAGTCTCGCTAGCAAGTAGTGAGATCTGTAGATGATTGATCAGGAGGCGGTGTAAAGCGTCTCCTGGGTAAATTTGGGAGGTGAAATGGCCAAGCGCCACGGTCGCCCGTCGAGGCAATATCGTTATGAGCACTACGACCCCTAATTTGCGAGACATGCGGTTTACCCGGGGTAGCATCGGCGCATCCCTTTACGGAGCGGATGAGACCGCGCCCACCCAAGCTCCGGCACATGTCGGCACAACTGCCGCACGGCTACGGGATCAACATCACACGGGGTTGATCGCAGACGAGTTACGGGGCCCTGATGGCGGCCGCCACCCGCAAGGGTGGCGGCCGCCATCATTTGATCGATGATGACGCAGGTCAGAGGCATGGATCCAGCATGCCCGAGCAGAGAATTCTCGCACTGGCCACGTTGCGCACATTGTACGCGTCAATCAGCCGAACAAAATCAGCCACATCAGCTTCAAGCGTAACGGCAGGACTGGTTTACGATGGAAGCCGTCACCGGAGGGTAAATGATCGACCTGGCTCGCCGAAGGCGGTCAGTGTTCTACGGAGGAGGATCATTTTGGTGATCTAGAAGCGATTCCCAGCTATTCGGAGTAGCTACTCGTGCCATCAAACCTCCGCCCACGAGTGCCGGGCGCTTGCGTTGGTCTGACTGCGGACTGATCGCGGGCGTAAGTGAGCCGGTTGCCGCCCATGAGGAGCCAGGAGAATGACGTTTCGCCTCAGCCTAGCGAACCATGGTGATCAGAATCTGATAATTCAATTGGTTGAGGGCGCGGCCGCTTGGCTGCGAAGTAAGGAAACTGATCAGTGGGCACGTCCATGGCCTAGCCGCACGGAAAGGGATGAGCGGATTAGGAAAGACGTTTGGGCGGGCAGGACATGGATCGCCTGGGATGGTGGCGTCGCTGCCGCCACGATCACAGCCGAACCGGCGCCAGATCAAGTGCTGTGGGCAGACTGGGATTCCGATCCGGCGACGTACGTGCGCCGCTTAGTCGTATCTAGGAGCTACGCGGGACTAGGCCTTGGCAGTTCCTTGCTGGATTGGGCCGGGCGCGAGGCGGAATGGCACTACGGCGCCCAGTGGATCAGGCTCGACGTATGGACAACGAATAAGGTTCTACACCGGTACTACACGCAACTCGGGTTCGCGTTTCTTGGTTTTTGCCGCGATCCCGGGTACCCTTCGGGGGCTCTCTTCCAAAAGGCCACGCGTCTTATCCCGGCCGTCGACGGGCGTGGGCTGGTGGAGCCCGATCCACACAGCTTCCTTGCCGCTCGCGATGAGCGGGACATACGTGTCCCACTGCCGCGAAGTCACATAGCGCAGTCGAACTGCCTGCACTAGCGCGGCTATTGCTCACCGATCTGAGGTGCGCCCCTCTGATGATCTCGCGGACGCCCGCCTCGGGCGCGGGGCATGGTTGCAGATTGTGAGAGCGTTCGCTAGGCGAATCAAGGCACTGTATCAAATCAGACACCGGCGCTGTCTCGCGTGCGGCAGTCCGAACGCCCCGTTCCGGGTCTCCTGATTATGTGGGAGTCCAGAGGAGTGGAGGCGGTCATGGCGATCGAAACCTCGGTAAATCGCGTCGGCGGGATGGGCACGACGATGCTTGACGATTCGCCTGCGGACGAGGTGCTGCGCGAAATGGCCGAGCTTCTCCGCGACGCCCGTCCGGGAATGCTGGTGAGTGGGTTCACTGTGGCTGCGGTGACAGTGGGCGTCGCGGTCGAAGAAACGCTGCTGCCGATGAACCTGCACGCGGGGGCCGGGAGCGCGGCGTCGGTTGGGCTGCTCGCAGTCTTGGCGCTGAGCGTGATCAGGACCGCGGTATTGATGATTTCCGCGGACCGGCCGCTGCTGGACGAACTGGGCGAGCTACGCCGCGAAATCGGCGCCGCCGTGGACCCGAACGTCCCTTGGCGGACTACCCGCACCCGCATAGCGATCTCCCAAGCGCCGGGATGGGACCGCGTGCGGGCGATGCTTGCGGCCGCGCACTTCCGAAGCATCCGCACCCACATGGCGTTGACCTGGGCGACCTTCGCGATCATCTGCTTCTTGGCGTGGACGTTGGTCTCGCTGGTTGTCGCGGGAAGGCTTTGATCTTTCCGGCCGGGTTGCCTGAACAGCGCCGGCGGGCACATCGTGGAAGTCGGCGCCGGCCGACCGGAGTCGGCGCCCTCCGAGCGACTCAGCGGCAGCCGATTGCGGGAGGCACGAATTTCCACGGGGTTCTGGGGATCTCTCACCCACAGTGAGCAGGAAGCGCTGTCGACCCGCGGCCGTCAAGCGGTGTTCGACCGCGGGTCGCCCTTGTGCGTCGAGGGCGATCTCTCGACGCACGTGTATGTCATGCTCGCGGGCTGGGCCAAGGTCGTGTCCGTGACGGCTGAGGGTCATGAGATGGTCCTCGCGTTGCGCGGCCCTGGTGATCTCGTTGGCGAGCTTGCCGGGGAGTTGGACGGTTACCGTACGGCCACGGTGCGCGCCATCGTCCGGGTCCGTGCGCTCAGCATTGTCGCCGAACGCTTCCTGGTGTTCATCGACGCTCATCAGTCCGCCTCGCGCGCGTACCGGCATGTGATCGCGGAGCGCGTTCGTGAGACGGGCGACAACCTGCGCGGGCGGATGGAGACCAGCGGGGCGCAGCGTCTGGCGCGGCTCATGCTAGAGCTCGCGCAGCGCTGCGGCGAGCCCACCAAGCAGGGGGTCACGCTGGCGGTGCCGCTGTCCCAGACGGACCTCGCGAGCTGGGTCGGCGTGTCGAGGGCGACGGTGACGCGCGCGCTGCGCGATTGGCGCGACAGGAAGTTGGTCAGCACCAGCCGGGGTCGCATGACGATCATTGACTCCGCCGCGTTGCGGAGGATCAGCGGCGGCCCGGTCGGCGGCCGCTGAGCGCGGGCGGGCCGCGCGACGGTTAGTCAGCGGTACAGCGCCGGTTTGATCCCTAACGGCTCACGCGATGATCTTCGGTTGCGCCATGCGTTGCCAACCGCTGTGGTGTCGCCAGACCCGCTGAGCTGCCGTGTCACCAGACCGGTGAACAGCTGACCGCAAGCTGACACCCGCCAGCGGGGCCGGGTGTGACCAGTGGCAAGACGGATATTCTGCCGTGCAGGCAGAGGGTCTAGCGGCCCCGCACAGGCCGTACGCTTTCCCTCTCCGTCTCACCGGATGTCGTGCCGACCACGCCCGAAGGTCGACAGTACCCGTAGCCCCGCGTCTGGCGGGTGCCACTAGCAAGAATGCACGTATCGTCGGCTCGCTGGGCAGGGACCTCCGGCTCTTTGCTGTGGGACCTTTGTCCCCTATGGGGCAGCGCCAGCCAGCGTCGCCGTAACGCCGGGGCCAGGCATTCGGGCATCTTTGTGCGCACCGCGATCATGAAAGGAGACTGGGCGGACCGTGGGCATGGCCCCTCAGCGAACGAGTCGAATATGCCAACAGGGTCCACTGCCGCGTACAAAGTTGCCATGCAGCCCGGACGCGAGAGTGTTCGCAGCGATCAGCATCTCAACGGGCGACGCGCGTTCAGACTTCGATCACCGAGCCGGTGCCGTCGACACGGTCGGCCGCGGGCTCGTCGAACCAGACGTCGCCGGTCGCCAGATAACGGAACCGGTGGCATCCCGCGGGCAGATCGGCCGTCACGCTCCGGAGCCCATTGCGGCGGCGGGAGAGCTCGTGCCGACCAGGCCGCCAGGCGTTGAAGTCGCCGACCACGCTGACGGACCCGGGTGGCTGATCGGCTGGCAGGCTGAAGGTGACGCGGGTCTTCCCGTTGCGCATAGGCGAGCGCTTGAGCATCCGTACCTCCCGATGACGCGGTGGTCCGGCACGAAGCTGTCGCAGCGACGCGCCTAGCCGCCAGGGGCTTAGGTCCCGCCTGCGCATATACCCGCATGTGTTATCTGATACACGATGGACAGATGTTACGCCCGAGCCGAACATGGGCCGTCGCGGGGCTGAAGGTGGCGCGGGGCGTGGCGTGGCGGGACGCGGGGCCGGTGGCGCGGGCCTGACAGGGCCTTCCAGCTGGAAAGCCGCGTCACTCCACTGACTCTGGCCGCACGACACGAACGCGGTCACCTAGATTGGGCTTCTCATGTCTGCTTCCCCATTGCCGGGATTCCTGGCTCACCTGGCACCGGTCCTTGATCATTACGGCTACCTGGCCGTCGGCGGGCTGATAATGGTCGAGGACTTCGGTGTCCCAGCGCCGGGCGAGACCGTCCTCATCGCCGCCTCGGTCTACGCGGGCGCGGGACGGCTGAGCATCGTCGGCGTCGGCCTGCTCGCGGTGCTCGCAGCCGTCGTCGGCGACAACATCGGCTATGCGATTGGTTATTTTGGCGGACGCGCGCTCGTGCTGCGGTTCGGCAAGTACGTCCTGCTCAGCGGCGAGCGGCTGGAAAGGGCCGAGGGCTTCTTCGCCCGCAACGGCGGCAAGATAGTTGTCATCGCGCGGTTCATCGAAGGGCTCCGCCAGGCCAATGGGATCATCGCTGGGATAGCTGAGATGCCGTGGCCACGTTTTCTGGCCTTCAACGCGCTAGGCGCAGCGCTATGGGTCGGCGTGTGGGCGTCAGTTGGCTACCTGGCTGGCGATCACATCCAGACCATCTATGACGGGGTCACCCGCTACTCGCTCTACGGGTTGATCGCGCTGGCAGTCGTCGTTGTCGCCTTGATAGTGCGTGCCGTGCTGCGGCGTAGGCGCCGCTCGTCCGCGGGCGGCAGGGCTCGCTGAGAAACCGGACCATCGGTAGCGTCCGAACCACAAGGCATCGCCAGCCTCGCCTCATCAACCTCGCGTCTTTAGCGTCGTGGCTTCACCGTCGGGTCCTTCGGGCCGCACGTCTTTAGCGGCGCGTCCCAACTGTCGTGTTTCGGCCTCGCGTCTTCAGCCGCGCGTCTTTAGCGGCGCGTCTCAAGTGTCGTGTTTTCGGCGTCGCGTCTTCTGCCGCGCGTCTCATGTGTTGTTTCTTCAGCAGTCCATTTTGAGTTTCACATCTTCAGTGGCGCGTCTTGAGCCAGGTTGCGGTGGAGTTTGCTGCCCTAGTGTCCGAGAATGTCGGTTTTTGGCGGGCCCCAGCGCTTGTTTGGCGCTGGCCGTGTTGCGCACGTGGCCTCGTTGGCCTCGCTGGCCGTTCCTACCTCAAAGGTGACGTTTAGCTGCCGTGTAGTCACAAACCTAGCCGGACCGGTATGTCACGGCGATACAGTCCAATCCCTACAGAACACGCACGCAACGTTACGCGGAGGGAAACCAGCCAGCCACAAACATCGAGGATGGCCAGGAGGCTGTTTGGGCCGGCAAGCCGGACGGGGTGCCAACCAGACTCAGAGCGAGCCAGGGGAGTCAGGGGACCGATGGCGACCGACCGCAGCACGCTACCGCGCGGGCCGTATCCCAGTGCCCATCAGCAGGCGACCGCCCCGAGCGGGCGTCGGCTGCCCTCCGCACCGCGGGAGCGCAAGCCTGTGCTCGCAGCCCTTGCCCTGCTGCTTGTCGTCGGCGGAGCGGCCGTGAGCGGCCTGCTTGTCGTCAAGACCAGTCACAAGGTTCCAGCGATCGAGATCGCCCAGGAAGTTGGCGCTGGCCAGCCGATTCCGCTGAGCGCGATGCGGGAGGTGCAGGTCGGCGCGGACAGCGGGTTGTCGTATGTGGCATGGAGTGAACGGCTGCAGGTCAGTGGCTACTATGCTGCCGCCGCCATACCCGCAGGGACCTTGCTCACGGCCAAGATGGTCGTATCGGCCAACCGGCTGACCTCGGGACGCCAAGTCCTCGGCCTCACCCTGAAGCTTGGCCAGGTCCCCGCCGCCCTGCGGACGGGCGATCATGTCGACCTCTACGACACCAACACGACCAGCCAGAACTCCTGCCCTGGCCTTCCAGGCGCCACTCTCACGCGTGACGCGATCGTCACCAGCGTCGCTTTTCCTTCCAGCTCGAGCGGCAGCACCAATGTCGGTGTGGACATCGCGCTCAACCCGCGCGACGCCGGGCTCGTGGCCTGCAACGCTGCGAATGGCTGGGCCGCGATCGGCATCGTGCCCGCGGGTGGAATCCAGAGCCAGCGGCCGGTTCCTCCGGCACTTCCTGGTGCCCAGAAGCAGGCCCGCTCCCGGGCCGGAGCGCACAAGCACCGCGTCGCGACGCCCACCGCGCCGGTCACGCCCGCCACGCCAGCCGGGCCAACACCAACCGGATCGGCTCCGCCGGGGACGGGATGACCCATGGCGCTCGTCGCGGTCGCAGCAGACAAGGGGGCGCCAGGCGTCACGACGGCCTCGCTCGCTCTCGCCGCGGTGTGGCCGCGCCCGGTGCTGCTCGCGGAGTGCGACGCGGCCGGAGGCGACCTGCTCTACCGGCTCCCGGCGGCGGACGGGGGAAGGCTTGACCCGCAGCGGGGCCTGCTGAGCCTTGCGATCGCCTCGCGCCGTGGCATCCAGCCACACCAGGTGTGGCGGCACACACAGAAGCTGCATGGTGGGCTTGACATCCTGACCGGCCTGGTCAACGCGGAGCAGGCGGGCGGGTTGCAGCTGCTCTGGGGGCAGATCGGCAAGTTGCTCGCCGAGGTGCCCGAGGTGGACGTGATCGCCGACTGCGGTCGGCTCGGACCGGACGGGCCCTTCTACGATCTTCTCGCCCACGCCTGCGCCGTGGTGCTCATCGCGCGGGTAACGCTTGAAGATGTGGTTCGGCTGCGCGACCGCGTGATAGCTCTCGCCAGAGGGCTTGCGAACAGGCGCCTCGTCGGCCCACCGATTGGCGTGGTTGTGGTGGCCGACCACAAGCATTTCAAGCGGAACATCGCCGAGGTCAGCCGCGCGCTCGCGGCCAGCGGCGCGCCCGCCCGGATGCTTGGCGGTCTCGCGGAAGAACCCAAGAGCGCGCACATGATCCGCGGTCAGTGGGGCACCAGACTCGACCGGTCGCTGCTCATTAGAACCGCGCGAGAATTGGCCGGGCGCCTCGCCAGGGAGCTACCGATGCTTGCAGGTCAGGTGGCGGCCGGATCCGGCAACCACCTGCCCGAGTCGTCACCGGCTGAGCGGGCGGCCGGGCTACCGTCACCAGAGCCCGAGCGATCTTGGCCGCTGCCTCCTCCGCCTGCGCAGGTCACGCCAGCCAAAGCCGTGCCCGCGCAGGCCGGGCTGGTGAGCGCCGTGCCAGCCGTGCCCATCCGAGCTGCGTCGGCGCAAGCCGGTCCCGCGCAAGCGGGGTCGGCGCAGTCCCACGCGTCGGACGCTAAGCCGCCGCCCGCTGAGGCGGTCCCACAACCGGACCCCGCGCCATTTCGGCCTGCGGTGCCGAGCCGCACACCGGTCGGTCCTGCCGGTGGCGCCGCGCGGCCGGAGCCTGCATCATCTGACCCCGCGGTGCAGGCTCCGGCCCCGTCTCGGGCGCAGCCCCCGGCGACCGCTCAGCGTCCGTCTCGGGCTCAGCCTCCGTCTCAGGGTCAGCCTCCGTCTCGGGCTCAGCCTCCGTCTCAGGGTCAGCCTCCGTCTCGGGCTCAGCCGTCGGCGCCGGGCCCGCGATTGCAGCCTGTGCCAGGTCCAGCTGCCGATGCGGGGACCGAGCAGCCGACGCGGGTAGCAGGCAACGGCGCGCCGCACACGGTGTCTGCGCAGCGCAAAGACAGCCCAAAGGGCAAAGACAGCCCAAATGGCCAGCGCCCCCGGGCCGGGAGGTGAGGCGCGGTGGATCACACACTCGTGAAGCGGTTCCGCCAGGAGGTCGGAGACCGCCTTGCCCAGCAGCGCCGCCTGGACGCCGAATCTGGCGTGCCGCCGATGTCGGGCGAGGACGAGCGGCAGTTCGCCCGTGCCTTAATCGCCCAGGTCATCGAGCAGCATGCGCGGACCGAGATCACCTCAGGAGGCCGCGCGCCGAGCGCCGAGGAGGAGGAAGAACTCGCTGGCGCGGTACACGCGGCGCTTTTTGGCGTCGGCAGGCTTCAGCCGCTGCTCGACGACCATGAGATCGAGAACATCGACATCAACGGCTGCGATCAGGTCTTCGTCGGCTACGCCGACGGTCGCGAGGAGATGGGGGAGCCGGTTGCGGACAGCGACGAGGAGCTTGTCGACCTGATCCAGATTCTCGCTGCCTACTCCGGGTTGTCGAGCCGTTCGTTCGACACCGCCAACCCGCAGCTTGACCTGCGGCTGCCTGACGGCTCCCGGCTGTCTGCCGTCATGGACGTGACGATCAGGCCCGCGGTGTCGATCCGGCGCGCGCGGATGGGCAAGGTGTTCCTGAGCGACCTGGTCGGCAACGGCACGCTCACGCCCGAGCTTGGCACGTTCCTCGCCGCCGCGGTGGCGGCACGGAAGAACATCATGATCTCCGGAGCCACCAACGCGGGCAAGACCACGCTGCTTCGGGCGGTGGCCAACCAGATCCCGGCGGACGAGCGGCTGATCACGGTCGAGCGGGCGCTCGAGCTCGGCCTGGACCACTTTGCCGAGCTACACCCCAACGTCGTGGCACTTGAAGAGCGGCTCCCCAACATGGAGGGCCAGGGCGCGATATCGATGGCCGAACTCGTCCGCCGCTCTTTGCGGATGAATCCAAGCCGCGTGATCGTCGGCGAGGTCCTCGGCGATGAGATCGTCACCATGCTGAACGCGATGACTCAGGGCAACGACGGCTCACTCTCCACGATCCACGCGAACTCGTCGATGGAGGTGTTCAACCGGATCGCCACCTACGCAATCCAGTCGGCCGAACGACTGCCCGTGGAGGCGACCCACATGCTGATCGCCGGCGCGATCGATTTCGTCGTCTTCATCGAGAAGCGCAACTACTACACGCGCGGCGGCCAGTTGCGCCGGTTCGTCAGCAGCGTCCGCGAGGTCACGGGATGCGATGGACGGGTCCTGTCCAGCGAGGTATTCACCCGCGGCCCGGACTGCACAGCCGTGCCGCATGCCCCGCTGTCGTGTCTGGATGAGCTTGCCGAGTACGGCTACGACCCGACGCGAGGGCGGGTGTGGTGATGGACGTGTACGCGCTGTTATCACCCACGGCCATGCTTGCCGTCGCCGCCGGAGCTCTCGCGGGCGTGGGTATCTTCGTCATGGTCGTGGCGCTGCGCGGGTTGCCGCGGCGGCCGCCGGGCGAGGGGATTGGCCAATTGCAGCGCCTGCTTGCCGAGGTCATCGGCACCCGGGGCGCCATCGCCATCGGGGCCGGGGTGCTTGTGCTGATCACTACCCGCTGGCTGGTGGCGGCCGCAGGCGCCGTCGCCTTAGCGCTCGCCTGGCGCGGGCTCAGCGGCGCCGCCTCGGAGCGGCAGGCCATCGCCCGGCTGGAAGGGCTCGCCACCTGGACAGAATCACTGCGGGACACAATCGCTGGCGCGGTGGGCTTGGAGCAGGCGATACCGGTTTCGCTCCGGGTGGCTTCGCCGACCCTTGCCGAGCCGCTCGCCCGGCTGGCGGATCGGCTGCACACGCGGATGTCCATGCCCGACGCGCTGCGCAGGTTCGCCGACGATCTCGATGACCCGAGTTCTGACCTGATCATCGCGGCCCTCATCATCAACTCGCGGCTGCGCGGGCCCGGGCTGCGCGACCTCTTGGGCGCGCTTTCCTCCTCGGTCCGCGAGGAGCTGGACATGCGCAGGAAGGTGACTGCTCAGCGCAGGTCCACCCGGCGCAGCGCGCAGATCGTGGTGGGCGTGTCGGTGGGCATGGCGTTCGGGCTCGCCGTTCTCGACCGCAGCTACGTGCGGTACTACAACGGCATCGCTGGGCAGCTCGTCCTTGCCGTCGTGGTGGCCTTGTACGCGGCGAGCTTCCTCTGGCTGCGCAACCTTTCGCGGTACGCCGCGCCGGAGAGGCTGCTCAGCTTGCAGTCACGTGGCGCGACCGGCGGGCCGGCCGGCGCACCGGACGGCGTCACCGTCGGGGCTGGAGGGCGGCCATGACCACCCTCTCCCTCGTCGCCGGGGCAGTGACGGGCATCGGCGTGTTCTTGCTCGTCTTGGCGGTGATCCCGCGGCGGCGCAGCCTCGCGCAGCAGCTTGCCGCCTTCGACGCGGAGCGCGCCGGCGCGGCGGCGCGCTCCGCGTCGAACGTCACACGTGACGCCGAGAGTGAGTTCAGCCGTCGGCTTGGATCTGCGCTCACGGCATTCTGCGCGGAGCAGGGCTGGCAGTTCCCGTCGCTGCGCGCAAGCCTTTCGCTGACCGGAAAGTCCTTTGAAAACTATCTCGCCACCAAAGCCCTGCTTACCATTCTAGGGCTATTGTTTGCGCCCCTCATGCTGGTCGCGCTTCCGGCCGTGGGCGTGAAAGTGCCGATCGTCATACCAGTGCTCGGCGGGTTAATCTTCGGAGCGATCTTCTTTTTCCTGCCCGACCTCGAGCTCAAGCAGAAGGCCCAAGAACGGCGGCGCGACTTCCGGCACGCGGTCGGCGCATTCCTCGATCTGGTCTCGATGAACCTGTCTGGCGGCCGCGGCGTGCCCGAGGCGCTGATGACGGCGAGCGAGATCGGGCAGGGATGGGCGATGTGGCGGATCAGGGACGCGCTCGCCAATGCCCGTATCACCGGCCTGACCCCGTGGCAGGCGCTCGGCGCTCTTGGCGACGAGATCAAGCTGGACGAACTGCGGGATCTATCTGCGGCGCTTGGCCTGGTCGCCGACGATGGGGCCAAGGTGCGCGAGTCACTGACCGCGCGAGCGGCAAGCCTGCGCCGCCGCGAGGTCGCTGATCTTGAAGGCGAGGCGGGTGAGAAGTCTCAGGTCATGCTCGTCGCACAGATGCTGATGTGCGCGGGGTTCATGCTCTTCCTGGCCTATCCGGCGTTACGTATTCTGCTCGGGTTCTGAGCACAAGTACCAGCAAATAAATTTCTCGTGGCACAGAGAGGAAGCAACGAAAATGAACACCCTGGCTAAGGTGCCCCTCGTCGACTATGCGAGGGCATTCATCGGCACGCATGTCAGCAGGCTCCGCGAGGCGAAGCAGCGCAGCGACGCTGGAGCGTCGGCGATGGAGCTGGCAATTATCACCGCCGTTGTCGTCGCTTTCGCGATCTTTGTGCTGCTTGCTGTCAAGACCGTGATCGACCAACGGAGCGGCCAGATAAAGAGCAATAACACCAACGTCGCACCTTAAAGGCGGAGATGATCCTTTCTGGCACGCGCCTGGTGCGGAACCGCTACCCCGCTCGCGGTTCCGCACCAGGCGCTCGCGGGCGCAGCGGCGGCGGCGCGACCCGCCGCGCCTGTGGCGCGACCCGCCTCTGGCCCGGCGGGTCGCGCCGCAGGGGCGGATGGCAGCGCCGCCGGGCCGTCGCGCGTGACCAGGGTTCGAGCGCGGTGGAACTCGCGATCCTGGCGCCAACGCTGCTGCTGATCATCTGGCTTTCTGTGCAGTTCGCCTTCTGGTACCAGGGCCGGCAGGTCGCTCTCGCAGCGGCCCAGGCTGGCGACCGCGTTGCCAGGCAGGAGGCCTACGTCATCCCCTCCTGGCGGCAGGACGCAGAAAATCGCGCCACCAGCTACTACGGCGAACTCGGCACCAAGGTCCTTGGCGGAAAGATCACCGCGAGGGCGACCGGCTCGGCACTGAACCAGGTTCAGGTGACGGTGACCGGCCAGGTGGTTTCGCTCGTGTTCGGCCTGCGGCTCACCATCCATGAGACGGCAGGCGGGCCGGTCGAATGCTTCCGCCCTGATCTGAATGGCGGCCAGCGATGCGCCGGCTAACCCGCCACGGCGACCGCACTGGCCCAGTCGGCCGCTCCGGCCGCACTCGCCCAGCCGGCCGCACTGGCCGAACCCTGCCCACCGGCCGGCGCCGGCACGGCGACCGCGGCTCCATGTCGGTCGAATTTGTCATCCTCGCGCCGATCATGCTGCTCGTCATGCTGTTCCTGGTGCTCTGCGGCCGGGTGCTCGAGGCGCATGGCCAGGTCGACGGCGCGGCGCGGGACGCGGTCCGCGCGGCGTCCATCGCCCGCTCGGCCGGGCAGGCGCAGGTGAACGCCGTCCAGGCGGCGCGCGGCGATCTGCGCGGCTGGTGCAATGGCAGCCCTGCGGCGCAGGTGGTCGGGTTCGGCCCCGGCAGCGCTCAGGTTCTGGTCAGCGTGACCTGCCAGGTGGACCTGCGGTTCATCAGCTTCGGCTCGATTCGCGTCACCGGGTCCGCGGTGGCGCCGCTCGACACGTTCGTGGCAAGGAGCTGACATGAGGGCGCCGGCCGCGCAGCGCACAAAGCAGGGTCCAAAGCAGCGCACAAAGCAGCGCACAAGGCAGGGCACAAGCGCTGGGACCGACCGCGGTTCTGTCACCGTACTCGTGGTGTTCTTCACCATCATGGGGCTGGCGCTCGCGAGCCTGCTTGTCGATGTCGGCAACGCGCTGAACGCCCGGGAGCGCGCCGCCGACATCGCCGAGCAGGCGGCGCGCGCCGGGGCGAACGACATCGATGTCGCCGCGTTGCGCGCGGGCACGCTCGCCATCGACACCGCGGGTGCCTGCGGTCGCGCGCTCAGCCTCGTGGCCGCCTACCGCGCACGAAGCGGTCTGGCCGCGACCGCGCAATGCCCGCCGCCCTCGCCCAGCCAGATCACCGTGACGGTGGCGGTCACCACGCAGCCGGTGATCGCCGCGGCGCTCGGCAGCTTCACCGTGCATGCGACCGCGACGGCGGAACCCGTGTGCGGCATCACCCGCGGCGGGCAGTGCTGATGGCGCGGCAAACACAGCCACGCGCGCGAAAGCCGGTTCGGGTCAGAGCGCGGCGGTCGGCGGCGGACGTGTTCCTCGGGCTGATCGCGTTCGTTTTCCTGCTCGCCGTGCTCGTCGGCGTTCCTTATGGCCTGGTGACCGTGCTCGGCCTGCCGGTTCCGCACACGCTGCCGCCGGTGTCGGAGTTCACACACCAGCTCGACGTGATGTCGATCCTGCGGATCCTTTCCGTCGTCGTCTGGCTCGCGTGGCTGCAGCTCGCGGTGTGCGTGCTCGTCGAGGTCCGTGCGGCGAAGCGCGGGATCGGGCTGCCCGCCAGGGTGCCGCTCTCCGGCCGCACCCAGGCTTTCGCGCACTGGCTGGTCAGCGCCGCTCTGCTGCTGTTCAGCGCGGGAACGGCGATCGCGCCGGTGCTGGTGCCGCACGGGACCGTGCCTGCGCTCCCGGCGCACACCGCCACGGCCTTCACCGAGCCTGTCACCAAGGCGACCCGGGCCGGCGCCGGTCACTCGGGCACGCAGGCCACGCACGCGGAGGCAGCCGAGCGCCACAACATCAAGAAGATCTATATCGTGCAGCCGCCGGAGGGTCGGCATCACGACAGCCTCTGGGAGATCGCGCAGCGGCACCTCGGCGACGGCCGCAGGTACCGGGAGATCTTTGACATGAACTCCGGCCGGACCCAACCGGACGGGTCCAAGCTGACGATCGCCAGCCTCATCCGGCCGGGCTGGATCCTCGAGATGCCCGCCGACGCCCACGGTCCTGGTATCAGGATCATTCACCCGGCGGCCCGGCCGGACGCCAAGCACCCGTCCGCGCAGCACAGTCCATCGGCCACGCACGCAGAGCCCGGAGCGGCGCACCGCGGTTCGCATGCCGCCAGTCCTGGACCGGTGGGACGGGCTGGAGGCTCACCGGCACCGAGCGCTGGCGGTGCGCCGAGCGGAGCCGTTCGGAATGATCATGGGAAACCCGCGCCCAAAGAGCAGCACGGCCAGCCGTCCCCCAGCCCGGCCGGCCAGCATGCCGCGTCGCTTATCCCATACGAGCTTACGGCCGCGGCATTGCTCGCCGCTGGCGTGCTTGCCGCGCTCGGCCGGCGGCGCCGTCAGCAGCTGTGGCACCGGGCGTTCGGGCGCCGGATAGCGCTGCCCGAGGGTGAGGCCGCCGCGGCGGAGACCGCGTTGCGGCTCGGCGCCGACGACCAGGCCACCCACGCGCTCGACGCCGGCCTGCGGCACATGTCGCGAACGCTCGCCGGGCAGGGCCGCCGGCCACCCGCGGTGTTCGCGGCCTTTATTGGCAAACGCCACCTTGACCTGTGGCTCTGCCGCGCCGATGACGACGCGCCGCCGCCCTGGACCGCTGAGGAGGAGGGGATGGTGTGGCGGCTCCGGCTGCCCGAGGTTCCCGTTCTCGCCCAGGGCGAGGCAGGGACGGCGCTCGCCCCCTACCCCGGCCTGGTGTCGATCGGGACCAATGACGACGGCCGCGTGCTCATCGACCCGGGCGCCGCGGGCGGAGTCATCTCGCTGCGCGGCCCGCCGCCGCTGGTCAAGGGAGCGCTCGCGGCGCTCGCTGTCGAACTCGCCACGAGTTCGTGGTCGGACCGTATGCAGCTCACCCTGGTCGGGTTCGGCACTGAGCTGACGCTTCTCGCGCCGGACCGAGTGACCGCTGCCCGAACGGTCGACGAGGTGCTGCCCGCGATGGAAGCCCGCGCCGCAGAGATGGCCCAGGCGCTCGCGGCGTCCGCGGCGGGACCAGATGCCGCCGGCGACCGGGGCGAACCGTACTGGGGCCCGTACTGGGCACCACCCGAGGATCCCGACGGCGGGCCGCCGGCGGAAGGGCCGTATCGGGGCGCCCCGGACGGCCCAGCGCCGCACTATGTGCTCGTTGGTGTCCAGCCCTCACCCGATCAGGCCGAACGGCTGTGCAGGCTGGCGCGCGCACGCTACGGCGTCGCCGCGGGTTGCGTCGTCGCCGGTGAGATGCCAGGCGCGGCGTGGACGCTCGATATCACCGGCGACGGCCGGCTGCGCGCCGACGAACTCGGCTTGGACCTAGCCGCGCAGTTGGTCCCTGACCAGCAGTACGCGTCGATCATCGAGCTTTTCCGCACCGCCGCGCGCACGGAGGGCCCGGCGCTTGCGCCGGCTGAGCTGTTCGCCGCGCCCGTCGCCCATCTTGCGGCCGATCACGCGAGCACCGTGGAGATTAAGCTGCTCGGCCCGGCCCTGGTGCGCGCGCCGGGGCCGATCGAGCCGGCCAGGCGGGCCTTCGCCACTGAGCTTGTCGCCTACGTCGCCACGCATCCCGAAGGCGTCCACCCGGCGGTGCTGACCGCAGCGCTCTGGCCGCGTGGCGCTCCGGGCGAGGTGGTCGAGGCCGCGATCGCCCGGGTGCGTGACTGGCTCGGCGTCGACGATGTCGGCCGCCCGAACCTCGGCGCCGACGTGAGCGGCCGGCTGCGGCTCGGGTCGCAGGTCCGGGTCGACTGGCAGGTGTTCAGGGCGTGTGTCGCGAGCGCGATCCGCGCGCCGGACGACGCGAGCCGCGCGCAGCTGCTCGCGCAGGCGCTGGAGCTGATCCGCGGACAGCTGCTCGAGGGCCGCGACCGCTCGCGGTACACATGGCTCGCGACCGACGGTTTCGAGGCTGAGATGACGGCCTGGGTCGCCGACGCGGCGCATCAGCTCTCCGGGATACGGCTCGCGGCCGGTGATGCCCACGCAGCGATGAAAGCCGCGCGGCGCGGGCTTCGCCTGGCGGGCGGCGACGAGATGCTCTGGCGTGACCTGCTTCGTGCCGCTCACGCGACCGGATGGGAGCACGTGTTGCGCGACGTGGTACGCGAGCTTTCCGCCCGGGTCGCGATCGACCCGGTGCTGCCGCGGATGGCACCGCAGACCGAGGCGCTCATCGATGAGCTGCTGCCCTCGTGGCGCACGTCGGCGGCGTGACCAAAGGACGGACCGAGGACGGAACGAGGACGAACGAAACGGACGCCATGAAACCCGAGAGCCTGTTTGACCCCGGTTGGGCGTCCCGCGCGCTCGCTCGGCCGCGAGGCGCGCGCCTCGCCTTGGCGTGGGTGGCGCTGGCGTGGCTGAGCCTGGCGTGGCTGGCGGCGTGCGGAAACGCGAAGGCGCCGACGTTTCACCCGGCCGGCGCGCTGCCGTCCGCCCACGGCCAGGCGGCGAACCAAGGCCTTGTGCGCTTCCCATTTCCCTCCGACGTCCGGTTCGAGTTCGATTCAGCGCTGCCCTCCGATCCGGTCCAGGCCGCCGCTGTTATCGCGGACGAGAACTTCCAGCTCGCCTACTACTACGCGATCTATTCACAAGGCACGGACCATCGTTACGGCAGTTACATCGCGGACCGCATGGTGCTGGCCTCTGTACAGGAAACCTTGGCGCGTGAAGCGGCCGCGCACGAGGGCTTTACCGGGACGATCCGTTTCTACAACACCACCGTCCAGCCGGCCTCGTGGCCGTCCGAGCAGACCGTGACGAGCTGCGTCGACAACTCGCGGCTGCTCGACACCGATTCGAGGACGGGACGGGTTCGGCCACGCTCGCCGTCCGGCCCGGCTGGCCACAGTCATTTTCTGCAGAGCGACATCCTGGCCAAGCGCGGTGGCAGCTGGCGAGTCGTCGGGACCAGCGTCACCTATTACCCGCACGGCCAGGCGAAGGAGTGCATGCCATGAGACAGCTCCGGTTGAGCCGGCGCCAGCTGAGGTTGAGCCAGCGCCGCTTGAGCAAGTCCTGCGTCGGCCTGCGCTGTTTGACGCAGCGCCGGGTCGCGGCCGTGGGCATCATGCTCAGCGGAATTCTCGCCTACGCGACCATTGCCGCGCCCGCCTCGGCCGGCCCGCCGCCGCCCGGATCCGGCGGGGTGGGCTGCGGCGGCCAAAGCTGCTGGGCGTATGTGGAAGGCCTGGTCCGTTTCTCCGGCACCGGGTACACCGGCGCGGTCAACGGCGCCGTGGCGATCCCGCCGCCATCCTGCTGGATGCAGCCGTGGATGACCGCGGCGCAGATGTACGACTACTACGAGACGTATATCGCCGCGGGGAATACCGGTGGAGGCTCGGCGTGGGCGCCGTATGCGCAGCAGATTAAGGATCTCTACAACTCCAATGCCCAAGGCGTGTGGTGGGCATCCAATTTCGACGGGTCGGCGGGCGGTTCGGTCTGTGTCGGCAATCTGCCGATGATTCAATGGGTCGCCGCAGGAGCGCCACCGCCGCTGCAGTGGATACCGCCGAGAACGCTCGCGTTGATGGCCTTGAGCAGGATGACCGTGCAGGCCCCGGCGCTTGCCACCAACCCGGTCAACAACAGTTATGTGGAACTGCCGACGTTCGTGAAAGCGACGGTATCTCGCGGACTCGCTCTTTTCGTCACGGCGTCAATTCCCAGCGACAGTGAGACCGTGTGGGCGCGAGCGCAGGACCTTTATCTTTCCACGGACGGCCCGGGCAGGCTTTTCCAGCCATGCGGGCCGCTCGGGTCGCGCTACGGCGCCGCGCAGATGGCGGCGACCGGGCCCGGCACGACGATCGATTGCGGCGCCAGGTACAGCCTGCCCTCCACCGGCGGGCCCTATTCGCTGTCCGGGACGCTGTTGTGGCGCGCGACATGGAACGGGGCGTTTCTCGCCACGCTCTCCGCCACGAGCGTGCCCGTGACCGTGCCCGTCGCGGAGATCCAGAGCATCAACCGCGGCCAGTGACGCTGCTGTGGCCGTGCGCCCTTGCCGCCGCCGGGTTCGCGCTTGGGCCGAGGCTCCGCATCAGCATCTTCCACCATGCTGTGGCTGACCGCGGGCCGCGACGGAACCGCTGTCCGCGCTGCGCGCGGTCGCTGTCGCCCGGCCGGTGGCGGTTCTGGCCGACGCTGCCGGTGACCGGGCGCTGCCCGGGATGCGGCGCCCGCATCGGACCGCCCGGGCTCGTCATCGAGTTCGCGACCGCTCTGCTGCTCGGCGCGCTCGGTGCCCGGATCGCCCCTGGGCTCGTGCTCGCCGCGGCGGGATGGCTCGCCATCTGCGCGGTGCCGCTGGCCAGCATCGATGTGGCGGTGCACCGGCTGCCCGACCGGTTAACAATCCCTGCGTATCTCGGGACCACCGCGTTTCTCGCTGCCGCCGCGGCGGTTGACGGCGAACTGGGTGAACTGGTGCGCGCCTTGGCAGGCGGCGCCGCGCTCGCGGGCTGCTACCTCGGCCTGTTCGTGATCAGCCCAGCCGGGATGGGGCTCGGTGACAGCAAGATGTCAGCAAGCCTCGGAACCGTGCTTGCCTGGTTCGGCTGGAACACGCTGCTGGCCGGTGCTGCTGCCGGGTTCTTCCTTGCGGCGATCTACGCGGCGACATTGCTTGTCCTGCGCCGCGCGACCCGGGGTCAGCAGATGCCGTTCGGGCCATTCATGATCGCCGGATCGTATCTGGTGATGATCTCCTACATCGCTGTAGGTTCTCACTTCCCCTGACATATTCTCAGCCGCTCTGGCATGTGGACGGCACATGTGCCACCGCACTGAGAACCAGACTTCCGTTGCCCCCGGGTACTTCGCTGTCCCGTCTCGCCGAAGTTGGCCCCGGTCTCACTGGGCCTGGCCCAATACGGCTGGGCGTCTCACTGGATAGGCATCGTGTTCAGCAGGTGGGGAGGCCGAGGCCGCCCCGGTCGGCAGGGTCTATCCATACCTCGGAGATGTACCCGAACCGGCCGCCGGGCCAGATGATGCCATACCAGCGCATGCTGGTGAACAGGCCAGGGTTGGTGTCGTCAACCGTGCTGTTGTCCTGGCCGTTGGTGGTCCGGTCGCCGTCGAGCTGGCACCGGGCGGTGAGAGTGGCACCGGTGGTGACCTCGGTGCCGGCCAGCATGCAGCCGTTGGCCCGGCAGTAGTTGTGGGTGACGGTGGACAGGTAGGCGGGGGTGGTGTCGTCGCGCATGCTGGTGGCGCCGTTGGTCACCTTGTTGTAGACGGTGATC
>WNGE01000378.1_pt1 | contig 91550 bp, 75 predicted proteins | sample 5400651 | NCBI WGS metagenome assembly WNGE01 (sample SAMN13153370, study PRJNA577476) | soil metagenome | isolation source: 60 cm soil or saprolite under grassland replicate 2 | place: USA:California | collected 2016-06-15 | reverse complement strand
GACGACGCGGCCAGCCGGTACGACCGGACCGGGGCGGCCCTGGCCGGGCCGGTCGCGCGCCAGGTGGTGGAACTGGCCGGGCTGGCCCGCGGTCACCGCGTGCTGGACGCCGGCTGCGGTGCGGGCGCGGTGCTGGTGCGGGCCGCCCGGGTGGTGCGGCCGGGTCAGGTGACCGGGATCGACCTGTCCGCGCGGATGCTCAAACGCGCCCAGGCCGCCAGCCGCGCGCTGGCCAACGTCCGGGTCCGGTTAGCCGACGCGGCCAGCCCGCCGTTTGCGCCCGCCAGCTTCGACGCGGTGCTGGCCAGCCTGGTGCTGTACCTGCTGGCTGACCCCGGCGCGGCGCTGCGCCGCTGGCATGAGCTGCTCACCCCCGGCGGCACCGTCGCGCTGTCCTGGCAGCTAGCCCCCGACCCACGCTGGGCGCCGGTGTATGCCGCCGTGGACCGCTACGCCACCGGCGCTACCGGCAGCCCGGGGCTGGACAGCTACCTGGGCCGCCTCGGCGGCCGCCGCCAGGTGGAGGACCTGCTGCGCCGCTGCGGCTATACCGAGGTCACCACCACCGCCGGCACCATCGGGGTGTGCTATCGCGGGCCCCGGCACTGGTGGGACACCGCCTGGTCCGACGCCCCGAGACTCTCGTGGCAGCAGATCCCCACCACCACCCGTGACGCCGCCCGCCGTGACGCGTTCACCCTGTTGGACCAGCTGCGGGAACCCGGCGGGTCGCTGCTGCACCGCCCCCATATCGGCTACGCCGCCGCGCGGCGCCCACCCGCACCGCCATGACCCCCGCGCAGGAGCTGGCCGCCGCGCTGGCCGGGCACGGCGTCATCGCCGTACCCGAGGGGGACTCGGTGCGCGCCTGGATCAGCGGCGCCGGCACCGGCACCGGCTGGGTCCGCGCCGTCCCCGGCGACGACAACGGCCAGCCCGTGTGGTTGTGGCGCCACCGCCAGCGAACCGGCGCCCATCCCCGTGCCGACATCGCCGGCGCCGCCGCCACGCTCACCCGGTTGCTGTTCAGCGACCCGCCTTGAGCCGGCCGGGCGGGCACGGCCCCGACCCGCTGACCCCCTTGCGCAGCGGTGGCGTTCCGTGCCTGCCCGGTCACCACCCCGCGCGGCCGGCCGGCCCAGCGCCACGCCGGGCAGCGGGCCCGGCCCACGGCCGCGCGGCCCTTTGCCACCTGTTCACCCACCCATGCCCTCTGGAGTTTTCCCGTGGCCGACAGCACGCCCCCCGAACCCGCCCCTCTCATCGACTTCACCGTGCCGCATTCCGCGCGGATCTGGAACTACTGGCTCGGCGGCAAAGACCACCACCCGGCCGACCGCGACGCCGGCGACGCGTATGCGAAGATCTTCCCCCGCATCACCGAGATCGCCCGCGCCTCCCGGTGTTTCCTGGCCCGGGTGGTCGGCTACCTCGCCGCCGACGCCGGTATCCGCCAGTTTCTCGATATCGGCACCGGCCTGCCCACCGTCATGGGCATCATGGGCCACATCGGCGACCTGCACGCCTACCCGATCACCCGCCACCTCGTCGCGGCCCTGCCACCCAGCAGCTACCTGGCCCTATACGACGGCAGCAACGTCAACCCCGCGTTCAACCACGCCCAAGACGGCTACAACCAGAGCGGCGCCGCGCCCTACCACCTGCGCACCCCGAAACAAATCGCCCGGTTCTTCACCGGCCTGGACCTCGTCGAGCCCGGCATCGTGCCCTGCTCCCTGTGGCGGCCCGAACCCAGCCGCTTCGGCCCCCCAGCCGAAGTCGAGATATTCGGCGGCCTGGCCCGCAAACCCTGACGGGCGAGCCTGTGCGACACGCGAGCCGGACCGGGTTCTCAAACAGACCCTAGACAGACGGAACCTCGACGCCAGCACGCAGAGCTGGCATCACATGCGCCAGCGACGTCGCGTTCATGGTCGCCGAGACGAGCACCCCCACGGTATCGCTGTCGACCCATACGCAGATCCCCGATCTACCCTGGCCAGCGCATGCCGCGCGCCCGCCGAGCGGCCCCGCTGGGACCACCGCAGGCGAGTTGTCATCTGCCCGCTCCTGCTGGATGAAGCTCTTGACCACGTCGGCCTGCGGGCCGTGCCTGAGCTTGCCTGCGATAACGGCGACGCGACGCCCGGCACTTGCCTGCCCACCCACGTTGTACACGGCAGCGACGATCCGTGTGACATGCCCGGGATCTATCTGGGTCAGGTATTTCCCGCCGTGACTGATGCCAAGCTGCTGCTCCGCCTGCCGGTCACGCGGGTAGGTTCCGATCCGCTGCGGGGTGGTGAGGGTGTGCCCTGGAGCCGCTGCCTTGGTGTGTTTGGCCGCGTGGCCCAGCCGGTGGGTAATTCCGGCTGCCGCCGCGACGGCTACCGTGACCACCACGGCGAGAAGCCCGCCTATGGTGAGCCAGCGTCGGCGGTGCCCGCCTGTGCGCGCCACGCCCTGGGCAAGTGCTGATTGCGGAACGGATGCGGACGTGCCGTGCAGGACAAACGCGGGGTCGCCGAACTCATCCTGGTGAGCGGTTCGCTGATCCGCCATGTGGCCGCCGAAAAGGCTTGTACCTGCGGATGCGCTCGTGCCAAACGGCAGGTGACCGTGGGCTCCATCCGCGTCGCCGGGCCGGTAGCCATACATGATCAGATCGTGCTGCCCGATCGGCTGGTGACCGGCCTGGCGGTACGTGGGTGGCGTCGTCGGGGGCGGGGGGTAACCCCGCTCGTCATAGACCGGCTCACGATCAGCCTGCCACTTACCCGACCGCTGGGTTTGCGAGCCACGCTCCTGGTGACGCCGATGGCGGTGCTTGCCAGATGGTCGGGATCTCTCCGCCGCCCCCCGGCTGCCCGAATCGTTCATTGGCCGCCTGCGGAACGTAGCTCCACCGCCTGCCTGCTCAAAGTTGTAGCCATCGCCGCTGGGCAAGCGTCTGCTAGGCACCCAATCACCCGGCGCGGCGTCGTCGTACCGCGCATCATCCGGGCTGGGATACCAACCATGGGTCATCGTCGAGGCCGCCCCGATCTTGCGGGCTCTGCCACATCAATGCGACGGCATCTCGATGACAGTGCGAAACGTGAGCAGGGTGGTTGCCAGGCTACTGGTCTGGAGCCCGGGCGCGAAGACGAAACCAAATGTGTCGTTGTCAGCCCACACGCACGCGGCTCCCGCGGACCTACCCGAGCCCCTCCCCGATGGTGCGCTCACACTCCAGCATCTGACCTTGCCGCCAAGCGGTCCAGGGGTGAAGTCCCGCGGCTTCCCGAGTTCGGCCTGACCGTCGGAGAGGCGGCTGATCTGGCGTTTGAAATCCTCGTAAATCTCGCGGGCGACGCTGCCTGGCGGCATCAGGTGGACATAGCCGGTGTCAACCCCCATGGAGCTGGCCAGCAGGCCGCCCGCCTGGTCGAGCCGGGCATTGCGCTGGTACACAGCCGTACGCACCGCAGAAACGAACGAGTCCGCGGACGTCAGCGTCCGGTCGTGACCCTGTTCTGCCCGGGTGTAACTGCCGATCACACGCGGGAACGACAACACGTGGCCGCTGGCGGACAGCCGACCGGGACGTTCGGGCTTGACTGAGCCGCCACGCCCGCTGAACCCGACTACCACGGCTGCGACAGCCAGCATCACGGCCACGGCGGCACCACCCAACACCAGCCACCGCCTCGCTGGACGTCCCAGCCACCCAGCTTCCCCGCCCGGGTAAGCAGCCGGGTCGCGGCCGTCGGCGGGCCCGGGCGAGGACTGACCTGGCCGGGGCAGCTCCAACAGCGGTTCAAGCCGCAGTTTAGTCACCGGAGCCTCTTGTCGCCGCTGCCGGAGCTCCGGCCGCGCACGGGACGCCAACGGCGCAAGCGGCGACGCCAACGGCACCATCTGGGGGCTGTCCGCGACGGGAGCCAGCGGCTGGTCCAACAGCGCAGGATCATATGGCCAGGGGGCTCCATGTGGCGTTGTGGCCGACCACCCTGGCAGCGGATCAGAGTAGGACGGCGATGACAGCTCGCCAGAAGCGGCCAATCCCGAAAACGGCTCCGCGCCATCCTCGGCATCACCCGGCGTCTGTGCCTGGTCCGTCATACCTCCCACGGGGGGTTGGGCGGTATCCGGACGTGCGTCCTGCGGGACCGGCGCCCATCCGGCATGCATCGCTACCCCTAGCGTGACGTGGACGTGACAGTGGGCCGAAATCACTACATGATGCGGCAACGTCCGATGTGATCGCCAGCGTATCGGCCGAACCGCGGGTGGCACCGCCAAGAACGCGACCTCATGAGCCGGCAACCCTACGATTACTGTTTGTTAAGGCCGCTCCCCACGGGTCCCAGCGGGTGACGGGCGGCGGGAACCGGCAGGGAGAAACGAATGGCGAAATCCCGGCGAGCCAAGAGCAGAAGCGGGCGGGAGAAAAGCGGTACCCAGCACAAGCTGGAGCAGATCCGCCGCGAGCAGCGAAGGCGCGCCACGCGGATTCGCGTGCTCGCGGGCGTCGGTGCCGCCGTCGCCGTCGCGGCCATCGCAACCGGGATCGCGCTGGCCGCCGGCGCCGGTGATGGTGGCGGCGGTAGCGGCGGTGGCGGCGGTGGCGCTAACAGCAGCAGTGCGGGAGGAACGACATCTGGCCCTCTCGGCGCGGAAGGCATCGCCTTGGAGACGGGGCCCGCGCTCGCTCCCGTTAGCACGTCAGCAACAGGCCAGCCCGTCGACGGGATTTCCTGTAACACCAAGGAACAGGCGGTTAGCCACATCCATGCGCACCTCGCCGTGTACGTTAACGGCGCCGCGCGGCAGATACCGCTGGGCATAGGCGCGGCCCAACCCAGCATCAGCCAGACGGCACGAGGTCCGTTCGCCTCAGCCACGCACTGCTACTACTGGCTGCACACCCACGCCAGCGACGGCATCATCCACGTAGAATCACCCATCCAGCACACCTACACGCTCGGTGACTTCTTCGACATTTGGCGGCAGCCGCTGAACGGCCATCAGGCCGGAACCGCCACCGGCACGGTCACGGCGTACGTAAACGGCGCCAAGTACAGCGGCAATCCGCGCTCCATCCCGCTGACATCCCGCGCGGCTATCCAGCTCAATGTCGGCGAGCAGGAGGCGCCCGCATCGGTCGACTGGTCCAAGTCACAGCTGTAAAGGCGGTGCGATCATGGCACCAGCAGGACGGCTTGCGCGCCCGGTCACACGGCTGGCGCAGCCCTGCGTCATATATCCCCAGACCCTCAGCAAGCCGGGCGCTGGTATACCGGTAGCAGTCACGGCACATGAAGCAGCCGTTGCCGCGGCTCGTCACCTGGTGAGTTGGGTGGATGCCTTCGAGTCTCACCGATAGCTCCGCACAGCCTTGCGGAAGGCAGCCAAAGCGGGAGGGTCGTCGGCCAGCTGGTAATTGGCGTTCTCGCCGTGGTTGACGTCGAACCACACGATCCCGGCGAGGTGCAACCTGCGGACACCAGCGAAAAGGCTGGCGATCTGGCGTGCCCTTGACGGACCCCGGTTCACCGCCACCTCGCCGATCAGCACTGGTTTGCGCGTGATCGCCCGGACCTGCGCGACTGTCGGCGCGAACTGGGAGTTGAACGAGTCGCTGGGCGTCTTGAAATGCGCGTCGATACCCACCTCGTCCACATAGGCGCGGCCGGGCCAGAGCCAGCGCAGCGGCTCAGTGCCACCGCTCGACACATCCGTCTGCCATAGCCACGTGATCCTCCGCGCACCGTGGCGGACAAAGACATCGTGTACGCGGTGCCACATCGCCCGGTAGAGGACGGGGCTGATGTGGTGGGCACCCCACGCGTACCAGGATCCGTTTGCCTCAGGGGCGAATGACAGCACGACGGGGAGCCCAAGCCTGCGCTCGGCGGCGGCCCAGGACGCGAGATACCTATCCTCACGGCCGGCCGCGATGCCACTCAGGCTGACACCACGCGGCATGAGCAAGATCATCGTTTTCACGCCGAGGCCATGGTTTTGCAGGACGGCCGCGGCCGGGAATGGAGTGCCCCAATTGACAACCTTGACGGCAAGCGACGGGTAGATGGACGTCGCCTTTTCGAATTGCACGAGGTTGTACGTGACGACACCCAGAACATGGCGTGTGCGATGGGCTGGTGCGGACGAGGATGGCCCCGGCGATGCAGCCGCGGCGACCGGCGGTTCAGACCGCCGAGGCACAGCCGATCCAGCCTCCCGCACGAGTATCACCGCTATGGCACTGGCGATGACAGCTAGCACGGTCAGCACGATGCCCGTCACGCGCATTGCGCCGTTACCTCCACCTGGGCGCGGGTGCCCCACGAGTTGTCGCGCAGCGTGAAAAGGGCCGCGAGCCGCAAGGGCAGCAGCAGCACCATGTGGACGAGCCCATAGACAGGGGCCAGCGCATAGGTAATGGTTCGGTCGAAACGCGTCAGGCCGGGGTGCTCGGCCCGCAGGTAGTGACCTGACCTTGCGTAGGCAAGCAGCAGCGTGGCCGTGAGGTAGGAGGCGACTGAGATGTGCCCGGTAAGAACTGGGTGCACGAGCAGCACGTAGACAAGCACGGTGGTGAACGTCGCCCACGTGGTGATCTCAAGGATGCTGAGCCACCAGCAGATCCGTGACGGCCGCATCCCGGCGAGCATCTGCAGTGATTCCCGGATGAAGCTCTTCGACCACCGCAGCTGCTGACGCAGAAAGTGCCCCATGGTCTGTGGCACCATGGTCCACGCCACCGCGTCTGCCGCGAGCAGCACCTGACCTTCGCGCAGGCAGTAGTACGTCAACCGCCGGTCGTCCCCGTAGGTGCAGCGGCGCCCTAGGAACTGCTGCGAAAGAAAGTCGTTCAGGTACTTGCGGACCACCGGGCCCCGGTAGAGGGCAAGTGAGCCGCAGGCGCATAGCACCGAACCAAGCCTGGAATACGCGGCGCGTTCGCAGAGAAAGGCGTTCGCGTAGCGCAGGTCGATCAGCCGGGTGAGGAGGTTAACGTTCCAGTTGGCGGCCAGCACGCAGCCGGTGACCGCCTGGACGCGCGGGCTGGTGAAATAGGCCAGGGCCTTCTCGACCGCATCCGCTTTCAATCTGGTGTCTGAATCCACGCATAGGTAAATATCGGCATACCAGGCGGCCCGAAATCCGTTCGCGAGCCCTTCCCGTTTGCCAAAGTTGCGTGGATGGCGGATCACCCGGTACACGACGCCCCGAGCCTGGAATTCGGCCGCACGTATGCGGGCGATCTGCACGCATGTCGGCGCTGATGAGCCGTCATCGACAACGGTGAGGAATTCCGGGAGCCTGCTCTGAGCGAGCAGCGAGTCCAGGCATCGGCCGAACACCACGGGGTCTTCGTTGTGGACGGTGATGATGGCCGCCACCGTAAAACGCGGCGTGGGACCGGCCGGGGCATGCCGGTACAGGCAGGCCAGGCCAAGCTTGACGCACAGAAAGACAAGCACCGCATAGCCGTAAACGGGCAGGTTGATCGTGACGCCGTGGCGGATGAGGCTGGCATGCATGCCAATTTCCGCGCCCGCGATGGCGCCGAGGAGCATCGTAGGTGCCATGGCGATGGCGGGACGGCGGTGGCGGGCTGTCATTGACCGGCCCCCGCAATGCGCTCCCACACCTGGGTTGGCTCGCGGGGGTGGGCGGCCCAGCGGCTGGCGGAAACAAGGGTGTACTCCCCGGACTTACGCAGGCTGCTGGTGAGCAGCAGGTACATGTCCGGACCGCGTGAGGCGTCCACCTCGACCGCGCCGAAGTAGCCGTTGCCAATAGCAGCAGCCATCGCCTGCGGGCCATGGAGCACCTGGCGCGTGGCGACATCTGGATAGCTGAACGCGTAGGGCCCGATCATGGTGGCGCCGGAGAGGACGGTCGCGGGCAGGTAATAGCGCGCCGCAGTCTCCTGGAAAACCAGGCATGGGCAGTGACGAGCCTGTATTGCCTGGCCGAGAGCGGGCATCGCGCGCGACACCGGAGGCCAGGATGTAGCAATGCTTGATGCCTGCGAGTACCCGGTTGCGGTGGATACGGCGAGCAGCACGGCACAGATAATGGCTCCCTGCGATAGGCGGCCATCCAGGTAGGAGATCCTGCTCGCGGCGTATCCGGCCACTATGCACAAGAACCAGGCACCGAACACGACGTGCTTGTGCAGTGATGTGACGTCATCGATGCGCGCTTGCTCAATCGGCGCGAGGATGCCCGCGGCGAACAGGACAAGCGGCAGCGCGACGACGCGTCCCCGGTCGTTCCAGACCAGCAGCACGCCGAGGATGCCGAGCAGAAGCAGCAGCGCCAGCCATCCCCAGGCGATATCCAGTACGCGCAGGGGCGCGGTACCGGTGACAATTTCCCGCCGCACGGTGGTCCACATGATCCCGTGGCGGTAGTCAGAGCCAACGGTCTGCAGTGCCACGACAACGGGCAGCGCGACGTAAGCGCCGAGGCGGGCGCCCCGCAGGAGCCCGCTTAACCAGTTGCCTGGCGAGCACGTGAGTATGGCCAGGCAGATGACAACCGGTTCCCACAACACCGAGGCGTATTTCGTGGCGGCGGCCAGGGCCATGACCGACCCGGCCAGCACTAGCAGCGGCTCGCCACGCAGTCCTTCGGCGCGGACCACAAGCCACACGGCAAGGGCGGTCAGGAACACCGCCATCGTGTCGTAGGTGGCCAAGCTACCAAGTTGCTGCGCCGGCCCGAAGGTAGCGAAGAACGCGGCCGCCGCGAGCGCCGTCCTGCGGTCAAAGAGTCGCTCGGCGGCGCGATAAAGCAAGACGGTCGCTGCGAGCATGAACGCAAGGCTCAGCATCCGCGCACCGGTCAGGCCGCCCAGGCTGTCGGCGACCGCGCCGAGCGGCGGGTATATGGCCGGTGCGCCTGAGAAGTATGTCGGGAAGGCGGGCATCCAACTGCCGTGCAACCAGTGGGCCCACTCAAGATGACCGGCCCACAGGTATAGGGCCTCGTCGGTGAAGGCGGTGTTGGACCGGATAAGCCGAAGTGACAGGACCGCCTGCACGACGAGGACCGCCACCAGCAGCCATGGGGTCGCCGCGAGCTCCGTCAGCGCGGCCGGGCCGCGCGCACGCGTCGGCCGCGCAACAGGGATCACCGCGGCGGCGCGTGGCGCGGGCCGGGCGCGCGGTGGCGTGGCGACAGCCATCAGCGCCGCGAGCCCGGCCCGCTGCCGGGCGGCGGCGACGGCATCAGGAGTCAGCCTGGGCGGCGGGGCGATCAAGCGAGCGGCTGCGGCTCGCGGCGGCACATGCCAATGAATCGGCTGAGCCGACGCCGGAGGTGGCGGCGCGTACTGCCGCGCAGGAATTTGCCGCCGCGGCGCGTAGGACGGATGGCGCGGTGGCCGCAGCGGCCGCGGCGGCGCGGGCGGACCGGGCGCGGGGCGTTGCGGCGGGGCGTGGGGGTTACCGTGGTTCACGGGCTCCCTGACCCATTAGCCAGGTAGGCAGTTCAAGCCCCGTTACCGGCGGCAGGATCGTTATCAACGTGCCGTCTCCCGATGGCGTCTCGAACTTGCATTCGGTGCGCACTCTGGCGCGTGGCGCAGCCGTCCAGCGGTGCCAAGGGAGGGCACGTCGCAGGCCCCGACGACCGAACGCACGGTATCAGGATGAAGCCCGTCAATACCTATAAATACCCCGAACCGATATGCACTAGCTACGCTAGGACTACTCGCCGTATTTCCCGGCCATGTTCCTCTTTCAGCCGTGATTGGGGCAGGGCGAACTTTGCGTGGCAGGCTAACGTGCGAAGCTGACTGGCCATGTGTGAACTGGCTCGTTCGTGTGCATGTGCTCGATGTAACGCTCGGTCATCAAACGCAGCCCTTCCTGCCGCTCCACGCCGGTCTGCTGTGTGATGGCCTCCACGGTGGCGACCTGCCAGGCCGCGCCGGTCTGGCCGGACAGGCACCGCTGCTCGATGATGCCGAGCAGCCGGTCTACGTGCGCGGGATCGACCGCCCATCCGGTCAGGCCGGCGCGGGCGAGCGGCAGCAGCCGCCGGAGAACCAGTTCGGACACAGGCACCTCACCGAGACCCGGCCAGTAGAGCCTCGCGTCCAAGCCATGGCACGCGGCCTCACGCAGGTTCTCGGCCGCGGTCCCGAACGACATTTGGCTCCAGATCGGGCGCTTTGCCTCGGCGACCGCGCGAAGGAGCCCGAAGTAGAAGGCTGCGTTGGCGACAATGTCCACGACGGAGGGCCCAGCAGGAAGCACCCGGTTCTCCACCCGCAGATGTGGTTTCCCGTCCACCACCGCGTATACCGGCCGGTTCCACCGGTAGATGGTGCCGTTGTGCAGGCTCATCTCCCCCAGCTGCGGGCAAGTGCCGCCATCGAGCAGCGCCGCGGGATCCTCGTCTTCACACAGTGGCAGCAGCGCAGGAAAGTACCGGATATTCTCCTCGAACAGGTCGAAAACTGACGTGATCCAGCGCTCGCCGAACCACACTCGCGGCCGCACCCCCTGCTGTTTGAGCTCATCGGGACGGGTATCCGTAGCCTGCTCGAAGAGTGTGATCCGGGTTTCGTCCCACAGGTGCTTTCCGAATAGGAATGGTGAATTGGCCGCCACCGCGACTTGTACGGCGGCAATCGCCTGGGCCGCATTCCAGTGGCTCGCGAAGGACTCCGGGCTGACCTGCACATGAAGCTGGACGCTTGTGCAGGCCGCCTCGGGAGTGATGCTGTCCGCATGGGTCACCAGCCGCTCGGCGCCGTCGATCTCTATATGCATATCCTCACCGCGGGCGGCAAAAATCTGCTCATTAAGCAGCCGGTAACGCGGATTCGCCGAGATCGTTTCCAGATGTACGTGCCTTTCCTGCAGGGTGGGCAGGATGCCGATCATCACGAGGCGGGTGCCGGTGCCGCGGGCCAGCGAGTCCGCGTGGTTGAGGCTCGCACGCAGCTCGCGCTCAAGTTCCGCCACCGTGTCGTTAGCCAGCGGCCGTGGCGGCACATTGATCTCCAGGTTGAACTGCCCAAGCTCGGTCGCCCACGCGGGGTCGGCGATCGCGTCGAGCACATCGACGTTGCGCATGCACGGCACCGCGCGCTCGTCCACCAGGTTGAGCTCGATCTCCAGGCCTACGTGCTGTGGATCGCTCTCGAAGCGCGCCTCGCGGAGCATCCGCGCGAAAACATCCAGTGATCGCCGGACCTTCTCCCGGTACCGGCGCCGGTCCCCCCCGCTTATCTTGATCGCGGGAATGTCCCTGCCCATGAGCTCCTCCGCGCCGGGATGGGGCAGCCAATGCCACCTCCAGGTTGGCACGCCAGTCGGCGTGACACCAGTAACCGGCGATGTACCCGCGCAAGGCCAGGTATAGCCGCGGCGACCGCAGATGCGTCCCCGCGGGCGGCCGGGCACCTCTAGCTCGCTAAGAGCCTGCACTAAGGTTTGTGCCACCCATGACGCTGACCTGTGCCCCAGGCACGGCCTTGTTCGCCCACGCCAGGAAGCATCGTGCTCGCGCCCCGCCGTATCCAGCAGCAAACGCGGCAAGAAGCTCGCGCCAGGCGCGGTGAGTGTCGCCAGACCTACACGTTTCGGCAATCCCTACAAGGTCCGGCCCCACGGTCCCTACACCCTCGACGAGGCGCTCGCCCGTTATGACCGCGACCTGCTGGCCGACGGGCTCGTCAGCAAACCCGGCCGCCCACCAACCACCATGGCCGAGGTCCGCCGCAAGCTCGCAGGGAAGGATCTCGCCTGCTACTGCCCGGCCGGGCAGCCCTGCCATGGCGATCTGCTGCTCAGGATCGCCAACGGTGACACGCCATGACCGCCGACCTGAATCGCGGTGGATTTTGCGTCGATGCGACCGAGCGGTGCGAGCGACAGCTCACCGCGATCATCAAGACTCACAAAGTCCTACAGATGGGCCGCAAAGCAGAAGGAATTGAGAAGGGCGCCATAGTTCCCTCTGCGGTGATCGCGGCACTGTCATACGCAGTGCAGGACGGCCGACGCAAGCGACGCGGCAGCCGCTGCCCACCGCGAAGGAGAGGAATCGCTGATGCCCATCGACCCACGCGGGCGGCCCGTCTCGCCGGGAGCACTCCGTCGGCGCGGCATGAAGCGGCTTTCTGTGGTGACCGCAGGTGCGGGCGTCGCGAGCGTGCTCGCGACCGGGGCCATCGCAGCCGCACTGCCCGGCTCGGCCCACAACGCCGCGACCACGGGTGCGGCGAGCACCGCCGGTGCCACCAGTTCGGGCGCCACAAGCTCGCATGCCACGTCCGGCGCGTCGGGCACCGCCAGCACAGGATCGTCAGGCACGCCGACGGCGAGCAGCGGTGCGTCAAGCTCGAACTCCAGCGGCAGCCGTTCGGGATCATCATCGGCCTCCTCGTCTTCCAGCGAGGCTGACGCCACATCCGGGGCGTCATGATGGCGCCCACCCACGCACCGGGCTTGTCACCAGCGGTAGCAGACTGGCAGGCGATAGGGACCTCCGTTCGGTTGGTCGTCGCCGATCCGGCGCGGCGGCCGGCTGGCCGGCGGCTTCTCACGAGCCATATCGCGGCGCTCGACCTCGCCTGCAGCCGCTTCCGCGAGGACTCCGAACTAGCCGTGGCGGAACGCGCTGCCGGGACGCCGGTACGGGTCAGCGAGGTGCTGGCCGACGCCGTCGCGGTCGCGCTGCATGCGGCGGAAATCACCGACGGCGACCTGGACCCCACCGTGGCCACGGCCATGGCGGCGCTCGGGTACGACCGCGACTTCGGGCTTGTCGCCGAGGATGGCCCGCTCCTTCGCCGCACCATCTCTGACGTCGCAAGCTGGCGGGAGATCCGGCTGGACCGCAAGTCCCGGCTGCTCACCGTCCCTGCGGGGGTGCGGCTCGACCTCGGCGCCACGGCGAAGGCCCGTGCCGCCGACCGGGCGGCAGCACGGCTGGCCGACCGGCTTGGCTGCGGTGTCCTGGTCAGCCTCGGCGGAGACATCGCGGTCGGCGGTCAGGCGCCCGGCGTGGGCTGGCGCGTGCGGGTCCAAGACGTCACCGGGCACCCGGACGACCCGCCGCGCGGGCCAGCGGAAGTGATCACGATCGGTGCCGGCGGGCTTGCGACGTCTGGCACGGCCCTGCGCCGCTGGCGGCGCGGTGGCGTTCCGCTGCACCACATTCTCGACCCGCGAACCCGCCTGCCCGCCACCGGAGTCTGGCGAACGGTCTCTGTCCTGGCCGGCACGGCCGTCGAGGCGAACATCGCGAGCACCGCCGCCATCATCCGCGGCGCCGCCGCTGTCGGCTGGCTGGAGAACCTGGGCCTGCCCGCCAGGCTCGTCGCGGTGGACGGCAGCGTGCGGCAGGTGGCCGGGTGGCCGCGGCGCGAGGTGTCCACATGAACGGGATCACCCAGTCCACGGCGCTGTGGCATGCGAGCAGGGCCACCGGTGTGGTGTCACTCGTGCTGCTTTCCGCCGTCGCGCTGCTCGGCGTCCTTGTCCACCGGCAGGGCCGCCTGCCTGGCCTGCCGAGGTTCGCGGTCACCGGGTTGCACCGCACCATCTCGCTGCTGGCAGTCGTCTTCCTGGCGGTGCACGTGCTCAGCGCCGTGGCCGACAAGTACGTGACGATTCAGCTGATCGCCGCGATCATCCCATTCGCCTCGAGCTACCTGCCGCTGCAGATCGGGCTCGGCGCGGTGGCCCTCGATCTGGTCGCCGCGCTGGTCATCACGAGCCTGCTCCGCGCGCGGATCGGCCCGCGCCTGTGGCGTGGCGTGCACTGGTTGGCCTACGCCGCCTACCCGCTGGCCGTGGTGCACTCCGTCACAAGCGCGGCAGACCTTCGTGCCGGCGGCCTGCTCGCGCTCACCATCGCGTGTGGCGCGAGCGTTGCCGCGGCGGCGTGCTACCGCCTCGCGCTGGCCGACCGCCGCCCGCCGGTTCCCTCGGCTGGACGGCTGGCCTCGGGCAGATACCGAACGGCTGCCGCGCCGTACCCGCCGCGCGAAGCCGCCACCCGGATGGGGGAAGGCGCGCTGCGATGACCGACACCGCCACGATGGCGCCGGCTTCTGGGAACCCGGTCCTCCCGCGGCTGCTGCGGCCGGGCCCGGTGTCTGCGGGCCTGGCCCGTCACCTCGAATTGCATGGCGCGGTCCCGTACCGCGGCGTCCCGCACGACCTGATCGACGAGATCAGGACGGCTGGGCTGACCGGGCGCGGCGGCGCTGGGTTCCCCACCGCCGTCAAGATGTCAGCCGTCGCGGAGGGGAGCACGCGGACCCGGCGAGCGGGCCGGGCGGGTCCCGTCGTCGTGGCCAACGGCGCCGAAGGAGAACCGGCCAGCAACAAGGACAAGCACCTGCTGTGGTCGGCTCCGCATCTCGTGCTCGACGGGCTGCAGCTGGCCGCCGAAACGGTCGGCGCGCGGCGCGCCTTCCTGTACGCGCATGGTCACGACCCGCTGCTCCGCGTGCTGAGCGAGGCAATGGCCGAGCGCTCCACCGCCCGCAGCGACCGGGTCGCTGTGCGCCTCGTCGCGGCGCCGCCACGGTTTCTGGCCGGTGAAGAGTCGGCGCTGGCCAGCCACGTCGGTGGCGGCCCGGCGATGCCCACCTTCAAGCAGCCCCGGATCTTCGAACGCGGGGTCGGTGGCGCGCCCACCCTGGTGCAGAACGTCGAGACCCTCGCCCACATCGCGCTCATCGCGCGGCACGGCGCCACGTGGTTCCGCCAGGCCGGCACGGCCGCCGAGCCGGGCACCATGCTCGTCACCCGCGACCGCGCAGACGGCACGGTTGAGGTCGCCGAGGTGGCGATCGGCACGGCACTTGCCGACGTGGTCGGCCTGGACCCGGACGGCCAGCCGGCCCAGGCGGTGCTGACCGGGGGCTATCACGGCACGTGGCTCGCTGCGTCCCAGGCAGCGAGGCTGCCGCTGACGAATGCCGCGCTGCGCAAGGCAGGCGCCTCGCTTGGCGCGGGCGTGCTCACCGCGCTGCCCCACGGCCGCTGCGGTCTCGTGGAAACCGCGCACGTGGTGCGGTATCTCGCGGCGGAGTCCGCCGGTCAGTGCGGGCCATGTCGGCACGGCCTGCCCCGTATCGCTGACGAGTTCGCCGCGTTGTCCAGGCTGAGGCCGGATCCCACGGGGCTGGCCCGGCTGAAACGGTGGACGGGGCTGGTGGCGGGCCGCGGGGCTTGCCACCACCCCGATGGGACGGTGCGTCTGGTGCGCAGCGCGCTCAGCGTCTTTTCCGCCGAGATCGCGCGGCACCAGCAGGGTATGTGCATCGCGGCCGGGTCGTCCCGGCGCGCGCCATTCCTGCGCGTCCCGGCATTCGCGCCCGGCCCTCGCGACTGGAGATGACCGATGAGCGTCCGTATGCGGGTTAACCCGATCGCGTGCGCCGGGCATGGCCTATGCGCCGAACTGCTGCCCGAGCGCATCATCCTCGACGAGTGGGGCTACCCGATCGTCTCTGGCGAGCCGGTGCCGCCACCGGCCGAGGCATTCGCCCGCCGCGCGGTCACCGACTGCCCGGCGCTCGCGCTGATGCTCGAGCGCGCCCACTGACGCAGACGTGCGCACATGGATGCGCGCCGTTCCAAGGGCCTCGGTGGGCCACCCAGGATCATCGCGTAGGGCCATGGTGCGCCACCGAGGCCGCTCCCGCATGGCCGTCAATGTGTACTGCCACCCTGATGCCAGCCGGGCCGTCCATGATCCGCTACGTCGGAGCCTTTTCAGCTGTCTGCGTGGTGCCATCTGGTAGCTCGACCGACACGATGCTCAGCCGGATATGCGGACTCTCATCTACGAGGCGTTCGCCATGAATGATCCAACGAGCCGCCATGCCGTCGCCTGTCACGCACGCGACGCTACCCGTCCTCCCCGAGCTTTCGACGGTGGTTGGCCGACCTGCTGACCGAGGCACGCGCCCCCGCCCCGAGGTTCGCCGCCGCCTCGGTGGCACATCGTGGCCCCTGAGGGGATCTTCGGGTGCGCGTCGATTCAGAAGAAGCTCAGAAGGATCCCATAGCTGGTGGTGAGATCGCTGGGGAATGCTTGAGGCATGAACGGGATGGTAGAGCTGCGGGGACGAAGGTCCAGCGGGTCCCCGGGCAAGCGCGGGCAGGCGCAGCCTATGTCGGCACAGTCGGCTAGGCTACTGCGCGCCGACGGGAGCCCCATCCGCGTCCTCGTGGTCGATGACGAACCGACCCTGGCGGAGGTCCTGGCCAGCGTCCTCCGCTACGAGGGCTGGGAGGTACAGACCGCCGGCGATGGCAGCTCCGCTGTCCGCACCGCGCGAGAGTTCGAGCCTGATGCGGTCATCCTTGACATCATGCTGCCCGACTTCGACGGGCTTGAGGTGCTGCGCCGGATTCGCGCGGGAAGCCCAAGGGTGTGCGTGCTCTTCCTTACCGCCCGCGACGCGGTCGAAGACCGGATCGCCGGTATCACCGCGGGCGGTGACGACTACGTCACCAAGCCGTTCAGCCTGGAAGAGGTGCTCGCCCGGCTGCGCGGGCTGCTGCGCCGGGCAAACGTCGCGAGGTCCGCCAGCGAAAGCCTGCTCGTGGTCGGCGATCTGACCATGGACGAGGATGCCCGCGAGGTTCGCCGGGACGGTGCGCTGATCGAGCTGACGGCGACAGAGTTTGAACTGCTCAGGTACCTGATACGTAACCCTCGGCGCGTACTCAGCAAGGGACAGATCCTCGATCGGGTGTGGAATTATGACTTCGGCGGACAGGCGCACGTCGTCGAGCTTTACATCTCGTACCTTCGCAAAAAGATCGACGCAGGCCGACAACCGCTGATCCACACCGTGCGCGGCGTCGGCTACGTACTCAAGCCCGCCAACGGATGAAATCCCGGGGCCTGGCGGGCAACACCCTACGGCGAGCCGTTAAGGTGCAATGGCTGGCCAGCCGGACGCTGCGGGCGCGGCTGATCGCGGGCCTGCTTCTGCTGTTCGCCGTGGCGAGCATCGGTGTAGGGCTCGTAACCACGATCGCGTTTCGCGATTTCCAGATACGCCAGCTCGACCAGCAGCTCTTCGGCGCGGCGCAGGCACTGTCCACGGCCATCGAGGGTTCCCGGTTCGAAAACGCCCCGCTGGGGCCGGCCGGGTGCCCCGGTGGTGCGTCCGGCGACGACGGTCGTGCGCTCACCAATGGCCAGGCAGTCGGAACCTACGCGGCACGTTTCAAGGGCGGGCAGCTCAGCTATTCGTGTGAGATCGTCGATACCAACGGCAGGATCAGCCTGGCCACCGTGCCGCTGTCCGGCGCGGATCTGGCCGCGCTGTCCGCCGTGCCGCTCAGCGGGCCGCGTAACCCGCAGGCTTACTCCCGGCACCTGTCCGGTCTTGGCGAGTACCGGCTCACCGCCTTCAGCGGCCGTGACCAGGACATCCATGTCGCTGGCCTGCCGCTGACCAGCGTGGATGCGACCGTGACCCGGCTTGAGATGATCGAGATCATCGTGTTCGCGGCCGCGCTGCTTCTCATCGGCATGGTCGGAACCGGCTGGATCCGCCTGTCATTGCGGCCGCTCAGCCGGATAACCTCGACCGCGGCCAAGGTCGCCGAACTGCCGCTAGCGAGCGGTCATGTCGAATTGCCACACCGCGTACCTGACGCCGACCCTCGCACCGAGGTCGGGCAGCTCAGCGAGGCGTTCAATCGCATGCTCGGCCACGTCGAGCAGTCGCTCAGCCAGCGTCAGGCAAGCGAGGCGCGGCTGCGGCAGTTCATCGCCGACGCCAGCCATGAGCTGCGGACCCCACTGGCGGGCATCCGCGGCTATACGGAGCTCGCCCTGCGCACCAGCGGGCCGGTGGATCCTGGCCTTCACCATGCCCTCCGCCGGGTCGACTCCGAATCCGGGCGGATGAGCCGACTCGTCGACGACCTGCTGTTGCTGGCCAGGCTCGACGCTGGCAGGCCGCTGGCACACGAGGCGGTCGATCTCACCCGGCTTGCCATCGACGCCACGAACGACGCCCGCGTCGCGGGGCCGCAGCACCGGTGGCTGCTGGACCTTCCCGACGAACCGGTGATCGTAGCCGGTGATCAGTACCGCCTGCACCAGGTGCTCGCCAACCTGCTCACAAACGCACGCGTGCATACACCACCCGGCACAACCGTGACGGTGCGGCTCATCCCGGCCAGCCCCGCGGGCCAAAGCGGCGGCGTGGAGCTCACGGTCAGCGACGACGGGCCCGGAATTCCGCCCGAGCTGCAGGATTCAGTCTGGGAACGTTTCGCCCGTGGCGACAGCGCACGCTCACACAAAGCCGGCAGTACTGGTCTCGGGCTGGCGATTGTCGCGGCAGTGGTCACCGCCCATCAGGGCCAGGCGTCCGTCGCAAGCCGTCCGGGGAAGACGACGTTCCGGATCTGGCTCCCGCGCCGCGCGCCCTGACCCGTGCAAGTACAAGGGTGATGTCGTGTTCCCCGCCGCCAAGCTCACGGATGATCTCTTCGCACATCAGCTGCGGCGAGCCCGCGGGCCGCATCAGTGCGCCTGCAGCGCGTTGACACCGGCCGGTATTCGGCCGCGTTCCGATAAGGGCCGTTGCCACCCGGTCAAGGAGAGCGTGGCAGAGGTGGGGCAGCATTGGATCCGGGCGATACGGTATGTGCCGCGGAGGCACGCCAAACAAGACGCCCCAAACCGGCCGCTATACAATTTGGTTAGCGGCCTGCCTGATACTGCTGGATGACGTTATCAGGAATGCGGCCTCTGTCGCTCACCTCGATGCCGTGTTTGCGGGCCCACTGGCGGATCTGTGCTGGGCGTTCCCTGTCCCTGGCTGGGGCGCCACGACCCCGTGAAGCAGAGGCTTTCACCCGGCGGCCATGCTCGATGTACGGCGCGAGCGTCTGTTCCAGCTTCTTGCCGTTTGCGGGTTTCAGATCGATCTCGTAATCCTTGCCCTCGTACCCAAACCGGTACGTGGGGTGGTCGGACTGGAACTCGTCTCCATCGAGGTCGTCGGCGTATGTCACCCTCAGCTTACGCGCCATGGAGCATCTCCCCCCTGAGCTGCCTGTCAGGCTTCATAAGAAGATACATCACTATTTCAAATATGGGCAAATCAATGCCCTGGAAGCGTTTCGGGTTAGCCGCCGAGCCGATACTTTCCGTGTCTTGCTACCAACGCTCCGTCTGAGCGGCAAAGCAACTCCGGACCGCTGTAGCCGCATCACGGCCGATGAACGATAGCGGCGGATCCATCTTCGGGTCCGGCCGCGACACATTCTGGTTGAAATCGATATCCCAGAAGTAAAGGCCCGCCATATGGTGTTCGCGCACGACCGTGCACATGGCCTGGTACCACCTCGACTGCAGCCGGAGGTCCCGGTCGGCCGAGCCAGTCCATGCCTGGGGATGGGCGTATGAGCGAGGTTGAGCGGCGATCCCCGTCTCCTGCACAACGATGTCGGCGAGATGGATCGAGCGCGGTCTGCTCAGCCAGACGTTCAGGGCAGTCACCAGATCGTGCACGCTCGCACCGTCATCCAGCGGAACAGGGAAGTAGGCGTCGACGCCTTCCTGGTCTACGGTCCCCCCACCCAGCTGGTCAGCTGCGAACGCGTCCCAATTGTTGGAAAAGCTCAGCGAGCCGTGAAAGACGGTCCGCGCCCAGCCGTCAACGGCATTCCAGGCCGAGTCGTGGGCCAGGGACGACAACTCCGCTCCCACCGTGAAGCTCGTCGCCCGGTGGGCACTGGCCATGGCCAGGTACGGAGCGAGGAACCTCTCGTAGCTTGCGAACCATTCGTTCCGGCTGGCAGGGTGGATCGCCCCCCGCCAGCCGCCGATGGCGTCCTGGTTCAGCAGCGGCCGAACGTTGACGCTCAGTCCTTGCGCTGCCGCCTCGTCGATGAGAACCGCGATGTCCGCAGGGGCAGGAGTGGCCTTGCCGGAGAACACGCGGCTGGCCCGCTGGTCTTCCATGTAGAACGGGAACGAGATCGAGATCGCGTTCGCCCCGAGGTGATCGATGTATCTCACGATCCGCGCGGCCTTGGCCGCGATCGTGCCGGGAGAGTCTTCCGGATGCCTGTACCACAGCACGTCGATGCCAAGTTCGGGCTCAGGAGCCTTCGGCGCCCCGGGTACCGGCCCGCCACAGCCGGTGGCGAGAAGCGCGAAAGAGATTAGCGGGAACGCGAAAAGCGCGAGCAGCCGCTTCATCTTGTGTCGCGGCCGCGCAGACCAAATGTGAGCGACATCAGTGCCACAGTCACCAGGACACCCGCCAGCGTCCAGATAACTGCCAGGCAGTCGCCATTCCATGCCAGCCGCGTATCACTCGCTATCGAGTTTCCCCCGGCATTGAGGATGCCTTCGGTATTGCGGCTGTTGGCGGTGACCACATTCCCGGCAAGGCGCACTCTTCTGGGCCCTGTCCGGGTAAGGCGCACGCCCTCCCTGTTGCCACGCACGACGTTACCCACGATCCGGTTATCGGGCGAAGACGCCAAGACAATCCCGTCCCCATGGTTCCCAGCAACTATGTTGCCCTGAATAAGGTTACCTGTTGACACGTCATCCATCATAATGCCATTGGCCGCATTTCCGCGGACAGTATTATCCGCCACGATACTATCCGTCACGTGGCCCGAGAAGATGATACCGTGCCTGCCGTTGCCAGTTACCGTATTTTTCCTGATCGCGAGGTTCCTGCTGTAGGTGTGTGGGTCGAATCCGTAGAAGTAATTGTTTGTCACGGTATCGTTCGTGAAATCCAGCCCTGAGACGCCGCCCATGTACAAGCCGAAGTAGTTGTTGCTGAAGGTCGATCTGGTCGCGCCGCCTGTCGCGCCGTCCTTCCAGGCCACACCGTAGGAGTCACTCCAGTCCCAGCCCAGCCCGATGAGACGGGCCCGCGTAATCCGCAGGTGAGAGCCGCGTTCGGCCAGGATGAACGGCCGGTACGACCCCGCGTACCGCAGCGTCGTTGACTCGACCGTCACGGATTTGATCAGCAGGGCCGCGTGATCGGCACCCAAGAAGACACCGGGCCGGTTGGCCAGCACGAAGCGCGTGACTGGCCTGCCGACAGTCAGGGATGCGCCCGCGGTCACGATCAGCGCCGCCCGAAGATAGATGACGCCCGGCTCAGGCTGCGTGATCCACGAATGGTTCGCGATGAGACGCACGAGTCCGGCCAGGCTCGGCGATCTCCGCGGCACAGTGAACGCCCGCACTATCTCGCCTCCCGCGCGCACTACTACTTTGCCCGGCGACAAGACGATCGCGTGAATGGCCGCGGACCGCCGACGGGGACTCCGCACACCCGCATCTGCGGGCATTCCCGCCATAGCGAGCGATATCGGACCGACAATTCCGCCCTGCTTTATCCGCACCGGCAGCACCGGAAAATGCCGGGCTCTGGGCCTTTCCGGCATGCGGCCGAACGACAGGGACGCGGCGGTGGCCGACACGCCTACGACGCCCAGGATCAGCAAATGGATGCCAACAATACGAACCTTGGCGAGAAACACGCAGATCCCTCGCTACCTAGTACCCGACGCCGAGACCGCCGCCTGTGCGGTCTTGGGTATCACCTCGAAGCGTTTAGGATTTCCCTCGACCAGGGCGAGCGCGAAGACGAAGACGGACATAAGCGACGTAAGCGGGCAGACGACAACTGCCACCGCGGCCTGCCAGAACCGGTGCGCCAGCCGATGGCAAGGGCTGCGGTGGCGGCCGGCGCGGACAGGGCCGTCCGCGCTATTGATCCATCCGCTGACGGCGAATACAGAGAGCCACGTCGCAAGTGAGAGCCAGAAAACAGCGGTGACGTGCGCTGGCGGAACATAGAGGTGCATCAGCCGCAGCACAGCAGCAACGAACGAGATAAGAGTGAGACTACATCCGAATAGATACTTACCGGCTATCATGACCGCTTGCCCCAAGGGCAGAACGTCACGATGTGTGATGGCGTGAATATTTCCCCAGAGCCATCTCTTCCGCTGTTTCTTGAAATCTTCCCATCGCCACGGCGACGTCAGCAGAACGTACTCGTGAAAGAATCCCCATTTACATCCAAGGTGCGCCGCGTTCTGCCCAAATGTCAGATCCTCCGACGCAAACACAGGATAGTTCCAGGTAACTTTTTCTTCCGTCGCACCTGTGATGCACAGACCCTCCCCGTGTACGTGGAGTGGTTTGCCAACGAAGCCCTGGAAGAACGCACAGTAGATCAGGCAGCCACGCGTTCTTAGGTCGTCGAAGTGGCTCAACCAGAAGTGCTGGAGTGGAAGTGAACCGTAATGCACACGAGGTGTCGTCAGCCCTTGACATATGTCGTAGTCCGCGCCAAACGCACGCTCAATGTACTGAGCCGTCACCGAGGTATCGTCGTCCACAAAAAGAATCTTGGTATCGGGTCCATGCATGCCCAATCCTTGCCGTTCCAACCGGGAAAATTCGAGTGCCCGCGCTTTGTATTTCGACCGGGCGGTGAACGCGGTCGGCACTGTCAGGACCCGGTCCGCGAGCGGGTACGTGTCGGCATGGCCAGGTTCGTTGACCACCCAGATCTCATACGGCATCGAGAGGCGAAAAGCGCGGATTTCCGAGATGATCTGGTTGACTCGGACCTCTTCGCGGCCCGTCGTGGTTATCTGGATGATGAGCCGACTGAACTTCCACGGCGCCCAGTCGAACCTGGTCCGGTACCAGATCTGCCCCACGGCCAGCATCACCAGTTCGATGAGCGGCACCAGCCAGGCGCCGATGAAAACGCCCCGCATCAGCGTCCCCCGCAGGCTCGGTTGACCCCACGCACGGCACTCACCACACGAGCGGGAAGGCCACGCCCTTCCGCGAACTTCAGCCACGCGGCGACATCCTTCGGCAGGCATGCTCCTGCGTAGGGGCCGTGGTCGTGGGTACCGTAGAGCGAATCCCACATTCCCTGGGCGCTCAGCGCCGTGCACTGAAACGCAGCTCGCGAGTCCACGCCAAGCGCCTCGGCGGCCGCGCGCATCTCGTTGAAAAAAGAGATCTTGGTGGCGTTGTACAGGTTGTGCACATACTTCTGGAACTCGGCCTCCTCGTATGAACAGTAGTAGACGGGGGCGCCCAGCGAGCTGTAGATCTCTGCCACGCGCTGAGCGAAATCAACGCTGCCCAGTTCCCGCCCTATCGTCACGACGCGAGGGTGGAGAAATTCCATTTCTGCGCAGTTGGCGCGGAGATATTCAGGATTGTAACACACGCCGAAATCGGCATCCGCTCTCTTTCCCGACGCTTCTTCCAGGCGCGGGATCAGGAAATCGCGCGTCGTTCCCGGCGGCATGGTGCAGCGAAATACAATGACTGGCTGGCTCTGACAATCTCCGAGCGCCGCACCCAGTGACTTACAGGCCTGCTCCAGGTAGTTCAGGTCGATCCCGTAAGGACCCGTTGGCGTGGCTACGGAAACAAATACGGCCTCCGCGCCCGTCAGGTCCATTCCTGCTAGGTCTATCGCCGTGTAGCCCTGGTCGGTGAGCTGACTGATGATCTCCTCATCAACGTCAACGAAGGTCACCTCGTTGCCGTGCGCGATAAACCCCTTTCCCGTCGCACGACCCACCACGCCGGAGCCGACAATTACTATCCGCGACATATCTCTTGCCCCCGACTTCCCGAACCCTGCCGACATAAGGCACGCCTTGGATCGATTCCTGGCGAGCCTTTCAACCTACTGAGGGTGCGCGGCTACGATATACCGGACCCGATCCCCGTCGACTGCCGCGCGTCTTTGGCTGACCGCAGGCCACGGAGTTTAACCAATATGGGGGCTCCCCGCCAACACCGCGATTGAATATGTGGACAACTTGGAAGATGCCGACTCGCCGTCTAATTCGGGCGTTTCACAAGCGCTTTATTGATGCGTCGAATTTGGTAGCGGGTACGGCAGGCATGCTCGGCGGGCGCTACTGCGCCGGCCACGAGGGCGGCCGAGCCGTCCCGTGGCTGCCCGGCACCGTCGTTTTGAGAGCTAAGCGGTCTCCGCTACCAGTACTCAACCAGCCACTTGTTGGGTGCGGTTCCCGTGCCGCCCGAGCCGCCCCCCGCGCCGCCAGCCGCGCCGCCAGCCGTACCGCTGGAAGCAGCGAACCGCGGGTCCCGTTGCGCGGCGCCGACGGGATGAGCGCGCGCGCAAGCGGGCATGTCCGACCCGTAATCCAAGTCACACTTGCTAATACGGCTGGCGCACGCCGACGCCCCCGAACCAGCATCGCGGCCACACCGGCTCACGATCGCCCCAGCTGCCGTGGACGCGGGCAGCAGCCCAAACCCGATCACCGCCGCCGTGGACGTCACGATAAGCACGCCAACCAAGGGCAACGTCTTCATGCTGTCCCTCTCTGGGCCGAGTTGCGGTCAAGCCCTTTCTGTGCCGATTCTGGACCGAGTTGATGGGCAAGGCCGCCCCGGTGTCCCTGACAGTAGCTTTTCAACTACAGAGAGTAGCGTATCGGAGTCGCTTATGCGCGATGGAAGGGTCCCGGCCGGGTGGCGGTGTGCAGCAGGACGGCGACACGTCAGCGCTAGCCGTTCGGGATAATAACCTCGAACGGCTTACGCTCGGTGACGCTGCTGGTCGGCGGGGAGTTCCGTGGGTCTGCCCTGCTCGCCCGGGCAGCGCTCCCGCCACTCGCCCCGGAGCGTGGCGTAGACGATCTCGTCCGTCCACTCTCCCTTGATGAACTCGTTCTGCACGAAGTGTGCTTCGCGGCGCATCCCGAGGCGCTCGAGGACTCTCGCCGAAGCCGTGTTCCGGCCGTCGAGGCGACCGACAATGCGGTGTAGCCCTAGCCCATCGAACCCCAACCGGAGCATGACCTGGGCCGCCTCGGTTGCATAGCCCTTCCCTGCGTGGTCCGGATGGAAGGCGTACCCGATCTCGCCCTGCCTGTGCCTACGGCTCGTCCAGAAGAGCGTGACATCTCCGATCACGGTGCCGCTCCCCGGCAACACCACGGCGAGGGTCAGGTTGCCTCCCTCGTCCTCGAGCACCGACGCCTTGATCTTCTCCTCGAGGGATGCCCTGACCTCGTCGCGATCGCGAGTGCCGAAGAGCAGGTAGCGGGTCACCTCGGGCCGTGACTGGATGTCGTAGAGATCGTCGAGGTCGTCAGCTGTGTACGGCCGGAGCGTGAGCCGTGCGGTGCTGATCGGATAGGCAGGTCTCAGCATCATTCGATGGTGGCACGAGGTCCGCAGGGGAAAATGGACCGGGCCGGGGCAGATGCCCCGGCCCGGCTTGGTGGTGCGTGCTGCGCGTTACGTGGTTACCGCGCGGTGGCTGGCCCCGAAGCCGTCCCTGCGCTCAGCGGCCCGAAGAGCGGGAAGCAAGGCGGCGGGAAGGACTGCTGCGGTCCAGCGTAGGTGAGGCCCCACATCTGGTTGTCGAACACGGTGCCGTTCGAGTAGATGGCCAGGTTGTCGGTCGTGAGCACCGGGCGTGGCCGGTCCCAAGGCGCCGCGCCGTTGCCTGGGTAGTTCAGCACGAACGGGTGAGAGAAGTTCCTGTCCGAGCCGTTGATCAGCGCCAGGTACCCGTCAGGGAGACCGCTAAAGCTGGGCGAGCACTGCGGCTGCGGGTCCGCCTGGTCAAGGATCCACACGGTCTTCGATGTCTCGCCGCACGGCTCAAGCAGGACAGGCGTGCCCCTGCGCGCCGTCCATGGCACACCGACGCACAGGCCGGACGGGCGCCCGTATGGCGTGTACTCGGCCTCGAACGCGAAGAAGTCGTTCGGTCCGCCCGAACCATTCTGGAAGCAGTAGTTGCCGCCACCGTAATGAAGGACCACTGCCGCCGACACGAGGCCGGCCTGGTAGAAGTCACACACGGAGCCGTCGGCGTAGAACGAGAAGTCCTCGGCCCCGTCGTGCGTGGTGTTCTGGAACAGGATGACGGGCGTGCCCGGCTTCGCCTGCGCGTGGTACACGTCCCACACATAGTTCAGGCCGAACTCCTGGTTGAACGGCGTGAGACAGTCGAGGAATGTGTTGGAGTTGTTGAAGAAGTTTGGCGTACACGAGGGCGTTGCGGCGCTGGCGCTCCCGCCGAGCGCCAGCGACGCGAACGGCAGCGCAGTGGCAGCAACCGCCGCCACTACAGCCTTCCTGATGCGCATGAGACCATTGCCTCCTTTGTCTGCGGGGGATACGTGAGACAGGCCGCATGAGCCGAGCGGGCACCCGTATCTCCCCGTTTCGTTTCCCTGGGCTCCCGGTCGCGATCAGTTCGTGACCCGCTGGCCTTGGGCTCTCAGAGCCGTTGGCGCGGCCTGCCGAGCACCCAGAGTTGCCGGCTGACTCCGTAGCGGCGTCACCCGGCACGGGTGAAACGACGGCATCGTGGGTCGCAATGGCACCACGTGTCTCCGAACTCGCAATGTGGCTCATCGGTCAGTGAGCAAGCAACTGTCGCAAAGCGCGGCAGAACCCTTTCAAGCGCGGCACTACCTGCGCGAATGGAAATCTCAGGCTCGAGTCCAGGGCAAACGCCGCGCCGCGCCACCACCAGGGCCAGCCGCACCGCCGGGCCGCCGCCTGCCCGGGCGTAAAGGCCTCTGTCACCAGGTCGGTGGCCACTAATTGTTCTCAATCACCCACAGAGGGTGAGGACATGTTGTCTGCCCGGACAGCAGCGCCCCCGGGGCCCGGCCAACCTACGGTGCCCTCGCCCCAACGAGCCACGAAACCGCTGGAGCAGGCACGCGGCTAGCTTGATCCCCTGTATCGGAGACTTTTCAGCACATACTGCTGAAAAGTCTCCGAGCCAGCGGATCATGGACAGACGGCGACGCGCGACGGGCGTCGCAGCGCGTGACCGGGCTTCTCGCTGCATAACGCCCCCCGCAGGGTCAGGGCAGCTACGGTGGGCAGAGAGGTGGCGATGGCAGACACGACCGGTGACGACATGGTGGACGCAGCGCTCGACCAGCTCGCGCGCCGGAATCCACGTGAGGCAGACGCGGCGCGAGCCGCGTTTGCCTCGCTGACCTGGGGTGCTGGGCCTGACACCGTCACCCTGTACGGATTGGGCGAATGGCTCTGGTACCGGCTTCCCGACAAGTGGAACTGCGGCCTGGTCGAGCATATGCAGCTTGCTGACGCCCTCGGCGCGCTGTTCGAGTTGCTAGAGATGCCGAGGTACGCGCACGTTTGCACGTCACAAACAACAGCGAGTGTCCTCGCGGCCTGGAACGAGGACCGCGATGCCGGGCTGAAGGCCATGTCGGCGGCGCATGCCGCTTCCGGGGTGGGACCTCCCGACGTCCCCGGGGTGCTCACTTGGGGGCAGGTGATGGGCAGCGAGGAGAGCGCTGCGCACTACGCGACGGCCGCCAGGTTGGAGATGACGATAGCGGCCGGGGAATTCACCCCTGGAAGCCGCGGCTGGCGCCAGGTGGCACAGCAGGCCGCAGCCGGGTTTCTTGTCGCTCCACGCAATGATCTGGATGGCGACTGCTTCCTCGAGCGTATCCACGCCGAACGCCTGGAGGACTGGGCCCGATCGCACGGCAGCCCGCGCGGCCGACTCGCCGCGACAATCGCCGATCAGCTGGCCGAGCCAGCGCCCGTGCCCAGGCAAGCACCCAGGTTGCTGGCCCCCGTCACCTGGCTGATCTGCAAGGCAGCTGACCACGGTGGCATTCCGCTGACGCAGAACTACACGTTGGCACGTGCGGTCGTCGGCGAAGGATGCCAGCGGTTCGGCTGGATGACCGCGGCGGGGAGGCCGCGCTCCGAGTCCGACATTGTCGAGGCGTGGACTCTGCGGACCGTCGTACGTGAACTCGGTGCGGTTCGCCGCCTAGGACGGCGCTTGCTTGCGACGTCGGAAGGAAAAAGACTCGCGGGCGCCGACACACCCGAGTTGTGGTCGGCCATCACACCAGCGGTGCTTCCCTCCAATCGTACCGAGGGTGCCGCGGCTGAGATCGCCCTCTTGTTCCTGCTGGCCGGGCGCATCACCGACCACGCCGGCCTCACCACTGCCGTCGCCGAAGCCATGGCCGCGGAGGGCTGGCACAGCCCGGACACCGGCCAGCCCATCGACGCCGAAGCTACCGGATGGCTTCTCGGCGAGCTCTACCGCCGGATGCACCTGTTCGGTCTCCTCGAACAGCGGCACAGTCTTACCCTCAGCCGACTCACCGCGGCTGGGAGAGCGGCCGCACACGCCGCCCTCCGCGCGCATGCTCTGCGCCCCCGCCGCGGCGTGAGCGCGGGCTAAGAGTCTGCCATAAGAGCCTGCTTGAGAACCCTGACGAGGCTACCCGGCCATCCCAGGGCCTGCGTCAGGCGACGCACCGCCGCGGTGAGCCGCAAAGAGCCGGTAGTAAATGAGCGTGACCACGAGTGCGAGGAACGGGGCGACGAGCGTTCCTGACACGACGTTGCTGATGCCATTTCTCAGCGCCACCGGCAGGGAAATCAAGATCAGCGCGATCACGATGTTCACGACGATCAGGATCAGGAAAACGAGGACGTACGTGCCGAACACACGCCAGAAGAAACCCCGGACGAGTTCGTAGCTTCGCCCGAAGGATTCGAGCGCCCTGGACTGTCCGATCACGATGGCGGGCACGATCAGCGACCAGATGGTCAGCAGATACAAGCCCGGGATGATCAGAAATAGGAAACCGACTCCGATCACGATACCGGCCAGGACCGACGCTCCCGCGACACGGCCGAGGTAGGGCATGGCGGCCGAAACAGTGTCGCCCAAGGACAGGTCGGCGCGGCCGTCGCGCACATCCTGAACCGCCTTGACCAGCGCGGCCTGCAGGAGGAAGGCCGCGATTAGCTGGACGATCGTGGCCAGGATCGCACCGAAGATGCCAGCGAATGCCACCAGGACCGCGGCGATTAGCGCAGCGGTCAGGTAGATGACGAAGGCGATGAGAAGCAGATGCGCGGCGTGGGACTTGTACATCTGCCACGCTTCGCTTAAGACGCCCGACAGTGGGTTCATGGGCGCGATCGTACCGGGAGCCGACAGCGGGGGCGCGCACCCGAGAGGGAATGGCCCGCTCACCGCCGACGTTGCCAGAACCAGCGCCCAGTGGCGGCAGGGTGACTGTGACACCACACATGACGTCGCCGCTACGGTCGTCGCTGGCGCCCGCCGCAGCCGTTTTGGACGTGTTTGCGTTTTTTATCCCGAACGGCTGCCGCAGGCGGGCACGATTTTGCTGTGTGCCTGCCGCGCAGGAGGAGGACAGACCATGGCTGGAGCGGATGCCGCCACCGTAGCGCCCAAGTCGACGCCTGGGCCTGGCGGCCTGCCGGTGGAGCTCAATGGCATCAATGTGATCAGCGAGGAGGAGCGGGGCGGTCGGCCGAGCCGACTGTTCTGGCCCTGGTGCGCCGCCAACATCGCCGTGCTCGGGATCAGCTATGGCTCGTTCTTTCTCGGCTTCGGCGTGTCGTTCTGGCAGGCGACAATCGCCGGCGTGGCCGGAACGATCGTGTCCTTCCTGCTTGTGGGGTTCGTTTCGCTGGCGGGCAAACGCGGCTCCGCGCCCACGATGGTGTTGTCACGCGCCGCGTTCGGGGTTCGTGGCAATGCCATCCCGGCTGGTCTGAGCTATCTGTTGCTCCTCGGATGGGAAACCGTGCTCGTCGCGCTGGCCACCCTCGCCACCGCAACCGTTTTCCATCGTCTCGGCTGGGGTGCGGGGAACACTACCAAGATCATCTCTTTCATTGTGGTCGCCGCCATCGTCGTGGCCGCGGGGATGCTTGGTTTTGACGTGATCATGCGCCTGCAGCGCGTCATCACCGTCGCTACGGCCATCCTCACCGTCGGGTACATCGTCCTTGCCGCCGACCACGTCCACTGGACCGTGGTCAGCGCCCTGCCAAGCGGCTCAGCCCAGGCCGTGACCGGGGTGGCGATCTTCGCCATGACGGGCTTCGGGCTCGGCTGGGTCAACTCGGCCGCCGACTATTCCAGATACCTCCCCCGAAGCGCGTCAAGTCGCGGCGTCGTCAGCTGGACCACGTTCGGGGGGGCGATCGCACCCGTTGTCCTTGTCATCTTTGGTGCCTTGCTGGCCGGCTCGAACAAGGGGCTGAATTCAAGCATCGCCGCCGACCCTATCGGCGCACTCACGACTATCCTGCCGACCTGGTACCTCGTGCCGTTCGCGCTGGTCGCAATCGCGGGCCTGATAGGTGGCGCCGTGCTCGACATCTACTCCTCCGGCCTTGCGCTGCTCACCTTGGGCGTGCGCATCCCGCGCTGGAGCGCCGCGGGCATCGACGGCGTCATCATGTGCTTGGGAACGATTTACCTGGTGTGGATTTCGTCGAGCTTCTTCGGGTCTTTCGAGGGATTCCTTATCACTCTCGGTGTGCCGATCGCCGCCTGGTGCGGTGCCTTTCTCGCCGACCTCGCGCTGCGCCGCCACGCATATGCGGAAGCTGACCTGTTCGACGCTTCTGGCCGCTACGGAGTGGCGAGCCCACCCGCGCTTGCCGCGGTGCTGGCCGGGACGGCGCTTGGCTGGGGGTTGGTCACGAATTCCTTCGCGAGTTGGCTATCGTGGCAGGGCTACCTGCTGGCGCCCTTCGGCCTCGGCGGCAAGACCGGAGCGTGGGCAGGCGCCAATCTCGGCGTGCTGGCCGCGCTGGTGGTCGCATTCGCCGGTTACTACCTCACGGCCGGCCGACGCGTGCGGGCCCAAGAGGCGGTACCGCAAGTGGTGCCAGCGGCATTGCGACGCTGGTCGCATTGAGCGGGGACCAACGTCTCTGACAAGAAACGCTCATACGAATGAGATTGGGATAGTAGGGTACACAGAGGCATGGCATAGAGCCGGTTGGCTACCGGTCGGCAGTTCCGCCGGGTGGGCACGTGGGTGGTATCCCCTCCACCATGCAGGGTTCGATTCCCCGCTATGCCACGAACGAACTGGATTTGTTTGCTCGGCGACCTTCGGTCGCCTTCGCCGCGGGCCGCAGTATTCACCCGGGGGCCCGAGCCCCCGGACCCCCCAGCGGTACGGCCTGCGGTCCGCGCACTGGCCACCCTTCAGATCCCGAATGCCAGGCCCGCACCCTCCCATGACCATGCGGCAACCCCCAAGACCCCCGATCCCGGGCGCCCTCCGCAGCACGCCCCGCATTACAGCCTCAACTGCTCAGGAAACGCAGGGCGGTATCTTCAGCCAGGGGCGGTCGCCGTTTGCCGTTCATCCGCATTGGGCCGCGCCCGGCGGATGCGCGCGGCGAACAGGTCACGCAGGCTCACCACGCCGCACACGTGGCGGCCATCGACCACGGGGAGATGGCGGAAGCCGTTGAGCAACATGATCTGGGCTGCCGCTTCGACCGACGAGTCCGGCTCCACAGATTGTGGGTCGGGGGTCATCCAGTCTGAGACCAGGGAGCGCGAGAGATCCTCCCCTGAACCCGCGGCCCGCAGCACGTCACGCTCGGTCAGTATGCCGGCCAGGAATGATCCCTGCATGATGACGGTCGATCCGACCTTGGCGCTCACCATGGCCGCAGCGGCCTCTGCGACCGTGGTCTCCGGCGTGGCGGTTACGACGCTGGTGTGCATCAGGCCACGCAACGTAGCCGCACCGGCATTCCCGCGCTGGCTGTCAGCCACTCTCTCCGACCTCGTCAAGCTCCGAGTCCTGGTGCGGTGTGGCCGGCCCAGCTAGTTCTTCCGAGAGCATCCGCCACAGCGAGCCAGCCCATGCCGAGACGCCGGGCCACTGCTTCCAGAACACCTGAAGAGTTGTCTCATCGAACTGGGCATGCGCTCGCTCGACGGTGGTGGAGTCCGTGATCTCCTCGAGCCCTTGGAGCAGTTCGAGGAACCGGTCGGCAATTTCGTCCATGGCATCACCTCCGAATCCATGACATCCCTCCCGGCGAGAGGTCAGTGGCCGTTTTGGCGAGTGTAAGCCAGTCACCGTTTTGAAGCGATAGGAGCGCCACTGCGACTGTCTGTTGTCTTGTGCGACCTGTTGTCTTGTGCAACCTGGTGTCTGGGCAACGCCTGGCGGAAGCGGAAAGTTCGCAACCGCCCGCTAGCAAGCGATTCCGCCGCGCAAGGCGCTGGCCCGCCCGGCCAGCCGCCACGTGTGCCGCCCATCGACCGCTGCCCGCCCCGCCCGCCGCAACCTGGCCCATCCCTAGAGCCCGACCCGCTCCCCGCCTCCGCTGCTCACCCCGCACGGGCGCCGAGGCCCAACCTCACCGCGGACCGTTGGTTTCTGGCCCGAAATGTCCACTTACAACGACGGTCCGGGGTGAAAAGTTGCCGCTAGGGCGTGCTCCGGGCGCCGAGTACCGGAGATCGGGGGCGAGTCGGGTCGTCGGCCTAGTCGCCGAGTTCGGCCCGGCGGCGCGTCACGAAGTCGCCGAGTTCGGCACGCACCGCGTCATCGATTGGCGGCGGCTCGTACTCCTGCAGTTTCTTTTGGTATATCTCGGTAGCGCGGGCCGCCGCGTCCTTGGCGCCCCCGCGAATCCAGCGTTCGAAGTTTTGGGTCGAGGACAGCAGGGGCCGGTAGAAGCACTCACGGAAGCGCTCCATTGTGTGCTGTGCCCCAAGGAAATGCCCGCCATGGCCGACCTCGAGATGGGCGTCGAAAGCGAGCGATGCCTCGTCGATTTCCAGCGGCGTGAACTGCACACGAAGCATTCGTAGCAGCTCCACATCCACGATGAACTTCTCGTAACAGCTGACCAAACCTCCCTCGAGCCACCCCGCCGCATGCATGACCCAGTTGGCGCCGGCCAGGAAGGTAGGCAGCAACGTCATCAGCGCTTCGTAACCCGCCTGCGCATCAGCTGCCTGGCTCGAAGTGAGGCCACCACCTGTGCGGAACGGGAGGCCGAAATGCCGCGCGAGCTGGCCGGTGCAGAGCAGTCCAGTGGCGGATTCCGGAGTCCCGAAGCTCGGCGAGCCGGACTGCATGTCGATGTTCGAAAGGAACGAGCCAAAGATGACGGGGCAGCCTGGTCGGATCAGCTGCGCCAACGCGATCCCGGAGAGTGCCTCGGCGAGCTGCTGAGCGAGCGCCGCCGGGACGGACACCGGAGACATCGCTCCCATCAGCAAGAACGGTGTCAGGACAACAGGCTGGTTGGCACGGTTGTACTCGAACTGGGCGTCGAGCATGCGGTCATCCCACCGCAGCGGCGAGTTGCAGTTGATCAGCGAGATCGTCGCTGGAGTCCGCTCGATGATCTCACGGCCACCGAAGAGGATTTCGGTCATCCGGACGGTATCCGCAGCGTTTGGGCCCGATACAGCATTTCCCATGTAAATCTTGTCGGTCAGCGTCTGCAAGGCGTAGATCATATCGAGATGCCGCGAGTCGAGTGGAGCATCGTTCGGTTCGCAGATGACCCCGCCCGCCGAATCAAGCTCGGGGAATACCTGAGCCAGCATGGTCAGCCGCCTAAAATCGTCCATCGTGGCATCTCTACGGACGTCGCCTTCCCTGATAAACGGGCATCCGTAAACGCCGCCGAAGACCATGTGATCTCCGCCTATGTGCACGCTGTTTGCCGGGTTGCGTGCCTGAACGTCAAACTCTTTCGGTGCCTTAGCGACCTGTTCGAGCACGAATTCGGGATCCAGCCCGGACGACGTCACCATCAACGATCTGGCCTGCCTTGCGAAAAAGCTCTACAGCCTCGGCCTTGGCGAACTGAACGCCGATCTCGGAAACGATACGGCGCCATCCCCCGTCTAGGACGTTAATAGCGTCCGCAGAAAGGATTTCGTAGCGGGGCATGCTGTTGACGAACATTGCCACCTCGTTCGGCCGCTCGCTTGACCGTTGCATCGCTCAAAACTAGGATCACATAGTAGAACAAAGTTCCGTAACATGGAACTAAGCCGCGAGACCACCGAGCCGCACAAGACGCATAAGACGTGGGGCTAGCCGGACAAACCTGGCGGAGCCCGACCCGCCGCCGACGACGAGTCGAAGCGAGAGGACCCAGTGACAAGTCCCACCGGCACGCAAGCTGTCGACCGGGCGGCGCGCCTGCTGACGGAGATCGTCCACTCAACCGACGCGGTTACGTTCAGCGAACTTGCTGCCGCCACTGGCCTGGCCAAGAGCACCACCTCACGGCTGCTGCTCGCGCTCGAGCGCGGCGGGCTCGTCAGGCGCGACACGCAGGGCCGCTTCAGGCCGGGGGAAATGTTCGTCAGGTACGCCTGGCGCGGCGGCGCCAAGGCAGGGCTCATCGGCGTCGCGCAACCCTTCCTTGATCGGCTCGGCGACGCAACAGGGGAAACCGTTAACCTGGGCGTCGCCAACCAGGGCATCGTGGAGCAGATCGCGCAGGTCGACAGCAAGTACGTCATCGGGGCTACCAACTGGCTCGGCCGCCCTGTCCCGCTCCACTGCGCGGCGCTTGGCAAGGTGCTGCTCGCCTTCGGTGCGGCTGAACTGCGACCCGGCCGGCTCGAGGCGCGGACGGCCAGAACCATCACCAGCCGTCCGGCCCTCCAGGGGGAACTCGCCGACGTGCGCCGGCGGGGCTACGCCGTTACCGACGAGGAGCTTGAGCCCGGTCTGGTGGCGGTTGCCGCGCCCGTTTACCACGACGGGGGCACCGTCATCGCGGCGCTATCGGTGTCCGCCCCAGCCACGCGCCTTACCCATGCCCAAGTGACCGAGGTCGCCGCCCGGTGCGTGGCCGAGGCGCGGGCTCTTTCTGTGGCGCTCGGACACCGGCCGCAAAAGGAAGGCGCGGCGTGACCCGGCGCGGCGTGACCCGGCGCAGCGTGACCCGGCGCAGCGTGACCCGGCGCAGCGTGACCCGGGGCGGCCTGACCCGGCGCAGCATTACCGCGCTGCACGACACAAGCGCTGCACAACACAGCGGAACAGAGGAGCTGCCGTGACGCATGAGGAGCTGCTCCGCCAGCTTTATGATTTCACCCTCGTCGGTGACGGGCCCCGTGTGCTCGAATTGACCAGGACCGGGCTGGAGACAGGTCTGGGCCCGGAAACACTGCTTTAGGAAGCCCTCATCCCCTCGCTCGAAGAGGTCGGCGCGCGTTTCGAACGTGGCGACTTCTTTGTTCCCGAGATGCTGATCGCCGGAAGAGCCATGGCCGGGGCGCTCGAGATTTTGCGACCGCTGCTGGCCGAGACGGGCGCAGCGACGATCGGGACCGTCGTCATTGGCACCGTCAAGGGAGACGTCCACGACATCGGCAAGAACCTCATCAACATCATGTTCGAAGGCGCTGGATTCCACGTCATCGACCTCGGAGTGCAAGTAGCACCGGAGAAGTTCGTTGATGCGGTGCGTGAGTACCACCCCGACATATTGGGGTTCTCCGCCTTCCTCACCACGACGATGCCGATGTTCAAGGCGAACGTCAACGCGCTGCAGAAGAACGGCCTGCGCGACGAGGTCATCGTCATGGTCGGAGGCGCGCCGGTCACTCAGGAGTACGCGGACGCCGTGGGCGCGGACGGCTATGCCCCCGACGCGTCGGCGGCGGTCAGCCGGGCAAAAGAACTGCTGCAGCGGCGCCGTGCCGTATCAGCAGCGTCGTGAGCGAGCGCCGCCATGCATACGGTCCTACGATCGGCAACCAAACACGTGGTGATCGGCCCCGATCAGCCGTTCTGCATCATTGGGGAACGGATTAACCCAACCGGCCGTAAGGCGCTGCAGGATGACCTGCGGCGCGGCGACCTGTCGCGCGTCGAGAAGGACGTGGCCGAGCAGGTGGCTGGGGGCGCTATGGTGCTCGACGTCAACATGGGTGCGCCGTTCGTACCCGAGGTCGAGATGCTGGCGAGGGCGGTCAAGCTCGTCCAGAGCCTCACCAATCTTCCGCTGTGCACCGATTCTTCGATCGTGGAAGCGCTGGATGCCGGTCTCGCCAGCTATGAGGGGAAGGCTCTCGTCAACTCAGTCACGGCCGAGGACGAGCGGATGGAGGCAATACTCCCGCTGGTCCGCAAGTACGGGGCGGCGGTTATTGCGCTCCCGAACGATCACGAGGAGATCCCCGAGGATCCACGACGGCGGGTGGAACTCGCGCGCAAGATCATCGACGTGGGCCTCGACCGGCGGCCCGAACTATGGGCCGACTACTTCGGCCACTATCGCCGCGTCGTCTGGCTGGCGCAGCGCCGCGAAGCTGATCTTGAAGCCGAGGCGGCCGCCGTAGCCGCGATGTTCCAGCTTCCTCTCACCGTGATCGATGTCGGCACGTCTGCCCTGGAACTCGAACTCGAGCAGCTGGTTTGTGATGAGTAACGTCCGGGCGAGCTATCCACAGAATCGAATTCACATCTCCCGCAGGTCTTGACAGCCTGGCAAGATCAGCAGTAGGGCAAAGCCCCCAAAGGGCGGGCGGGCTTTGAAGGAGAGCGATTCGCAGAGTCACGGGCGGGTCACGCCGCGGCAGCCGTTAGGGCCATGAAAGAGATGCGGGTGCGAGCGCGTAAGTGGCCTTATCCGCCCGCATGTCGTCGTAGTGTGATGCCTGTCACTTAGAGGACCTGACCCTCTTACGCAGGCGCCAGTCTGCGTCCGATAATGTCGATCTTCACAACCGCAGGTAACACTCCAGGGTGGCGACCGGGCGGCGGATGGCAAGGATCGGGTGGACCGCAGCACGGACGTTCGGGGAAGTCCGTGCTCACCGGTCGTGGGTTGCGGCCATGCGCCGGGACGACCGGGCATCAGGAGGAAGGCTTTGACGGTGCCAGCGCTGCAGGTGACCTGGCCGGTACGGGTGGGGTTCATGCCACCACTTGCGGATGGCTACATCCCGCGACCCGAGAGCGGGCATGGCCTCGCCAGCAACCTTCTCCCTGGCGATGTGGTGGTCCTCACCCCCGGCGATGCGGGCGGTCACGCGCCCGCCGGTCTGGGTGGCACGGGCAAGACCCAGCTCGCCGTCGGGCTTGCCCTCACGTTGTGGGAAGCACGCTCGATAGAGCTGCTGGTATGGCTGACCGCCTCGAGCAGGGACGCTATCGTGACCGGCTTGGCGCAGGCACTCGGCGAGGTGGTGGCCAGTGCGGCCGGTGAAGATCCCGCGGCTCGGGCGGCCCGCTTCCTGGGCTGGCTCGCTGAGTCCAGCCGACCATGGCTGGTGGTCCTTGATGATCTCGCGGAGCCGGCGGACCTGGACGGGCTGTGGCCAGAGGGCAGCGCGGGCCGGGTACTTGTGACAAGCCGCCGGAACGACCCAGCGTTGCAGAGCGATGGCCGAAGGATCGTGGAGATTGGGGCGCTGACCCGCCGCGAGGCCCTGGCTTATCTGACCGCGAAGTTCAACAATGATCCGGATCAGCGGATTGGGGCGCTGGATCTGGCCGAGGATCTCGCGTGCGTGCCGATCGGGCTGGCCCAGGCCGCCGCGGTGATGGCCGACCGTGGATTAAGCGGCCGAGATTACCGCCTCAGGTTCGCCGACCGCAGGCAGCATGTCAGCCCTGCTGGTGACGACCCATGCTCATCTATCGTGGCCGTCAGCTGGTCTTTGTCAATCGACCGTGCAGACCAGCTGCCTCCCGTCAGCCTGGCGTGGCCTACCCTGGTGCTCGCCGCGCTGCTCGACCCAAACGGGATCCCGGGCGCTGTGATGACCAGCCCCGCCGCGTGCTCCTACATCACCGGCGACCGCAGTGTGGGTACGCCGACGGCCGAGAACCAGGTTCGTGCCGCGGTGCACAACCTGGCCCGTCTCGGCCTGGCGGCCATCGATCCGTTGAGCTCGGCACGCACCGTGCGGGTGCACGCGCTCGTTCAGGCGGCCGTGAGAAAGTACCTATCCGCCGCGGAGCTCGATCTTGCCACCCGAAGCGCCGCGGACGCGTTGCTGCAGGCCTGGGCCGTTGGCGACGACGAGCAGCTATTCGCACAGGCGCTGCGCGACTGCGCGGCGAGGTTGAGCGACACCGCGGGCGACTTGCTCTGGAAGCCGGAGGGCCACCCACTTCTTGTCCGAGCGGGCGAAAGCCTGGACAACGAGAGGCTCATGGATTCGGCCATCCTCTACTGGCAGGCCATGGTGGACACCAGCAGCCGGACCCTCGGCGCCGAGCACGCGCAGACGTTCCTGTCACGAGGAAAGCTCGCCCACGCATATGAGAACGCAGGACAGCTCAAGGAGGCCGTTCCCCTGTATGAGCGCACTCTTGCGGAGCGAGAGTGGCTCCTCGGGCCCTACCACCCGGACAGCCTGGCCTCGCGCGGTGATCTCGCCTCCGCTTACCGGACGGCACGCCGCCTGGAAGACGCCATCACTCTGTATGAGCGCACCCTCCATGACCGCGAAGGTGTTCTCGGCGCCGACCACCTGGATACGCTCGCCTCCCGCAGCGATCTCGGCTCCGCCTACCGGGAGGCGGGCCGGCTGGGCGATGCGATCAACCTGTACAAGCGCACGCTCGCCGACCGCGAGCGGATCCAGGGCCCGGACCACCCCGACACGCTTGCCGCCCGCGGCAACCTCGCCTACGCCTACCGTGTGGCCGACCGGCTGAAAGACGCGATCCCGCTGTACAAGCGCACGCTCGCCGACCGCGAGCGGATCCAGGGCCCGAACCACCCCGACACCATCACCGCACGCGGCAACCTCGCCTACGCCTACCACACCGCACGCCGACCCAAGGACGCGATCCCGCTGTACGAGCGCACGCTCGCCGACCGCCAGCGGATCCAGGGCCCGGACCACCCCGACACCATCACCGCACGCGGCAACCTCGCCTACGCCTACCACACCGCGCGCCGGCTGGCCGATGCAATCCCGCTGTACGAGCGCACGCTGGCCGACTGCGAGCGGGTCCTCGGGCCCGATCATCCGGACACGCTCACCTCACGAGGTAACGTTGGCCACGCCTATCACACGGCGGGACGGCTGACCGACGCGATCAAGGTGTTCCGGCGCACGCTGGCCGACTGCGAACGAATCCTCGGACCGGAGCACCCGCTGACGAAGACCGTTGGGGAGAATCTCGACGCCGCCACCCAGACGTGATCACAGGAATTTGTGGCGCGCCCGCAGCCGGATCGGGGTCTTCAAACAGGCTCTCAGCTCCCCCGCGCCTTGATGGCCGCGATCAACGCCGGAATCACCTCGTTCAGGTCGCCGATCACCGCGTAGTCTGCCCGCCCGATGATCGGCGCACCGGGGTCGGTGTTGATGGCGATGATCTGTTTGGCGCCAAGGCAGCCCGCCATGTGCTGTATCGCGCCGCTGATCCCGCAGGCGAGGTAGAGCTCTGGGGCGATGCGCGTGCCGGTCTGACCGACCTGCTGCTTGTGCGGCCGCCAGCCAAGGCTGGTCACGACCCGCGACACGCCGACCGCGCCGCCGAGCAGGTTGGCCAGTTCCTCGAGCATCGCAAAGCCGTCCGGGCCGCCGACGCCGCGCCCGCCACCCACCACCACCCGCGCACTGGCCAGCGAGACTCCGGTGCTCGGCGCGGCTGACTGGCCGACACGGACCCGCACATCCGCACCGGAAAGTGCGGGCCTGTGCACGTGAACGCGGGTGCCGACCGCGGTGGCGGCAGCAGACGCCGCGACCCCATCGGTAGCCACGGTGAACAGCGCGGGCGACGCCTCGAGTACGGCATCCTCGAGAAGGCTGCCAGCCCAGCGCTGGCGGACGATCCGGTAGGTGTGATCGCCAGACCGCGTGGCTCGCAAGCAGTTCGCTGCCACCGGCGCGCCAGTGATCGCGCCGACGTGCGCGAGGACCTCGTGCCCACGGTCGGTGCCCGCCGCCAGCACTACCTCCGCCGATGACACGGCGATCAGTTCGGTGAGGGCTCGTGCCCAGGCGAGCGGCGCGTAAGCGGAGAGCAACTCGGATTGAACCGCGTAGGTGTCGGTCACCCCGAAGTCCGAAAATGGTCCTGTGGGAAGCTCATCGGCGCCGCCGATGACGGCCGCGGCAAGCGGCGCCGCTGACCCGGGCTCTGGCCCATCCGCCGACCATGCCAGCGTCCGGGCGAAGGTCAGGGCGGCCAGCGACGCGTCGATGGGGCCGCGCCGGTCATGCTCCACGAGGCAGAGCACGGTCATGACAGGACCCCAAGATCCTTGAGCACCCGCACGAGCGCCGGCACAGCGTCGGCGCCCGCTCCGAGAACTTCCGCGTGGCGGCCGGCCGTTTCTGGCACGCGCAGCGCTTCCTTGCGCAGACCGCCTTCCATCTGCTGCTGCACCGGCGTGAACTCCTTGATCACAGCCCTTTTCGCTCGCAAGCGGCCTGGCAAGGACGGGTAGCGGGGCAGGTTGATGCCCTCCTTAACGGAGATGACAGCCGGCAGCGTGATGTCGAAGACTTCCTCGATTCCCCGGTATTCGCGCCGCGCCTGCAGGTTCTGCCCCGTGACAGCGATGTTCTTTATGCCGGTGACGCACGGCAAGCCAAGCTCGTGGGACACACGAACGGGCACCTGGTAGTCGCCGGTGTCGGCCGCCTCATTCCCGAAAAGGAGCAGGTCGTACCGGCTCCCTGCGGCGGCGCCCTGGCGCACAGTCCCGGCGATCGCCTTTGCCGTGTCTATCGATCCCCACTCCCGCCCGTCTGTCTCGAGCAGGATGGCGTGGCTGGCACCGAGGGCGAGTGCGGCACGCAGCTGCTCCACCGCGCCTTTCGGCCCGAGCGTTAGCACGCTCACGCTCCCCCCATGACGTTCAACAAGCTGAACCGCTTCCTCGACCGCGCATTCCTCATGCGGGCTCACGGTGAACCCGGACATGCTGGTGTCGACATCCTGCTCGTCGGGGGTGACCACGATCCTGCCGCCCACCATGGGGACGCGCTTGACACAGACGAGGATCTCCATACGGTCAGCTTCGGACCCGCGTGTTCTCCGGATCGAACAGCGGCCGCGACCCCGCCACGGCCACCGTGACTGGATAACGCTCGCCCATGTACTCCACGGCGAGGCGGGCACCCTCGCGTGCGTGCTCGGCGGGCACGTACGCCATCAGGAGGTGCTTGCCGACAGATGGGCCGGACCCGGCGCTCGTGACGTAGGGGCGGCGCCCCTTCGCGTCCACGAGCGGGCTGCCATTTGTTCCCATGATCGGCTCTCCCCCGAGCATGTAGCGGAGCTGGCCGTCGCCACTACGGTGGTCGTCAACGGTCAGCGTGGAGAGTACGGCACACGGCGGCGAATCGCGCTGCTCGAGATAGGCGGCCTTACCGATAAAGTCCTGTTCCTTTACCGATCGGCGGACCATCCCGGCCTCGACCAGGTTGTAGTCGGCCGTCAGCTCGTTGCCGTAGGCGCGGTAACCCTTCTCGAGCCGACCCGTGGTGCCGTAGACGCCGATGCCGACCGGCACAAGGCCGTGTGACTGCCCGGCGTCCCAGATCGTGTCCCACACGCGGGCACCCTGCTCCGTTGTCACGTGAAGCTCCCAGCCAAGCTCGCCGACGTAGGAGATACGCGAGGCCAGGACCGTCACCCCGCCAATCTCCACCTCCCGGCAGGTGGCGAAGGCGAAGCCGGTGTGCGACAGGTCGCCGGCGGTCACCGGCTGCAGCACCTCCCTGGCCTTGGGGCCCCACAGGCCAAAGGTGGCCCATGCCGACGTCACATCGGCCAGGGCCACGTCGGCGGGCCCAGACGCCACAGACACCCCAGAGGTCCTGTCCGACAGGTGGCCCGACAGGTGGCCCGACAGGTGACCCGATAGGTGGTCGGTGAACCACTTCTTGTCCATCATCCCGGTGGCCCCGCCGGTCACCACGCGGAAGTGCTGCGAACCGAGCCTCATGATCGTCAGATCGGCCTTGATGCCGCCCCGCTCGTTCAGCAGCGAGGTGTACACCACCCGCCCCACCCGGACATCAAGCTGAGCCACGGCCAGCGCCTGAAGCGCGCTCAGGGCGCCGGGCCCGGTGACATCGAAGATCGCGAATGCGGACAGGTCCACCAGCCCGCAGGCGTCGCGCAGGGCGAGGTGTTCGGCGTTGACGATCGGGGACCACCAGCGCGATTCCCACTCGGCCTCGCGAGGCATCAACCGCCCCGCGTAGCGCTCCAGCAGCCTCTCGTTCGAGGCGTACCAGTGCGGGCGCTCCCAGCCAACCGTCTCGAAGAACACCGCCCCAAGCTCGCGCTCGCGGTCATAAACGGGACTGCGTCTGACCGGGCGCGCGGACTCCCACTGCTCGGCGGGATGGACAATGCCGTACATCTTGTTAAAGCTCTCGCATGCCCGCGCCTGCACATGCAGGCCGGTGCGCTGGTGATCGTAGAACCTGGCGACATCGGCCTCGTGCACATCGATTTCCGGCGTCTGGCCGGTCATCCACTCCGCGACGGCGCGGCCGACGCCCGGTCCCTCCTTGATCCAGCTCGCGGCCACCGACCACAGCCCCGCGAGCTCCGGCATTTCGCCAAGAACCGGATGGCCGTCCGGAGTCAGCGAGATCAGCCCATTGATCGCGTAGCGGATGCCGACTCTCTCGTCACCGAGTACATCCGGCATCAGCTCCAGCGCCTGCAGCAACTGCGGGTCGAAATCATCCTGCGTGAACGGCAGCTCGGTCGGCGACAGGGCGGCTTGCTGGATCGACGGAATGTCATCAGGGTTGACGATGATCGGCCGGTGCGCGTACGAGCCCACCTCCATGTCGCTGCCGTGCTGGCGTTCGTACATGTTGGTGTCCATGTCCCGCACAATGGGATAGGCGATCTCACCTGTCGTGCCTTCGAACAGCGGAATGGGACCCACGCTGATCATCTGGTGCACAACCGGGGTCACCGGAATACGGGCCCCGGCCATGCTGGCGATACGCGGGCTCCAGACGCCGCAGCAGATCGCGCACACTTCGGTGGCGATCTCGCCATGGGTCGTGTGGACGCCGCGGACGCGGTGGCCATCGGCCGAGCGCTCTATGCCGAGCACCTCAACGCCGGCGAGCACCTGCAGGGCCTCCGTCTGCCCGGCCTGCTCACGCATGAGGGTGCCGGCCCGCAATGAGTCGACCACGCCGACCGAAGGGATGTACAGCCCGCCGAGGATCGCCACCTCGTCCATATACGGAACGAGCTTGACGACCTCGGCGGCAGACAAGAACTGCGACTCGATCCCCCAGGCCTTGCCTGCTCCACAGCGGCGGCGCAGCTCCTGCAGCCGTTCCGCGGTACGCGCGACCTCGATCCCGCCGCTCTGGGTGAACACGCCCAGCGCCTGGTACTGCTCGGTGCTGTCGCGGGTCAGCTCCATCATCACCTTCGAGTACTCGATCGGGAAGATGAAGTTGGACGCGTGACCGGTCGAGCCGCCCGGGTTCGGCATCGGCCCCTTGTCGATGAGGACGATATCGCGCCAGCCGAGCCGGGCGAGATGGTACGCGAGGCTGTTGCCGACGATGCCGGCGCCGATGACGACCACACTCGCCTGGCTGGGCTGATCACTGGTCATGCTGGGAGTGCCCCCGTCGGCTATTCGACCGGGATCTCCTTGTTGACGAGCGACAGGTCGATGCCCTGGCGCCTGCGCACCACGCGCGCCACGACGTAGACCACGATCGCCAGGACGTACATCGCACCCATGAAGATCAGCGACTGATTGTTGTTCACGAAGTAGTTGTCGTTCGTGAACCATTCGTAGAGGTTGAACCCGAGCAGCCCGATGGTGATCAACCCAGCGACCGGGACAAGGGGCACACCGAAGAGCTTCATCCTGCTGGCCGGTGACGCGCGCCAGAGGTCGGGCTTGAGCCACGGCAGGGCCACCACAGCAATCGCGCTGAACAGATACGTGACGGCGATGACCAGCGTGGCGTCGAGGATGTAGCTCCTAAAGGTCAGCCAGTAGGCATAGATGGCGCTAATAACCACTGCAGGCATCAGCATGAGTAGCAGCGAGTAGATGGGAACCTTGCGCTTCTCCGACACCTCGGCTGCGCGGTCCGGCAGCACGCGGTCGAATGCCGCGGCGAAGATGACCCGTGTCGAGGACAGAAAGAGCGTCCCCACCCAGCCGAAGAACCACAGGCTCATCAACAGGATGAGCACCACCTGGAAGGCGGCGTTGTGCACCAGCCAGCCCGCGAACATGACCGGGTATGGCCAGATCGGGATGGGTGAGTTGAGGTTGTACGTGGCGGCGTTGGTTTGCTGGTAGAAGGCCCAGCCGAAGGTCTTGGCGATCAGAAGCAGGAACACCACCGTGAGCGCTACGGTTGCCCACAGCCCACCGAACATACCGGCGAAGACGCGCTTGAAGTCGCTCGCGCCGCGGATCTCGCCGTACAGGGTCGCGCCCCAGTTCGGCCACAGGATGAAGAACATCATCGCAGGCACGAGGAGCATTGTGGATCCCAGCGGGCCGAAGCCAAACGCGGACGCCGTGAAGCCATCCTTGACGGCTGCCGCCTTCGTCGCGCCGTACGCATTGTTGACACCGAAGATCGAATGCGCCTGGCTGTTGAACGAAGAGACGAAGCTCGCATGGCTGTTGACAAGCAGCAGGATGACGATGACCGCGAATCCAAGCAGGCCGCCGTAGAAGCACCACTTCTGGATCCTGGCGTATCCGGCCATGCCGATCGACACGAGAACTCCGGCGAGCACAATCGTGATCAAAGAGACGACGAAGATCCCGTTCTTGGTGCCAAACCAGGCCGCACCGCTTGGCGACCCGAGTGTCGCCCACAGTGGCTGGAACAGCTCGACGGAAAGGATGTTTCCGTAGATGGGCGCCCACAGCCAGAGGATGAACCACCACCCCGTCACGGCCATGACGAAGCCGAGCCCACTGCCGAGGATCCGGCTCTGCCAGACATAGTCGCCGCCCGCGCGCGGGATCGTGACGATGAGGCCGGTGTAGGCGATCACCAGGAACGACACCCAGACCGCCGAGATGAGAATCGAGGTTATCAACTGGCCCTTGGGGAACGCTGGACCTGCGTATGTGAACTCGTAGAGTCCCAGTGTGACGAAGTTGGTGGCCAGGCACGCGTAGATCATCGAATCCCTGACCGACCAGCCCCGGACGAGACCGGTTGCCTTTCTGAGGAAGAGGGTAGGCCTCTCCTCGCCGATGGCGCCCGTCGCCATAGTTGCCTCCCACTCGCGGGCTCGATTGAGCCCGGCTTGAACTTCGGCCTGCGGCCTGCTCAGCCATTCACGAGAAGGTACTTCGCTACCTTCCCTTTCTTGGCATTCAGGTCGATGACTGCGCCCTGCAGGACGCCGTCGGCGTAGACGCTACCGGGATTGATCGCTAGTGTCCGGCCGAGTCGGCATATCCCCCGGCTTTCGTGGATATGGCCGTGGATCGACAGCATGGGCTGATGCTTGAGGATGGCTTCGCGTATCGCCACGGAGCCCACCGCCTTCATGACCGCACCCCCATGTATTGGCCGCAGCGTGGCGTCAAGCGCGGGTGCCTCGTCGAGCCCGGTACCGTACGGCGGGGCGTGGAAGTTGAAGATGGTCCGCTCCATGTCAGGCACCTTGGCGGCGACCGCCTCGATCTTGCCCGCGAGCTCCTCCTCCGGCGCTTCCCTGAAGGTGTTCCATGGCGTCGGGTTGGTCCAGCCCATGGAGACAAGGTGGAAGCCGTCGAGCTCGATCAGCTTTCCCTCGGCGAAGCTCACGCACGGCGACGACTCGAATATGCCATCAATCTCAAGGGTGTCGTCATTGCCGCCGTTCACGATGCACGCGATCCGGCCCCCCTGGAGCTTGGTGTCAGCCATATCAAGCCACCGGTCGAGGGAGTGGATCATCTCCGCGGTGAACCGGCGATCTACTGCGCCCTCGTCATCGTGGAGCGCGCTTAGCTCGTCCGGGGTTACAAGGGTGGGGTACGAGCCACGGTTGCGGATCTGGCGTTCGATCTCGGCCAGTTCCTCGTGCGTCTCGGGGCGCAAGGTCTGACCGCCCCAGACTACCTCCCAGTGGCCTTTGTGGGCGGTGATCGGAATCATCACCTTCCCGGTGACGTCGCCGCCCAGGATGACGAGGTCGGCCTGGTAGAAAGCGGCGGAATTCAGGAACTTCCGCCAGCAGACCTCGGAGCCGTGGATGTCCGTGGCGAAGAAAATTCTCATTCGATCAGTGCGCCCTTCCCCTCGCGCCGTCTGCAACCCGGACGCGCCCTGTGCAACGTGTAGCATCCGCGCATATCCACGTCAAGCGTGGTCATCTAACCGAAACCGAACTGCTTACCGGCGATGGGATCAGTGAGCCACCTCTTCCGGCAACTCGTACCAGCGCACGCGCTCGCCGATGTTCGCCCTGAGGCGCCACTTCACTCCCTTCGGGGTGGATTGCGCCAGCTCGAGAAGCTGCCTGGACTGTGCGACGGGATCGAAGTAGGGACGCGGAGGCGGCAGGTCGGGGCGCGCAGCAATTAGATCAGGGAGCTTGACCAGATTGCGGGTGACCGTGCGCCACCATCCCCAGTCTGAGCCGAGCAGCTTGCAATAGCGCTGTTTGTCGAACGAGAAGGCGGCGTCACCGGTGATCGGGACCGCGCACAGCAGATGGACGATGTCGCGCGCATCCTTCTCGTTGAGCTCGATGATCTGCAGCTTCGACAAGAGCAGGTCGGCCACGTCGAGCGTGACTGGCTGGCGGTCGAACGACTTCCGGAAGTCGAGCGTGTGGCACATGGCCAGCCGGTCGACCATCACGTCGATCGGCCGCCCGGACGGCGCGGTGAAGTACATCTGCCGGTCGCCGTTCAGGTTGTTGAACCTGCGGTCGGGCACGCACCCGCTTTCCTCGAGGTACGCCGCCACCTTGGCGCGCCCCTTGGATAGGCAGGCGAAGTCGATGTCCTGGTCCCTGCGGAACCGTGGCGGGAAGTCGGCGCAGATAACGCGCACAGCCAAGCCGCCGAGAAGCTTCAGCGGGACGCCTGCCGCCGCGGCGCCACGCGCCAGCGCGACAGCTTCCGGGAGCGGATCGTGTGTGGGCGAGGCGGTCTCCGACTCAATGGGTGTCCCCATAACCCCCTGCTCCCTCGTTTTCGGCGGTCATCAACGCCACCGTCATGTCGGCCATATCGGGTGTGGCGAAAGAATACAGGGCAAAGGCCGGAAATGGCGCGGGCCAAGCCTCCTCGGCGCTTCGCGTACCCGGCGGTGCCCGCGGCAGCCGTTCGGGCTGATCCGGCGCTTACGAGATACGGTGGCGAGCATCTGGCCCGGCGGAAGGTTGATCGGCCGCCGGTTTGACGCTGACGGATCACAAGGTCATTCTTGTTGCGTGAGCGAGAACAACGTTGCGGTTACCGCAACTTACCAGTCAGCCGAACGCGCGCTCGCACTGCTCAGCAGCTTCGAGGAGGGCCGGACCGAACTCGGTGTGACCGAGATGGCCCAGGCCCTCGGGGTGCACAAGTCCACCGCGTCGCGTCTTGCCACGGCGCTGGAGCGAGCTGGCTTCCTGACCCGGCGCGGCAAGCGCTACCGCCTCGGCGTAGAGGTTATCCGGCTTGGTACCGTGGCGCTGCAAAGTTTCGACATTGTCGAGGCGATGCGGCCCGCCATGGAAAAACTGTCGCGGCAAACGAGCGAAACAGTAAACCTTGCTGTTCCGGATGGGCCGGACGTCCTGAACGTCGCAGAAGTTCCGAGCACCTACATCCTCAGTGCTTCCGGCGGATGGATCGGCCGCCGGACGAAACCGCACGCGGTAGCCAACGGCAAGGTGCTGCTCGCCTACGGCGCCGTGCCGATGCCGCGTATGCTGGAACGTTATACGGACCACACGATCACCAGGCAGGACGCCCTCGCGCACGCGTTGGAGGCGGTCCGGCGCGACGGCTATGCGAAGGCGGACGCGGAACTTGAGGAAGGGCTGGTCGCTATCGCCGCGCCGATCTTCGGGCCGGCCGGAACGTGCGTGGCGGCACTGTCGGTGTCTGGACCGGCCTACCGGATGCCGGTCCAGCTGATTGACGAACTCGCTGCCCTCTGCGTGGAGGCCGCGGCTGACCACGGGCCGGCAAGCCACGGTGGGCTACCCTCCCGGGCCGACAGCGCCTGACCAGACCATGCGGCAGCATCTTCTCTACGTCGGTGGCCGATGGCACGAGGGCCGCGGCGGGACCGCCCACGCAACAAGCCCTTCATCGGGCGAGACGTTCGCCTCGGTGGCCCTGGGTGACACCGCTGACATCGACGAGGCCGTCGCGGCGGCGCTCGCCGCCTGGCCGGAATGGGCGGGGGCCTCCGCCTTCGATCGGGCGGGATGGTGCGAGAACGCGTGGGCGGCAATCCGGGCCCGGCGCGAGGAGCTTGCCCACGCGCTAACCGAGGACCAGGGCAAGCCCCTGGTCGCCGAGGCATACGACGAGGTTGATGAGCTGGCCGAGTACTTCCGCATGGCAGGCGAGGACGCCAAGCGGCTGGACGGCGCGGCCCCCGCATCCACCTCCGCTCGGCGCCGCGTGCTCACGGCACGCGCGCCACTGGGCGTCGTCGGCGTGGTGAGCCCGTGGAACTGGCCGTACACGATGGGCGCCGAGCTGTTCGCACCTGCTCTTGCCGCGGGTAACACCGTCGTCTGGGTCCCGGCCCCGACGACGACGGCGTGCTGCGCCGTCCTCGCCGGGGTGCTGGCGGAGGTCATTGCCGCCGCCGGGGTTCCCGCGGGGATGTTCAACTTTGTGCCGGGTCCCGGGCCGGTCGTCGGCGACGCCCTCGTCGGGCATCGGTCGGTCTCGGCCGTTGGGTTCATCGGCTCGGTGGCAACCGGCGCGCGCGTCGCCGCCAGATCGGCGGGAAAGACGCAGCTTCTCGAACTCGGAGGCAACGGGCCCCTGGTGGTGCTCGAGGACGCCGACCTCGATCTCGCCGCCGAGGCGGCGCTTGAGGCCGCCTACCTTTGCGCCGGACAGAGCTGCACCGCTGGCGAGCGATTCCTTGTGCACGAGGCAGTCCGCGCCGAGTTCGTGGACCGGGTCGTCGCGGCGACCGCCGCGCGGGTTCGTCTCGGCGATCCGTTCGATCGGCGAACGACGATGGGACCGCTGAACAACGAGACGACGGCTGGGAAGTTCGAACGCCATGTCAGCGAGGCCGTTTCCCGCGGGGCCGTGGTGCGCTGCGGCGGGCGGCGCGCGGCGGGATTCCGAACACGGCTTTATGCGGAGCCAACGGTGCTCGACGGCGTCACCGCGGAAATGATGATCGCTCAGGACGAAACTTTCGGGCCCGTGGTACCGGTTATTGAGGTCAGCTCGGCGGATGAGGCGCTCAAGCTGACGAACGATTCTCCGTTCGGCCTGACCGCGGCGGTATTCACGCAGAACCTCGAGAGGGGCCTGGCCTTCGCCGAACGGGCGCGCGCTGGCTGGGTCAACGTCAACGCCTCAACGAACCTGTGGGAATCCCACCTGCCATTCGGCGGGAGGTCGGGATCGCTCAGCGGCAGGGGGCGCGTGGGCGGGCGCTACACGATGGAGGCCTTCACCGAGCCCAAGACGATCGTTTACCCGGCACCAGATCTTGGAACCGCGAAACAGCAAACGGGGCAGCAGAAGCGCGACGGACAGCAAGGGTAGGAGACTCATTCGGCCGCGCCGCGCTCGTGGCGGTAGAACGTGGCCGCGGCGGGCGGGAGGGGAGTGTTACCGAGGATCAGATCAGCTGCCTTCTCCGCGATCATCATGACCGGGGCGTAGATGTTGCCGTTCGTGATGTACGGCATAACGGACGCGTCCACGACCCGGAGTCCCTCGATGCCGTGTACCTTCATGCCCGCAGGGTCCACCACCGACATGGCGTCGGTGCCCATTCTGCACGTGCACGAGGGGTGCAGGGCGGTCTCCGCGTCGCGGGCGACCCAGTTCAGGATCTGATCGTCGGTGGCGATGCCCGGTCCCGGTGACAACTCGCCGTCGTTGAACTCGTCGAACGCGGGCTGGTTCAGGATGAGCCGGGCGACATGGATGGCCTCTGCCCATTCGCGCCGGTCCTGGCCCGTGGACAGGTAGTTGAACCGCAGCGCCGGATGCACGCGCGGGTCGGTGGAAGTGATCCTCACCGAACCACGCGCGTCCGAATTCATGGGCCCGACGTGCACCTGGTAGCCGTGGCCGCCAGCCGGTGACGAGCCGTCGTAGCGGATGGCGATGGGAAGGAAGTGGAACATCAGGTTCGGGTAGGCGATGTCGTCATTGCTGCGGACAAAGCCACCGGCCTCGAAATGGTTAGTTGCGCCTGGGCCGTCCCGCATCAGTAGCCATCGCAGGCCGACTGCTGGGCGGTTACGCCACTTCAGGGCGGGCGCGACCGAGACCGGGAGCTTCGAGGCGTACTGTATGTAGACCTCCAGGTGATCTTGCAGGTTCTCACCGACGCCCGGGAGGTCGCTGACCACGTCGATGCCAAGCCCCGCGAGCCGGTCCGCGCCACCCACTCCGGAAAGCTGCAGCAACTGCGGCGAGTTAATGGCACCGCCCGCCAGGATGATCTCTCCCGCCCGCACCCGGCGTGGCGGTTCTTGGCCACGGCTGAACTCCACGCCGACGGCGCGGCATCCTTCGAAGAGGATCTTCGTCACGAAAGCCCGGCACGCTACCGTGAGGTTGGAGCGCTCCATGACGGGGTGCAGGTAAGCACGGGCCGCGCTGAGCCTTCTGCCGCGGCTGATGTTGCGATCGAAGGCCGCGAAGCCTTCCTGGCGGAAGCCGTTCACGTCATCGGTGAGCGGATAGCCCGCCTGCTGAACCGCCTCGAAGAAGGCCTTGAACAGGGGGCTTGAGGCCGGCCCGCGCTCCAGCACTAACGGGCCGTCCCCCCCGCGGAACTCATCGGCTCCGGCCAGGCAGTTCTCCATCCGCTTGAAGTACGGCAGGCAGTGGTCGTAGTCCCAGGTTTGCATGCCCGCGTCGCCCGCCCAGCGCTCATAGTCCATGGGATTACCGCGCTGGAAGATCATTCCGTTGATGCTGCTCGAACCGCCGAGGACCTTACCCCTGGCATGGTAGATGCGCCTTTCCTGCAGCCGCTGCTCCGGTTCCGACTCATACCTCCAGTCGTAGAAGCGGCTGCCGATCGGAAAGGTCAGCGCGGCCGGCATGTGGATGAAGACATCCCAGCGGTAGTCGGGCCGCCCGGCCTCCAGCACGAGCACCCGGATTCGTGGATCAGCGGAAAGCCGGTTCGCGAGGGCGCTTCCCGCCGAGCCGCCACCCACGATGACGAAGTCGAAATGCTGTTGCGCCATATGCACCCCAGGTCGGCACGGGTAGCGGCCGCGCGGGAACCGCCCGGGTGCCTCCGGTGGCGCGCGGCCTCTTAAATCCCGACTTGGGATAGTAGCAGCGGCTAGCGCCGGGAAGACTACCCAGGCGGCCCTGCCCGTTGAGGTGCCGCCTCCCCGCCGCGAACCGGTGAGCGCTAGAGCACAGGCAACTGTGGCTGGCCCTTCTTGGCCCCACTGACGCACGCTGCGTTGACGGCGCTAGCGCCGAGTTCGCGATAGGCCTCGAACTCCCTGCCGTCGTACAACTGCTGGATTGTGGGCTCACACGGATAGGTGGGGTGGCCGGCGGCGTAGGCACGGATATCCCACGGCGCTTTCTTCCACCAGCCGAGCTTGAATACCCAGATACTCCCCTCGCGTGGCAAGCTCGCTTCCTCGGGCCGAGGGTTTGGCCGAGTGAACTTGCCATGCGCCCAAGGGAGGACCACCTCTCCGTTGTACAGCTTCGGGGCTCGCCCGGATCCGTTCGGGCTCATCATGGCAGTGGGATCAAGGTCGATCTCTACTCCCGCGTCCGCCCGGGCGAGCGCCATGGCCCCGCCCAAAGTGAACCAGGTGCCGACACGGTCGCCGCTCGCGTCGAGCACGACGATGTTCCTTGCGCCGCGCTGCAGAGCCTCGACCAGTCCGAGGTTGTCATAGTGGCCGCCGTCGGTCACGTTGATCCAGGTTGCGCGGTAGCTGGTATGCCCCACCGCCTCCGCCCACAACATGCCAAGCGTCGGCTGCATCGCGCGCCACCACAACGCAGCGACAAGCCGAGCATGCCAAGGCCTTCCCTTCTCCTTTGTGTTGTTTTCACGAAGCTGGAGCACGTGCGCCCAGAGCCGAGCCTCCCGCTTCTCCCGCGCATCGCGACTACGGCGCCAGAACGGGTGCGGCAGCACATACCAGAGCAGCAGGTGCCACCAGAGGCGATCTGTCTTGCCCAGCTGAGGCTCGGCGGCGAGGTGCTCCCGCGCTCTGCGGACCACCGCCGGGTGCGGCAGCCAGACGCCGAGGCGCATGTTCGTCGCGGTAAGCAGGATCCGGTAGGCGCCGCGGGTCATGACCCCCATGAGCGGCGAGAACGCGGCACCACTGATCGCAACCACGTCGAAGAGCGTGGACCGGGTATGCCCAACGAGATCCTCATAATCGGCCGTACGAGCTTCGACCTTCTTGTCCGCGCGGCCCGGCGCGCCGCGAAGCGTCACGTGGTATGGGTCGAAGGTAAGGGAGAAACCGCCGCGGCCCGGTGGGACCTCGCGGTTGGCGTTGATGTTGGCGGTGGTGCCGATGACCAGATCCGGACTCCCGCCGTGGCCGAGGGCGTCGTGGCCGACGGCGTCGTGGCCGAGACCGGAGAGCCGCGTGCCAGCGGCGGCGGCGAGAAGCTCCTGCTGCCGGTCTTTATCCTCGTTCTCCACCGCGCTTCGGGTGATCGCGAAGGCTTCGGCGAGCCGCCACCGGTAAAAGTCATGCAGCGACGTGCGGTTGACGTCGGCGACGAGACGGGTCAGCAGCATGATCAACAGGGCCACTAGAACGGGCACCAGCTGACTCAGCCCATACCCTGCCCTGGCCGCGCTGCCCACCCACAACAGCGTGGCGAAAGCCCCGACGGCTATGACCACCGCGCTAGCGAACCAGGGGGTTAGCTGGCCGCGCACCATGGCCCAGAACTTGGCGAACACGCCCGCGGATGCGCCTCCGCCGCGGGCCGGAGCGCTGAGCTTCGCGAGCTGGTTCTGGCAGGTCCGTGCCACCGCCGCCATAGCCGTGACCACGCCGATCAGTACCGCTGGTGACCACGTGCCGGTCCCGCCGAAGCCAAAGAACTTTACGATCGTGCCGATCGGCCCGGTGCTGTGGTACAGCCAATTGATCAGCAGCGGTACGGCGAGCATGGCCAGGGCCGTGCCGACCGCGATGGCCGCCGCCCAGCCAACCCATCGTGCGCGCCGCGTTCCGCGCGAGGGATAGCCCGATGACAGTGTCGCCCACCAGTAAACGAACAATGCGCCCGTAATCGCCGCAGCGATGACCGGGGCAAGCCACCAGGTCACGGCCGTGACCGACACCGACGCCTTTCCTTGTGGCCACGTCAGCACGCCCTGCCAGCGCAGCAGCCAGCCCCAGGCGTGGCCGAACGCGTACACCGGTGCGATGGCGAGGAGGAAGGTGACCGTGGCGCCGAGCAGCAACGACAGGATGGCCACGAGTGCCGTCTTTGCGTCCGGCGCGATGTAGCGGGTGTTGTCACGCAGGTTCTGTTCTTCTGGCGTGCCGCGCGCATAAGCATGGCGGTCGTCCGCACGGCGGTCCTCGGCATTTCGCTGCTCAAGGTCATGGGCGACGAGTGCTCGGGAGGCGGCGATGTAACTACCCCCCGAAACGCCGAGGATCCAGCCTGCCCTGCCGACCAGGCCACCCTGGTCGAGCCTTTGCAGCGCACCCAGGCAATAGGTGGCTGACCGGATGCCCCCGCCTGAGCAGCAAATCGCCCAGTCAGCTTGCCCATCCGCGTCCCGCGGCGCCTGCGCGCTCGCTGTGGCCGTGGCCGCAGCGCCCACGGGCGGCTGCGTCTTGATGATGATTTTTTCATCCCGAACGGCGTCGGCGCCTTGTGCCATGGCATCCATGCGAAGCTCCGTTCAATCCCCATGCAATTCCCACCCTGCAGCGGAGCCGGCCGGCCGCGCGGCCGATCTCCCCTTTCTCAATACATCGTTCATGAAATCCCCGTCGATACAGCCCGGAAATCGCTGGCCCGCGCCGCGCCGATCGGCGGACCAAGAGCCTGGCCGCCGATCGGCGCTGAGAGCCTAAGTGCCTGCTAAGGCGTCAGCTTGCTGATCCGCGTGGACCAGTTGCCGAGCGCCGCCCGCGCACCGGGTGCTCCCGTCGTGGTCGCACACGTGCCCAGCTTTGTGTCGCCGCTTCCACCCGCGAAGAACGGGCCTCCCCAGGCGGTGTACGTGCAGGCCCGCGCGATGTACTCACTAGCGATCCAGATGGAGTTGCCGTCCACGGCAGCGGCTCCGTAGTCGCCCCACCGGGTCCGCGGCGGGTTGCCAACCTGCGCCTTGTAACTGGTGAAGCCGTCGTCCTGCGCTGCTCCCTGGCCACCGGGGCCAGCGAACGACCACGACCCCACACCGACGCTCGCGTCGATCGGAGCGAAGGCCGCGCTCGGGTTCGTTGTGTCGCCGGTGTAGGTGAAGGTCATAATGCCGCGACCGCTGGCAGTGACGCCGATCGCCGGGTACGTCACGTCGGCACCGGCGACCCCAAGGTAGCCCTGCAGCGCGATCTTGGCACCCACCGAGCCCGTGGAGACGTCTGGCTTGACGATGTAGTACGCGATTCCGGCGCGCTGACTGCCACCACCCGGATTCAGCGCCGTGTCGAGCGCGCCCCATATCTTGCCGTTGGCATAGTCGACCTGCTGCATCCGGCTGTCGTTCGAGTCGGGCCTGGAGATCACCTCGTTGTGCGCTGGCTCGGCGGCGAACAGGAGCCGCCAGCAGCCGGTCTGGCCGTTGAACAACAGCGTCGTCGTGTCGTTGATGCAGTAGCCCTGTGGGGTAGCCGTCGTGGCAGGCGTGCCGGAGCCAGGCTGTTGCTGCTTAGGCGGGATCGCGTACTGGTTGACGCCCAGCACTTTGTTGCTGAGCCGAAGCGATGGCGAGGCCGTGTTCAGCGACGATGTGTTCGTCAGCGCCCAGACGACGAGCTGGGTCGAGGTGTGGCTGCCGCCAGAACCGGCGACTGGGTTCGTCGCCTCGTCGGCGGCGTTCGAGCTAAGGAAGTACTCGGTGCCTCCCGCGTTCAGGTCGAACGAAGCGGTGCCGGGCGACTGGGCCGGCCACACGGTGAACCCGGGCTGTCCGGCGCCTGCGTCGCTCGGGACGTTGACGGCACCGAATGTGTCGAGGTGCGTCACGTTAACGGACGGCGCGCCCGCGGCCAGCTGAGCCTTTGAGAAGGCGTAGATCTGTGCCCCGTCGAAGCCGTTGCAGCACCAGGGGTAGGAGTTCGTCGTGACGTAGAAACCGTTCGAGTCCGCGCCGATGTGCGGGTAGTCGCCCAAGCATGGACACGGGTTGACGCCACCAGCGTTCGTCCCGTCGCCCGTCACATCCACTCGGTAGATGTTCCAGCTGCCCGCCGGGTTCGCTGTCTGGCTGACCGCGATGTCGAGGTGGTTGACGTGGGTGAACGACCCGTTCGGGTTCGTGTCGAGGGTGAGGACGACGACAAAGAACCGATGGGTCGCGGCGTCATAGATGCAGCTTGGATCGGTCACGAATGGACCGCGAACGCCCGTCGTCCTGTTGATCGCCGGTGGGTAGCCGTAGAACGAGTTCAGGTCCACGGCACCGTTCACGCTCGTGTTCACGCCGTTGACGATGTTGCTGTCGGGGAGAACGGATGCTCCGGCGGAATTGAAGACGTTGAGCACGTCGTTGACGACCTCGATCTCGTAACCATTGCCGACACACAGTCCCTGGTCGGGCGGCTCCACGGAGAACTGGTTCCCGCCGCGCGCGTAACGCTGCTGGAAGAAGTTCAGCCCTTCAAAGCCCCTGTCGAACTGCGGAGACGACTTCGCCTTTTTCCCGCTGTTCACGGAGACGCCGTTGCCGACACCCGTCGACAGGCTCTTGTCGACAACCATCCCCTGATAAGGCGCCGGGCCCTCGTCGGAGTCCATCTGGCCAGCAAACTCGGCCTGCGTGACGTCGTCCGGGCCCGAGGGCGTGTACGCCCCGGTTTGCGGCGACCCGGTGCCAGCGAGCGGGATCTGTGTGGTACCTCCGCCGGCCAGAGCCGAGGGCGCCGATAATAGAAGCGCTGCAGCGCAGCAGGCGAGCCCCGCCAGAACTCGCGTTGGTGTTTTCGGCATCTGTAATCTCCCCATACCTGGAACCCGGATAAAAGGGAAGCGCCGCACGGCCACCGGCGATGCCGCCGCCCTCACCTGGGCGGATGCTGTCACCTCGGGCGAATGGTGTCAAGATGGCGTGATTAGGCCGTGACCGCCTGATCCAGGCGAGCGCCGGATCAATGGCTGAACCTGGCCTGGGCACCGCGGATCAGGTCACGGGCGCGGTCGATAACGGCGACCACCGGCCCGGCCATCATGTTCTTCACCGCGCTCTCCACGCCCGGATGCGGATGGGTCGGCGCGGTCAGCTGGGCCACCTTCACGGCGGCTGCCATGCCGCGGCTTTCCGCGGCACTGAGTTCCTCACGTAGCTGGGGGAACACGAGCTGTTCTTCCATCGCCGCGTGGGCCAGCACCGGATCTACCCCTCAATACCTCGCTGATCCTCGCGCGTACCCGCCTGCGTGGCAGTCATGCATGCGGTGCGGACGAAGCCGAAAACAGAAGCCGGGTACAGAAGCGAATACAGAAGCCGGATACAGAAGCCGAATACAGTGGTGGCACGCCGAGGGCCAGGGAGATCACGATGCGCACCGAACGACGCCCTTCCGGTGACGCCAACACGCTGGCCCGTGAACTGTTCGACGGCCTGCCTGACCGGTATGACCTGCTCGCGGAGGTTCTCTCGTTCGGCCAGAACTATCGGTGGCGGCGGGCCATGGTCGACGGCCTGCTCTCCGTCGACTCCTCGCCAGCCCGCGTCCTCGACGTGGCCACCGGCACCGCGGGCGTGGCGCTGATGCTCACCGAGCGCACTAAGGCCACCGTCACCGGCATTGACATCACCGAGCAGATGCTGCGCCGTGGGCAGGACCGGGTCGCGCGCAGTGGCCGCGCGTCGCGCATCCACCTCGTCGCTGGCCAGGCCGAACGACTGCCGTTCCCGGACCAGTCCTTCGACGCACTCACCTTCACCTACCTGCTGCGCTACGTGGGTGACCCGGCGGCGACGCTGCGCGAGCTCGCCCGCGTCGTCCGGCCTGGCGGAGCGGTCGCGAGCCTCGAGTTCGGGGTACCGCCCAACCCGGTGTGGCGCGTCAGCTGGGAGGGATACACCCGTCTGGTCCTGCCGACGGCTGGCTTTCTCACGGGAGGGCGGGAATGGGCCGCGGTTGGGCGGTTCCTTGGGCCCTCGATCAGCGAGCACTACCGACGCTACCCGCTCGCCTGGACGGTGCAGGCATGGCGGTCCGCTGGAATCGACGACGTGACCGTCCGGCAGATGAGCCTCGGCGGCGGCCTCGTCATATGGGGGCGGAGGGCCGATGGCTGACGCGCACCGGGCCGATGGGAAGCCGGCCTTCTACGGCCGACGAGGGGGCCGCCGGGCGGACTGGTGGACGCTGCTGCATCCGCCCTACACCCTGTGGCACGTCTCCTATGCGGTGATGGGCGCCAGCCTGGCTCCGCATCTCAACTGGGTGGCGCTCGGCGCGACGGCGCTGGCCTTCTTTCTCGCGGTCGGCATCGCGGCGCATGCGCTTGACGAGTTCAACGGCAGACCGCTGGGCACCGCCATTTCCGATCGAGCGCTGTGGACGGTGGCCGTCCTTGGCCTGGCGGGCGCGGTTGCGCTGGGAATGGCCGCGGTGTCCCGCATCGGCCCGGTGCTCATCCCCTTCATGGTCGTGGGCGTATGCCTGGTGCTCGGTTACAACCTCGAACTCTTCGGCGGCGTGCTGCACAACGACCTCGGCTTCGCGGCCGGGTGGGGCGGTTTCCCCGTCGCCGTGGGCTTCGTGGCGCAGTCACCCCCGTTGACCAGTAAGGGCGTGGCCGCGGTGGTAGCAGGCACGCTTGCTGCGACCGCGATTTCGTACGCCCAACGGTGCCTGAGCACACCGGCACGCACCATCCGGCGGCGAACGAGCCAGCTTGGCGGGGTCATAACGCTTACCGACGGCACGCAGCGCACACTCGACCGCGCGAGCTTGCTTGTGCCGTTGGAGGGGGCGCTGCGGGCCATGTCCTTCGGGGTTCCGCTGGTCGCCGCCGCGGCCGTCCTCGCCCGCCTGCCCAGCTAAGCACACTCTTAGTCTGGACTCACGACACACGCTAGGGAGGCGAATCATGCCACAGCCAGCGGGCGAGGAGCTTGCGGGCATCCGCGCACGACGCGAGCAATTGCGCCAGCGATACCTGCAGCCTCCGGGAGAGCGCCCGGCGACCACAGCGCGGGGGGCGCACCACGTGGCGCTCATCTGCCGTGACGTCGAGGAGACCATCCGCTTCTACCAGGAGTTTCTTGGGTTCCCGCTCGTCGAGCTCGTCGAGAATCGTGACTACCCGGGATCCAGCCACTTTTTCTTCGACATCGGCCATCACAACCTGCTCGGTTTCTTCGACTTCCCGGGCCACGACCACCCTCCGTTCAGCGAAACGATCGGTGGCGTGCAGCACATCGCGATCTCAATATCCGCGGAGCAGTTTGACGCCGCTAAGAAGAAATTCGAGCACGCTGGCGTCGATTACCTCGGGCCGGACCGAGGTGTCGAGGACAGCATCTACTTCCGCGACCCGAACGGCATCGGGCTGGAGCTTTACCGCGAGGAGCTTGGCGTCTTCAACGGGCGTCGGCTGCTGGCCTGAGCACCGTCAAGCGAGCGGGTCATCCGCGCCCGGCTGGCAAGGCCGCAGCCCGAAGGCGTGCCTGGAAGGCACGTCGAGGGCGAGAACGCAGCCAGCCGGGATGCGGGGGCACGCGAGCCGGATCGGGGTTCTCAAACAGGCTCTAAGGGAATTTGGTAGCCATGGCCAGCGGCGTGGCCCCGGCAGAGCTCGCTGCGGCACTCCGCCGGGCGGGAGCTGGCGAGGCGAGCGCCAGCACCCTCGATCGCGCCCTCTACTCGTCCGACGCGTCCTCCTACCGGCTGGTTCCGGCCGCGGTGGCCCGGCCGCGCGACAGCGACGAAGTGGCGGCCGCTCTGCACGTGTGCCGCAGCCTGGGCGTGCCGGTTACCTGTCGCGGCGCTGGGACCTCGATCGCGGGCAACGCCGTCGGCGCCGGTGTCGTGCTGGACTTCAGCAGGCACATGAACCAGGTGCTGAGCATCGACCGTGATGCCCGCACGGCGACCGTTCAGCCCGGTGCTATACACGCCCAGCTGCAGCGGGCCACACGCCCGCTCGGCCTGCGGTTCGGGCCCGACCCCTCGACGCACACGCGCTGCACGATCGGCGGAATGATCGGCAACAACGCGTGTGGCACGCGGTCGCTGCGATACGGGCGGACGTCAGACAACGTTGTGGCCCTGGACGTGCTGACCGCCAGCGGCCAGCGGCTCCGGCTCACCGGCCTCGATCCGCGTCTGCCCGCCGAACTCGGCACGCTGCGCGACACGGTGCGGTCAGGGCTGGCCACGATCCGGACGGAGCTGGGCCGCTTCGGCCGGCAAGTCTCCGGATACGCGCTCGAGCATCTCTTGCCCGAACGGGGCTTCGACGTCCGGCGTGCTCTGGTCGGCAGCGAAGGCACCCTGGCCGTGCTGACATGTGCCACCGTGCAGCTTGCCGAGGAGCCGGAGCACAGCGTCCTCGCGGTGCTCGGATATCCCGACATGGCCAGCGCCGCGGACGCCGCGCCGGAAACGCTGCGCTACCTTCCCACCGCATGCGAGGGCTTGGATTCCCGCCTTGTCGACGTGGTTCGCGCCCGTCAGGGGCCCGCCGCCGTGCCCGCTCTGCCACGCGGCGCTGGCTGGCTCTTCGCCGAGGTCGCCGCGGGCACGCTGGCTGAGGCGGTGGCCACGGCGGAGCGGCTCAGCTCGCACGCCGGTGCCCTGGACAGCCTGGTCGTCACGGATCCAGGCCATGCCGCGGCACTCTGGCGCATCAGGGAGGACGGCGTGGGATGGGCGGGGCGAACACCGCAAGGCGCCCCGGCGCATCCCGGCTGGGAGGATTCCGCGGTGCCGCCCGCATCGCTCGGCGCCTACCTGCGCGATCTCGAGCAGTTGCGCCGCGAGCACAAGCTCACCGGGCTGCCCTATGGGCATTTCGGCGAGGGTTGCCTCCACCTGCGGCTGGACTTTCCGCTCGACCAGCCGGGCGGAGGCGCGGCGCTGCGGAGCTTCCTGTTCGAAGCGGGGCGCCTGGTCGCGCGCTACGGCGGGTCGCTGTCCGGAGAGCACGGCGACGGGCGGGCACGCAGCGAACTGCTGCCGCTCATGTATTCACCCGCGGCGCTGGAGCTTTTCGGCCGGATCAAGCGGATCTTCGATCCCGATGACCTGCTCAACCCCGGGATCCTGGTCGAACCACGCCCGGTGCACGCCGATCTGCGGGCCAGCGGGGTTCGCCCGGTAGGCGGGACGCCCGCGCTGGCTTACCCGCACGACCGTGGGGACTTCAGCGCCGCAGTGCACCGCTGCTCGGGCGTGGGCAAGTGCCGGGCCGACTCGACCGCCTCGGGCGGCGTGATGTGCCCCTCCTACCTGGCCACGAGGGAGGAGAAGGACTCGACGCGCGGCCGGGCCCGCGTGCTGCAGGAGATGGTGAACGGTTCGCTCGTGACGGGGAAATGGCGGGCCGCCGAGGTGCACGCAGCTCTCGATCTATGCCTGTCGTGCAAGGCATGCGTATCGGAATGCCCGGCCGGCGTCGACATGGCCACCTACAAGGCCGAGGTATTGCGCCAGACCTACCGGCGGCGCCTGCGCCCCCGGTCCCACTACACGCTGGGCCAACTGCCGCGCTGGGCCCGGCTGGCCTCCTTCGCGCCCGGGCTCGCGAACGCCGCCATGGCGGTCCCGTTCCTCTCCCCGGCGGCGCGGTTCGCCGCCGGCATCGAGCCGCGGCGGAAGCTGCCGACCTTCGCCGCGACGTCGTTCCGCACGTGGTACCGCACGAAATACCGGGCGCGCCGACGCGACAGCGTCCGTTCGCCCGGCCAGTCCGTCGTGCTACTGGCCGACACTTTTACCAACTACTTCACACCAGAGATCGGCGCCGCGGCGGTCGCCGTGCTCGAGGACGCGGGCTTTTTCGTCCTGATCCCACGCCGCACCACCTGCTGCGCCCTGACCTGGATCTCCACTGGCCAGCTTGACGCGGCTCGGCGCATACTTCGGCGCACCATCGGCGAGCTGGCCCCGGTCGCCGACGCCGGCATCCCGATCGTGGGACTCGAACCCTCCTGCACGGCGACCCTCCGCTCGGACGCCGCCGAGATCCTCAACACCCCCGCCGCCCAGGCAGTGGCGTCATCCGTGCGGACACTCAGTGAGGTTCTGGCCAGCGCAAACCACTGGCAGCCGCCCGACCTCGGCGGCGAGCACCTGGTCGCACAGCCGCACTGCCACCATTCCGCCATCATGGGCTGGGCCGCCGACGCCGCGCTGCTCAGGCAAACCGGGGCCGACCTGACGCGCGTAGGTGGCTGCTGTGGCCTGGCGGGCAACTTCGGGGTCGAGCGCGGACACTACGAGGTATCCGTCGCTATCGCCGAGACGGCCCTGCTGCCCGCGATACGTTCGGCCGGTGCGCAGGCCCTGCTGCTCGCCGACGGATTTTCCTGCCGCACCCAGCTGGAAGACCTGACCGGTCGGCACGCCGTGCACCTCGCTCAGCTGCTCGCAGGGGTGACACGCAGCGGCAGCCGTTCGGGATAAATCTCCGCTGCGGCCGGTCAGGGTGTGGTCGCGGTCAGCCGCTGGGTTGCTCCGGCGGTGTGAGGGGAAGCCAGACGCGAAACCTGGTGTCGCCGGGAACCGACTCCACTCGAAGGTCCCCATGGTGCTTGTTCACGACAATGCGCCAGCAGATGTCCAGGCCGAGCCCGGTTCCCTCGCCGACGGCCTTGGTGGTGAAGAACGGTTCGAAGATCCGCTCGCGGATCTCGGCGGGCACACCGGGGCCGGTGTCGCCGACCTCGACGAGAAGCTGGTCGCGATCCTTGGCGGTGCGCACCGTCAGCGTGCCCTTGCCGTTCATCGCGGCGACCGCGTTGTCGATCAGGTTCGTCCAGACCTGGTTCAGCTCGCTCGCGTACGCGGGGATCGCGGGCAGCGAGGGATCGTACTCCCTCACCACCGTGATGCCCGGCCGGAGCTTGCTGCTCAGCATCAGCAGGGTGCTGTCGATCAGGTCGTGCACGTTGACGACCTGGTAGGGCGCCCGGTCCAGCTGCGAGTACTGCTTGGCCGCAGTGAGCAGGCCGGAGATCCGGGTCGTGGAGTCCTCGATCTCGTTCATCAGCAACTCGGTCTCGATGGTGTAGTTCAGCCACCGGACCGCGCCTTCGAGCGTCTCGCCGCCAACCGACGCGGCGACCTGGTCGAGCCAGCCGGTGTCGAGGCCCGCCTGGACGAAGGTCGGTGCGATGTCCCAGCCTGCCGCGATGCCGTGGTCGTCGAGCCAGTCCGCCACCGCGTCCTCGCGGTCGGAGGTCTCCAGGGGAGTCAGCGAGGGCGCCTTCGCGACCCGCTCGACGGCCTCTTCCTGTATCCGTATCAGCATGTCCAGCGTGGCGCGGTTGTAGGGTCCCCTGGCTATCGCGCCGAGCTTGCTGCGCATCCCCGCCACCCGCTCGCGCAGCGCGGACGTCGCGCGGACGGCGGCGGCGGCAGGGTTGTTCAGCTCGTGGGTGAGCCCGGCCGACAGGGATCCGAGCGCGAGCAGGCGTTCGCGCTGGGCAACGACCTGCTGGGTGTTCTTGACGCCGATCATGAGGCCCTCGAGCAGGTGCACAGGCATCGGGAACCACTCGCGCATCATCTGCGCGTAAATCTCGGCATCGAGCACGAAAAACCGGGACGGCACGGTCACCCGCAGCGAGCTGTTGTAAAGCTGCGGCACCCGGTCACCCAGGTACGCCTGGAACGCCCCGGCGTACACGCCACGGTCGGAGGTGCGCGTCACCTCGACGTCGTCGGCGCCGACCTGGCGTGACAGCACCACCGTGCCCTCAAGCAGCACATAGAAGCAGGTGGCAGGGTCACCCTCCCGGTACACCGGTCCGGGCTCGATCCGCTCTACATACCCATGACCGCAAAGCCACGCCAGCTGGTCTTCGTCCAGCTTCTCGAACAGAAACAGCGTGCGAAGCTCGTCAACGCTGCACGGTAGGCGATCGTTCACAATTTCTCCAGATATCGGTGCACCAGCATGACGGCCATGGCGCCTTCACCGACCGCCGAGGCGACGCGCTTGGCTGATCCGGCGCGCGCGTCGCCCGCCACGAAAACGCCGGGGACATTGGTCTCCAGGTGGTATGGAGCGCGGTCAAGTGCCCAGCCCGCCGGCCGCCTCCCGTCGACGGCGAGATCGGGCCCGGCGACGACGAAACCGCGGTCGTCTCTCAAGACAACGCCATCGAGCCAGTCGGTCAGCGGGGCCGCGCCAATGAAAACGAACAGCCACTGCGAGTCGACGGTCTCGGTCGCGCCTGTTTTGCTGTCCCTGAGCGTCAGGCTCTCCAAATGATCTTTCCCGTGAACGGCCGCTACCTCCATGCAGGTCCGGACCGAGATCTTGGGTATGTCCGCGATCTGCTGGACGAGGTAGTAGGACATCGAGGCCTCGATCGAGGCACCGCGAACCAGGATCGTCACCGACCGGGCGCCCCGGGCCAGGTAGACGGCGGCCTGCCCGGCGGAGTTCGCACCGCCGACGACGTATACGTCGTGCCCTTTGCAGGCGGGTGCTTCTGTCAGCGCGGATCCGTAGAAGACGCCGCGCCCGGTGAGGTCATCCAGGCCGGGTGCCAGCAGCCGCCGGTAGGAAACCCCGGTGGCCAGGATGACGGCGTGCGCGTCGATCGCCGCGCCGTCGGCGAAGCGCACGGTGCGCGCCGAGCCGTTGGCCTCGAGCCCAACAACGTCGCGGGTGGTGAGCAGTTCGGCGCCGAATCTGGACGCCTGGCGGCGCGCCCGGTCGGTCAGCTGCAATCCGGACAACCCGTCGGGGAAGCCCAGGTAGTTCTCGATCCGCGAACTTTGCCCGGCCTGGCCACCGGTTGCCACACGCTCGACGAGCACCGTGCGCAGCCCTTCGGAGGCACCATACACGGCCGCCCCGAGTCCAGCCGGTCCGCCGCCCACGACGATGAGGTCATAGAAAGCGGCCGACGGCGTCGTGATAAGGCCCACCCGGCCTGCCAGTTCGGCATCGCTGGGCTCGATCAGTGCCTGGCCGTCCGAGGTGATCACCACGGGTAGCTTGAGCCCGTCGGCCCCCGCCGCCGTGAGCAGGCGTTCGCCTTCCGGTTCGTCTGAGGAGTACCAGCGGTACGGCACCTGGTTGCGCGCGAGAAACTCCCGGACCTCCGATGAACGCGCTGACCATCGGTGGCCGACCAGCTTAGTCTCGGGAACTGGCCGGTAGTCGGACGCCCGCCACGTCTCGAGCAGCGCGTCGATAACCGGATAGAGCTTCTCCTCCGGCGGGTCCCACGGCTTGAGGAGGTAGTGGTCGAGATCGACGACGTTGATCGCATCGATCGCCGCGCCGGTGTCGGCATACGCGGTGAGCAGGACGCGGCGGGCCGCCGGGTACACATCCATCGCCTGCTCCAGGAATTCGATGCCGTTCATGCGCGGCATGCGGTAGTCAGCCACGATCACCGCCACCAGCTCGCCACGCAGTTTCATCTGGCGCAGGGCGTCCAGGGCCGTTTCGCCCGATTCGGCCCGCACGATCCGGTAGTTCTCCCCGTAGCGACGCCGCAGGTCGCGTGCCACACCCCGGGAGACGCCTGGGTCGTCGTCCACGGTCAAGAGCGCGGCGCGCGGGGCGCGGGACCCGGCTGTCGACTGGGGTGTCGACGGGGATCTCGACGGGGATCTCGACGGGGATCTCGGCGGGGATGTCACAGGCATCGGCGCCCCGCCGCGTCGGCGCTCATCGGCACGCTGTCCCGCCGTGGCGCGCTGCGTGGCTGTGGCAGGCTGAGTCGCCGCCGCGCCGCTTCGCCGCCAAGGCCGGTTTGAGACCACCGCATGCGCACATCGTAAGAGTTGTAGCCGTCTTTCCGGCAATGCGCGTTCCCAGTCGTACCACCGGCACGTGGGATCCGGCCATCCCTGACGGTCAGCCCGCAAGCGTCAGCCCGCCAGCAACTTTTCCAGCCCTTTCCCCTGACGGCCCTCGACCAGCCGGACGTGATGAATGAACCGCCAGCCCTTTCCCGTGAGCAGGAATTCCCCGGGGCCAGGAGGCGCTCCTTCACCGGGGCCAGGAGGCGCTCCTTCACCGGGGCCAGGAGGTGGCCCTTCCCCGGGGCCAGGAAATGGCGCGAGGCCGTTCATGATCGCCTGTGGATCACCCCAGTGCCGCTTCCTGGCCGCCCGGGCATCCACGATGTCGACCACCTCACCCAGCAGGCAGCGGCGCCTGTCGCTCCAGCTCGTTCGCACCCAGCCGGTACCGGCGCAGTGATGACCGCCCGTACCTGCCGGTGCTCTCCCACACCGTGCCCCCGTCCAGGATCAGCCCCTGTGTGAAGCCCTTCCCGGGATGAGGCAGGCGGCGCAGCACCTGAAGCCCGTGGCACCTCAGCCGCCCACCTCCAGCACGAATCCGGCCCGGCGCGAGGGTCGCGCTGCGCGACCGCCCGCCGATGGCCGCGCAGGTTGTCGCGCGCCTGCGGCAACCGTTGTATCACGCCAGATTCTCCCGAACGGCTGCGCTGCGTGACACGCCGCGCAGCCGTTCGGCATCAATGGCGTAGCGGCCGGTAAACGACGGCGACGGCCAGCCCGCCTGGCTGCACGCTCAGCTCGGTATGCAGCGGCCCGTGGTAGCCCTTCCTTAACGTCACCCGGACCTCGGCGCTTTGGCCTGCCGCTAGCGAGCCGCTGGCCGGAGTGACCGTGAGGTCGCCCACGTGGGCCGGGGGGACCACGACGGCAAAGGTTGCGATCGGCCCATCGTGGGCGGTAAGCGTGAACGATCCGGATGGCGGCCCGCCCTTCCTGGGCCGCCGAAGGTTCACCGTCGTCGGCCATACGGTCAGCGTTCCTGCCGCGGTAGCGGGCGTTGGCGAAGCCTGCGTGGGGAGCGGCGCGATGGGAGCGCGGGCCGTCCTTGGAACGGGCGCCTTCGTCGCGCGGACGGGAGTGGCCGCAGGCGCCGTCGCCTGCGGGGTAGGCGTCGGGGTGCGTCCGGCGAAGGCCGGCGCCTGTGGCGCCTGGCTGGGCGTGTTCGCGGGCAGGCGACGCACCGAGCCCGGGCCGTGCGGCGACGCGCCGCGGTGCAGCGGGTCGGTCACGATAATTGTTCCGGCACCCAGCACGGCAAGAAGCGCGGCCCCGATCACGCCGGTGAGAACTGGACGCCTCGGCGTCCGTGCCACGGTCGGCGGGTCGAGCGGGACGGGGAAGCCGGCCTTCCCGAACGGCTCCGCGCGCTGGACGATGCGCGCACGGTCCGCCGCCCCGCCTGTGGTCGCATCGCCCGAGCGCCTGCGCACCTGCTGCCATGCGTCATCCAGGAGCGCCGGCGCGGGCATCGGGCCGGGCTGCATCACCGGTTGAAGCTCGCGCTCGCCGCACAGGGCGCAGCGGCTGATATGCGCACTGACCCGCTTGCGCAACGCCGCGGTCATACCCCCGTCGCCGCCAGCGATGATGGCACCCAGCTCGGGGCAGACTTCCGGGCCCACCCTGGCCAGCAGCGCACCAAGCGACGATTCGAACCGCCTGCGAGCACGCGACGCCAGCATGCGCGCCTGGCCACGGGATACCCCAAGCGCGGCGGCGAGGCTCGCGTCATCAAGGTGGTGTCGCAGGCTCAGCTCGGCAACGTCGCGCTCGGCCGGACTCAGGCTTGCGAGCGCGGCGTCCGCGAGACCGTGTGCCTCAAACCGGTCGGCGCGGACGGTGACATCGGCCACGCCGCCGGGCATGTCGACCGCGCCGCCGGGCACATCGCCCGCGCTGGGCACATCGCCCGCGCTGGGCAGCTCGCCCGCGCTGGGCACATCGCCCGCGCTGGGCAGCTCGGCCTGGGCGCGCTCGCGCAGCCTGCGGTGGCATTCGTTGCGTGCGACGGCATACAGCCACGGCCTGGTGCTGTCGGGATCTTGCAGCTGCGGAAGCTTGGCCACGACGATGACGAACGTGTCCTTGACCGCGTCGGCGGCATCCGCGGGCTCGCCGAGCAACGCGCGGCAATAAGCATAGAGCGCCGCAGCGTAACGGTTGTAGGCCGCCGCCAGCCCGGATGGATCACCGGCCACGATAGCGGCCGCTATCTCCCTGTCACGGTCCCTGTCAGGCATGGCCAAACGGTAGGACTCTGCGTGCTGGCGGCGGGCGGGTTCGGGGCGAACTATCTGGCTATAAATTCCTTTCCTCCCCGATTCTCACGCAATGCGAGCAAGGCAAATGTCCCTTATGTTGCTGAAAGTTCGATTTTTTCGACCCGGCCTGTATGGGCGGTCAGCCTGTGAGCCGCCGCGACGCGGCCTGCCGAGCCGCGGAATCACCGGCGGGCTCGAACCGGCGCACGCTTGATCCCTTCGATCGGAGACTTTTCAGCGCGTACAGCTGAGAAGTCTCCGACGTAACGGATCATGGACGGTGGGGCCACCAAAGCTGCCGCAGGCTGTGGCGCGGCGGACCGGTCAGTCGCGTGATGGCTCGACCAGGATGACGTCCAGTGTGCGGGGGCCGTGTACCCCCTCGATGCGCTGCAGTTCGATATCGCTGGTAGCGGAGGGGCCACTGATCCAGGTGAGGGGGCGGTCCGGGGTGAGACGTTCGATCGCTTCGGGGACGAGAGCGACGATCTGGCCGGTGTGGATGATGCATAGGTGGTAGTCGGGGACCAGGGTGATGGCGCGTCGGCCCTGGCCGGGTGAACCGTCGAGGATGATGGTCCCGGTTTCCGCGATGGCCGCTGCCGCACCGGTGATGGCGCCGTCGAAACTGTCGAGCTCGGCCGCGCTGAACCCGTCGTCGGCTACCGCTTGCACACCCGCGGGCAGGGGCGGCAGGTCGAGGCCCGGCGGTACCACCACGCGCCGCACCCCGCGGCGGGCGAGGGTCCGGGCGATGACGGCGCCAAGGTCTCCCTGCGTGGTGCGCAGCACGGTGGCGCGGTAGTCGGTGAGCCGCTCTGCGAACAGGCTCGATAGCTCGTCCGGACTAGCCTCCCCACGGAGCCGGTAGCTGCGCGGCAGCTCGTCCGGGCTCGCCTCCCCACGGAGCCGGTCGCCGCGCGGCAGCTCGCCAGGCTGGTCGGCGCCACCGCCGTCCGCACTGGACTGGGTGGTGCCGAGGGCGGTGCGGATGCGTGCCAGCGTCTCGTCGCGTGCGGTCACCCCTGGCTCCCTGGGCGCGGCTGGCCCTGCGAACCTGGGCGGCGAGGCTGACCCTCCGCACCCGGCTGGCGTGGCCGATGCTGACCCCCCGCGCGCGGCCGGTGCTCGTGCCGCCACCACTCGCGGAAGGTCTGGGCGGGAGGAACCGGGGCGTCGCGCGACTCAGTCCAGCGCGACAGCGGCGGCGGCAGGGCGCGGATGCGGCCCCGTCGACCGAGCACTCGCCCGGCCCGGCCCACGCGCTGTGCCGCGGCGTAACGCGCGGGGCTGGCCATCACCCACGACGCGACGGCCATGGTGACCGCTTCCATGCTTGGCCGCCTCCGTTCGGCCCGGACCGCCTCCACGTGGCGGGCGCGCAAGTGAACGAGCACCGACGGGATGTCGATCTTCACCGGGCACACCTCGTAGCAGGCGCCGCACAGCGACGACGCGTACGGCAGCGACGCGTTGTCCTCAATTCCGGTCAGCTGCGGGGAGATGATGGCACCGATCGGCCCCGGGTAGACCGAGCCGTAGGCGTGACCCCCAGCCCGTTCGTAAACCGGGCACACGTTCAAGCAAGCCGAGCAGCGGATGCAGTGCAGTGCGGCCCGGCCGACGTCGTCGGCCAGCGCCGCGGTGCGGCCGTTATCCAGCAGCACCAAGTGGAACTGCTGCGGGCCGTCCCCCGGTGTCACCCCGGTCCAGATCGAGGTGTAGGGGTTCATCCGCTCCCCGGTGGACGAGCGGGGCAGCAGTTGCAGGAACACGCCGAGATCACGCCAGGCGGGCACCACCTTCTCGATCCCCATCACTGTGATCAGGGTGTCAGGCAGCGTCAGGCACATCCGGCCGTTTCCTTCCGATTCCAGCACGCACAGCGCGCCGGTCTCGGCCACGGCGAAGTTGGCGCCGCTGATTGCCACCCCGGCGGACAGAAACTTGCGGCGCAAATGCAGGCGGGCGGCCTCGGCGAGCGCGGCCGGATCGTCGGTCAGCCCGGCGTCGACGTCGCCCATCTCGCGGAGGAAGATCTCGCGAATCTCCGCACGGTTGCGGTGGATCGCTGGCACCAGAATGTGCGACGGCCTGTCGTGCCCGAGCTGCACGATGAGCTCGGCCAGGTCGGTCTCATGCGCCCGGATACCCGCGCCTTCGAGCGCCTCGTTCAACGCGATCTCGTCCGTGGTGATCGACTTGACCTTGACCACGTCGGACGCGCCTGCCGCACGGACCAGGCCCACCACGATGTCATTCGCCTCGGTGGCGTCGCGAGCCCAGTGCACCGCGCCACCGTGCGCCGTCACCTGCGCCTCGAGCTGCTCCAGGTAGCGATCCAGGTGCGCCATGGTCCGCACCTTGATCGCCCGTCCCGCCTCGCGCAGTTGCTCCCAGTCAGGCACCTCGGCCACCACCGACGCCCGTTTGGCCCGGATGCCCGAGGTGGCCTTGGCCAGGTTGCGCCGCAGCTGTGTGTCGGCAAGGGCCCGGCGCGCCGCCACGGGGAACGGATCCTTGCCACGAAGATGCCCCACCCCACGGGGAGCGGTCGGCATGCCAAGAAAGGTCGTCATACCGTCTCCTTGGTACCGGCGAGTATCTCCGCCAAATGGACCGCCCTCACCCCGGCACGCAGCCGGGACAGCCCGCCGCCGATGTGCATCAGGCACGAGCTGTCGCCCGCGGTGCACACCTCGGCCCGCGTACCAAGCACGTTGCGCACCTTGTCGGCCAGCATCGCCGTCGAGGTATCGGCGTTCTTCAGCGCAAACGTGCCGCCAAAGCCACAGCAGACCTCCGCCTCGGGCAAGTCCACCAGGTCGATGCCCGCGACGTTCCGCAGCAACCGCAACGGGCGGTCGCCAACGCCCAGCAGCCGCAACGAATGACAGGTGGGGTGGTAAGTCACCCGGTGCGGGTAATACGCCCCCACATCTTCCACTCGCAGCACGTCAACGAGCAGCTGCGACAACTCGTACGTCCGCCCCGCCACGGCCTCCGCCCGCCGAGCTAGCTCGTCGTCGCCGCATCGCCTGGCCACCATCGCATGCTGGTGGCGCACCGCGCCCGCGCACGAGCCTGACGGCGCGACGATCAGCTCATAGGGCTCGAAAACCGCCACGTGCCGGCGAACCAGCGGGCGCGCGTCCCGCACATAACCGGTGTTGACGTGCATCTGGCCACAGCAGGTCTGCTGTTCAGGGAATTCCACCTCGTGCCCAAGCCGCTCCAGCAACCCCACGGTCGCGCGGCCCACCGCGGGAAACAGCGTGTCAGCCAGGCAGGTCACAAAGAGGGCGATCCGCATGTCACCTGCCCGCACCGGCAGCCGGGCGCGGCGCTGCAGCTTTCTGGCGGTGCCGCGCCTGGCTGGACTGGCGCACCACGAGCTCAGGTTCGAAGATCACCTGACGGTGCTGATGCTTGTCGTCGTCGGTTGCCTCCGCCACCAGCAGTTGCGCGGCGGCGCGGCCGAGTTTCTGCCTCGGCTGGCGGATCGACGACAACGGCACGGCGGCGGCCGTGGCGAACCCCACGTCGTCGTAGCCCACAATCGCCACGTCGCCCGGCACCCGAATCCGCCGCCGCGTCATCTCCTGCAACAATCCGAGCGCGAGCAGGTCATTGGCGCAAAACACCGCCGTGGGGCGCTCGGTTGCGGGCATCGCGGCGATGCTCGCGCCTGCTGCCTGCCCCGCCTGGACGTTCATTCCCTGCGTTTCGACCACATGCAAATCACCAGGCCCGCGACCCGCCCGCCGTAGCGCACGCACTGCGCCGTCCCGCCGGTCGGCCACCTGCCGGATACTGAATGGCCCACTGGCGTATGCCACCCGCTCGTGACCGGTCTCCATCAGGTGCGACAGCGCCAGGTCACCGCCCAGCACATCATCGACAGACACCGAGCACTGGGCACGTGACGGCGATCGTGAGTCAACGAGAACGACCGGCGTGCCACGGCGTTGCAGGCGAGTGATCCGCTCGTCCGCCCCCTGGACCGGCGTGATCAAAACCCCCTGCACACGATGCTCCTCCAGGAGGTCGAGATAACGGGTCTCCTTGTCCCGCTTATCGTCACTGTTGCACAAGATGACCGACAGGCCCGCCGTGCCCGCCTCGTCCTCTACACCGCGGGCCACGTCGGTGAAGAACGGATTGGCCACGTCGAGGACGACCAGGCCGATGATCCGGCTCCGCCCCGCCCGCAGCTGCCGCGCCGACTCATTCCGCACAAAACCCAGGGCACCAATGGACGCCAGCACGCGCCTGCGCGTCGCCTCCGCGACAATCTCCGGCCGGTTAAGCACATTGGAAACTGTCGCCACCGACACCCCCGCGTGCGCGGCGACATCCCTGATACCTACGGGCGGTTTCACTGGCGTCCTCTCTGCCTGGGTGTCAGTGTCATTGGGGCAGTTGGAACGTGTCAAACGGGGTCGTCGGCCCAGGTGCCGCCCATGAAGAGGGCTCAAGGCCATACTTGTTTGGCGAGAATGCCTCCATGGCCGACGTTTCGATTTACGTGGCGCTGATCACCGCGGGTGCCGCGGTCGTTGGCGCCGCTATCCCGCAAGTCGCCATTGTTGCCCGCGACGTCCGCCAGTCCGAGCGGGATCGGCGTGAGCGTCGTGTGGAGTCACGGCGCCAGGCTTGTCTTGATCTGTTGCGGGCGGTCGGGGAGCTGCGGACGCAGGTGGCGAACAATGCTCAGTATCACGGAAACGAGATGGGCGCCCGGCTGGCCGAGGTTCGCAAGTGCGCGGCCGCAGCTGAGTTAAATGCGGTGAGCGTGGCGTTGCTGGACCCAGACAAGCTCGCGGAGCCTGCGGAACAGCTCGCCGCGGCGGCGAGTCGGCTTGCCGCAGTGGCGGCGGAGAGCACCAACCTGAGCCTCGGCAATATGATCCACGCGCCGGATTTCACCGAACTCGACGAGACCATCGTGACCTTCCGGCGGATCGCCAAGGACGGAGGATGATCTAGTGCTGCTCGCCAGGGCTCTGGCCCGCCAGCCGCAGCGCGACCTTGAGCTGGTGGGGCGGCAGCGAGGGATCGGTGGCGCCCAGTGCTCGCTTGGCCAGCTCGGTCGCGGCGACGTCGTCACCGCTCAACGCTTCGGCCCGGGCCGCATACAAGAGCACCGGCCCGTTTCTGGGAGCGGCGGCGAGGGCACCCTCGATCTCGCTGCTGGCGGCCTCATGGTCGCCGAGTTCGGCTAAGGCCAGTCCCCGGGCAGCGCGGGTGGAAGGCCGGTCGTGCCCCTTCACGCGCTCGAGGTCACGCATCGCGCTGCGGGCTTCGCCGAGGTCGGCGAGAATCTCACCTCGTGCCCGCAGCGCGTCCCGGTTCGCGCCATCGATCGCGAGGGCGCCGGTGAGGACGGCCACAGCCGCATGGCGCTGGCCCACCTGCCACAAAGCCCAGCCGAGCTCGGTCTGCACGAGAAGGTCGTTAGGGATCCGGTTGACGGCGGCTTGCAGTTCTTCAACCGCGTCCGCTGGCCGACCCTCGGCGAGCAGGGTCTGCCCGGCCGCGGCGAGCAGGCGGGCGACCGCTCCGCTGTCCTGCACGGCTTCGAACAGGGTGGCGGCGTTCAGGTAATGGTCCCTCGCCTCGTTGGGTTTCTCCCGCTCGTGCGCGAGGTTGCCGAGCAGCGAGTCGGCCTCGGCACGCAGGCGAAGATCGGTCCCGGGTGAGCTGCGCAGCGTCTCGCCGACGTAACGCTCGGCAAGCTCGAACTCGCCAAGGGTCAGCGCTCTTTCGGCAGCTCGCAGGTAGTCGGAGGGCTCCATCGGCGGCGGCCGCTCGTTGCTGGCGTGCCGCAGCGGCTCGATCAGGCGGTCGCTCAGCAGCTGGTACCACCGCGAGCCCGATCGCTGCTCCGCGGACAAAAGATGCCGGTCCTCCAGCACCCGAGGCACGGCGTTGGGCATGCCAGAGGTGTGCGTCGTGCCTTCATGCGCTGTCCCGCGAGTGCCGAGCTCGGTGACGAAGGTACGGATCAGCCAGGAGCGCAGCTGTGCCACCGGCATGTCGTGGTCGTCGGCGACCGCGGCGGCGATTCGGCCGCAATGGGCGGCAAACGCCGCGTCAGCGTCACCGTACCGGCGTACATCACGGGCCGTAATCGCGGTCACGTTGGTCGGCAGTGAGTCCCAGAGATCCGCACAGACGACCTGGAGCAGCGCAGGCTCGACGTAATCGGCCGCGGCCGATCGCTCCTTGCCGTCTTCTGCCACGATGCGGCTGTTCAGCAGGTCGGCGACGAGCTCCTCAGCCGCTCCGTCCGCGAAGGACCGGCCGCGGCCGTCGGCCGGTCCCCGCACCGCATCGACAGCGCCCTCGGGGCGCAGCGGCGCCAGGTGACACCGTGCGCCGTTACCTAGCGCGTCGGTAAACGGGCCGAGCGCAGTCTCGCGTGTGCAGAGCAGGAGGTGAAAGGCTGGCCATGCCCGTAGCGCCTCGGCGAGCTCACTCAAAAACCGCCGCTGGTCAGACCGGTGCGAACCGCCGTTCGCGAACAACTCCTCGGCCTGATCGATCGCGCCGAGTATCGCACCGTCGTGGCGTTCGGTGCGCTGACGAATGAAGTCGTTAAGGGTCAGGCCGACGAGGCGAGAGGTGGCCTCGCCGGGCGACCATGATCTCAGGAGTGCCAGGGTGTAGGGATTGTGTTCTGGGAGCGCGGCGAGCGGAAACGTCGAACCGTGGGAAATCCGGCCCGGCGGCAGCACGTAAGCGCGTCCGCCTTCGACCAGGGGCAGCACGCCGGCCTGCAGGAATGAGGTCTTTCCGCTGCCGGCCGGACCATGGATGATCGTAAGGCGATTGCTTCGCCAGAGTTCCGCGAGGTGGACGGCTTCAGCCGCGCGTCCGAAAAAACGATCACTTTCAGTGACGGAAAATGGGCGCGCGCCGGGGTACGGCCGGTCAACACTCCTGGTCATTGTGTCGGTCCTTGTCACAGCCGCCCAATCTCTCGCCCCCGACGTTAAGCGCGCATACCAAAAGCGTACGCGGCGGCCTGCGTACCCCGGCAAGCCCTCCGTGCCGATCGGATCCTCACCACTTAAATTGTAGAGTTGAATCCGTGGTGTCCAGCCTCCTCCTGGACGGCTAAGATCCGCTGAAGTGCCGACGCGAGGCCGGATCCATCGGCCTCGTCGCGCAGCTCGCTCAGGCTGAGCCCGCTGACGTCGATTAGCCCGCCGTTGACTGTGTCGTCGCTCATGGCGCTCCTCACTTGACCGGCCCCTGGCGTGTCTGCCGATCGCCAGCTCAGCTTGACGAGTCGTCACTCGACAGATACACGTTCGCCGCCAACCTGTCGAGTGGGAAACTCGATACATCGCCAACGGCCAAGACACGGGGGTCGAAATCGATCATACTGACCGCCGCATTGCGCCCAGGGCCGATTTTAGCTGTCATGACGATCGCAACTACGGGATAGTACACAATCACCACGTTGCGTCTAAGATGGCGACGTGACCGCATCAGATTCGCGACCAATGTGGGGGGCCGTTCCTGCGATCTGGGGTAGCGTGCCAAAGCGCAACAAGAATTTCACCGGGCGGGATGCCATCCTTGCCCGGCTGCGGCAGGGTGTGTCGGAGAAGGTCGCGGCGGTTCTGCCAGGCGACATGCAACCTCAGGCGCTGCAGGGCATGGGCGGCGTCGGCAAGACCGCGGTGGCCATCGAGTACGCGCACAGGTACAGCTCCAACTACGAGCTCGTCTGGTGGATTCCCGCCGATCAGCCAGCTCTCGTCCGTTCGTCGTTGGCCGCCCTAGCCGAGCCGCTCGGCCTGAAGGCGGCCTCCGCGACGGGTATCGAAAGTGCGTCAGCGGCGGTTCTCGACGCGCTCCGGCGGGGCGAGCCGTTCACCCGATGGCTGCTCATCTTCGACAACGCCGACCAGCCCGAAGAGCTCAATGACGTTATCCCGCACGGGCCGGGTGACGTTCTCATCACTTCGCGGAATCATCGCTGGCAAGCCGTGGTCGAGACGGTCCCGGTAGATCTGTTCACCCGGACGGAGAGCACGGAGTTCCTCAACAAGCGAGTTCCCAGGGGATTCAACAAGCCCGAGGCTGACCAGCTGGCACATGAGCTGGGAGACCTTCCGCTGGCGCTCGAACAGGCTGGGGCGCTGCAGGCGGAAACCGGCATGCCGGTCGACGAATACCTGCGGCTGCTGAAGGAACACGCGGCTCAGATCATGGCGGAGGGCAAGTCGCCCGAGTATCCGCTGTCAATGACCGCCGCGTGGAAGCTTTCGGTCTCGACGTTGAACCAGCAGCTCCCGCAGGCGATGGAGTTGCTGCGCTGCTGCGCGTTCTTCGGCCCGGAGCCGATTCCACGTGATGTGTTCCGGCGCGGCACACATGCCACCGCGACGAGGGTGAGCAACCTGCTCGCAGATCCCATCTTGTTCGCGCGCGCCATCCGCGAGCTGGCACGGTTCGCCCTGGTGAAGATCGAGAACCGCACAATCCTGGTGCACCGCCTGATTCAGGCGCTGCTCCGCGATGAGTTAACTCCCGACGAGCGAGCCAGTTACCGGCACGAGGTTCACCTTATTCTCGCCGCGGGCGCGCCAAAGGATCCCGACGACAACAGGCTGTGGCCAGACTATGCGGGGCTGGTCGCCCATGTGGGCTCGCCCGTGACCGACCTGGTGCACTGCCGAGAGCCCGCTGTGCGGGGCTTCGCGCTCGGTGTAGTGCGGTACCTGCACCGCTCCGGTGACCACGCGTCGTCCCGCTCGTTTGCCGAGCGATTCATTTCAGAATGGACGGAGGACTCCGGCGCGGACGACCCCACGGTGCTCGACGCGCAGCGTCATCTTGGCAATGCGCTGAGGGAACTCGGACGCTATTCGGTGGCCTACGACCTCATCCAGGCGACGCTGCAGCGGTCACGGGACGTCCTTGGTGAGCGAAACCCGCTCACGCTGACGCTGACGAACTCCTTCGGCGCGGACCTGCGGGCCCATGGCGACTTCACTGCGGCGCGGGCCCTGGACGAAGAGTCGGCGCGCCTGCATGAGGCGGTGTTCGGGCCGACAGACCCGCAGACGTTGCGCGTGATGAACAACCTCGCCCTTGACTACGGCCTGACCAGCGACTACATGGCAGCCCGTGACCTGCACCAGCGCACCTATCTGCTGACCGAGGCGACGGCTGGAGTTTCCGCTACAGACGTACTGATTTCGTGGAATGGCCTGGCCCGGGCCGTGCGGCTCTGTGGCGAATACACCGAAGCGCGCGACGTAGGCCAGGACGCCCACGACTTCGGCCGCGAGGCGCTCGGCGCGGATCATTATTGGACACTGCGGACTCTCAATGATCTGTCGATCGCGCTGCGGCGTATCGCGACGGCCTACGACGACGCGCTGGAACTGGCCGGCGAAGTCTTCGACCGCCGCACCCATCTTTTTGGCGCCGGTAATCCGGACACCCTGGCATCGGCGATCAGCCTGACCAACGTCCAGCGGACGATCGGCCAGACCGATAAGGCGCTTGCACTCGCAGAAAGCACGGTGGCTCGCTACCCAGAGGTCTATGGTCCCGAACATCCATACAGTTATGGCTGTTCCGGCAACCTCGCCCTACTGCGGCGAGTGACAGGGGATCCGGTCGGTGCTCACGAGCTGAATGAGGTCGCCCTTAAAGGCCTGGACGCGAGGCTCGGCCGCGACCACCACTACTCGCTGACCGTCGCCACAAATCTGGCCAGCGACCTCGCCGCGCTTGGTGAAACCGCCAGGGCTCGGGCGCTGGGTGAGAACACGCTGCTCCGGCTGCGTACGATCTTGGGCGAGAGCCATCCGCTCACCCTTGGCTGCGCCGCGAACCTTGTTTCAGATCTGCGGGCCGAAGACGCCTGCCAAGAGGCGGAGCACCTGCTGGCGGACACGCTGAACCGTTATGCAGCGTCACTCGGCGTTGACCACCCAGACGCCAGGACGGCCGCAGAGGGTCGGCGGCTCGACTTTGACTTCGATCCGCCGCCGATCTGATCTCACCGATCGTCAGGCCAGCAGCGGGCCATTGCTCGACCGCCAGCGCGCCAGGTGCTGCTCCGCTTCCTGGCGTGCCAGGCCAAGAGCATCCTCGGGGACCGGCTCGCCTTGCCAGGTGCTCAGGGTCCGCGCCATCCCTTGGACGAAATCCAGGCCTGCTGGGGTGAGCTGTCCGCTGGACAGCAGGGTCTCGACGACCCCGGCAGCGCCCCAGCGCCACCGGGCGAACTCCGCGTGCGCCCGGATGGTGGCGTGGCCATTCCCCAGATGGCGTTGCCGCCGCCAGAACCTGCTCACTCCGAGGTATGCGTAAGCGCCCTGCAGCAGGCCGCTGACCGGCCGGGGGTCCTCCCGCCACGGTGCGTAGAAACGGCGCCCGTCATCGGGAAGCGTCAAGTCGATGCTGTCGAGCAGCGCGGAGAGCTTGAGATGCTGGACCTCGTGCGCAAGCGTCGCCGCAAGAGTGCAGGGGTCGGGTGGCTCCGACAACGCAACGGCGCTGAACGCCTCCGGCGAGCTGGAGCTCACCAGGCCACGTTGTGGCACGCTGAGCGGAACGATGACCCTAACCGCCGTGGCGACTTCGGCGGCGATGCTCGGATGGTGCTGCTCCAGCAGCCACCATGCACGCTGGAAGGTCGCGTCCCATCGGCCGACCTCGGCGGCGCGCAGGCGGGGGGCGACATGCGGGGCCGCCGGCATGCGGAACGGATCGAGGTCATCGATGAGCACCTTGAGCGGGCCCGTCCGCAGGTGCCGAAGCCCTCGCCAGCCTGGCCCGTCTTGATGCGGATCCGACGGCAGCTCGACCTGCCGCGCCGCCGACGTCACTTCCGCGCCGTCCGGGGTGCTGCGGACAACGGCGCCTTCATCACCCGCGATGGCTAACCCGAGCGACGGAAGCACGACGACCCCGCTGACCACCGGCACGTCGATCGTCGCGGGCAACCTCGCCCGGATCGCCGCTGCGGCCGCCACCGCGCAAAGCGCACCAGGCACGGCGCCGGGGATGGCCGCGCCGCCCCGCAATGCGCGCACCGTATGCAGTGCCCACGCCCCGACCGACGGATGCCGGATCACTGCCTCAACGGACGCCGGGTCCATGCGCTGCGCCGCAATGAGCAACTCGTAGCCGCGGTGTGCGTGCATGGCCTGTTCGTGGCCGACCGCCTGCGCTCCGGTGAGAACGCCGTGCAGCAGAATCGCATGCTTGCTGCGCTCTGCGGCGGCAAGGACCCGGATGGCATCCGGACCGCCGCCACCGGCCGCGAGCGCGTCTAACAAATTCCGGGGCAGTCGGTGAGGCAGCAGGCTCATACCGCCGCCCGCTTCCCTTGATGAGCGTTGATTTCGGCCAACATGGTCTCTCGGATATGAATGATGAGGCTCATCAGGTCCGGGCAGTAGACCGATGGATTGGCGAATCCCGTACCAGTGCGGTAGCGGTGAGCGTAGAGCCCGCCACCGCAGATCCGCCGGACCTGGCACGCCCGGCACTCGGTGGACAGCGCTCGTGCACCGAGTTGTCGGGCCACAATCCCGGGAAGCAACAACGCGGCGTCCAGCCGGTCCTGGGTGACATGCAAACCGGTTTCCGGTGCGCTGTGATATGTCACCTTGAGCGTGTCAGCCTGCTCGATCGAACCATCGGTCTCAATGACAACGAGTCGCGACGGCGACAGACCGACCATTTCGGTCGCCGACTTCCCGCCTAGAATTAGCTGCATGATTTCTTCGAACAGGCGAATCCGTGTCCGCGGCGCCGGATACCACGTGTCGAAAATAGTGGTGAGCCAGTCTGCGTAAGGAGTCTCGGCGGCACCAGGCACGCGCCCGGGAGGTGGCGACACCCAGGTTCCGTGCGGAAGCAAAAAATCGATCTTCGGTGGCATGAATTCTACGAGCGCGTCATAGGTAGCGATCGGGTCGCTACGGAGATCGATCGTGCAGAGCAGCCCGCTGAACAGGTGCCGGTAGCGCTCTTCTGTCAAACGCCGCAGACCTGCCGTGACCGCGGTATGGCTGCCGCGCCCGCTGGGAAATCGGCGATGCCGATTGTGCGCCTCCACACCACCATCAAGGCTTACGCCGACCCTGACGCCGAGTTCATCGAACAGCGTCAGGTAAGAATCGTCGAGCCCTACGGCATTGGTTTGGACGCTGGCGTCCACCGTTATGCCGGATCCGACCGCGTCCCGTACCGCGGTCACCAGGTAGGAGATCAGTTCGCGCCCGGCGAGCAACGGTTCACCACCGTGCAGGATCAATGCGATGCTTGCGACCCCGTGCGTCCTCGCGTGCTCGCCGATACGCATTGCGGTGATCATCGCAACGTCACGCGACATGCGGCGCGGCCGATCTCGCCACGATTGATCAGCCATTTCGTACATGTAACAGTAATCACAAGCTAGATCACATCTGCTATGGATCTTGACCACGAACTCGCGGAACGCGACAGGATTCCAGCCTTCGGCCATGAGCGCAACGACGTCTAGCGTCGTCGGCCATTCGAATCCGGACTCCACGCTCATACGTGGATTGAACCACACATCTCGCCTACGCAAAATCGGCAGACCATATGAACTTTTCGGTAAGCCTGCCCCACCTCGTCAGCCATGGACCCTACGAGCAGACGTCACGGTTAATGCAGCTAACAACTATCGCCGTGATCTTCGCGAAACTCAGTAATGCCCCATTGGAAAATGTGATCGAGTAGACAAGCCCGTGCGACGTGGCCATTCTCGGGCTTCGCTGGACATCGATCACTTTAAGTAACGACTTCGTGACGGATCGCCAGGTTCCGGCGAAGCGTCGAATCCGTAACGTGCCAGGCGAATTACCGCGTAGCAGACGAAGATTCTACTGCGACGTGGCCCGCCCCACATCGAGGACCAGGTCAGATACGCTCTTCGCGCGAGTAATGGATTCTCAGAATAGGACCATTGGGCTTCAATGCAGGCCACCCTAGTCACCAAAGATGGCCAACCTACCATACCCTTGCGGCGGAACCGGGATCTCCAGCTTCTCTTGGCTGGATCATCAGTCTCGATGCTCGGCAGCAGGTTGTCGGCCATTGCTTACCCATTGCTGGTCTTGACCCTGACCGGCTCGCCCGTGGTCGCCGGGTGGGCCGGATGTGCGGTGACGGCGCCGAGCATTCTCGTCTATCTTCCCGCCGGCGCGTTGGTGGATCGCTGGGATCCGCGAACGGCGATGCTGGTCAGCGAGGTCGGCCGGGGTGCAGCCATCGCGACCGTCGTGGTGGCCCTGGCGTTCGGCGATCCAAGCGTGCCTCAGCTCGTCGCGGTGGCCATCAGTGAAGGCATTCTGGAGGTCTTTTCCGCGCTCTCCGAGCGGCGCTTCGTCTGTTCTCTCGCGGAACCGGAAAAAGTCGCCTCCACACTCGCGCGCAGCGAGGCTCGGACCCACATGGCTATCTTGATCGGCCGACCGCTTGGCGGCCTTCTGTTCGGCCTCGGGCGGGCGCTGCCGTTCTTTGCCGATGCGATCTCATTCGCCGTCTCTGTCGGCACCCTGTTGCGGATCGGAAACAGGGGACGGACCCGACCTGAAAAAGCAGCGAACCGGCGTCTAGGGCGCGAGGTCTGTGAGGGACTGCGATGGCTAGCCTCAGACCGATACTCTCGGGTCGCGCTGCCACTGACCGCGGGGGCTACGATCATCGGTCAAGGATTGATCATGGTCTTTCTCGCTGAGGCCCACGCACACCATATGCCTCCGGTAGCGGTCGGTGTGGCGCTCGCGGCGTCGGGCGGGGGTGGCGCGCTCGGTGCCGCCGCTGCGTCATGGCTAATTCCCCGTATCGGCTACTCTCTGCTGCATATCCAAATGTGGATCTGGACGTGCACGTTCATGGTCCTCGCGCTATTGGGTGACCCATCCTTTTCCTGGGTAGCCATAGTGATGGCCATTCTAGGATTCACCGGCGCCCTTGGCAACATAGAGTTCGACACGTATCTAGTCCGTAAAACGCCTGAGAAAATGCTAGCCCGGGTCATAAGTGTCGGACGCCTCGCCTCGTTTGGCGCGCTTGCCGTAGGGCCACCGCTCGGTGGTATCTTCGCTGAACGATACGGACTGCGACATGCCACATTTTTGCTGTTTATTGCTGCGGCGTTCCTTGCGGTCGTGGCTGCGGCCACGTCGCTGGCGTCCCGCTGGGTGGGGGCCCGGTCGTTCGCGCTGTTGGTGGCGAGAAGATGCCGCCTGCGACCTTGAGCAAGTGCTTTGCCCAAGCCACCGAACCTAAGCTGCCGCACCAGCGGCCACACCCAGCGCATTGTTTCGCTGCCGGAGTGGACTCTAGGGACTGGTGGGACGATCAGTGTTCCGCGCCGAGGACGCCGGCGAGGTCGAACCTGACCGGTTCGTCGAGCTGTTCGTAGGTGCAGGAGCTGGGGTCACGGTCGGGGCGCCAGCGGACGAACTGGGCGGTGTGCCGGAACCGGGCGCCTTCCATGTGGTCGTAGCGGACCTCGACGACGCACTCGGGCCGCAGTGGGGTGAAGGACAGGTCCTTGCCCGCGCCCCACCGGCTGGTTTCGGCGTTGCGTGGCGTCCGGGTACCCTCCTGCTGCCTGGCCCATGCCCACGGGTGCTCGTCGAAGGTGGTGACCAGCGGCTGCATCTGTTCGAACAGCTCCTTGCGGCGCTCCATCGGGAACGCGCCGATCACGCCCACGCTGGCCAATGTGCCGTCGGCGTTGTAGAGACCGAGCAGCAGCGATCCGATCCGGTCCGGTCCGCTTTTGTGCAGCCGGTAGCCTGCCACCACGCAATCGGCGGTGCGTTCGTGCTTCACCTTGAACATGGTCCGCTTGTCCGGCTCGTACAAACCGCCCAGCGGCTTGGCGATGATGCCATCGAGTCCGGCGCCCTCGAACTGGTGGAACCACTGCCTGGCCACCGCTACGTCGGTTGTGGCCGCCGTGACATGAATGGGGGGGTCTGCGGCCGCCAGCGTGTCCACGAGCGCGGCTCGCCGCTCGGCGAAGGGCCGCTTTGTGTAGTCGGTGTCATACACCGCCAGCAGATCGAATGCCACAAGACGCGCCGGGGTCTGGACCGACAACAGCTTCACCCGGCTGGCGGCAGGGTGGATCCGCTGCTGCAGCACTTCGAAGTCCAGCCGGTCACCGGAGGAGCCAATGACGATGATCTCGCCGTCGACGACACAGCGCTCCGGCATGTTCTCGCGCACCGCCTCCACCAGCTCCGGGAAGTACCGGGTCATCGGCCTCTCGTTACGGCTGCCGATCTCCACCTCATCGCCGTCGCGGAAGATGATCGATCGAAAGCCGTCCCATTTGGGTTCAAAGCTCATGGCGCCGCCGGGAATCTCCTTGACGGCTTTCGCCAGCATCGGCGCCACTGGTGGCATGACGGGGAGTCGCATACTACCTAGTGTTACCCGAGCTGGTGCGCCGCCGATGAAATCTGAGCAGCTCGTTGGATGAGGGTTAGCTGACGAAGATGTCTTCCGGCAGGAAGGCGGACACCAGCATGTTGGGCGCGTCAACGACTTGGCTGATCTTGAGATCGACCGCGACACTGCAGATGGCATAGGCCTGCTGGCGTGTCCAGCCGCGCTCAGTGAGATGGGCGATCATGTTGAGCAGCGCGTTGCGTGCGGCCAGGGTGATGTCTTCGGAGTGGTTGTCACCGTCCTTGGTGACCGAGATGCCGGTGGTGGCATAGAAGCGCCGCGGTGCTGCGAACTCGGGTGGCAGGTAGTAGTCGTCGCGGGTGAACCGGAGGTCGCGGAGGTTTTTCTGCGCCGCCTGCCCTTTGTGCAAGCTGAACCGCACCCGCAGGGTGGCGCGCATCTCGATGGCGGTGCCGCAGGTTTCGCAGTCGCCTTGGGCAAAGTGGGCGTCGCCTGCCGAGAACAGTCCGCCCGGTGTGTCGACCGGGATGAGCAATTTCGCGCCCTTGCCGAGTTGCTTGATGTCGACGTTACCGGCCTGCTCGCGTGGCGGTATGGTCCGCAACCCCTCCGCGGCCAGGCGCGGGTCGCTCGGGACGGCGGACGCGGGTGAGGGCGGCAAGACGAAGCCGCCGCGGTCAAGCAGGTCCTGCTCCCGCGCGGTCGTCGCCACGAGCAGTTCGTGCCCAGGTGACAGGCCGATGGTCCCCATGAACGGTGAGCCTGGAATCCGCACCGCTGGCAGGTCGGCTGAGGTGGCCCAGCCGTCGGCGATGTCCCAGTTGACCTTGAACGGTTCGGGGAAGATGTCGCGTAGGAAGCCAAAGCCCGGTACCTGCACCGTGTAGCCGTACCGGTCGGGCTTGACATCGAGGATCTCCACAACGAGCACGTCACCGGGCTCGGCCCCGGACACAAAGACCGGGCCGGTGAGAGGGTGCACGACATCGAGGTTGGGCGCGGCAACGGTCGCCAGCGACGCGTCCGGGGTCATCTGGCCGTCGAAGGCGTCCCGCGTCTCAAGGATGACCTCATCTCCCGGTTCGCACCGCACTATCGGGGGAATGTCAGGATGCCAGCGATTGTGGCCGGTGCCAGGCTGCTCCAGCAGGGTCTTGCTCCGGTCAATGCGGATTTCCTGGACGGCCATGCCGCCTCCTCGGTGACGGGTCCTGTGATCATGTCAGCCAAGAGCCTGCTTGAGAACCCCGGTTCGCTGCGCTGGTCTGCGCGGCTCGTCCTGACAGGATCACGGACGTGCTAGGTCGCCGGGAGTGGCTTGGCGTCCCCGCCCCCCGGTCACCTCACCCGGATCCGCTGACCGACGCTGATCACATTGGGATCCTTGATGGACGGGTTCAGCCCCAGAACTGCTGTGACCGTGGTCTTGTACTTGGCCGCGATCGCAGCCAGCGTGTCGCCGCTGACCACGAAGTGCGTCACCACAGAGGACGACACCGGTGGCACCTTCCCGACCCGTGCCAACGCCGCCGTGACCTGCGCCCGAGACATCGCGAGGTGCACATGATTGCGGTGCGCCGCGTCGGTCTCCGCGCCAAAGCTGGCGATGCGCTTGCCGTCCTTGACATAGAAGCCGTCATCGTCGGCGAACGGGGTGGTGTGGATTAGCTCAACGACGTTTGCCGCACCCGGCGTCACGCTCTCGAACCAGCGCGCGAGGTCACGCATGCGCCGGTCGCCTTCGGCCGTGCTGACTGCGTCGTAGGCGCCGAGGTCCACGGCAGCAGCCGGGGAACCGTCGTACTGAAGGCGACCGTAATGATATGAGCCGTTCGGCCGGGCCATGGTCACCGTCTGGGCCGGAGGTTACATAGACCTCATGGGCCTTGGGTAGTGCGAGGCAAGCTGAGCGATGAGCACGCCGGTGGGGTCCAGACCGATGTAGGCGTAGACGTTCAGTACGCCGGCCTTCTTGCTTGCGCCCGCGTTGGCAGGAACGCGAAGGGTCTTCGGGGCGGAGGCCACAGGTGCGCCCGCCTTGGCAGGAACGTGAATGGTCTTCGTGGCGGAAGCCACGGGGCCGACCGCGGCGCCGAACCAGATCGGCACGTGCAAGTTCTGCTCGTCGATATCGACGGTCCCGCCCGCCCGGGCCACGTCGACCGTGGTCTGGTGGATGTACGCGTCCGCCATCCGCGTGCCGTTCTGGTACCAGCCAGTCGAAGCGCACGCCTGCCACAGGTACGCGGCCTTGTGGGTGCGCCTTAAGGTGGCTCAAGAGCCCGGCTCCGTCGTAGGCGCCGATCTCGTAATATCCGCCGAATGCCTCCCTGACGCCGTCGAGGTACGCCGCGATGACGGCGAACTGGCCAGGTTGCGCGTCAAAGTCCCCCACCGAGAAAAAGATCACCGATCCCTTGGGATATTTGATCCAGTCCCGTGCCAGTTTGAGAGCGGCCCGGCCGTCGGCCAGGCCCCCGGCCCGGCCACGGAGCGCGTCGCGAGCATTATTCTCCCAATCCAGGAGCCCGGCGGAGGACCCGGACGCACCGCTGGCTCGCTATCACCGCGCTGCTGGCTGGCGCGAGTAGATTCTCGTGGTACACGGCGCAGCACCGAACGAGTCGACCGGGATAGGAATAACCTGTGTCCACGAGGACCCTACTTCGCGGGGGTGTGGTCGCCGACGGAATTGGCAGCACGACGCGGCGAGCCGATGTACTGATCGACGGGCCGGTGATCGCGTCGGTCGGCGCAGCCGTCCCAGGTCCACCCGGCTGCGACATCGTCGACCTGGAGCCCGGCAGCGTCGTCTGCCCGGGTTTCATCGACGCGCACATCCATGCCGAGGGGCCGCTCCTTGCGTCCGGGCGGGTGGACGGGGCGCTCGCCCAGGGCGTCACCACCCTGGTCATCGGCCAGGACGGATCGTCGTGGATCGGGGCAAGCGCTGACACGGCACGGTACCTGAACGACTACTACGCCCCGGTGAACGGCGTCTTGGAGCCGCCGCGGGAAATGGGGGTGGCCGGATACCACGAGGCGCTGTCGGGCCGGCTGTCACACAACATTGCCGTCCTGGCATCACAGGGCACCATCCGGCACAACGTCGCAGGAATGGCGTCCAGGCCGCTGAACCCGGGCGAACGAATCGCGGCGCGCCGAGAAGTGGAGAAGCAGCTCGCGGACGGAGCGGTCGGCCTGTCGAGCGGGCTCGACTACTTGCCGAGCCGTTTCGGCGGGGTGGAGGAAATCGCTGAAATCGCACGCCCGCTGGCTGCGGCGGGCCGCCCCTACGTTTCCCATCTGCGGTCCTATGGCGCCGAAGTCCGCGCCGGGCTGGGCGAACTGGTCGCCGTCGGCCGCAGGGCCGGGATCCGGGTGCACGCCAGCCACATGTGGGGGGCGCCGGAAGAGATCAGTAGCTCGTTCGATGCCGCGGACGCAGCTGGTGTGGCCGTCACCTACGACATGTACCCCTACCGAAGATCCAGCACGATCCTGGCGATGCTCGTGCTACCCAGCCACATTCAAGCCGGCGGCCCCGAGCAGACGGTTGCCATGCTGGCCGACGACGGGCAGCGCGCCGCGCTGCTTGCGGACGAGAAATTCAGCCACGAGTCGCTGCGCCGCGTCGTCCTTGGGTGCCTCCCGGACGAAATGGCTGAGTTCGCGGGTCTGCCCATCACGCAGGCAGCCGCCCGCAACTCACGTCCAGCCGGAGAGTGGGTTCTCGACCTACTGATTGCGGCCGATCTTAAGGTTGGGGCTCACCTCGACCGGCCGTCGCTTACCGACGATCATCTGGCGTGGCTGGCGCTGGGGGATCGGCATTGCGCGGGCTCAGACGGCATCTACCAGGGTCAGAATCCCCACCCGCGTGGATACACCGCGTTCGCCCGCCTCGCTCCGTACTACCTGGCGGACGGGCCGGCAACCGGATATCAGCGGCTCGCCCGCCACTTTGCGGCCAATGCCGCCGACGTCTACGGCCTGCGCCACCGGGGGCGGCTGGCCCCCGGCATGGCCGCCGACGTCTGCGTCGTCGGCCCAGGCGGCCTGACCGCCCGCGCCACCTACGACTCACCCGTCATCCAGGCGGCCGGTGTCTCGCTGGTGATGGTGAACGGCATGATTACCTGGCGCGATGGCAAACCTGTGACCACCGCGTTCCCCGGGCAGCTCGTGAGTTAGCCCACGCCAGCCGGCAACGGCCGTTGCTGACGGGTCAGCTGGTTCGGGAGAGGGGGGTGAGGCGGAGGCCGAGGACGCGTTCGCTCCAGCGGGCAGCGGCCAGCAGGGCGGGCTCATGGTGCCGGTCGGCAACGAACTGCACCGCCAGCGGCAGTCCTGCCGGGCTTAGGCCGCTGGGCAGGGCGAGCGCCGGAAACCCACACAGGGTCCAAGGGATCTGGAGCCGGGAGTCCCCGGTGGTCGGCCGGGCAGGCGCGGGCTCGGGGGCCACGGGGAGCAGGACAACCTCGAGGTCGGAGAACATCGCGGCAAGCCGCGCTGTAGCGTCCTGGCGGACGGTTTCGGCTCGCAGGTAGAGGTGGGCGGGGGTGAGCAAACCTAGGTCGAGCAGCTCCCTGGCGCGGGGCCCGTAGCGGTCCGGGTCGCCCGGGCCGGCGGTCAGATGCTGAGCGGCGCATTCGGCGAAGGTGATGACGCGGTGGGCCGCGTGCACGAGCGAGAGGTCCACCGGGCAGCAAACATCGGCCACGTCCGCGCCGGCGTCCATGAACCGCTGGAGCGTAGCGGTGAAATTGGCCCGAACTGCGGGCCCGGCATCACTGGCGAAGGGATCGGCGAGCACGCCGATGCGCGGCGCGGCGGGCCGCGCATCATCGGTGAAGCGCGCTGGGTCGTCGGCGATGGCGGCCGCGACGGCCGCGACGTCGTCCACCCGCCGGGCGATCACACCGATCGTGTCAATGGTCGGGGCGACGGGCTGGCTGCGGTCAGTGCTTACCCAGCCGATGGTGGGTTTGAATCCGACGGCACCGTTATATGCGGCTGGCCGCAGCACATCTCCCGCCGTTTGCGTATCAACCGAGGCGGTGCACATGCCTGTCGCCACGGCCACTGCCGACCCGGCGCTTGAGCCGCCCGGGGTGCGATCGCGATGCCACGGATTGCGTGTGGGCGCGGGATCGTTCAGGGCCCACTGCGTGCATTGCGTCTTCCCGGCGATAACCGCGCCGGCGTCCCGTAGCCGGGCCACGACCGGCGCGTCCGCCGATACCGGGTCGGGCGGCGTAACCGGCGACCCGGCCCGGGTGGGCATCCCGGCCACGTCGATAACGTCCTTGACCCCCATCACATAGCCGTCAAGGGCACCGGCCGCGCCGCTGGGAGGCGGGCCATCCCACTCTGCGGGCGCCCGCCACGCCCAGGCCTGCAACTGTCCCTCCAGCGCCGCAATCTGTCGCCTGCACATCTCCCACGCCGCCATACTCGCGGGTCCCGGGCTGGCCAACGCCGCCGAGCGCCGCCGCCGCGGCTCTGCCGCCGCCTTGCTCACCCGCTCGAACTGCCCGGCCCGCTCTACCAGCGCACCTCGCACTTGCGCCGCCCGCTGCTGTCCCAACACCACCGAGGCCACCTCGAGCAGCGACCGCACCGCACCCATCTCACCAGCCGCGCCAACCGTCATATCAGCCCACCTCCCCGATTCTGCTCGCCAGACACATCGGGGTACCGCCATGGGGCCAGCAGGGCCCGCAGCCCTCCGGGCAGCCAGCATGACACCAGTGACGTGGCGGTGGAGCGTCACAGAAGCTCCCGCCGCCGGTGACACGAGCACCGTCCGGCGCGGGAACGTCGCCGCTGGCCGCGAGCAAGGAGTGCGAGGACGGCGCAGACCGCGCAGCCGTTCGGGATAGGCGAGCGTCACCCACCGATCCGCGAGGGTCCCGGCGCGTTCGGGCCGCGCCTCAGCCTCCACCTGCTCGTTTGCCTCGCCCAGCGCGCCGCCGGAGCGCTGGGCAGCGTCGGCGCGTGTCCGGAAACCGCGGCGGAGGTGCGCCCGACCGGCCGGCGTCGCCTTTCGGCGTTGACGCGCATTAGCTACGTTATGTGGTGACAATGCGCACGTCTCACTACCGGACAACACATGGAAGGCCCCCCGTGACCGACGAGTCGTCCGTTCCGCCGATCGACACCACGGTGTCGCATTCGGCCCGTGTCTGGAACTACTGGCTGGGCGGCAAGGATTGCTACCCAGTGGACCGCGAGGTCGGCGACAAGGTCGCTGAGATGTACCCAGACATTGTGCAGCTCGCTCGCGCCGCCCGATCCTTTCTCACCCGCGCGGTCCGGTACCTGGCCGGTGAGGCTGGGATCCGCCAGTTCCTGGATATCGGTACCGGACTGCCTACCGTCAACAACACCCACGAGGTCGCTCAGTCCATCGCGCCCGACTCACGGGTCGTGTATGTCGACAACGACCCCCTCGTGCTGGTACACGCTCGCGCCCTGCTCACCAGCAGCCCCGAGGGTGTCACCGACTACATCGACGCCAACCTGCGGGATCCCGATAAGATCTTGCGGGAGTCCGCACGGACGCTGGACTTCACCAAGCCAGTCGCGATCACGCTAATCGCGATCTTGCATCACGTCACTGAGTATGACGAGGCACGGTCGATTGTGAACCGATTGATGGAGGCCGTACCGTCCGGGAGTTACCTCGTGATCTCCCACAGCACCAATGTCATTTACGGCGCCGCGTCAGACGAGGCCGTGGGCCGCTGGAACAAGTTCGGCAAACCCCCAGTCATCCTCCGTAGCCCAAAGCAAATCGCAGGCTTTTTTGATGGTTTGGAATTGCTGGAGCCCGGGGTGGTCTCGACCCCGCGATGGCGGCCCGATGTCGCCACCATCGGCGGTAATCTCCGGGAGGTGGATCAATTCTGCGCCGTCGCCCGCAAACCGTAACGCTGTACCCGGGACCTGCGAGCTGGTTGCGGAACCGGCCGGTCGATGGGTCTGGCGGACGGATCCATCGACCGGGCAGGTCGTCGTTTGGAAGCGCTCAGTCCGAGGAGGTTCTCGCCGGCATGGCCGCGTTGGGAGCGACGAGCTTGAACTGGGCTCCGGCCGGGTCGGCGGCTGTCGCAAGGCGGCCGTAGGGGGTGTCCTCGGCAGCCGTCAGGATTGAGCCGCCGAGGTCGGCGATCTGTGCCAACGCGGCGTCGGTGTCGGCGACGCCGAAGTAGACGGTCCAGTGAGCGGGGACACCGTCGGGGAGCAGGTTCGGGGCGTCCATGATCCCGGCCAGCCAGCCATCGCCGTGCTTGAGGGTGGTGTAGCGGAACTCCGGCGTGTCGCTGACGACATGGGTGTCCCAGCCGAACACGTCTCGGTAGAAGCGAACGGCGGCCTGGTAGTCCCTGGTGTGCAGCTCAAACCAGCTCGGTGTCCCGGGCTCGCCGAAGACACCGAACCCTTGATGGTGGCCGGGCTGCCAGACGCCGATCCCCGCGCCGCCGGAGTCGGTGACGACAGCCATGGTGCCGAGGTCAGCGACATCCATGGCCTGGACAACAACCTGGCCCCCGTTCGCCGCGGCGGCGTCGACCGTCCTCCTGGCGTCATCGGTGGCCAGGTAGACTGACCACGCGTCCGTCATCCCGGCACCGGGCTGGCTTGCCATACATCCGGCCACCCGGACGCCGTCCTTCCTGAAGTTAAAGTAACCGCCGAACTCCTCGGCGGGTTCCTCCGCGGTCCAGCCGAACAGCTGGCCGTAAAACGCCCGGCTGCGCTCGGTGTCGGAGGTCATCAGATCGATCCAGCAGGGCGCTCCGACGAGGGCGGTCTGTCGGGTGGGCATGGCGACTCCCTTCGCGATGCTCAAAACCATGTCACCACATAGGACCGCGCAGCAGCCCTCAAGTCATCGGTTCTCACCACCCGGAAAAGTGGGTATCGGCTACGGCCGGCGCCGTCCACCGCCGGCGTTTACCGTGCCGCCGCCCGGCTCACGAGTAACGCTCCACCAGTTGTCAACCGGATGAGCCCGTTGTAGTAAGAGCCGACAGCGACGCAAGCCCGCGCAGAGGTGCACGACACCCCGGACAGGGTCGACACTCCGGCTGCGGTGGGCTGGATGGTCCACGCGGTGCCGTCCCAGCGTTCGGCCAGCGTCCGCAGGCCCGCGGAGCCGACGGCGATGCATTTCCTGCCCGAGGTCCACGACACCCCGGCCAGGGCGTTGTTCTGCGCTCCCGCCGGATTGCGCGACGTGGCCTGGATGGTCCAGGTCGCGCCGTTCCAGCGTTCCGCCAGCGTTACCTGCGAACCGCAGCGGTGGTTGATGGAGGCGCCAACCGCGGTGCACCCGGCCGGGGAGCACGACGCCCCGGCCAGCGAGCCGCTGTCAGCAGCGCTCGGAGTGGCCTGGATGACCCACGCGGTGCCATTCCAGATCTCCGCCAGCGGGACAGCAGACCCGGTGTCGAAGCCGGTCGTATACCCCACGGCGGTACATGCGCTCGCCGAGGCGCACGACACGCCTTCCAGCGCACTGTTACACCAGCGTAAGAGGGTTTTTGTCAAGCGATGCCGGACGGTTTCTATGTTGATCTTGCTTGACGGGATCTGAGCTGCGAGGTTCTTGCTACGGCTGGTGCCAGCGTGGCTGGGATTGCGGGTGCGGTGCAGCTGGCTG
>WNGE01000391.1_pt1 | contig 91598 bp, 94 predicted proteins | sample 5400651 | NCBI WGS metagenome assembly WNGE01 (sample SAMN13153370, study PRJNA577476) | soil metagenome | isolation source: 60 cm soil or saprolite under grassland replicate 2 | place: USA:California | collected 2016-06-15 | reverse complement strand
TCGTCGGCATCTTCCCCGACCGCGCCTCGATCGTCCGCCTCGTCGGCGCCGTCCTCGCCGAACAGAACGACGAGTGGGCCGTCGCCTCACGGCGCTACATGAGCGTCGAGTCGATCGCGAAAGCGCTCGCCGACCCCGACCCCGAGCCGCAGACCGCGCCCGAACTCCCCGTCGCGGCATGAACAAGCCCGAACGTCACGACCGCCACGAAGATCGAGGCCACAGGAGCCGCTCTAACGGCCTCCGAGCTCGCGGCGCGACCCAACCGTCGACCCGATCCGACACCCCGACAACGCCGAAGGAGGTGACCGCGCCAACGACGACGCACTGACCCTCAAGCGAGGATGACGCGCTCAGCCTCATACACCACTTGACGGGACGTGGCCTGGGCGCCGCGCTGCGGCGTCCTCGGTCGCCCCGATAGCACCACTATCGGGGCCCCCTGCGTCCTTGCATCGCGACGCCCATCGCACCCCTGCGACGAGCACCGTTCCGCCAAACCCCCCTAGGATCCGCTGATGGCCCAGCCACGGATCGTCTGGCTCGTGCTGCTGGCGCTCCCCGCCGCGGGGTTCGCACTCCTCGTTGCACGTCCAGGCCTCGACGTGCACTGGCAGCACAATCCGAGTCACTTCTGGCTCGTGCTCGCCGCCGGTGCGGTCACCGCGTCGCTCGCGTACGCGACGGGCACCGCAGCCCGTCGGCGCGCCGACGCGCGCGTGCACCTCGTGTCGCTCGCCTTCCTCGCGGCCGCCGGCTTCCTCGGCCTGCATGCGCTCGCGACGCCCGGCGTCCTCCTGAAGACGAGCAATGTCGGCTTCGCGCTCGCGACGCCGCTCGGCCTCGCCCTCGCGGCGGCATTCGCCGCCGCGTCGAGCCTCGAGCTCGGAGACGTGAGCGCGCGTCGGCTCCGGCTCGTCCAAGACACCCTCCTCGCCCTGCTCGCGGCGTGGGGCATCGTCTCGCTGACGGCGCTACCGAAGGTGCATGACACGACGGCGTTCGAGCGGGCGTCCGGCCCTCTGCTCGCGGTCGCCTCCGTCGGAGTCGTGCTCTACGCCGTCGGGGTCGTACGCTACCTGCGGCTCTTCCGGCGGCGGCCGTCACCGCTGCTGCTCGCGATCGCGGCGGCGTTCGTCCTGCTCGCGGAAGCGATGGTGGCGATCGGCTACGGCCGGAACTGGCACGCGTCGTGGTGGGAGTGGCACGTCCTCATCCTCGCGGCGTTCTTGATCGTCGCGCTGGCCGTGCACCGCGAATGGCACGAGGAGCGCTTCAGCGACCTGTACCTCCAGCGGACATCGGCCGGAACGCGGGACATCTCCGTGCTCTTCGCCGACTTGCAGGGGTTCACGTCGTTCTCGGAAGGAAGCCGGCCGGAGGAGGTGACGACGATGCTGAACACCTACTTCGACGTCGCCGTCCCTGCCGTCGAGCGCCACGGCGGTGAGGTTGACCGCATCATCGGGGACGCGCTCATGGTGACGTTCAACACGCGGGGCGCTGTTCCCGACCACGCGATGCGCGCGGTCCGCGCCGCGCTCGATCTCCAGAAAGCCACCCGCAAGGTCGCCGCCGACCACCCTGGCTGGCCCCGGTTCCGTGCCGGAGTGAACAGCGGCACGGCGTCGACCGCCGTGCTCGGCACGGGCGGAGGCCGTACCTACAGCGTCATCGGCGACACGGTCAACCTCGCTTCGCGGGTCGAAGGACTGGCCCCGGCGGGCGGCGTCGCCGTCGCGCAGGAGACCGCGGACCGGCTGGACGACAGCTTCGAGCTCGAATCGATCGGGCTCGTCACCGTGAAGGGGCGCGCCGAGCCCATCGAGGTGAAGCTCGTCTCCGAGCGCTGAGCGTAGGAGGGAGCTTCGGTCGTGAGCTGGCCGGCCGTGATCTGGAAGAACCTGCTGCGCCGCCCGGCGCGGACCGTCCTCACCGCGGTCGGAGTCGGGCTTGGCGTCGCGCTGATCGTCGCCCTGCTCGCGACGACGAACGGCGTTCACCGCACGGCGGAGGACCTGACGCACGTCGGACGCGCCGACTTCGGGCTCTACCAGGCGGACGTTTCGGACTTCCCGCGGTCGCTTCTGCCCGAGTCGCTTGCACGCGAGGTCGCACACGAGACGGGGGTCGCCGCGGTAGCCAAGATCAAGCTGCTCGTCGTCGACGGCACGCTCGTCTTCGGCCTCGACCCGAGGGAGTTCGCGTATCGGCGCTTCGTCGTCGTGTCGGGGAAGCGAGCCGCCGTCATGGCCGGCGACCACTCCGAGAAGAAGCTCGGCGAGGTGGTACGCATCGCCGGTCGTGAGTTCACTGTCGCAGGCATCTACCACTCCGGAGACCGCTTCGAGGATCTCGGAGTCGTGCTGCCGCTCCACACAGTCGAAGCACTCGCGCACCGGCCGGGCGAGATCACGTCGATCGGCGTGACGGTGACGCTCGGTCACAACGTGAAGGCCGTGGCGCGTCGTCTCGAGCATCGCTATCCGGGCGTCGCTGCAATCACCGAGCCGGGCGACGCGATCAAGGTCGACACCTCGAGTCGGCTGATCGTCTCGACAGGCTGGATCGTGTCGCTCCTCGCGCTGATCGTCGGCGGGATCGCGGTCGCGAACACGATGGCGATGTCCGTGTTCGAGCGAACACGCGAGATCGGCATCCTGCGCGCGGTCGGCTGGTCCGGGCTCAGAGTCGGCGCGATGATCGTCTCGGAGGCGCTCTGCATCTGCCTGCTCGCGCTCGCGGTCGGGTGCGCGCTCGGCGTCCTCGCCGCCCAGCTCTTTGTCGGCCGCAGTGCGCTGTCGGGCCTCATCAGCCCGAGCTACACCGCCTCGACGTTCGCGTGGGGCCTGGCATTCGCCCTGGGAGTCGGGCTGATCGGCGCGCTCTACCCGGTGTGGAGAGCGGTCAGCCTCGAGCCGGTTGCGGCGCTTCGGCATGAATGACGCCGTCTCGCAGACGTAACCGTCGCGCCGCGTGAGCCGCGACGTCCTCGTCGTTCGTGACGAGCAGGATCGTCATCCCGCGCTGCCGGCGAAGCCGTTCCAGCAGCTCGAGCACCTGGTTGCCGGTGACGGAGTCGAGCGCGCCGGTCGGCTCGTCGGCGAGCAGGAGTCGCGGATCGTTTGCGAGGGCGCGGGCGATCGCGACCCGCTGGCGTTCACCCCCGGAGAGAACTGCCGGTCGCGCGTCCGCACGGTGCTCGAGACCGACCTCCCGCAAGAGGTCTCCGGCCTTCACTTCCCGCTCGCGCCGGGGTCGCCGGCCGAACATCGGCACCTGCACGTTCTCCGCGGCAGTCAGCGTCGGCAGCAGATTGTGGGCCTGGAAGACGAAGCCGACCGTCTCGCCCCTGTACCGGGCGGGGCTGGCGAGCTCGTCGACGCGGAGGCCGTCGACGAGGATCGTGCCGGTATCCGGCGTGTCGAGCGCGCCGATCAGGTTCAGCAACGTGCTCTTGCCCGATCCCGAGGCGCCGGTCAGCGCGACGAGCTCGCCGGGCTCGACGGCGAACGAGATGTCCCTGAGCGCGGGCACGCGTCCGTCTTCGAAGGACTTGCGCACGCCGGTGACGACGATTGCGGCTCCGCCGCTCACCCGCGCGGCGTCACCGCGTAGGTGACGATCTTCTTCACGCCGTTCGCCCGCACCGTGATCCGCAGCTTCAGCGGGATGCCGCGAGAGCTCTTCGGCCAGATGACGAAGTCACGGAACTCGCCCTTGAACGGCCAGTTGACGACGTTCTTCGTGGTCTTTCCGAACTGCACGAAGTGCGACCCTCCGATCGGGTCGACGATCTGAGCCGTGATGCGGGCCGCCACCGGCTTCCCCTGCCATGTCGCGCGCACGGCGTAGCTCCACCGCGTGCCGACCTTCGGCGTGTGGCCGGGAGCCGTGAGGGTCACCTGGAGCGGCGACACGACCAGCACGCCGAGCGCAAGGGCCATGACCTTCATGGCAGGAGTCTGGCTGAGAGTGCGACGCTCAGCACGGCCGCACCGCGGATCTCGCCCGCCCGGAGCCGGCCGAGGGCCTGCTCGGCCTCGGCGAGGGGGAACGTCTCGACCTCGATGCGGACCGGAATCGTCGGCGCGAGCCGGAGGAGCTCCTGGCCGTCGCGACGGGTGAGGTTCGCCACCGAGCGGACGCTTCGCTCGCCCCAGAGGAGCTCGTACGGGAAGCTCGGGATGTCGCTCATGTGGATGCCGGCGCAGATCACGGTGCCGCCCTTGCGCACGGCGTGCAGTGCCGCCGGAACGAGCGCGCCCACCGGCGCGAAGATGATCGCGGCGTCGAGCTCCTCCGGGGGCGACGCCTCCGAGTCGCCCGCCCACTCGGCCCCGAGCTCACGCGCGAGGGACTGCGCCGCGTCGTCGCCTGCGCGCGTGAACGCAAAGACACGGCGGCCCTGGCTCCGCGCGATCTGCGCCACGATGTGCGCGGAAGCGCCGAAGCCGTACAGCCCGATGCGCGCCGCGTCGCCCGCGAATCCGAGCGAGCGGTAGCCGATGAGCCCGGCGCAGAGGAGCGGCGCCGCCTGGGCGTCCGGATAGTTCTCCGGGACCGCGAAGCAGAACCGTTCGTCGGCGACGGCCTCCTCCGCGTAGCCGCCGTCGAGGTGGTACCCGGTGAACCGCGCCCGGTCGCAGAGGTTCTCCTGCCCGGAGCGGCAGTACCGGCACTCACCGCAGGTCCAGCCGAGCCAGGGCACGCCGACGCGCGTCCCGCGGCCGAAGGTCTCGCCGCCCTCGATCACCGTGCCGACGATCTGGTGCCCGAGCACGAGCGGCAGCTTCGGCTCCGCGATCTCGCCGTCGCGGATGTGCAGGTCCGTGCGGCACACCCCGCAGGCCTGGACGCGGAGCCTCACCTGTCCTTGCTCCAGCTCCGGGCGCGGCAGCTCCACCTCGCGGAGAGGCGACCGCGGCGCCTCGAGCACCATCGCCCGAACGCTCACTGAGCAGAAGGCTACGCTCTCGGCGTGGACGCGGACGCCGTCGAACTTCGAGTCCTCGGCTGCCTGATCGAAAAGCAGCGGACGACGCCGGAGCAGTACCCGCTCTCGCTGAATGCGCTGCGACTGGCGTCGAACCAGGCGACGAACCGCGACCCCGTCGTCGACTACGACGAAGGAACGATTCGCGCTGCCCTGGACCGGCTCGGCCAGCGCAACTGGACGCGGCTCGCAAGCGGACCAACGAGCCGCGTCGCCAAGTTCCGGCACCTGCTCGAGGAGGCGCTCGATCTCACGCCGTCGCAGCTCGCCCCGCTCGCGGTGCTGATGCTGCGCGGCCCGCAGACCCTGGGCGAGCTGCGAACGCGGAGCGAGCGGCTCTACCCGTTCCCCTCGACCGACGACGTCGAGGTGACGCTGGTGGGGCTGGCGGAACGCGAGCTCGTCGTGCGCCTCCCGAAGCGGCCCGGAGAACGCGAAGAGCGATGGATGCAGCTTCTCGGCGGCGGCGATCCGGCGCCCGGCGTTGTCGAGAGCCTTCCGGTCGCCGCGACGGCCGATCCGGATCTCGAGGCGCGTGTCGCACGGCTCGAGCTCGAGGTCGCCGAGCTTCGCGAGCGGCTCTCCCCGAGCGACGCATGACGAAGCCCGTCTTCGTGCACGAGTCCGAGCGCGAGTGGGAGATATGGCCGGAACCGCTTGTCGAAGAGCGGGGACGCATCTTCTCGAGGACGCTCGTGAGCGGCGACACCACGCCGAGCGACGGGCTGACGCTCGGCGTCGCGAAGCTCGCTCCCGGCGAAGAGCTCCGCGCGCACCGCCACGAACAGGCGGAGGTCTACCTCGTCACGGCCGGCGAGGGGCTCGTCACGGTCGACGGAGAAACGCGGAGCGTCGGCACCGGAGGCGCCGTCTTCATCCCCGGCAACGCCCTTCACTCGTGCGCGAACACCGGCACGAACGAGCTGCGATTCGCGTATGTCCTCGTGGCTGATTCCTTCGCGGACGTCGAGTACGTCTTCGAGTGAGCGCAGACGTGAGCGTTCATGACAGGTGAGTGGGTTTATGCGTGGGACGAGACAGTCGGGCAGATCAAGACGTTGCCCGTATCGATCTCGTACGGATTCGCTGCCTGCGGATTCAGCTGAACGAAGACGTTGCCAGCCGCCTCCGCCGCGTCGACACCCGCCGCACTCTTGATAGGCGTGAAGTTCGGCGACATCGCGTAGGCCGGTGTGTACATCAGGATGACGATCTTCCATGGCGCGAGGTACGTCCCCGCCGTGCCGTTGGTACCTGCGCCGGGCAGCCCGGTGATGACGTGATCGTGGTAGACAAACGGCGCCGGCAGCCCGGGGTGGAAGCACGGGTTGCACTGTGGCTGATAGCCCGACGGCAGCGTGATCGGCCCTGCTCCCGGTGCAGGCACCGTCGGTTGCGGATACACGAGCAGATAGAGCTCCTCCGCGCGTTGGTAGAGATTCGGTTGCGTGTCCCGGGCGCCGGGGATCAGGTGCGGTCCGATCATGTACACGGTCTGTCCTCAGATCGTGTTCAGGTACCGGCATCCTCGGCTGGACGTTGCCAACATGGGCTCCTCGTTCTCTTAGTCAGCTCTTAGCGCGCTCACACCGAACGCATAGACGGACCGAGTTTGCTGCGTCTCGAGCCTCGACGAGACGAAGGAGAAGGTTGGTCTACCTCAGCTACATGCTCTCGGAGCTCCGCAGGCGGAAGGGCCGAACGCTGCTGACGGCGCTCGGCCTCGCGCTCGGAGTCGGCATCGTGATCACGGTCAGCGCTCTTTCCGCGGGTCTCGATCGTGCACAGGCCCAGGTGCTCGAGCCGCTCACCGGCGTCGGCACCGACATGTCGGTGACCAGGCCGATCGTCGTAAGCTCCGCGTCGTCCAGCTCGAGCACGAACGGCGGGCCGGCGCAGCTCTCTGCCAAGGAGCGAGCCCAGCTCCAGAAGGAGAACGGCGACCAGCGCGTCGGCTTCGGGAACCTCAAGGCGGGCGAGAAGTTCACCCGCACGTCGTTCCGCTCGACCCAGCTGAGCTTCCCCGCTTCGGAGGTGGCGAAGATCTCAGCGCTCGACGGAGTGTCAGCTGCAGCGGGCGGCCTGACGCTGAACCTCACGACCGTCTCCGGCACGGTGCCGGAGCAGACCCAGCAGCAGCCGTCGGCCGGTCCCCCGAACGGAAACGGTGGCGGCTTCAACGGACCGCGCAGCATCGATTTCACTTCGTTGACGGTGAGCGGCATCGACGCGACGAAGCCGGCTCTCGCCGCCATCACGCCGAGCCAGCTCACGAAGGGCGCCTACTTCTCGCCCGGAGCGGCCCGCGAGGCGATCCTGAACGTGAGCTACGCGCGGGCGAAGAAGCTGAAGGTCGGCTCGTCGATCACGCTCGCCGGCAAGAGGTACTCGGTGATCGGGATCGTCAAGACGCCGCTCGGCGGGCAGGCCTCGGACGTCTACGTCAAGCTCGGACAGCTGCAGAAGCTCTCCGGTCGCGTCGGCCGGGTCAACACGGTCTACGTTCGGGCCACCTCGGCGGCGCAAGTCGACAGCGTCGCCAAGAGGATCAGCGCCACCGTCCCCGGCGCCTCCGTGACGACGGCCAAGACCCTGGCAGCGCAGGTGACCGGCTCGCTCACGGACGCCAAGAACCTCACCGCCAAGCTCGGCTTCGCGCTCGAGCTGGTCGGGCTCCTCGGCGCACTGGGCATCGCGTCGCTGCTCACGCTGTCCTCGGTGACCACGCGCGTCCGCGAGCTCGGAACCCTGAAGGCAATCGGCTGGCCGCAGAGGCTCGTCGTCCGTCAGGTCACCGGGGAGGCGCTGCTCCAGGGCATGCTCGGCGGTGTGCTCGGGATCGGGATCGGCGTTGCGGCGGCTGCGCTGATCAGCGCGTTCGCGCCGACGCTCGAGGCGACAGTGGCGGCGGCGGCGCAGTCGGCCTTCGGAGGACCTGGTGGGCCGGGCGGTCCGTTCGGCCAGGGTGCCGTCGACACCTCTGCCGCCTCGCAGGCCGTGAGCCTGACCGCGCATGTGTCGGCCGGGCTCATCGCGCTGGCGGTGGCGCTCGCACTGCTCGGCGGGCTCGTGTCCGGCGCCGTCGGCGGTCTACGCGCCTCGCGCCTGAGGCCCGCGGATGCTCTACGCCACATCGACTGAGTCCACCGACGACCGAGAGGAAGAACACGCGATGAACGAGGCCATCACGACTTATGCGCCGATCTACGAGCTCCGCCGCGTGACGCGGAGCTACGGCAGCGGCACGACGAAGGTGGACGCCGTGCGCGAGATCGATCTCACGATCGATCGCGGCGAGTTCATCGCCGTCGTCGGTCCGAGCGGCTCCGGCAAGACGACGCTCCTTCAGCTGCTCGGCGGCCTCGACCGGCCGACGAGCGGCGAAGTCGTCTTCGAGGGCCGCGACCTCGCGACGCTCAGGGAGTCGGAGCTGACGCAGCTGCGACTCGGGACGATCGGCTTCGTGTTCCAGCAGTTCAACCTGATCCCCACGCTCTCCGCGGCGCAGAACATCGAGCTCGCGCTCGCTCCGAGCGGTCTCACCGCGTCGCTGCGCCGCGCGCGCGTGACGGAGCTGCTCGGATCGGTCGGACTGGCGAGCCGGGGTCATCACCTGCCGAGCGAGCTGTCAGGCGGCGAGCAGCAGCGCGTCGCGATCGGGCGAGCGCTCGCGAACGAGCCGGACGTCTTGCTCGCCGACGAACCCACCGGCAACCTCGACTCGACCACGGGCGACGAGATCATCGCCCTGCTGCACGAGCTCAACCGGGAGCGGAATCAGACGATCGTCGTGATCACTCACGACCCGTATGTCGCCGCCGCTGTTCCCCGGATCGTCCGCCTGCACGACGGGGCCGTGGTCGATGCCGACGGACCGCGTGCGCTGGAGGCCGTGACCTAACCCCAGATCTCGTCCGCCACTTCGACGATCAGACGCAGCTTCGCCACTTCCTGCTCGTAGCTGAGGTCGTTGCCCTCGAACGTCGAGGAGAAGCCGCACTGCGGCGAGAGGCACAGCTGCTCGACGTCGACGAACTGCGACGCCTCCTCGACCCGGCGCTTGAGCGTGTCCTTGTCCTCGAGCCGGCCGTGCTTCGTCGTCACGAGCCCGAGCACGACCTGCTTGCCTTTCGGGACGAGCCGCAGCGGCTCGAAGCCGCCCGAGCGCTCGTCGTCCCACTCCATGAAGAACCCATCGACCTCCAGCTCGTTGAACAACGCCTCCGCGACGAAGTCGTAGCTTCCGGAGGCAGCCCACGACGAGCGGAAGTTGCCGCGGCACATGTGCGTCGTCACCGCCATACCGTCGGGCCGGTGGGCGAGCGCCTCGTTGATGTGGTGGATGTACTCGACGTGCTGACGTTGTGGGTCGCCGCCGATCGACGCGATGTAGTCCCTCTGGTGCGGGTCGTTCATGTACGCAAGGCTCGTATCGTCGAACTGCAGGTACGTGCAGCCGAGCTCTCCGACGCGGCGTACCTCCTCTGCGTATGCCGCCGTCAGATCGGCCCAGAACGAGTCCATGTCTGGGTAGACGCTCGGGTCGATCGCCGCTTTGCCGCCGCGATAATGGACCATGCTCGGCGACGGGATGGTCAGCTTCGGGACGTTCGTCGTCACCGTCTCCTGCAGAAAGGCGAAGTCGTCCCCGAAGATCGTCTTCGACACGCCGAGCTTCCCGTCGATGTGCAGCGCGGCGGGCGTGAACTCGATCTCGCCGCTCTCGTTGTAGAACTTCACCGCGATCTCGCCGGCCTCTTTCGTGATGCCGTCGAGCTGGTAGATGAAGTCCATGTGCCAGGACGAGCGGCGGAACTCCCCGTCGGTCGCCGACCGTAGCCCCACGTCCTCCTGCATCTTCACGACCTCGCGGATCGCATCGTCCTCGAGCGCACGGAGCTCGTGCGCCTCGATGCGTCCGGCTGCGTGGTCCTCTCGCGCCTGCAACAGGTGCCTCGGGCGCAGCAGGCTTCCGACGTGATCGGCGCGGAAGGGTGGACTGGTGCGACGCGACACAGTGCGGCCTCCTTTCTACGGGGCGAAGATCTCGTCGGGAGCGACGTCTATCGCAAGTAGGATCGGCTCGCGGCGGCCGGCTGCGCTCGGGATCACGTCGTTCAGTGCGCGAAGCAGCTCGTCGTGCTCGGAGATCCGCCGCACCCGGCAGCCGAATCCCTCGGCGATCGTGCCCACGTCGAGCTCGCGGAAGGACGGCCACGGCGCCTCGCCGCCGGCCTGCTCCGCAAGCCGGTCCATGACGGCGTAACCGCCGTTCACGAGGATGACGTAGACCGCGCCGGCCTCGTAGCGCACCGCGCTCCAGAGCGCCTGGATCGAGTAGAGCGACGACCCGTCGCCGACCACGGCGACGACCGGCCGGTCCGGCAGCGCGAGCTTCAGCCCTGCAGCCGCCGGCAGAGCAAAGCCGAGGCCGCCCATGGCGGCGCTGACGAATCCGAGCGGAGCGCGCGCAGGAACGCGCTGGTGCAGCTCGGGCCGGCTCGACGGTGTCTCCTCGACGACGATTGCATCTGGCGAAAGCCGCTCTGCGAGCGCGGACAGCACGTGCGCCGCGCGCAGAGGCTGCCCGGCCTCCGGAGGCTCGGGGGCGGCAGGCCGGCTCGAGCGTGAGAGAGAAGCGTCGACCGACGGCAGCATTCGGGCCAACTCCGCGCAGATCGCTGCAGGCTGGGCCAGGACTGCGAGGTCTGCGACGCTGCGGTGCGCCTCGCCCGGATCGTCCGTCAGCACGGCGACCGTTGTCCCCTCTGCCACGAGCCGGCCGTCCGCATACGGATACTGGCGCAGTGCGGAGCCGCCCACGACGAGCACGACGTCGTGCGCCGCGAGGACGTCCCGCAGCCGCTTCCGGTCTGCCGGAAGGTGCCCGGCGAACTGCGGGTGATCCTGCGGGAAGCCCGCCCGCGCACCGAACGACTCCTGGAACACCGGCAGCGCGCGACGTTCCGCGAGCGTGACGAGCGCCCCCCACGTGGCTGCGTCGTCGGCGAGCGCGCCGACCACGAGCGCCGCGTTCGAGGCTCCGGCGAGCAGCTCGGCGAGTGCCGCAACCGCGTCGGGATCGCTGCCCGCACCGCGGAGCAGGCGTGCGGGTGCGGCCTCGGGCTCGTCCGCTGCGGGGGCGCTCCAGTCGTCCATCGGAACGATCACGAGCGCAGGCCCGCGGCCCGTGACCGCCTCGTGGTAGGCACGGCTGATCGCGCCGGGGACGTCCTGCGGCCGGACGGGCTCGTCGACCCACACCGGGTAGTCGCCGGCGAGGCCGGCGAGGCGGCCCGAGGTGAACGGCTCGAGTGCGAGGTGCCTTCGGTCCTGCTGCCCGACGACGACCACGAGGGGAGCGCGATTGAGACGCGCGGTCGCGAGCGCTCCGACCGCGTTGCCGAGGCCCGCGACGGTGTGCAGCACGACGAGGCCAGGCTCGCTCTTGCCGATCGCCCATCCCGTCGCCATGCCGACGACGGACCCTTCGTGGAGCGCCAGGACGAAGCGGATGTCGTCCGGGAGCCCCGCGAGGAACGGAACCTCGGTCGAGCCGGGATTCGAGAAGAGCGTCGTCAGTCCCCGCCGGTGAAAGACGTCGAGCGTCGCGTCGCGGACGCTACGACCGCTCACCCGACTACGCCTCGGCGGGAACGGCCTCCAGCCGCTCCCGCTTGATCAGCCGGTGCACGTGGGCGCGGAGCTCGGTGAACTCCGGAAGTGCCTTCGTCGCGAGCTGGTCGCGTGGGATCGGGAGCTCGACCGGAACGATCTCCTTCACCTCCGTCGGTGAGTGAGTCAGCACGACGACGCGATCCGCGAGATAGACGGATTCGTCGATGTCGTGGGTGACGAAGAGAATCGTGATCCCGTACTCCTCGCGAACCTGTAGGACGAGATCCTCGAGGTCGCCGCGGGTCTGCGCGTCGACCGACGCGAACGGCTCGTCCATGAGCAGAATCGACGGTTGGTAGGCGAGGGCCCGCGCGATCGCAACCCGCTGCTGCATCCCGCCCGAGAGCTGCCAGGGATAGTGGTCGAGGAAGCTGGTGAGGCCGACGGACTCGACGGCCTGCTCGACCAACCGGCCCTGTTCGTCACGACTGAGCCTTTTGTGTCGAAGCGGTAGTAACACGTTGTTACGAACCGAGGTCCACGGCATGAGCGACCGCCCGTACTCCTGGAAAACGAGCGCCATCTCCTCCGGCGGAGAGGTCACTCGCTTGCCGTGCAGCAGGATCTCCCCGCGCGTAGGCACGAGCAGGCCGGCGATGCACTTCAGAAGCGTCGTCTTGCCGCAGCCGGAGGGCCCGACGACGCACGCGAACTCGCCCTCCGCGACCTCGAAGCTGATGTTCCCGACCGCGTGCGTCGCCTTCGGGCCGACGCCGTAGGTTTTTCCGAGGCCGTTGATCTGAAGCATGCGCCTTGTCCTCTCGCTACTGGGGGGTCGCCGCGCGCCAACCACGGTGCCACGCAAGCGCACGGCGTTCGGCGAGAAGGAAGAGGGCGTTGAGCAGGTAGCCGAGCAAGCCGATCAGGACGATCGCGGCCCACATGGGGCCGAGCTGGAACGTGTTCTTCGAGATGAGCAGGACGTAGCCGACTCCGTTCGTCGCGGCGAAGTACTCGCTGAGCACCATCATGATCACCGCGAGCGCCAGGCTGTTGCGCATGCCTGCGACGATCTGCGGCAGCGCGGCGGGCAGGATCAGCCTCCGGATCCGCTCCGGCCACGGGATGCGGTACGAGCGGGCCGTGTCGACCAGCGTCGGGTCGATGCTTCGCACGGCGTCGATCGTGTTGAGCAGCACCGGGAACATGCAGAAGAACGCGATGAACGAGATCTTCTGCGAGTTCCCGATCGACCGCAGCAGGATGACTGAGATCGGGAGCAGTGCCGGAGGAGGCATCGCGCGCCAGTACTCGATATGCGGCATTGCGAGGCGCCGGAGCAAGGGTGAGAGCCCGAGCGGGACGCCGAGCAGTACTCCGACCACGGTCCCGATCACGAAGCCGAGGCCGATCCGCTCGAGGCTCGGCACGACGTGCGTTCCGAATTCGGAGAACAGCCACATGTGCTGGAACTCGATGAGGATCGTCGAGAGGCGGGGGAACTTCGGCGAGTGCGCGTGCGCCGTCCACAGCTGCCACGCGATCAGGATCGCGATCGGCACCGCGACCTCGGAGGCGACCATGAGCGCGCGATAGGTACGACGGCTCACGTCACGCCCTGCCGTTGGGACGGGTGCCAGCGGAGCACGCGCCGCTCGAACGCCGCGACGGCAAGATGAATGGCGAGCCCGAGGAAGCCGACCGCGATCGCCAGCGCGAAGAGCTGGTCGGTGAGACCGTAAGCCTGCGCGAAGTTCACCTTCTGTCCGAGCCCCGGCGTGCCCATAAAGAGCTCGGCCGTGAACGCGAGGATGAGCGACACGGTGGACGAGATCCGCACGCCGGTGACGATGTAGGGGACCGAGCTCGGAAGCGTGATGCGGTAGAGGCGCTCGAACCTGCCGAGGCCGAACGACCGCCCGGTATCGAGCGCCATCGGGTCGACGTCGCGGACGCCGTACATTGTCTGCACGAGCAGCGGCCAAAAGGCGCCGAACGTCGCGAGGAAGACCTCGCTCTTGAGGTTCGTCCCGAGTGTCAGGAAGAGCAGCGGGATCAGCACCGCCGAGGGAATCGGACGTAGGAACTCGATCGGGACGCGGAACGCACGGGCTGCGAACTCACTGGAGCCGAGCACGATCCCGAGCGGCACGGCGAGCGCGTTGGCGATCGCGAGCCCGAGAGCCCACCCGCGCACGGTCTGCAGGAACGCGTGCCAGAAGCTTCCGGTCTGGAGCATCGTCCAGAGCGCACTGAAGCTCGTGCTCATCGCGGGCAGATCCTTTTGGGAGATCAACTCTGTGCGCGAAACCAGCTCCCAGAGTGCGAGCGCGGCCGCAACCGACAGCGCAGGAAGCAGCACGTTCCCGACGCGGATCGCGCGCAGCCCGGGCGCTTCCGCCAGCTCCACGGGGGCCAGCATGCGCGATGTATAACGCATCCGCTCGCCTGCGATCCGCTCTGTGAGACGAGTGTCCCGAATGTTCGAACAGCAGAGACCGGGTACGGTGGCGCCGTGATCGACGTCGACTCAGTCGCGGCGATCGACGTGCACGCGCACGCGGAAGTCTCGCGCTCCGGTCAGGACGGCATGCCGCCGGAGTTCCGCGAAGCCGCGGCGCGGTACTTCAAGAGCGATACCCTCCCGACGGCTGACGACGTCGCGGTCTACTACCGCGAGCGCAACATCGCCGCCGTGATCTTCACGGTCGATTTCGAGCTCCAGAGCGGGCGGCCGCCGATCCCGAACGAGGAGATCGCCGAGGTCGCGGCCGCAAACAGCGACGTCCTGATTCCCTTCGCAAGCGTCGACCCCGCACGCGGTGCCGAGGGCATTCGTCGCGCCCGCCGGCTGATCGAGGAGCACGGCGTGAAAGGGTTCAAGTTTCATCCGAATCTCCAGGCGTTCTTCCCGGACGACCGCAGCGCGTACCCGCTCTACGAGGTGATCGCCGAAGCCGGCCTGCCGGCCCTGTTCCACACGGGACACAGCGGGATCGGCAACGGGTTGCCGGGCGGCGGCGGGCTGCGCCTCAAGTACTCGAATCCGATGTGCCTCGACGACGTCGCGGCCGACTTTCCCGAGCTGAAGATCGTCCTTGCGCACCCGTCGTTTCCGTGGCAGGACGAGGCGATCTCGATCTGCCTGCACAAGGCGAACGTCTGGATCGACCTGTCCGGCTGGTCGCCGAAGTACTTTCCGCCGCAGCTCGTGCAGTACGCGAACGCGCAGCTCCGCACCAAGGTCCTCTTCGGCTCGGACTATCCGCTGATCACGCCCGACCGCTGGCTCGCGGACTTCGAAGCGTTGCCGCTGAAGGACGAAGTGCGGCCGCTAATCCTCAAGGAGAACGCGGCCACGCTGCTGGGCCTTCGCTAAGAAGCGGTTTCCGAAGTCGGTCGCGCGCGCCGGGTTTGATGTCGTACCGGGCCGCCCTGTGCTCGGGAGCACGGGAGCCCGCGGCGGCTGTCGTTCGCGCACTGGCATCCACGTTAACCTACCCCGCCCGGGCAGGAGTGCTCGGCTTGCCCGAAAGCCCCGGTTCGCTGCCCACCTTCGGCCGCGAAGCGGCGACGCCGCCCGCGGGGAGTGCCGCTCTTTGCGGCGGCCGACGACTTTATGAAACCGCGTCTACGTGCGATACCCCAGGTGCGCCGAGATCTCGGCAGCCGACCGACGGAGTGACGGACTGAGCCGCTTGACCAGATCTTCCATGGAGACCATCGAGCTGTGCACGGCGAGGTTGATCGCCGCGGCGGCAGCGCCGTCGTGGGAGAGGATCGGTGCGGCGATCGAGCGCAGGCCGTAGGCGAGCTCCTCGTTGTTGATCGCGAAGCCGTTCTCGCGCACCCGTTCCAGCTCCGCGGCGAGGCTCGTCCGCGACGTGAGCGTGTTCGGCCCGCGACGGGCGAACTCGATCTGTGCCAGCGTCTCCTTCCGCTCGGCGGCCGGCTGGAACGCCAGGAGAACCTTGCCGAGCGACGTGCAGTACGCGGGCAACCGCGCCCCGACGTGCAGGTTCAGATCGATCTCCCGCTGGCCCGCCCGTGAGCTGCGGCACCGCTCGACGTACACGATGTCCAGCCCGTCGAGGATCGCCATGTTGACCGTAAAGCCCGTCTCGTCGCTCAGCTGCCGTAGATGCGGCGCCGCGACCTCGCGCAGCTCCATCGAGTTGATCGCCGAGAACCCGAGGTCGAGCACGCGCGGCCCGAGACGGTACTTCCTCGTCACCCCGTCCTGCTGGAGGTAGCCGAGGGCGGCCAGCGTGGCCACGTAGCGGTGCGTCGTGCTGCGGCTGAGCCCGATGTCGCGCCCGAGCTCGCTGACGCCGAGGAGCGGCCTGCCCGAGCGGAAGGCAGAGAGGATCGCGAGGCCGCGCTCGAGCGACTGCGAGTACGACGTGCTCTCGCTCATGGTTCCGGGAGTATGCCGCAACGTTCGAATAGTTGGGACGTCGTCTTGACAGCCGATACCCGATGGCCGTAGCGTCGGCCTCGATCCGCATGACGACCGGGGTAGCTGCGACGACCTCAGGAGGGTCGAATGGCTGACGACTTGGAAACGCGCGGTCTCTCCAGACGCGAGCTGTTGAAGAAGGCCGGAGTCGGGGCCGGCGGGCTGGCCGTCTCGGGTTCGCTTGCCGGCCCGATCTGGGCGCGTCCGCGCGCCACGGATGCCGATACGACGATCAAGATCGGCTTCGTGAGCCCGCTCACGGGCGCGACGGCGGGCTTCGGCGAGGCGGATCCGTATGTCATCTCACTCGCCCGAAAGGCGTTCGCGAAGGGCCTGACGATCGGCGGCAAGAAGTACTCGGTGCAGATCGTCAGCCGCGACAGCCAATCTGCGCCTTCGCACGCCGCGCAAGTCGCGAACGACCTGATCCGCACGCAGAAGGTCGACCTCGTCCTCGCGACGTCGACGCCCGAGACCGTCAACCCAGTCGCCGACGCAGCAGAAGCGGCAGGCGTTCCGTACATCACGACCGTCGTTCCCTGGGAGGCGTGGTACTTCGGCCGCGGCGCGAAGGACCCGACGAAGTCGCCGTTCCGGTACGGCTACCACTTCTGCTTCGGCGTGGCTGACTTCGCGACTGCCTACACGCACCTCTGGCCGCAGGTGGCGACGAACAAGAAGGTCGGCGTGATGTGGCCGAACGACGCCGACGGGAACGCCATCCGGGCCGCGCTCGGGCCCATCCTTCAGAAGGCCGGGTACACGATCGTCGATCCTGGTGCCTACCAGGACCTCACGAACGACTACTCGGCGCAGATCCAGCAGTTCAAGTCGGAGGGCGTCCAGATCTTCAACACCTTCCCGATCCCGCCCGACTTCGCGACGTTCTGGCGCCAGGCCGCCCAGCAGGGCCTGACCAAGCAGATCAGGATCGCGCAGATCGCGAAGACCGGCCTCTTCGTCTCGCAGGTGTCGGCGCTCGGCTCGCTCGGCAACGGGCTCGCGAGCGCGTTCTACTGGCACAAGACGTGGCCGTACAAGTCCTCCCTCACGGGCGTCACCTCGAAGCAGCTCGCAGACGGCTCCTCGAAAGCGCTGCACAAGCCGTGGAACCAGTCGGCCGGCACGAGCCTCGCCTTGTTCGACGTCGCGGCGGCCGCCCTGAAGAAGAGCGGGAACCCGAAGGACAAGACCTCCCTCGCAGCGGCCGTACAGAAGGTGAAGGTCGAAACGCCCATCGGGGTGGTCGACTGGACGAAGAAGCGTGTGGGCGTCCCGTCGAACGTCGTCCCGACGCCGATCCTCGGCGGCCAGTGGCGCAAGACGAACGGGAAATTCGAGTTCGTCATCTGCGAGCACTCGGGCGACCCGAAGGTGCCGGTCGCGAGCAAGCTGAAGAAGTACGTGTAGTCGAGCTGAGCGATCGGGGGCCCGTGGAGCCGATCCTCGCCGCCGTCGAGGTTCACAAGCGCTTCGGAGCGCTGGTGGTCCTCGACGGCGTCGACTTCGCCGTCGCGCGTGACCAGGCCGTCGGGATCGTCGGCCCGAACGGCGCCGGGAAGACGACGCTCCTGAACGTCCTCGCGGGCTCGCTGCGGCCGAACTCCGGTCGTGTCGAGCTCGACGGCGTCGACGTCACGCGGTCTGGCGCTGCGAAGCGCTGCCGTTTCGGGATCGGCCGCGCGCATCAGGTGCCCCGGCCGTTCTCCAACATGACGGTGTTCGAGAACGTCTTCGTCGGGGCCTCGACGCGGGGCGGGGGGCGGCGTCGGCAGGTGTACGAGAGGACGATCGAAGCCCTCGAGCTGTGCGGTCTCGGGCCGCTCGCGAACCGCCGCGCAGAGAGCCTCGGGCTCCTGCACAGGAAGCGGCTCGAGCTCGCGCGTGCCCTCGCGACGAGCCCGTCCGTGCTCCTGCTCGACGAGATTGCCGGCGGGCTCACCGATGCGGAGGCGGAGGAGCTGCTTGCAACGGTCACCGTGCTCCGCGCGCGAGGGATCGCCGTCGTCTGGATCGAGCACATCGTCCACGTGCTCGTGCGAGGGGTCGAGCGACTCGTCTGCATGGACCAGGGCGCCGTGATCGCCGACGGTCCGCCGGCCGAGGTGATCCGCGACGCGAAGGTGATCGACGCCTACCTGGGGAGTGCAGTCGCGTGAGCGTCCTCTCCGTCGAGCGCCTCGCAGCTCGCCACGGCCTTCTCCAGGCGGTGCGCAACGTCTCCCTCGAAGTCGCCGAAGGCGAGACCCTCGCCCTCGTCGGCGCGAACGGCGCCGGGAAGACGACGCTGCTGCGGGCGATCGCCGGCGCGCACCGGCCGAGCGGCGGGCGGATCATCTTCGAAGGCCGCGACATCACGGCCGTTCCGGCGCACCGCCGCGTGCGCATGGGCATCGCCCTCGTCCCCGAAGGCCGCCGGCTCTTTCCGGAGCTGACGGTGGAGGAAAACCTGCGGGTGGCCTCGGCAGCGGGCCGTCGCGGCGCCTGGGGGGTCGAGGAGGTTCTGACAGCGTTCCCGATGCTGGCGCCCCTGCGCAGGCGGCGCGCCGCCAGCCTCTCCGGTGGACAGCAGCAGGCCGTGGCGATCGGCCGCGCGCTGATGACCAACCCGAAGCTCCTCCTGCTGGACGAGGTGTCGCTCGGCCTCGCGCCGGTCGCCGTCGAAGACGTCTACCGCTCGCTCTCGACGTTGATCGAGGGCGGAACGACGATCCTGCTCGTCGAGCAGGATCTCGCGCGCGCCCTGAGCGTCGCGACGCGGGTCGTCTGCATGCTCGAGGGCCGCGTCGTGCTCGAAGGAGAGGCGGGAGAGCTCACGCGCGAGCAGGTGACGAACGCCTACTTCGGACTCTCGCGCGAGCAGGTCGTCGGATGAACTGGGTCAACGCGCTCGTGCACGGGATCCTGCTCGGCGGGGTCTACGCGCTGCTCGCGACCGGCCTGTCGCTGATGTTCGGCGTGATGCGGATCATCAACCTCGCGCACGGGTCGTTCGCTCTCATCGGCGCTTACATGTCGTACCTCCTCATGCAGCAGGTGCACGTCTCGACATATCTCTCGCTTGTGTTCGTGCTCCCAGGAGCGCTCGTCGTCGGGTACGTCCTCCAGCGGACGATGCTCGAGCGGAGCCTGCGCGCAGGCGAGCTCGTGCCTCTGCTGACGACCTTCGGACTGCTGATCGTGATCGGCAACCTGCTCCAGTACTTCTTCTCTCCCGACGTGCACTCCCTGCCGGCCGGCCAGATCGGGTCCGCGAGCTGGCGGGTATCGAGCAGCCTCACGATTCCGTGGTTCGATGTGCTCATTCTGGGTGTCGCCGTGTTCGTGCTCGGCGGCCTCCACCTCCTGCTGCGGCGCACGCAGCTGGGACGCGAGCTGCGCGCCACCGCGGCCGACGCAGACACGGCCGAGCTCATGGGCGTCAACGCACGAGCCGTGTATGCGCGCGCAACTGCCATCGCGGTGGCGACGGCCGCGCTCGCCGGCGTCTTCTACGCCATGCGCTCGGCATTCGATCCGTATTCCGGCGCGACACAGCTGAGCTACGCGTTCGAGGCCGTGGTGATCGGTGGCATCGGCTCGCTCTGGGGCACGCTCGTCGGCGGGATCGTGCTCGGTGTCGCCCAGACCGTCGGCGCGCAAATCGACGTCCAGTACTTCGCCCTCGGCGGACACGTCGTGTTCCTCTCGGTGCTGATCTTCCGAGCCGTCTTGCAGGCCGGCGGCCTCCGCGTCCTGCCGCGTGGAGCGGGTGCATGACTGCGCACGCGCCGCGCGTCGAGCGCTGGACGCTCGTTTCCGGCTCGTTCACAGCCGGGCTCGCGGGGCTGCTGGCGCTGCTCGCCTTCGCTCCGCTCGTCCTCGGCCAGGCATCGCTCGACAACCTGATCCAGCTCTACTTCCTCGTGATCCTCGCGATCATGTGGAACGCGCTCGCCGGCTACGGCGGCCTCGTCTCCGTCGGCCAGCAGGCGTTCATCGGCATCGGCGCGTACGCGGTCGTCTTCCTCTCGGTGCAGCACTCGCTCAACCCGTACTGGGCGATGCTCGTCGCGGCTCTGATCGGCGGCGCGATCTCCATCCCCGTCGCTCTCGTGATGCTCTGGCTCCGCGGTGGGGCGTTCGCGATCGGCATGTGGGTGGTCGCGGAGGTCTTCGCGATCCTCGTCTCGCTCGATGCCTCGCTCGGCGGCGGCACCGGCACGTCCGCGGTGCTCGCCTTCAACCTGCGGTACACGCCGGAACAGAGGCTGCGCTACACCTACTGGGCCGCGCTCGCCGCAGCGGCAGTCCTGCTCGTGGTCCTCTTCGTACTGCTGCGCAGCCGCCTCGGCGCGTCCCTGCAGGCGATCCGGGACGACGAAGAGGCCGCAGCGTCCGTCGGCGTGCGCGTGCTGCTCGGCAAAGGCGTTCTCTTCGTGCTCGCGGGCGTCGGCTGCACTGCAGCGGGCACGGTCATCCTCGCGTGGCAGCTCTCGATCCCGCCACTCGGACCGGACTCGATCTTCGGTGTCAACTGGTCGGCGAAGATGATCTTCATGGTTCTCGTCGGCGGCCTAGGCACGTTCGAGGGTCCGATTGTCGGAGCCGTCATCCTCTACCTGCTCCAGACCTACGTCTCGAACACCGGCGTCTGGTACTTCGTGATGCTCGGCGGCATCGCGATCGCCTTCGCGCTCTTCGTGCCGCGCGGGGTCTGGGGGACGATCCAGGACCGCTTCAACCTGCAGCTCCTGCCCGTGGGCTACCGGCTGCGAGGCCTGCGATGAAGATCACCGCCGCGGTCGTCGAGACGAAAGGCGGGCCCTTCGCGTTGCAGGAGCTCGAGCTGGGTGAGCTGCGCGACGACGAGGTGCTCGTCGCCGTCGCTGCGTCGGGAATCTGCCACACGGACCTGATCTGCCGCGACCAGTGGCTGCCCGTCCCGCTACCCGCCGTTCTCGGGCATGAGGGAGCCGGCGTCGTCGCAGCCGTCGGCTGGAGCGTCACGCGCTTCGCGCCGGGCGACCGCGTCGGCATGAGCTACGACTCGTGCGGCCACTGTCCCAGCTGCTCGAAGGCGCTCGGAGCGTACTGCTACACGTTCTTCGAGCACAACTTCGCCGCCGTACGACTCGAAGACGGGACGACTGCCCTGTCCCGCAACGGCGAGTCCGTGCACGCGCACTTCTTCGGCCAGTCGAGCTTCGCGACGCATGCGGTTGCCCGCGAGCGGAACATCGTGTCCCTTGACGACGACGTTCCGCTCGACGTGGCGGCGCCGTTCGGCTGCGGCATCCAGACGGGTGCGGGTGCAGTGCTGAACGTCCTTCGCCCGTCCGCAGGAAGCAGCATCGCGGTCTTCGGCGCCGGGGCCGTCGGGCTCGCCGCCGTGATGGCGGCCCGGATCTCCGGCTGCACGACCGTGATCGCCGTCGATCTGCGGCAGAACCGCCTCGACCTCGCACGCGAAGTCGGAGCGACGCACGTCGTCGACGCAACGAGCCGAGATCCGGTCGAGGCGATCCGCGCCCTGACGGGTGCGGGCGTCGACTTCAGCCTCGAGGCGACCGGCGTGCCTCAGGCGCTCCGCGCGGGCGTCGATTCGCTTGCTCCGACCGGCGTCTGCGGCGTAGTCGGCGCGCCCGCCTTCGGCACCGAGGTATCGCTCGACGTGACGACGGTCATGACCGGCGGCCGCGTCGTCCGCGGGATCGTCGAAGGCGAGGCGGTCCCGACGCAGTTCCTGCCGCGCCTCGTCGACTTCTGGCGGCGCGGGCAGTTCCCCGTGGACCGGATGATGACGTACTACGACTTCGACCAGATCGACCAGGCCGCGCACGACGCGGAGACCGGCACCGTCATCAAGCCCGTGCTCCGCATCGGCTGAGAGGAAGGAGAGCCAGATGGCCACAGCAGCAGAAGCAGTTCGCGAGTACAGGCAGTTCGTCGGCGGCGAGTGGATGCACGCCGTAGGCGGCGGAACGTTCCAGGACAAGGATCCGTATACCGGCGAGACCGTCGCGGTCGTCGCGGCCGGCGTCGCCGACGACGCGCGCAAGGCGATCGAGGCTGCGGCAGGTGCGTTCCCTGCCTGGTCGGCCTCGGCGCCTGCGCAGCGCCAGGCCATCTTCCTCAAGGCCGCGGACATCCTCGAGAGCCGGCGCGACAAAGTCGTGTCCCTGCTCGCGCGCGAGACCGGCTGCACGTTCGGCTTCGGGATGTTCCAGATGGGCTTCGTGCCCGGCCTGTTTCGGCAGGCAGCCGCGGCGCCGTATCAGCCGATCGGCGAGATCATCCCGTCCGACAATCCGGGGATGCTCGCCATGGGCATCCGCAAGCCGGTGGGCGTCGTCGGGGCGATCGCGCCGTGGAACGCGGCGCTCATCCTCTCCGCGCGCTCGATCGCGGCCCCGCTTGCGCTTGGCAACACCGTTGTCCTGAAGCCGTCGGAATGGTCACCTGTCGCCGGGGGCCTGATCTGGGGCGAGATCTTCGCCGAGGCGGGCCTGCCGGAAGGCGTGCTCAACGTCGTGACACACGCACCAGGCAAGGCCGGCGACATCGGCGACGAGCTCGTCGCGCACCCGGCCGTGCGGCGGATCAACTTCACCGGATCGACGAACGTCGGCCGCAAGCTGGCCGAGGCCGCCGGCCGCCACCTGAAGCGGGTCGTGCTCGAGCTCGGCGGCTACAACCCGTTGATCGTGCTGGCCGACGCGGATCTCGAGTATGCGGTCAACTCGACCGCCTTCGGGGCGTTCCTCCACCAGGGCCAGATCTGCATGTCGGCCCGGAGGGTGCTCGTCGAGCGCTCGATCGCCGACGAGTTCACGGAGAAGCTCGCCGCCAAGGCGAATGGGTTGAAGGCAGGCGATCCGAAGGAGCACGACACGATCATCGGCCCGCTGATCAACGAGGACGCGCACGCGATGGTGAAGGGGCGCGTCGACGAGGCGGTGAAGAAGGGCGCAAAGGTGGTCGCGGGCGGCGAGACGGCCGGGTCGAACGTCTACAAGGCGACGGTGTTGACCGACGTCCCCGAGGACTCGGAGTTCGCCCGGCTCGAGACCTTCGGCCCGGTGCTCGCCGTCGAGGTCGTCGACAGCGCCGACGAGGCGGTCGAGCGCGCGAACGCGACGACCTACGGGCTCAGCGCGGGCATCATCACGAGCGACGCCGATCGCGGCTTCGCGCTCGCAAGCCGGCTCGAGTCGGGGATCGTCCACGTGAACGACCAACCCGTCGGAGACGAGCCGCAGATGCCCTTCGGCGGCGTCAAGGACTCCGGCTGGGGCCGCTTCGGCGGGCGGGCGGCGATGGACGAGTTCACCGAGCTCCGCTGGATCACCATCCAGAGCGGCTCACACCCATTCCCGTTCTGACAGTGCACGCCTCGCTCAGAGAAGCAGTCGAAGCCCTCGTGCGCGACGGCGACACTGTCGCGCTCGAGGGCTTCACCCACCTGATCCCGCATGCCGCGGGTCACGAGCTGATCCGGCAGGAGCGGCGGGCCCTGACGCTGATCCGGATGACGCCGGACGTTGTGTACGACCAGCTGATCGGGATGGGCTGCGCGAGCAAGCTCGTCTTCTCGTGGGGAGGCAACCCGGGCGTCGGCTCGCTGCACCGACTCCGCGACGCGGTTGAGCGCGGCCGGCCGGTGCCACTCGAGATCGAGGAGCACTCGCACGCCGGGATGGCGGCGGCCTATCAGGCCGGCGCTTCGAACCTCCCATTCGGCGTTCTCCGCGGGTATCGCGGCAACGACCTCGTCGCTCGCACGCGCGTGGCCGCGATTCGGTGCCCGTTCACGGGGGAAGAGCTTGCCGCGGTGCCGGCAATCCGGCCGGACGTCGGCATCGTCCACGCGCAGCGGGCGGACCGGCGCGGGAACGTGCAGCTCTGGGGAATCCTCGGGGTGCAGAAGGAGACGGTCCTCGCATCAGCGCGATCGATCGTGACCGTCGAGGAGATCGTCGACGACCTCGATGCACGTCCGGGGGCCATCGTCCTGCCGGCCTGGACGGTCGACGCCGTCGCGCTCGCGCCCGGTGGTGCGCATCCGTCGTACGCGCACGGCTACTACGACCGCGACAACGACTTCTACGTCGCGTGGGACGACATCAGCCGCGACCGCGACCGGTTCCGCCAGTGGATGCAACGCCACGTCCTCGACACGGGCGACGTGGAGGAGTACCGCGCGAGCGTCGCTCGTTCGACGGTGGCCGCTGCGTGAGCGTCGGGTACTCCTCGGACGAGATGATGGCCGTCGAGGCGGCGCGCCGGCTTGACGACCGCACGGTCTGCTTCGTCGGCATCGGGTTGCCGAGCACCGCGGCGAACCTCGCCCGCCGCACGCATGCTCCCGAGTGCGTGCTCGTCTACGAGAGCGGCACGATCGGCGCCAAGCCGACCGAGCTGCCCCTGTCGATCGGCGACGGCGAGCTCGCCGAGACGGCCGACGCCGTGGTGTCGGTTCCGGAGATGTTCGCGTACTGGCTACAGGGCGGTCGGATCGACGTCGGCTTCCTCGGCGCCGCCCAGATCGATCGGCACGGGAACCTGAACAGCACCGTCATCGGCGACTACGACCGACCGCAGGTCCGTCTGCCCGGCGGCGGCGGCGCGCCTGAGATCGCGACCGAGATCAAGGACGTCTTCGTGATGTTGCGCCAGACGCCGCGCGCGTTCGTCGAACAGCTCGACTTCAAGACGAGCCGCGGCGACAACGTGCGCGTCGTCGTCACCGATCTCGGGATTCTCGAGCCGGTCGACGGCGAGCTCACCTTGGTGCAGGTGCATCCGGGCGCGTCGGTCGAGGACGCTCGTGAGGCGACCGGCTGGGAGCTGCGCGTCGCCGACGACGTCAAGACGACGGCTCCGCCCACCGAGGACGAGCTCACCGCGCTCCGCGGACTCCAGACGAAGGCAGGCTGATGCAGGCCGAGGAGACCCCGATCGTGCTCCCCGACGATCCGGCCTTCGGCACGGAGGTCCAGGTCGACTATCCCGGCTACCGCTCGACGCGCCTGCGCGCCCCGAGCCGGCCGCTCGTCACGCTGCCGGAGGAGCTGCACTCCCTCAGCGGGCCCGTCTTCGGCGAGGATGCGTTCGGGGAGCGGGACGACGACCTGACGCGCCAGCACGACGGCGAGCCGCTCGGCGAGCGGATCATCGTGACGGGCCGCGTCGTCGACGAGGACGGGCGCCCGATCCACGCTGCGCTCGTCGAGGTGTGGCAGGCGAACGCGGCCGGACGCTACCGACATGTCGTCGATCAGCATCCGGCGCCGCTCGATCCAAACTTCTCCGGCGCGGGAAGGTGCCTGACGGACGACGAGGGCCGGTATCGCTTCGTCACCGTGAAACCTGGCGCGTATCCCTGGGGCAATCACCAGAACGCGTGGCGCCCGGCGCACATTCACTTCTCCGTTTTCGGACGCGCCTTCACGCAACGGCTCGTGACGCAGATGTACTTCCCGGGCGACCCGCTGTTTCCGTACGACCCGATCTTCAACTCGGTCCGAGATGCACGCTCGCGTGCGCTGCTCGTCGCTGAGCTCGACATCGCCACGACGGAGCCGGAGTGGGCGCTCGGCTACCGGTGGGACATCGTGCTCGGCCGGGGCGGCCCCGACACGACACCGCTGGAGGACGCGTGATCCGCACGCCTTCCCAGACCGTCGGGCCGTTCTACGCGATCGGCCTCTGCCGGCGTACGGAAAACCTGCTCGTGCCGCCCGGCGAGCCGAAGGCGATGGAGCTGCGGGGCACGCTGCTCGACGGCGACGGAGTCCCGATCGGCGACGGGATGATCGAGATCTGGGACGGCAGACGGTGGGGGAGAAGCGGCACCGACGCGGCGGGCACGTTCACGTTCCTCGTCACGAAGCCGGAGGCGGTTGCCGGCGCGCCGCACTTCGACGTGTTCGTCTTCGCGCGCGGACTGCTCCGACATCAGCTGACGCGCATCTATTTCCCCGACGAGACCGAGGCGAACGCCCGCGATCCCGTCCTCGCCGCGCTCGACGACGCCGACCGCGCGACCCTCGTCGCCGTGGAGCAGGACGGCAGTCTGCGGTTCGACATCCGGATGCAGGGCGACCGCGCAACGGTGTTTTTCGAGCATTGACGACCTTCGGCCCCCTCTTCGTACCGGAACCGCTGCGCGAAGCCGTTTCCGACGCCGCGTGGCTCGAGGCCATGCTCGAGGTCGAGCGCGCGCTCGTGAACGCGGAAGCGCTCGCCGGCATCGTGCCCGCCGACGCGGCAGCCGCGATCGCGGAGGCCTGCGTCCCCGATCGCTATGACATCGACGTGCTCAGCGAGGCGGGGAGCGCGTCGGGAAATCCGGCGGAGCCGCTCGTCCGCGCGCTGCGGGCACAGGTCGGCGGCAACGCCGCGCGCTGGGTGCACTTCGGCGCCACAAGCCAGGACGTCCTCGACAGCGCGGCGATGCTCGTCGCGCGAGGCGCCCTCGAGCTGATCAGGGATGAGGTCGGCGGCGTAGCAGCCGCCTGCGCGCGGCTGGCCGACGCTCATCGGGACACGCCGATGGCCGGGCGGACGCTGCTCCAGCAGGCTGTACCGACGACCTTCGGCCTCAAGGCAGCCGGCTGGCTCGACGCGGTCGCCGACGCGCGAGTGAGCTTGGCCGCGGTGGTGTTGCCGGCACAGCTCGGCGGTGCTGCGGCGACTCTCGCGCCGCTCGGTGCGCAAGGACTCCAGGTGTTGCGCCTCCTCGCGAACGAGCTCGAGCTGGCCGAGCCGACACTGCCTTGGCATACCCAGCGGGCGCCGGTACGCCGGCTGGCAGGTGCGCTGGCCGGCACTGCCGCCGCGTGCGCGAAGATCGGGCTCGACGTCGTGCTGCTTGCGCAGACCGAGCTCGGCGAGGTCTCCGAGGGGTCGGGCGGCGGCTCGTCCACGATGCCGCACAAGCGCAATCCGGTGCGCGCCGTGCTCGCGCGCGCGTGCGCGCGGGGCGTCCGCGCACAGGTCGCGGTGCTCGCAGCGGAAGAGCACGAGCTCGAGCGCGCCGCGGGAGCGTGGCACGCGGAGTGGGGGGCGTTGAGCGAAGCGCTCGCACTCACCGGCGGCGCGTCGGCCGCGATCCGAGAGTGTCTCGACGGGCTCGAGGTGCACCCCGAGCGGATGCGGGCCAACATGACGCCCGACCTGTTCGCCGAACGCGACGCACTCCTGGAGCGCGGCGTGCTCAACCGCTCGGATGACGACTATCTCGGCTCGGCCACTGCCTTCGTCGACCGTGCCCTCGCGCGCTACCGGAGCGCCTCATGAGGCTCGGCTACGACGTGCACGGTCCGGACGACGCTCCGGTGCTCGTGCTTTCAGGGGCGCTCGGGACGACGAGAGCGATGTGGGACGCGCAGGTCCCGGCGTTCTCGGGGCGACATCGCGTGCTCCGACACGACCTGCCCGGCCACGGGGCCTCGCCGCTCCCGGACGGCCCGCTCGCCGTCGACGACATCGGCGCCGCGGTACTCGAGCTGCTCGACGAGTTGGAGGTACGGCGTTCGTCGTTCTGCGGTCTGTCGCTCGGCGGCATGGTGGGCATGTGGCTCGCCGCCGAGGCACCCCAGCGGATCGATCGCCTGGTGCTCGCGTGTACGGGAGCGTCGCTCGGGACTCCGGCGGTCTACGCCGAGCGTGCAGCGCTCGTCCGCGCCGAAGGCACGTCCGTGACCGTTGACGGCGCCAGGGAGCGCTGGTTCACGCCGACATTTCGTGACACGGCCACCGCGCGTGCCATTCTCGACCAACTTCGCGCGACGTCGGCGCTCGGCTACGCAGCCTGCTGCGAAGCAGTCGGGGCCTTCGACTTCCATGGGCGGCTCCCGAGCATCGCTGCGCCGACCCTCGTGCTCTTCGGCGCCGAGGACCCTGTGACGTCGCTCGAAGTCATCGACGCTCTCGTGAGCGGGATCCCCGGCGCCGCCGCGATGTCTCTTCCGAGCGCCGCTCACCTTGCGAACGTCGAGCAGCCGGAAGCGTTCTCCGCAGCCGTGCTGCGCCATCTCGAGGAAAGGGTCGCGGCATGACCGATGACGCGTACGAGCGCGGCATGCAGGTCCGCCGCGAGGTGCTCGGCGACGAGCACGTAGACCGCGCGACCGCGCCTACGAACGAACAGGTGCGCACGTTCCAGGAGTTCATCACCCGCTACGCCTGGGGAGAGATCTGGACGCGGCCGGGCCTCGACCGGCGGACACGAAGCTGCATCACGATGACGGCGCTCGTCGCGCTCGGCCGATTCGACGAGCTCGAGTTGCACATCCGTGCGGCCCGACGCAACGGGCTGAGCGACGAGGAGATCGGCGAGGTGCTGCTGCAGTGCGCGGTGTACCTCGGCGTACCCGCGGCCAACAGCGCCTTCCACGTCTTCCAGCGCACCCTCGACGAGGACGGCGCTTGAGGACACAGGTCGGCATCGTCGGCGCCGGGCCGGCCGGGCTGACGCTCGCCCGGCTTCTGGAGGTAGCCGGAATCGAGTCCGTCGTGCTCGAGAACCGCAGCCGCGAGTACTGCGAACACCGTATCCGCGCCGGCGTTCTCGAGCAGGGGACCGCAGACCTGCTGCGCGGGGCGGGCGTCGGAGGACGGATGGACCGCGAAGGCATCGTGCACGGCGGGATCTACGTCCAGTTCGACGGCGAGCGCCATCACGTGCCGATGCACGAGCTCGCGGGCCGCTCGATCGTCATCTACGGCCAGACGGAGGTCGTCAAGGATCTCATCGCCGCCCGGATCGACAGCGGGCTTCCGCTCCTGTTCGAGGTCGAAGACGTGAGCGTCCATGAGATCGGCAGTGAACGGCCCCGCATCAGGTTCAGCCACGACGAAGGTGAGCAGGAGCTCGAGTGCGACGTCGTCGCCGGCTGCGACGGCTTCCACGGTGCCTGCCGCGAGGCGATCCCGGACGGCGTCCTCAGCACGTTCGAGCGCGAATACCCGTTCGGCTGGCTCGGCATCCTGGCCCAGGTCGCGCCCTCGATGGACGAGCTCGTCTACACGTACAGCGACCGCGGCTTCGCGCTGCTGTCGCTGAGATCGCCGGAGCTCTCGCGCTACTACGTGCAGGTCCGTCACGACGAGGACATCGCCGACTGGCCGGACGAACGGATCTGGGAAGAGTTGCAGCTACGCACGAGCCTCGACGGCTGGGCGCTCGAGGAGGGCCCGATTCTCGAGAAGGGCGTAACAGGGATGCGCAGCTTCGTCGCCGAGCCCATGCAATACGGGCGGCTCTTCCTTGCCGGCGATGCGGCGCACATCGTCCCGCCGACGGGCGCGAAGGGTCTCAACCTTGCGATCTCGGACGTACGGATCCTCGCTGATGCGCTCGTCGCCTGGTACCGGACCGGCAGCTCTGCCGGCCTGGCCGGCTATTCCGACGCGTGCCTGCGACGAGTCTGGCGCGCCGAGCATTTCTCCTGGTGGATGACGTCGATGCTCCACACACCCGAAGGAGGGGACCCATTCGACGCGCAGCTGCAGCTGTCGCAGCTCCGCTACGTCACATCCTCGAGGGCGGCGGCGACGTCGCTGGCGGAGAACTACGTCGGATTGACCACGTTGTGAGAGTCATTAATCCAAGAGGAGGGAAACAATGAGGCTGCAGCGCAAGCTCGCCTTCGCGGTCGCCTGTGTGGTCGTGCTCCTGGCCGCGTTCGGCGGATCCGCCTCCGGTGCGGCGGGTAAGGCGGCACTGACAACGGTCACGGTCGACACGTTGCCGATCGCGAACGGCCTCCCGCTCGATCTCGGGATCGCGAAGGGCTTCTTCTCGAAGCGCGGGATCGAGATCAAGAAGCAGACGCTCCAGAGCGGCAACGACATCATCCTCGCGCTTGCGAACAAGAACGGCGACATCGGCTATGTCGGCTACGTGCCGATGATGATCGGCCGCACGCAGGGGATCCCGATGACGCTCGTCGCCGCGAGCGAGGTCGAGGGGACGTCCACGGCGGACAACTGGCAGAACATCCTCGTCAAGGGAAGCTCGGCGATCCGGACACCGGCAGATCTCGCCGGCAAGACGATCGCGGTCAACGCGCTCAAGGGCGTCGGCGAGGTCATCATCAAGGCGGCGCTGAAGAAGGTCGGCGTCGACCCGAACTCGATCAAGCTGCTCGCGCTGCCATTCCCGTCGATGCGCTCCGCGCTCAACAACGGACAGGTGGATGCGATCTGGACACCCGAGCCCTTTCTCTCGCAGGCCCTCAATCTCGACGGCGCGCGGATCGTCATGGCGCCCGGACCGACGCTCACGAACTTCTTCCCGAACGGGGGCTACGCAGCGCTCGCCGACTGGGTGAAGAGCAACCCGGCGCTCGCGAAGGACTTCAAGGCGGCGATCGACGAGTCGCTCGACTACGCGCAGAACCATCCGGACGAGATCCGGGCGCTGCTCCCCGCGGGAACGCAGAACGTTCGCCTGCCCATCTGGAGCTCAGTGATCGACCGGGCGAAGCTGCTCCAGCTCGCGAAGGATGCGAAGGAGTTCGGCGTCATCAGTACGCTGCCGAACTTCGCGCAGCTCTTCCCGAGCGCGATCCGGAGCGGACTCGCGACCGGTACGCTCGAGGCCTTCGTCGGGCCGGGCAACACGATCCTCGTGAAGCAGGCAGGAAGCCGGGCGAAGCGCATCGATCCGGGCAAGTATCTGATCATCGTCAGCGACCGGTCGAAGACCCTGAACTTCCATCTCAAGGGGCCGGGGCTCGACAAGCTGACGAGCCTGAAGAAGACGGGCATCGTGCGCTGGACCGTGACGCTCGGCGCAGGCACGTACACGTTCAAGTCGGATGCCGGGAAGAAGCTTCGCGGCTCGTTCGTCGTGAGTTAGAAGCCAGAGCCTGAGGTGGGCGCCTACGGGCGTCCACCTCTTCATCTGTTGCGCTGTGCGCGACGCAACGCGTCGAGCCGCCGGCGGTCCAGCTTCGTCGGCCGGGCGCCGAGATCGGCGCCGGGCGGTCTTGCGGCCCGACGCTCGAGCGCAGACTTCTCACGTGCGGCAATCGACTCCGGCGTCTCGGCGTAGAGGGTCGCTGCGACGCTTGCAGGCCCTCGCTTGTCGCTGATGCCGGTCACCTCGACCCAGCGCTTTACGGGGCCGATCGTCACCTCGACCGTATCGGCCGCACGCACCTCCTTCGACGGCTTCACACGCACGCCGTTGACGTGAACGCGACCGCCGAGCACGGCCTCCGTTGCCGCACTGCGCGTCTTGAAGAAGCGCGCTGCCCAGACCCATTTGTCGATTCGGACGCTTTCCATGGGCGCGTGTGCCGATGATCGCACGAAGGGTCCACTTGGCACGGACGCGGCCGAGCGGGAGACTTCGCCGATGGCCTCACGTCGATGCGCGAACTGCGGCGAGGAAAACGCCTCGAGCTCGCGTTTCTGCAGCAATTGCGGCAGACGCTGCAGCTGTACCACACGGAGGCGAAGCGACGAATCGAACAGTACGGGGGCGTCCTCGAAAAGTTCATCGGCGACGCAGTGATGGCCGTCTTCGGCGCGCCGGTCGCCCACGGCGACGACGCCGAGCGGGCGGTGCGGGCAGGGCTGCGCGTGCTCGAGGGGATCGATGAGCTGAACCGAGATCACAAGCTCGATCTCGCGGCGCGTGCGGCGGTGAACACCGGTGAGGCGATCGTCGCCGTGGACGTCGCCGGATCCGGTGAGGCGCTTGCCACCGGCGACGTCGTCAACACCGCCTCGCGGCTTCAGGGCGCTGCCCCCGCAGGAGGATTGATCGTCGGCGGCGAGACGTATCGCGCGACGCGGCACGTCATCAGCTACGAGCAGGCGGTACCGGTTCAGGCCAAGGGCAAGCCCGAGGCCGTCTCGGCGTGGCTTGCAATCGAGCCGGTCGGCGCGCCGGCGGAACGGCAGATCGCCCGCAGCACGCTCGTCGGCCGGGACCGGGAGCTCGAGCTGATTCGTTCGCTCTGGTCGCGGTCGGTGTCTGAGCGCCGCCCGCACCTCGTCACGATCAGTGGGCCTCCTGGCATGGGGAAGTCGCGGCTCTGCCGCGAGCTCAGCGGCCTCGTCACCGATACCGGAGGACGGGTGCTACGCGGCCGGTGCCTTCCCTACGAGGCGCAGGCCGGCTACCAGGCGTTCGTGCGGATCGTTCAGGAGGCGAGCGGGATCCTCGAGTCGGACCCGCCGGCGCTCGCGCGGGAGAAGCTCCAGCGTGGGGTGCAGGAGGTCATGCCCCGAGAAGAGGTGGACGATGCCGTGCGCTATCTCGCGCTGCTGCTCGGCCTCGCGCCGGACGACGGTGTGCCGCAGGTCCTGCTCCTGTTCTATGCAGCTCGACGGTTCCTCGAGTGTCTCGGCCTCGCCGCAGCCGACCCTCCTCGTATTCGAGGACATCCACTGGGCGCACGGCAGCGAGATCGCCCTACTCGAATATCTGGCCCAGCACCTGCGCGACTCGCCCGTGCTCGTCGTCGCGGGGGCGCGGCCGGAGCTGCTCGACGCCTACCCAACGTGGGGGAGTGGGCTTTCGGCGCAGACCACGATTCCGCTCGATCCCTTGCCCTCCGAGGCGGCCGAGGCGCTCGCAACTGAGCTGGTCGCGTCCGCCGCGGCCGACATTGCGCGCCTCGTCGAAGTGGCCGGCGGCAACCCGCTGTTCCTCGAAGAGCTCGTAGCGTCGGTCGTGGAGCTCGGCCGCGACGACGACCTCCCGGTGACGGTGCGCGAGGCGATCGCGGCCCGGATCGACGCAATCCCTGCCGAGGCTCGCAGCGCTCTCCTCTCCGCAGCCGTCGTCGGCAAGACGTTCTGGCGCAGCGTGCTGCTCGCGCTCGGCGACCGAGAAGGGGAGCTCGAGGACGCGCTCCGCCTGCTCGAGGCGCGCGACTTCATCCGGCGCGACCCGTCGAGCCAGATCGTGGACGACGTCCAGTTCACGTTCAAGCACATGCTCATCCGCGAGGTCGCGTACTCGACGGTGCCGCGCGCGATCCGACGCGACCGCCACGCGGCTGTCGCCCGCTATGTGGAAGAGCACATAGCCGGCGCCACCGAAACGCTCGCCGCGATCCCTGCCTATCACTGGCGCGAGGCGGGCGAGCCCGCGCGCGCGATTCCGTACCTGCTCGCGGCGGCGGATGCGGCACGTCGCGGCTGGGCCCACGACACAGTGATCGAGCTGTACTCGACTGCGCTGGACCTGACCGACGAGGAGCCCGTGCGGCGGCGGATCCGCCTCCAGCGGGGGATGGCGCTCGTCGAGCTCGCCGACTATCCGCGTGCGGCGGAGGAGCTCGGCGAGCTCGTGTCCGAGCTGGAAGGGCCGGAGAAGCTCGAGGCGCTCTTTGCGCTCGGGCACGCGACGGTATGGACCGAGCGCGATGCGGCGGAGACGCTCGCGGTCGCCGCCGAGGCTGCGGCTCTCGTCGACGAGCTCGGCGACGACACGGCGGTGCCCGCTGTCCTCGCCATGGAGAGTCAGGCCTACGCGATGCGAGGCGGCGAGGGCGACCTGACTCGAGCCCTCGAGATCGGCGGGCGAGCGCTCGAGCTCTGGGTGCCCGGCACGCGGCCGCTCGACCTCCGCCACCACCTCCACCTGCATGCCGACACGACCTACTGGGTCGGTGAATACGAACGGTCGATCGAGCTCTCGCGGCGGACGCGCGCACTCGCTCGCGACGTGCAGAGCGCGGAGTCGCTTCTCCGCGGCGGTGGGCTCGAGGCGCTTGGTCTGGCTGGTCTCGGGAGCCACGAGCAAGCGATCGCTATCTGGGACGAGCTCTTCGAGGTCGCCGGCGAGCTCGGCCAGAACCCGCGGGTGCTGCTCAACTACTCAGCGCTCGTATACCGCGAGCTGCACGACCTCGACGAGGCGCGCAGGCGCAGCGAACAGGCACTCGAGCTGTCGGACGGCGAAGCGTTTGGGATGCCGTTGCAGTTCGCGGGTTCCGACCTAGTGCTGACCCAGCTGCTCGCGGGCGACGTGGGCGGCGCGCAGGCGGCGTGGCCGGTGCGGTGGAAAGGCGTGGAACAGGCAACCGGTTGGACGACCTGGCTGATCGCGGGACGACTCACGTACGCGCGCGCCGAGATCGCCCGCCATGCGGAGAGCCCCGAGTCCGCGGCGGAATGGGCGGCGCGCGCGACCGAGATCGCCCGCGGAACAAGGCGGCGGAAGTACGAGGCGCTCTCCGAGACCCTGTTCGGCCGGGCGCTCGCAGCGCTCGGGCGGCAGGAGGAGGCGCTTGCCGCGCTCCGCGCCGCCGTCGCGATCGCCGACGAGCTCGTCGGACCGCCGGGGCGGTGGCAGGCGCGTTCGGCGCTCGGAGAGGTCGCGTACGCGCTCGGTCGCGACGAGGACGCGGAGTCGGCATTCGTCGAAGCGGCTAACCTCGTCGAATCGTTCGCACGGACGTTGCTGCCAGAGCGGGCAGCACGGCTTCTCGGCGCACCCGCCGTCGAGGAGATCCTCGCGGCTGCGGGGCGCACCTCGGCTACGGGCAGGTGAGCCGACGGTCGCGACTCACGACCGGTGTTGGAGTCCGCTTGCCACTCGAACGGCCGCAGCTCGAAAAGCCCGAGGGCGACATACCCTTCGAGCTCGGCATCGAGGACGTCGTCGTCGGCGACGGAGACGAGGCCACGAAGGGCAAGAAGGTCTCGGTGCACTACGTCGGAGTCGCGTTCTCCTCGGGCGAGGAGTTCGATGCTTCGTGGAACCGCGGCCAACCGTTCGAGTTCAAGCTCGGCAAGGGCCAAGTCATCCCGGGCTGGGACGCGGGCGTGCAGGGAATGAAGGTCGGCGGCCGTCGCAAGCTCACGATCCCGTCCGCCATGGCCTACGGGGCGCGCGGGGCGGGCGGGGTCATCAAGCCGCACGAGCCGCTCGTATTCGTCGTCGATCTGCTGTCCGTGGACTGATCGCAGTTGCAGTCGGCCGTTGAAACGGCCGAATTCCGCGTTCGCTACGATCCGCTCCGCGGGGCGTGGCGCAGCCTGGTTAGCGCGCCAGTCTGGGGGACTGGAGGTCCCGAGTTCGAATCTCGGCGCCCCGACTAACGAAGACACTGGTTCCGGTCACTCTGTGGCACCCTCGGTCAGTGCCCAATCAGTGCCCAAATCGACGGAAGGCGTCTGGGCCGCCCCGCTCACGTCGATGATCGCTTCGCGAATCCGCAGTTTCCTAGTAGTGTCTTGCACCACGCGCCGATACGGCGTCACTGCGGAAAAGGGGAGACAAATGCGCGTAAAGTCCTTGCTGGCGGCTTCGGTCTGCGTAATCGCCATTGCGGGTGCAAGTGCTGGTGCCGCTTTCGCCGGCGAGATCAAGGGGCCCGGCAGTCCAACCGGCGTCCCCGTAGCAGACGCCACGCCAACGCCTGCCCTGGAGCATGCGAACTCGATCTGTGCGGCATCGGGGCTGAACCATTTCCACGAGGGCGAGCCGGGCGAACTGCCGATCCGCACGCAGTCGTACGGGCAGCTTGTCGCCGCCGGCCTCAAGGAGGACTTCCCGAGCCCCGGTGTGGCGTGCAATGGCCACACCGGATTCTTCGCGGAGGGTTAGTCGCTCGCGAGGTTGTCTAACTGACGTATCGGTTGGCCCCGGTGCACGCGTCGGGGCCAACCTTCCTCTCCCCGCGTTTGCGCGCACATCTGGAGGCTCGATGTGAACTGGCTTGCGGCCCGGCTGTCTTGACCCTCCTAGGTGCAGTGTGAGACAGTCGGCACAAGAACACGGGGTCAGAAGGGGAGAAGCAATGCGCAGATTCGCGCTTGTTACTGCGGCCGCCCTTGGGCTTGCGTTCGCGCTTGCCGGTTCTGGTGCCGCGAAGCCGGAGTACGAACCGGCCTACTTCGACGGCACCACGGTGACGATCAACGCCATCGAAGTTCACCAGAACGCGAACACGCTTGCCAATGCTACGGCTGACTTATACGAGGTGATTTACCCGAAGGTGGCGCTCGACGCAGGCTTGGTACCTCAGTGCAACCCGTGCGATCACGTGGGCGACGGGATCACACCCGACGACTTCCACGACCACGTGCTTGACTCGATCCCCGGAAGCCCGGGGCACGGCGAACTCTCGCCTCTCTGGCACGTCTTTGTCATCGCCCCCCTGCCAGGGAAGGAAGCCGAGTACGCCTCACATTTGCCAGTCACGTCTGAGGCTGACGCCGAAGCCCTGGTTGATCTGGGGCTCGCGGTGGAGATCGACACGCATTTCTACTTCCTATGCGCTGTCGTGAACCCGCACGCCAGCGGATAGAGACTCGCCTGCAGATGGGGCGGCCCTCAGTTTCTGGGTCGCCCCATCGAGTTCCATTTCAATCAAGCCTCTGGTAGTGATCTGTTAAGCGCCAGCACTCGGGCACGCTGAGCGAGTCGGCAACTCCCAGATCTCGGTCTCGGTGCGTGCGGTCGGGCGGCGGGGGCACGCGCAGGTGTCGTAATCTCCAGCGGTTGTGAACATCCAGCCCGACGCCGTGATCAGCTGGGGGACGGGCCCGGCCGTCGCGATGACGTTCCTGGTCAACTTCGGGGTGTTCGCCGGCCGCGACGTCTCGCAGCTCGAGCTCGATCGGCTCGGCGCCGACCTGCTGGGGCTCGTCGGGGGCGTTGCGGTCGTCAGCGAGCACCGTCGCGAGTTTGCGGCACACTCCTCGATCGATCTCCATCAGGTACGCGTCGAAATCGACCGCGACGTGCTCCCTCCTGATGAGCCCGACATCGAGGTCCTGCGGGTGCGGATCGCCGGGATCCTCGAAGAGTGGCTCCACTCTTGCCTGACCGAGATCAGCGGGCAGGAGTTCACGGACGCCGAGCTGGACGCCCGCGACGCGGTCGTCGAGGGGGTGCTCGGAGAGCCCGGGCCTCAGCAGCAGCGCTAGATTCGGGCGAGGCGCTGCCGCCGTCAGGCCGCAGGGCTCCCCCTTAGGAGAGCCCTGCGGTGACGCCGAGCCGCAGGAATCGCCACCGGCGTCGTCGATGGGGATGTCCGCGCGGCTGCCGATCGCACCCGGCGAGCAGGAGCTGCCTGGCGAACCAGATATCGCGGGTCTCGAACTGGACGAACTTGGGGTACATCGCGTGCCTCCTTTCCGAAGCAATACGTTGCCTCAGACGGCCGTGCGCCGCGTTGTGGGGACCCCCCAAAGCTCTCCCTAACATCGACCCCGACGGGCTCCGCTGGGCACAGGAGCCGCGTGTGAGGCGGTGCGCACCTGGTGGCGCACCGCCTCACGCCGCGAAGCCGTTAGATGTCGTTCTCGCGATAGCCGGCGCCGCCGGGGCCGTAGTACGAGCCCACGTCGCCGCGGTAGGCGTCGTCGCGATAGCGGTCTTCGTCGAACTCAGGCGCGTTCTTGATCTCGTCCTTCGTCCGGTTCACGAAGACGGTCTCCGTGTCGAGATCGATGTCTTTGATGACGCCCGCCGGCAGCATGACCTTCTTGCCGAAGATCCAGGGGCCGGTGTCGACGACGATGTAGCCGGCGCCGACGTCGTTCGTCGCCTCGTCGATCTTGCCGATCGACCCGTCGAGCGCCTCGACCGAGAAACCTGCGAGGTCGCTCTGCGTCCAGCGCGTCTCGCGGTATACCCAGATGTCCGCGGTTGCCATAGGCAGTCCTCCTTTTGGTTAGCAGCCTCCTTCCCGACCCTGCGGATTCCGAACGTCGAGGCGCGTGCCTGGAATACCGCCTCCGCAACGCCCTGGATCGATCGCAAAGGGCTACTCTCAGAGGTGCCGAGGCGGTCTCCCCGAGTACCCTCCTAGCCTGGACACCCGCTTCGTGCGGAAGTGCCCGAGGTCTCTTCCCCGGCGGCCTGGACCCTGCCGAAACGAGGGAGTGACCATGCAGGAAGAGTCCGACGGACTCGACGCGCGGCGTCAGCGTGCCGCGAAGAACCAGAGCTTGTTCCGCGAGGTCAACGAGCGGATCGAGCACCTCGCGGGCGGGGCGTCCTCAGCGGAGTTCATCTGCGAATGCCTTCGAGCGGAGTGCGACGAGCCCGTGTCTCTGGCACGCGACGAGTACGAGCAAATACGTTCGAACTCGAACCGTTTCTTCGTGCTTCACGGACACGAGTTCGCCGATCTCGAAGAGGTCGTGGAGACCAACGACCGGTATCTGATCGTGAAGAAGCTCGGGGTCGGCGCGGACGTCGCGCAGACGCTCGACCCTCGGACACGAGAGGCTCGTCATGTCGACCGAGCTTGAGGACAGACTCGCATCCCTGGAGCTGGAGAACGCACAGCTTCGGGCTGCGCTTGCCTCCCGAATCGTGATCGAGCAGGCGAAGGGTGTTCTGATCGAGCGGCTCGACCTTCCGCCCGAAGACGTGTTCAACCTGCTGCGATCAGCGGCGCGGCGCGGGCGCATGAGCATCCACGTCGTGGCCGAGGAGATCCTCAAGTCGAGAGTCACGCCCGACCACATCGCGCACCAGATTCAGCACCTCAGATCGCCGTCACGTGAACGCGACAGAGACCGCCCCGGCCCCGAGGTGGTTCATTGAGGGAGCGAAGCGAGGCGAAGCGGAGCGGCAGGGCTGACCGGGATCCAGCCGAGGTAGCCGCATCCGGGACAGCCCGGGTTCTTCTCGACCGTCCCGCCGAACGCCGGCTTCGAGTACGTGACGCCGCAGCTGAGACAGCGAACGGCCTCGAGAACCACCACCGAGCGAGACATCTGTTGTACGGCGATTCCCATAGGAGCACGTTACGGGATCGACGGCTCGCTGTCGTTCGCGCGCTTGACGGTGTGAGTGTCACCGCCGCTACGTAGCGGGTTCCTTCGAGAGAGGTGAAGAGGCCGGCGGGTGAGGCTGCGGCTCCCGAACCCGCCGGCTTCTTCGAAGAGGGAAAACGGGCTGCGGCCCACCGTTCCCTCGTACGAGAGGTATCGGCTGACGGGGCTCCGTCTGGAGCCTCATCCGAGTGAACCGATCGAGTGAACCACCGACTCAGTGATCGATGAACTCCGGCCTCCTGCCCGATGATTGACCTACCGAGGGCCCCGATGCGGCGGGGGCTCCGGGAAAGGAAAACCAGGTGCTTCGCTCCCGGCGGCGAGAGCGTCGAGCACCAAGAGATCAGGGCGAACCGATGCGGCGGGTTCGCCCTTTTCGTTGCCTGCGACGCAAGCACAATGGAGCGGAATGCCGGGAATGGCCGTCCTGATCGTCGAAGACGACGCGGAGCTGCGGAGCGTCCTCGGACGAGGACTGCGCGAGGAGGGCTTTACGGTCGAGACGGCTGCCACCGGGGGAGACGCCCTCGCTCGCGCCGCCGTCACCACCCACGACGTCTTCGTGATCGACGTCGGGCTCCCCGACTCCGACGGCCGCGACGTATGCCAGGCGCTCCGGGCCCGAGGCGTCCAGGCGCCGGTGCTCTTCCTCACCGCGCGCGACGCAGTGGTCGATCGCCTCGCCGGCTTCGACGCGGGCGGCGACGACTACCTCACCAAGCCGTTCGCGATCGCCGAGCTGATCGCGAGACTGCACGCACTGCTCCGGCGCTCCGGCGCCTCCGGCGCGGTCGAGGCCGCCGGCCTGAGGCTCGACCCGGTGACGCACGCGGTGAGCTCCGACGGAGTCGAGGTGCCGCTGACCCCGACCGAGTTCAGGCTCCTCGCGCGGCTGCTGTCTCGCCCGGGCGAAGCGGTGCGCCGGCGCGAGCTCGTCCGCGCGGGGTGGCCGCACGGCGCGATCGTGCGCGACAACACGCTCGACGCCTACGTTGCCCGGTTGCGGCGGAAGTTGAAGAGCTTCGAATGCTCGCCTGAGATCGTGACCGTTCACGGCGTCGGCTACCGGCTCGGATGACCCGGCTCGGGATTCGCCGGCGGCTCGTGCTCGTCGTCGTCGCAGCCGTTGCGGGGGCGGTCGCCGCGCTGCTCGTCGGCTTCAACCTCGTTCTCTCGCGTACGCTCGATCACAACTCCCAGGACGTCCTCCGCTCGCGCGCCGCCGCCGAGATTGCGACGCTCCAATCGGTCGGGGGCGGCCTCCAGCTCGGCGAGGCTCCCGAGGTCGCCGCACCCGATCGGAACGCCTGGGTGTTCTCACGGGGCCGGGTGCTCGAGTCGCCGCGCAGCACGAACGCCGCACTGAACGACGCGGCGCGGAAGCTCGCCCGCGGCCGCGCGGACTTCCGCGACGTGCCCAACACCGACATCCGGCTCTACGCCGCGCCCGTGAGAGACAAGGGGCGGCGACTCGGGGCAGTCGTCGTCGCGCTCTCGGTCGAACCGTACGAACAGACGCGGCAGGTCGCACTCGTCTCGTCCCTCGTGTTCGGCTTCGTCGTGCTCGTGCTCGACGGGCTCGCTGCGCGGTGGCTCCTCGGAGCGTCGCTGCGCCAGGTCACGCGGATGACCCGGCAGGCCGCTGCGTGGAGCGAGCGCAACCTCGACCACCGGTTCGGTCTCGGCGAGGCACACGACGAGATCACAGAGCTCGCCGCATCGCTCGACGCGCTGCTCGACCGGCTCGCCGCAAGCCTCCGTCGCGAGCAGCGGTTCTCGGCCGAGCTCTCGCACGAGCTGCGCACGCCGCTCGCGCGTGTCATTGCCGAGACGGAGCTTGCGCTCCGGCGCGAGCGGGAACCCGCGGAATACCGGCGCGCGCTCGAGACGGTCAAGCGCAACGCCGAGCAGCTGACCCGGATCGTCGACGCCCTCGTCGCCGCGGCGCGCCACGAAGCCGGCTCGTTCCGGGGGACCGCCGACGCGTACGTGGTTGCGGCCGAGGCAGCGGAGGCGTGCAGCGGGCTCACGTCGGAGCGACACATCGAGCTCGTGATCGAGCAGCCGCCACGGCCGATCCGCATCGGCGTCGACCCGGACATCGCAGAGCGGATCCTCCAGCCGGTCCTCGAGAACGCATGCCGCTACGGGGCGAGCACCGTGAGCATCGGGATCGATCACGCGGGGTCGGCAGTCGAGTACGCGATAGCAGACGACGGCCCAGGCGTGCTCGACGAGGAACGCGAGCGCATCTTCGAGCCCGGAGTCCGGGGAACGGCCTCGAACGGCGACGAGGGCTCGGGCCTGGGCCTGTCCCTGGCCCGCCGGCTCGCGGAGAGCGTCGCCGGGGAGATCGAGGCGCTTTCAGACGCAGGCGGCGGCCGGTTTCTCGTTCGCCTTCCTGGAGGCTGACGCGGTCGCGATACTGGGCACGTGCCGGACGCTCCGAACCTCCGCCTGCTGGACGTGCTCTCCAACCTGGCCGAGGAGCTGTGCACGCAGCTCGCTGCAGACGGCTGCGTGATCTCCCGGGTGATCGGCGACGTCCTGATCATGGTCGCCGAGCGCGCGCCCGAGGGCGTGACGCTCCAGCAGGGACAGGGGTACTTGGTGCCGGACTTCCCGACTACAGCCGAGGTGCTCGCCACAGGACGCCCCTGCACGCTGACGCTGGACGAGCCCGGAGTCGACGAGGCCGAGGCGGCGATTCTGCGCTTCCACGGGTTCGGTGCGCTGCTGATGCTGCCGCTGACGCTCAACGGGAGTGGCTGGGGCCTGATCGAGCTCTACCGCACGAGCACAGTGCGGTTCTCCGAGGACGAGATGCGGCTCGCCATGGAGCTAGCGCGGATCAATTAGTAGTCGGCCACATCACTCGCGCACCACGACGTCAGCCGAGCATCCGTGAACGAGTGCGCACAGTGGCTCGTCCACTCCGCGAAGCTGCGGATGCGCAGCGTCGATCTCGATCGACGGCCACTCCTCGATTCCGAGCGAGGCGGCGCCCTCGTCGGAGCCGATCGCCAGCAGCTCGTCGACGCTGAAGACGTCGCGCCGGCCGGCCTGGCGGCGCGCGATGGCGTCGAGCTCGCGCAGCTCCTCTAGCGGGTCGATGCGGACGTTCGAATCGGAGCCGATGCACAAGCCGATGCGCCGGTGGAGAACCCTCTCGACCGGCAGGAACCCATCGGCGAGGTTCGCTTCAGTCGTGAGACACGCGCAGATGCGCGATCCCGCCTCGCCGAGCAGGTCGAGCTCGCGCCCGTCGGCGTGCGTCGCGTGAACGATCGTCGTCCGTGGTCCCACGCACTCGCAATCGGCGAGCAGCTCGATCGGGCGAAGGCCGTGCTCGGCGAGGCACTCCTCGATCTCCCGCGGCTGCTCGTCCGCGTGGACGTGCAGCGGCAGCCCGTGCCCGTCGGCGTACCGACCCAGTTGTTCGAGCCACTCGCGGGTGCAGGCACGCACGGAGTGGGGAGCGACGCCGACCCGAACTCCCGCATCGCGGAGCTCCTCGAGCCCTCGGAGATATTCCGTCACCGAGTCCTGCCGGAAGCGGTCGATGCCGCCGCGGCCGTACGCGACGTAGAGGAGCACGAGCTCGATGCCTGCCTCGGCCGCCGCCGTGGCAGCGGCGTGCGCCTCCGCGAGGCCGAGGTAGTGAAACTCGCCGACGGCCGTGTACCCGGCGTCGAGCATCTCGGAGTAGACCTCGGCGTATTCCGAACGGACACGCTCCGGCGTCTGACCCCCGGCCAGGTCCAACATCGTCTCGCGCCACGCCCAGAAGTCCTTGCCTTCGGTGCGCCCGCGCAGCGCACGCTGGAAGGCGTGGCTGTGCGCATTCACGAATCCGGGTACTTGAAAGTTGTCCAGCATGACAAGAGAATACGCGGGTGCTGCAGCGCCTCCTGGTCGTGGGGCTGGCAGGGGCGTGCTTGTGCGTGCCCTCGCTCGCGCGCGCCGGGACGGTGTCGATCTTCTACTACCCCTGGTACGGCACCCCGGCGCGGGACGGAGTGTGGCAGCACTGGAACCAGAACAACCATCTGCCGCCGGGCGACGTCTACTCGAGCTTCTACCCGGCGCTCGGGCTGTACTCGAGCAGCAACGGGGTCGTCGTCGATCAGCAGATGGCCCAGATCGCGGCCGTGGGCATCGACGAGGTGGTCGTCTCGTGGTGGGGTCAAGGCTCCGCCGAAGACATGCGCCTACCGCTCGTCCTGGCGGCCGCGCGCAGGCACGGGCTCCTCGTCGGGCTCCATATCGAACCGTATCCCGACCGCTCGCCCGCGACCGTCGCCGGCGACCTCGCGTACGCTGCGTCGCTCGGAATTCGCGACGTGTACGTCTACCACCCGCGCGACTTCGCGGCTGCCGACTGGGCGGCGATTCGCGGCGGGGTGCCGCCGACCCTCCGCGTGCTCGCGGGCACCGAGCTGGTCGGCTTCGCCGCCGCAGGCCGCTTCGACGGCATCTACACCTACGACTTCATGACGTATCACGGAGGGAGGTTCGCGCGCCTCTGCTCGCAGGCGCACACCCACGGGCTCCTGTGCGCGCCGAGCGTGGGCCCGGGCTACGACGGGCGGCGGGCCGGCGAGCCGCCGGCGCTCCGCGGCCGTCGGAACGGTGCGACCTACGACGCCCTCTGGGCGGCCGCCGTCGCAGCGCGACCGGACATCGTGTCGATCACGAGCTTCAACGAGTGGGGCGAGGGAACGCAGATCGAGCCCGCAGCCGCCCGGCTGGGCTACCGCGGCTATGACGGCTCGTGGGGCCTCACCGGGCCGGCCGCGGAGTTCGCCTACCTGACCCGAACCGCCTACTGGGCGGGGCGGTTCCACGCGACGTCCTGACGGCGAAGCGCGGCCGTAGACTTGGCCCGGATGGCGAGCAACGCAGTCCCGGCTCCGCTCGCGGCGTTGCCGAACGCGCTCACGATCGGCCGGCTTCTGCTCATCCCGGTCTTCGTGGTCCTGATGGTGCGCGCGGGCGGCGGACACAGCTGGCCGGCGGGCATCCTCTTCGGCGTCGCGGGAGTGACCGACCAGATCGACGGCTTCCTCGCGCGGCGCTGGCACGTCGAGTCCCGCTTCGGGAAGATCGCCGACCCGCTCGCGGACCGGCTGATGATCGACGCGGCCGTCATCTTGCTCGTCGCGTACGGGCGGCTGCCGTGGGCCGGGCTCGTCGTGATCATCGCACGCGACCTGCTGCTGCTCGCGGGGTGGCGGCTGCTCGCGCCGCGTGGGATCGACCTCGAGGTCAACCTCGTCGGCAAGGTCGCGACCTGGCTGCTCTACTTCGCGATCGGCTTCCGCATCGCCACGCACAACCACACGAGCTGGCCGTTGTGGCTCTTCTGGATCGGCCTCGGCGCGGCCGTCGTGGCGGCCGCGTTGTACGTGCTGGACGCGCGGAAGGAGCTACACCGGTGAAGGCCGTCGTGATGGCGGGCGGCGAAGGCACACGTCTTCGCCCGCTCACGTCGAACCAGCCGAAGCCGATGGTGCCGATCGTCGGCAAGCCCTGCATGGAGCACATCCTCGAGCTCTTGAAGCAGCACGGGCTGGAAGAGGTGATCGTCACCGTCGCCTTCCTGCCGCAGGCGATCCGCTCGTACTTCGGCGGCGGCGAGACGCTCGGCATGGACATCTCGTACTCGGTCGAGGAGTCGCCGCTCGGAACAGCCGGCTCGGTGCGGCTCGCCGCCGGAAGGCTCGACGACACGTTCCTCGTCATCTCCGGCGACGCGCTCTGCGACGTCGACCTCACAAGGCTGATCGAGTTCCACCGCGAGAAGCACGCGTCGGTGACGATCGGCCTGAAATCGGTCGACAACCCGCTCGAGTTCGGCATCGTCGTCACCGACGACGAGGGCCGCATCGAGCGCTTCCTCGAGAAGCCGTCGTGGGGCCAGGTGTTCTCCGACACGATCAACACCGGCATCTACGTTGTCGAGCCCGAGGTGCTGCGGCACATCCCGAAGGACCGCCCGTACGACTTCTCGAAGGAGCTCTTCCCGCTGCTCCTCGAGATGGGCCGGCCGATGTACGGCCACGTGATGGACGGCTACTGGCAGGACATCGGGAACCTCGACCAGTTCCGGCAGGCGAACTTCGACGCGCTGGACGAGCGCGTGCGCCTCGACGTCTCGGGAATCCGCATCCGAGGCAACGTCTGGATCGGCGAGGGGGTCGACCTGCACGATCTCGACGCGATCGAAGGGCCGGCGTTCCTCGGCAACTACTGCCGCGTGGCGCCCGACGCGACGGTTGGCCCCTACTCGGTGCTCGGAACCAGCGTGACCCTGCGTGAGCGAGCGCACACGACGCATTCGATCGTCGACGCGTCGACGTCCATCGGACGCTCGACGAGCGTCGAGGGGGCGATCGTCGGCCGCTCGTGCGATCTCAGAGCGCACATCCGCGTCCACGAGGGCGTCGCAATCGGCGACGAGGTCACGATCGGCTCCGAGAGCGTGATCATGCCGGGCGTACGGATCTATCCGTACAAGGAGGTGGAGACCGGGTCGCAGATCTTCGAGAGCCTCATCTGGGAGTCGCGCGGGACGACGCGCATCTTCCGGATGCAGGGCGTGTCGGGCCTCGTGAACGTCGACCTCACACCCGACGTCGCGGTTCGTCTTGCCGCCGCGCTCGGCACGGCGCTCAAGCGGGGGGCCCGGGTCGTCGCCTCGCGCGAGGGAGGCGCTGCGTGCCGGATGATCAAGCGCGCGATGATCGCCGGCCTCGCGTCGACGGGCGTCGCGGTCGCAGACCTTCGCGTCATCCCCGCGGCTGTGGCCCGGCACCTCCTGAAAGCAGAGGGGTTCGCCGCCGGCGTCCACGTCGGGATCAGCCCGAACGACCCCGAGGCCGTGCGGATCCAGTTCTTCGAGGCGCCGGGAATCGAGATGAGTGCCGTGATGCAGGCCGAAGTCGAGAAGCACTTCACGCGCGGTGAGCTGCGTCGCGTCCCCGCGATGGAGGTCGGCAGCGCCTCGTATCCGGCTCGGGTCAGCGAGGGATATGCGAGCGACCTGCTGAGCACGATCGACGTGGACATGGTCAGGGTGCGGCGTTTCCGCATCGTCGTCGACTACGGCTATTCGGCCGCGTCGTACGTCCTGCCGCTCGTGCTGGGCCCGCTCGGCGTCGAGGTCGTGGCCGCCGACGCGTTCCCCTCCGAGGGCGACGGCGCTCCGCGCGACCTCGCGACCTCGATCGGCCAGGCGAAGCGACTCGTCTCCGCGATCAACGGCGACCTCGGCGCGGTCTTCGACCGCTCGGGCGAGCGCCTCTATCTCGTCGACGACCAGGGGCGGGAGGTTCCCGTCGAGAAGACGCTGCTGCTCTACCTGCAACTGATCAGCTCGAACGGACGGGGCGGGAAGCTCGCCTTCCCGGTGACGGTGACGAGCCAGGTCGACCGGCTGACCGCGGGCTCTCCGCTCGAGATCGTCCGGACGCCTGCCTCGCTCCAAGCGCTCACCCAGGCCGCCGCGCAGGAAGGGGTCGTGTTCGCGGGTGCCGTGGGCGGCGGCTACGTCTTCCCCGAGTTCATCCCCGGCTACGACGCCGTCGCGAGCCTCGCCAAGCTGCTCGAGCTGCTCGCTCCGGTCGAGCGGCCGCTCTCGGAGCTCGTTGCCGACCTGCCGCAGTCGACCCTCGTCCACCACCAGCTCCCGTGCCCCTGGGGGATGAAGGGGCTCGTCATGCGCGTCCTGAACGAGCGGTTCACAGACCGGGACGTCGATCTCACGGACGGGATCAAGGTCTTCGACCCGCGCGGCTGGGTCCAGGTGCTGCCCGATCCGGACGAGCCGTTCATCCACCTCTATGCCGAGGGCGACACGATCGAGGGGTCGGAGGAGCTCGCCGCGGAGCTTCGCGTGATCATCGAGGAGATCGAGCAGGGCGAGGCGGTTACAGCGCGAACCTAAAGCCCGGGTCTAGACTTGGCTGCCCCAAAGGCTAAAGTTCAACTTGACCCTCTGAGCGAAAGGTTGCCGTGGAACCACTGCCCGACCTCGCGACGCTGTCCGACCCAGACCTCAAGGGTCTGATCGACGAGTACACCCAGGAGGAGCAGGAGGTGTCGTACCGGCGCCGGATCCTGCACGGGAAGATCGACATCCTCCGTGCCGAGCTCGTCGCGCGACTGCAGAAGACGCAGGGGCGCAGCGTCCTCGACCAGGTCGACGTCGAGTCACTGACCGAGATCCTCGCCGGGAAGGCTGCGCCTCCCACCGAATGAGCCATATCTACTGTCCCGAGTGCGGCTTCCAGAATCCGGAGGCCGCGAACTATTGCGCCAAGTGCGGTGCGCTTCTGCACGACCGTGAGTCCGAGACGGGGGAGCAGACGCAAACGTTCACGGCCGAGGACCACGAGGAGCTCCTCGAGACGCTCGGCGACATCGGCATCAGCGGCCCTGCGCTCGTCGTCCGCTCGGGCGGCGGCCGCGCCGGCGAGACGTTCGCTCCGCAGGGCGACAGCACCACGATCGGGCGCTCGCCCGACTGCGGCATCTTCCTCGACGACGTCACGGTGTCCCGCAAGCACGCCACGCTCGTCCGGCGAGACGGCCGCTGGCTGATCGAGGACGCCGGCAGTCTCAACGGCACCTTCGTCAACCGCAAGCGGGTCGAGTCGGCCGAGCTCGGGGACGGCGACGAGCTCCAGATCGGCAAGTACCGACTGACCTTCCTCACCCGCTGATGTCCGCGACAGCCCCAGCCCGCGAGCGACTCCTCACGATCGGCACCGTCTGCCGCCGTCTGAAGCCGGAGTTCCCGGACATCTCGATTTCGAAGATCCGGTACCTCGAGGACCAGGGTCTGCTGACGCCGAAGCGGACGCAGGGCGGCTACCGGCTGTTCGGCGAGGACGACGTCGTCCGGCTCGAGACGATCCTGCGCCTCCAGCGCGACGAGTTCCTCCCGCTGCGCGTGATCCGCGAGGAGCTCGCGGCGGGCGCGGGGAAGGAGCGGCGCCGCCGACTGGCCGCACTCGGCGAGGCGGAGGAAGGGCTCGACCTCGAGGGGCTCTGCGAGCACGCCGGAATCGAGCCGACCCGGGCGCGGGAGCTCGAGGACTTCGGGCTGCTCGAGCCGCGCATCGAGGGCGGCCAGCGGCTCTACACCGAGACCGACGCGGAGATCGCCGAGGCCTGCGAGACGCTCGCACGCTATGGGATCGCGCCGCGCCACCTGCGCGCGTTTCGCACCGCGGCCGACCGAGAGACCGGCCTGCTCGAGGCGCTCGTGGCGCCTGCGCTGCGCGCCCGCACGCCAGAGCGCCGTCGCGCGGGGCTCGAGGACCTCCAGGCCATGGCCGAGTCCGCGAACGAGCTCTCCCAGCTCCTCTTCGCGCGGAACGTCCGTAGACTCGCCGGGCAGTGACCGCGATCGACCTCCGCTCCCTCGTCCGCGAGGTCGATGACTTCCCGGAGCCGGGAATCGGCTTCAAGGACATCACGCCGCTGCTCCTCGACCCCGCCGCGCTGAGGCAGGCGGTCGACGGGCTCGCCGCGTGGACGGCTGAGCGGGAGCCGGATCTCGTGCTCGGCGCCGAGGCGCGGGGTTTCATCCTCGGCGCCGCGATCGCAAAGGAAGCGGGGTGCGGCTTTGTGCCGGCACGCCGCCCAGGGAAGCTGCCGCCCGAGACCGTGACGGCGCGCTATCTCCTCGAGTACGGCGAGAACGCCCTCGAGGTGGCGGCGGACGCGATCGCGCACGGGGCGCGGGTCGTGATCCACGACGACGTCCTCGCGACCGGAGGGACCGTCGAGGCGATCGGCGGGCTCGTCGAGCAGCTCGGGGGCAAGGTGGTCGGCGTGAACTTCGTAATCGAGCTGACATTCCTCGAGGGCCGGAAGCGGCTCGGGAACTACGACATCTACTCGCTGATCGAGTACTGAGGCAGCCGCCGCCCGGCCCGGCTGACCGGGGTCTGGCGGGCAAACTGAGGCGGCGATGCTCGTTGCTTCGTCCGCTTTTGCCGATACAACTTCGATATGTACGACGCGCTGACGTCCCGGTACACGTTCTCGTGTCCTCGGAGAGGCGAGAGCCGTGTGTCCCTCTCCGCCTTCCGGACGCTGGAGCCCCTGGCCGGAACAGCGCACCCCGTCGTCTTTCAGGTGCGCTTCGCATGCCCGTGCGGCGACGAGCACGACGGGCTGGTCAGCCACGACGAGCTCGACTGGGCGCCGCTCGGGCTCGAGGGCGGCGTCTTCCTGAACCTCATGACGTCGCGCGTCGAGCCGGTCTCGGCCGAGCTCGGCGAGCTCGCTGCGGCACGGATCAGAGCGGGGGAGTGGCCCTGGAGCTTCTTCTGCTATCCGGAGGAGCGCCCGCGGCCCGTGTTCCCGTCGGCGTTCTTCCTGCTGGCTCCCGGCGACGGCGCGCTCGGACTGGCCGTGCGCTGCCCGTCCTGCCGGCGGACGTCCGTGAACATCGTCTCGCACGAGCACGTCGACGTCCCGTTCCACAACGACCGCGAGGTGGGGGTGGTGGGGCACGTCTTCCCGGATGACCTCCACGCGGCGCTGGCGGAGTTTCGGGCCGAGCTCTGGTCGACCGGGTTCGACGCCCGCCGGCTCGAGCTCGGCTAGCCCGTCCTGGCCGCACCCGCCGGGGCAGCTTTCTCGTTTCCCTACCAGACGCGTCAACGCGGAAAGGTGATAGGGATGCGCAAATATGGGCTCTATGACACAACGCGCGGTCTCACGATCGCGCTCGCGGCCGCTCTCGCAGGGTTGTTGCTCTATCTCGCCACGCAGGTCGGCATGCAGTCCACGGCCCGTTTCTGGGAATCGCTCGGAATCGTCGCCGCCGCAGGGCTCGCATTGGCGCTCGCGCCGGTGCTCGGCGGCTGGACGACGGGGCTCCGCCTGCGATTCTCGCCCGCGACGTTCGTGCTCGGGTTCTTGCCGGTGCTCGTCTGCGTCGGCTGGACCTTGATGGCAACGCAGCCGGGCAACGGCTGGCACGAGGGGACGATCGTCTCGTGGAGTCACAACGTCGGTCTGATGGGCCTCATCCAAGCCCTCGGCCTCTGGCACGGCGCGCTCGCGTTCGGATTCGGCATCGTGCTCGGCACGACGCTCGACGCGGTCCCGGCGCCCGTGGCGGTCGGGGAGGTCACGCCCGCGGTCGAGCGCAGACGGGACAGGGCGACGGTCGTCGAGCGCGAACCGGTGGCAGACACGGTCGCCGACGAGCCGCTGACCGCGGAGCGCGAGGCCGCACAGCACGCCGAGCCACACACTGTGACGGTCGGTCCGCGCAGCGAGCGGACGACCGAAACGGACGAATAACGAGCCGGGGGTCGGGGGTCGCGGTCGCCGCGACCCCTAACCCCTTGGCCCAGGGATCATGCGGCTCGGTCGGCGTTCCCGATAGTCAAAGCGGGATGAATGCCGTTCAGCAGGATCGGGGCCTCGCCCTTATCGCCGCGCATTGCGCAGCCCTCGACCCGGGGGTTTCGACCGCCCGCGAGCGGCTCGACAACGCGGTGGGCGAGGAGCTCGCGCACAAGCTGCTCTTCGCGCTGACGGGCGGCGGGCAGACCCGGGAGCGTGCCGACGGCTTTCTAGACGCCGCGCGCGTCTTCGCCGCGTAGGCGGATGAAGAGCCAGATCGCGGCGAAGGACACGAGCGCGATCACGATCGCGAACGCCGCCGACGCGCCGATCGCCAAGAGCCCGAAATAGATGTAGACGGTCAGCAGGAGCGACCAGACGAACGCCATGACGCCGGGGTCGATGCTCGGCAGGTGGAAGTGCATCGGCGCGATCCTACCGGCACCGCCAGCGGGACAAAAAAGGGACCGGCGCCCGAAGGCGCCGGTCCAAAAGATTCGCCGAGCCGCTCGCGATTCCGTCCACAACACCGCTTGACTTTCCGATCTTGGCCCTTGCGGACCTCTTCGTACGGCCCTTCGGTGCTGCTTCGACCTACTCTCGCTGCGCGCTCGGCGCAATTGGCAATCTAGGGGGTCTCCAAGGGCGGTGCAAGGGCCCACGACACGAAAAATCCGCACTTTGCGGATTTTGAATAGTCAACATTTCCACAGTGCTTTGTGCAACCTGTGGATAACGGGCGTTTTCGGGGCAACTTGACATAACGCCTGTTCCCGTGCACACCGCAGAGCCGCCGTCCAGGGCCATGAAGCAACCGGGCTTTAGCCTGGTTGCATTGGCAGTTTCGACGAAGCCCGGCAAGCGGACCACTTGATTTCGGGAGGCCCGGCGTGTTTGGGTTGTATGAAGGCGCGGGACACTAGGCCAGGGCAACGCCGAACGAGACAAGGGGACCGAATTGACGGTCGAGATCGAGACCATCCTCGTCAACGAGGAGCTGGCAGCGCTGCTCGAGACGGCAGAAGCGAGCGGACAGCTTCGGCGCCTCGAGCTCGCGGAGCTGCTCGAGCCGATGGAGCTCGACCCGCTCGAGCTCGAGGCCGTCTATACCGAGCTCGATCGGAGGGCGATCGAGCTCGTCGAGGAGCCCGAGAAGGAGGAGGCCCCCCCGCCCCAGCCGGCCGCTGTCCAGCCCGTCGAGACGACGACCGACGCGCTGCAGCTCTTCCTGCGCGAGGCCGGCAAGCATGCGCTGCTGACCGCAGCGCAGGAGGTCGAGCTCGCGAAGAAGATCGAGCGCGGCGACATGCTCGCGAAGCAGCGGATGATCCAGTCGAACCTCCGCCTCGTCGTCTCGATCGCGAAGAACTACCGCAACCAGGGCCTGCCGTTCCTCGACCTGATCCAGGAGGGGACGCTCGGCCTGATCCGCGCGGTCGAGAAGTTCGACTGGCGCCGCGGCTACAAGTTCTCGACGTACGCGACCTGGTGGATCCGCCAGGCGGTCGCACGCGCGCTCGCCGACAAGGCGCGCACGATCCGGATGCCGGTGCACATCGTCGAGCGCATGCAGAAGATGAACCGCGCCGAACGCACGCTCTGGATGGAGCTCGGCCGCGAGCCCACCCTCGAGGAGATCGCCGAGGAGGCGTCGCTGCCGATCGAGCAGGCGCGCGAGGTGAAGGCGGCCGCACGCGCTTCCGCGAGCCTCGACCAGCCCGTCGGCGAGCAGGAGGACGCGGTCTTCGGCGACTTTGTCGCCGGCGACGAACCGCTGCCCGAAGAGCGCGTCGAGGTCTCGTTGCGAAGCCAGGCGCTCGCCGTCGCGCTTCAGGCCCTGCCGGACCGCGAGCGGATGGTGCTCGTGCTCCGCTACGGACTCGTCGACGAGGAGCCGAAGACGCTCGAAGAGATCGGCAAGCGCCTCGGACTCACGCGTGAGCGCGTCCGCCAGATCGAGCTCGAGTCGCTGCGGCGTCTAGCGGGCCTCCGCGAGATGCAGATGGTCGCCGCCCTCTAGGAGCAGTTACTCGACTCGGAGGTAGTGCTCGAGGTCCGGCGCGGCGATGCGCAGCTCGCGCAGCGCGCGCGACTCGAGCTGGCGCACACGCTCGCGGGTGATGCCGAGGCCGGCACCGACTTCTTCGAGCGTCTGCGGAGACTCGCCGTCGAGGCCGAAACGCAGCGCCAGGACGCGGCGCATGCGCGGGTTCAGATGGGAAAGAGCGTTCGCGAGCTCCCGTGCGCGCAGCCGCGTTGCCGTCGTCTCGTCAGGCGTTTTCGAGTTGACGTCTTCGATGAGGTCGCCGTACAGCGACTCGCCGTCGCCGACCGGCGTCTCGAGCGATACGGGTACCTCGACGAGGTCGAGTAGGTCGCACACGCGCTTCTCCTCGAGCCCAGTCTCCTTCGCCAGCTCCGCCACCGTCGGGTCGCGATTCAGCTTCTGTGCAAGCTGGCGGCGTGACCGCAACAGCCGTCGCACCTGTTCCGCGACGTGCACGGGCAGACGGATCGTCCTGCCCTGGTCGGCGAGCGCGCGCGTCACGGACTGGCGGATCCACCACGTGGCGTAGGTCGAAAGCTTGTAGCCCATCTTGTAGTCGAACTTCTCGACAGCACGGATCAGGCCGAGGTTGCCTTCCTGGATCAGGTCGAGCAACGGGACGCCCGCCTTCGTGTAGTTGCGTGTAATCGACATCACGAGCCGAAGGTTCGCCTCGATCAGCCGCTTCTTCGCCTCCTCGTCCCCGGCGTCCTTGCGGCGCGCGAGGTCGCGCTCCTCCTCGCGTGTCAGCAGCGGTCCGCCGCCGATCGAGCGCACGTAGAGCTTGAGCGGATCCTGCGCGGCGACGGCGCCCTCGAGAGCCTCGAGCTCCGCAGCCTCCGGCGCGTCCTCGACAGCCTCGTCGTCGGCGTCCGCGACCGGTTCGTCGACCACGTCGACGTCTACCGCCTCGGGATCGTCCAGCGCCTGCACGAGTTCCAGGCGGGGTTCGACGACCTCGGGGGCGGCGAATGCATCGGGGAGCGGCCGCTGCTCCATCCCCTTTCCTATCGGCCTGCGCCCCGTCGGGCTTGATACCTACAAGGGGAGGCTCCGGCACCGCCGAGTGGATCGCTAACCTGGGCTCAAGCTTCTCGTCGGAATGACGAGGACCACTCCGAGGAGCTCTTTTCAGATATGTGTGGGATCGCGGGATACAGCCTTTCCTCGCGCAGCGCCGTCGACCGGACGCTCGCGGCGCAGAGCCTCCTGGCCGGGATCGCCGAGCGGGGCGCCGATGCGGTCGGCTACGCCTACCGCGGCCCCGAGAGCCCGTATCCGGTCGTGACGAAGCAGCGGACGCCCGCGAGCATGCTGCTCGAGCGGATAGCCGTGCCGCAGACGGCGACCGAGGTGCTCGTCCACGTTCGCGACTACACGAAGGGGCACCCCTCGATCTCCGCCAACAACCACCCGGTCCGCCACGGGCCGGTCGTCGGGATCCACAACGGGATCATCCTGAACGACGACGAGCTGCTCGCGCCCCACAGCTGTGCGCGCTCCGAGGCGCGGATGACGGTGGACTCGGAGGCGATCTTCGCGCTCGCTGCCCATTCGCAGAACGAGGCCCGCGTCCTCGAGGATCTCGACGGCTCGTTCGCAACAGCCTGGCTCGACGAGCGCGTCCCCGACACGCTCTTCGTCGCCCGCGGCGCCGGCCGTCCCCTGTGGATCGGGGCCGGCAAGCATGAGCTCTTCTTCGCTTCGACGCACGACGCGCTCGAGGTCGTCGAGCACTACACCCGGCTGAAGCTCCGTAAGCGTGAGCTCAAGATGGGCACGTTCCTCGCCCTGCGGGCCTCGCGCATCGTCCGCGACGAGTGCTTCCGGCCCGACCTCGGCTACCGCGACCCGGTCGCGCTGCCGGCGATCCGGGCCCCGCAGGAGGGCGTCTCCTGCCTCGAGCGCCTCGCCGCCCTAGCGGCTTTCTAACGCTTCTTCAGCAACCGTCCGTCGGTCGAGACCCGAACGCCCTGCTCGTCGAGGCGCTCGCGGACGAGGAACTGGAAGGTCGACCACGCGCCGCGGCGCGCGTCGAGCATCCGATAGACCTGCCACTCGGTCAGGAGCGAGTCGTCCTCCTTACGTGCCTCGGCCCAGTCGGCGAACTTCGGCAGCCGCCCGAGCCGCCGAGCGAGCGCGGTTCCCTGCTCGACGGCGCGCTCGAGCCGCTCCTCCCCCACCGGAACGTCGAAGCCCGCCTCTCGCAGCGCGTTCGTCAAGGAGCCGAAGGTGTGCCAGTACAGCGACTTGGACGGCAGTCGCCCCTTGTGCTCGTCGATGTCTCGCGCCGTCGGAGGGCGGCCGAGCTCCTCCCCAAGCTCGCGAAGCAGCCCGAGCAGCTCGTCCCTCGTCGCAAAACGGCGTGGCACGAGTCCCGCGGCGCGCTTTGCCGCATTCCACGACCCGTAGTGCTCGATCACCGTTTGGGGATGGACCGTCGTCTCCGGATCGGCCGCGAACTCGCGCATCGTCGGTGAGCGGCCGAGCCGCGCCGCGGACGCGCGCAGCTCGGCGAGGATCTGCTCGTCCGAGTAGCGCTTGCGGATTCCCGCCTGGAACTCTGCGAGCCTGGCCTGGTCGATGTCGGCCACCGCCCGGAAGCGGCGCTTCTGCGGCATGTCAACAATGGTAGAGCAGGTTATGAAAAGCGCAAGTGAACACGCGCGCCGGGCGCGGGCGCGCGGAGCGGGCTACGAGGCTTTGACGAGCTCGGGCAGCTGCTGCGCCCCGACCGCCGGGAAGGCCTCGACGACGGAGTCGAGCGGAAGGATGCGCTCGAGCGCCGCGACGCAGCGCGGGCAGAACTGTGAGCTCGACTTCGCCTTCACCTCGGTGAGCGCCTCGTCGACCGGGCGCGCCGCGCGGTAGATCCGCGTGGTCAGCATCGAGTCGAGGGCGTCCGCAACGTGGATGATCCGGGCGCCGAGCGGGATCTCCTCACCGGCGATCCGGTCGGGATAGCCCGTCCCGTCGAAGCGCTCGTGGTGATGGCGGATCGACGGCACAGCGTCCTGGAGGAAGCCGAGGCGGTCGATGATCCGAGCGCCCTCCTCGGCATGGCGCTGCATGAGCGCCCACTCCTCCCCCGTGAGGCTGGCCGGCTTCAGGAGGATCGCATCCGGGATAGCGAGCTTGCCGATGTCGTGGAACAGCGCCGCGTGCCCGAGCAGGTCGAGCTCCGCCTGTGAGAGGCCGAGCTCGCGGCCGATCGCGAGCGAGAGCTGCTGCACGCGGCGTGAGTGGCCGGCGGTGTACGAGTCGCGTGCGTCGACCGTTGCCGACAGCGACTCCATCGCCGCGGTCGAGCGCTCGCGGAGCGCCTTGTTCGCCTGCTCGAGCGACACGTTCTGCGACTGGATCGTCTCCGCCGCCTCGCGCAGCTTCTGCGCCGACTTCTGCGTGTGCTTGAGGTAGGCCTCCTGCGTCTTGCGCATCAGGAGCAGCGGCACGGCGAACACCGCGAGCCCGTACAGGCCGACCGCGTCGTAGCCGATGCCCATCACGGCGCCGATGAAGCCGTACACGACATAGTGCGGTAGCAGCCAGGCGAACCGCTCGTGGAACACCGCCCACGGGCTCTCGTGACCCTCCACGCCGGACGCAAAGCTCAGAAGGCCCATGTTGACGAGGAAGTAGACCGCGCCCGCCAACAGGCCGAACGTCGCGATCACGAGCCGGCCGGCGTTGCCCGTCCCCGACCAGATCGTAAAGACCGACGCCGCGGCGAGCGACGACATTGCCATGGTGCCGATGTTGTAGACGACGGTGTGCAGCGAATTTCGGCGCGCGCTCCAATCGACGACGGCGATCGTCACGGCGAGCGGGAGGGCGGCGCGATAGTCGAAGAGTGCGGCGCCCGCGAGCGAGCCGACAACGCTCACCGACAGCGAGCCCTCCACCTCCGCGAGCTCGAACGAGAGCGCCTGCCCGGCGCCGACGAGCGCGAGCACGGCCAGGAGACCCACGTAGTCGGTGCTCTGGCCCCAGATCAGGCCTGCGAGGCCCGCACCGATGCCGATGACGCTCACCGAAGCGACGACGAACGCGAGCCGCGCCGAGAGCTGGAAGAACGTCGGCCCGTGGAGGGTGCGCGGCTTGGGCGTCCGCCGTTCCTCCGTCTGCTCGATCGGCTCGGCCGCCGGCAGCGGCATCACGTGCTCGCCGTCCTCGACGACCGCCCGCAGCTTGGCGCCGCGCTCCGTGGCCATCAACAGCGGCTCCGTGCTCGCGGTGAGCACGCGGTTGCGCCCCTGGAGCTTTGCGCGGTAGACCGCGAGGTCTGCCTGGTGGATGAGCTCGTTCGCGTCGAGGCCGTCCTTCGGGAAGCCCGCGACGCCGAGGGACACCGTGGCACGGATCGGCTCCGCCGCGGTCTCGACCTCGAACTCGCGCTCTGCCACCGCGCGCCGGATCCGCTCTGCGATTTCGAGCGCCTGCTCGGGCGGTGTCTCCGGTAGGAGAATCGAGAACTCCTCGCCGCCGAACCTGGCGGGCACGTCGTAGTGCCGCAGCTCCATTCGAAAGATCTCGGCGATGCCCTTCAGCACGGCGTCGCCCGCGAGATGCCCATAGCTGTTGTTGATGTCTCGCAGCAGGTCGAGGTCGGCCATGATCACCGACATCGGCCGATCGAACCGAGCGGCCCGCGCGAGCTCGGCCGCAAGGGTCGTCGCGAAGTAGCGCGCGTTGTAGAGGCCCGTCTTGGCATCGACCCGCGCCTCCGCCTGGAGCTGCGGGACGCTGAGCGAGCGGTGGACGACGACGAGCGGCGCGAGTGCCGCGAAGATGAGCCACGGATTCCAGTTCCAGAACGCGGCGAGCGAGACGCCGAGAATCGTCAACACGATGTCGACCGAGATGGTCTCGGCTCCGAACAGGCCCGATTCCCAGAAGCCGTGGCCGCGGCCGAGCTTGAGGATGATCGCGACGAGGACGTGGTTCACGGCGACGAACACGACACTGGCTGCAAGCCCGGCCACGGCGAAGCGCGCGTCATTGCTGCTGATGAGATTGCCGGCGTGGTCCTGGACGAGGTTCGCCACCCCCCACGCTGCGAGCGCATTGAGCGTGTAGTTCGAGATGTTGAAGCCCTGGATCGGCCAGGGGTAGCGCTCCTTCAGCCACTCCGGAACCGTCTGCACGAGCGGGATGAGGACGATCAGCTCGGGCGGGAGCAGCAGCGCGGCGGCAACGAGGAATACGACGGAGGTGTGGTACATCGCGTTGCGCGGCGACTTCACCGGGAACGTGTGCGCGATCGTCGCCGCGGCTGCGAGAACGGCGAACGTTACCCAGCCGTGCCGGATGTTCGGTGCGTCGAGATAGAACTTGCCCGCAGCCGCCAACGTCACGAGCGCGAGGAATGCCAGGTAGATCCGCGCGCCGCGTGGCAGGCCGCCGCCGCGAACCGATCCCTCGCCGGGCGCGGGCCCGATGTGCAGGGCTTCGGCGCCGGCGATCGACTCGGGCACGGCGCTCAATTGGTCGGCCTCGGTGGAGAGATGTCGGGGCCGCAGAGCCATGTGCTGATTGTCGGGATACCGGGTACCCGTCACGTCACCCATTTGGAGGATTCCGGCCGCATGGCTGCAACGGAGCGGGGCCCCGTCTCCGGGGCCCGCGCCTACGTTCAGGGCAGATCGTCCTGCCTCGGCTACGGCAGGACCCCGCCGGTGGTCCCGGTCACCGCGCCCGTGACGCCGCAGACCGACGCCAGCGGGTCGCATAGCTCGCCCGCAAGACCGAGCTCCTGGAGCAGAGCGCTCTGCTCTTCCGCACTCGCATCGGGTGCATCGGTGCCGCTGGGCTCGAGCGAAGTGTTGTCGGCCCAAGCCACATCACTCCAGGCGACATCGCCCCAGGCGACGTCTGCCCAGGCAACGGAGCCCCAGGCAGCGGATGCCCAGGCTGCATCCGCCCATGCCACATCGCCCCACGCGACGCTCGACCAGGCCGCGTCTGACCACGCAACATCCGCCCAGGCCACTGCGTTCCACGCCTTGTTGGCGAGAGCCGCCTGCTGCCAGGCGGCGCCGTCGAACGAGCGTGTCCCATCACCAGCAGTCCTGACGAACTGGTTCAGGCCGGCATTCGGGTTCGGCGGGGTCTTGGCGTAGTGCCGCGCGTTCGCGAAGTTCACGTCGCCGACGCCGAGCGCGTTTCCCGTGACCCCGACCTGCGGAGTCGCGGTCACCATCAGCGCGCCCTTGATCTGATCGGGCGTCCACGTCGGATGCTGTGCAACCATCACCGCTGCGGCAGCGGCGACAATAGGCGCCGCGAAGGACGTGCCGCTGAGCTGCATATAGCCGTTCACCGGATCGATCACGTTCTCCGGCTTCACCTTCGTGAGCCCTGAGTTCGCCGGCACCGGGCCGACCATGTACCGACCCGGAGCGCCGATCTCGGGCTTGAAGAAGCCGTCGCCGGTGTAGCCGTACGCCGACCAGGGTGCAACGTTGTCGTCACCGGCCTTTACGCTGGAGCCGATGTCGGCCGCGCCGACCGTGATCACGAAGGGGTCGTTGCCCGGGGCGAACCCGACGCCGCTCGGTGCGCCCGGCGTGCCGTAGTTGCCCGAGGCAGCGACGACCACGACCCCGTTGAGCCACAGCCGCTCGACTGCAGCGTCCAGCGGGTCGAACAGGATGCTCGCCCGGTTGACCGCGTGCAGGGAGAAGTTCGCGACCTTGATGTTGTAGTTCTGCTTGTTCGCCAGAATCCAGTCGGCTGCCTTGACGACGTCGCCGACCGTCGCCTGGCCCTGATCGTTCATGACGTCGATCGAGACGAGATCGGCCTTCGGAGCAGCGCCGGCGTAGCCGGGGGCTGCGCCTGCCGCGATACCCGCAACGAAGGTTCCGTGCCCGTACCCGTCACCCGGGGAGTTCGGCGAGAGGCTCGCAAGGTTGACGCTGGCGAGCACGCGACCGGAGAAGTCAGCCCGATTTGCGTCGATTCCCGAGTCGACGACGGCGATCGTCGCCGCGTCCGGGCTCGACTTGATCCAGTCCACCGGGGCACCGGTCGCCCATGGCCACAGCTGCGTGTTGGTCAGGCCCGCGCCCGTGCCGAGCGCCTGCAGCTTGACCGTCTCGTCGGGCATGATCGACGACGCGAGGCCCTTCTTCGCGAAAGAGAGAATCTGGCGACCGCTCAGCGTCATCTGACCGCCGGAGATCGACAGGAAGACCTGCTTCACGTTGCCGCTTTGGACGTTCTCGTCGCTGGAGCCGCTCTGGTCGCCCAGGATCTTCTGAATGAACCCGCGAGACTTCTCCGCGCGATCATTCGACTGGACGATCACGTCGAACATCTGCTTCGGGTCCTGCTGAATCGAGCTCAAGAGGGTGTCGGGCACATACGACTTGAGCTTCAAATCGCCGCCGCTGCTCCGGTCGCCGTCGGTCTTCAGCCCTGCGCCGGCCACCGAGGCCAGCGCAAAGACCGAAACAGCCGCAACGACCATGGCGGCCCCACGGCCGCCGCGTCCCCAGAGCGCATTCGAACGCGCCTCGCCACGCGAGCCGCGTCCCCAAAGTGCGTTCGAGCGACCTCCGCTCTTCGCTCGCAAATGCCGCATCTACCCGTTCCCCTCCTCCAGTGTTCGCGTGCGCAATGGCGCACATGAAGCCCCAGTCCACCGTCAAGCCGGCGCAACGTAGGTCGCGTGGGGGGACGCCACCTCCCCCGGAAGGGTCAGGACACGGGAGATTCACTCGATCGAGGCATGTACCGTCGCCGCGCGGCATGGCCCGTACGAGGAGCGGGCCCCTCTCGGGGCCCGCTCCGTTCGGATCAGGGTAGAACTGCGGCTTGCGTTACTGCACCGAGCTGTCGGCCCACGCGGCGTCGCTCCAGGCGACGTCCGACCAGGCTGCGTCGCTCCAGGCAACCGTGCCCCAGGCAACGGATGCCCAGGCGGCGTCGGCCCACGCAGCGTCGCTCCAGGCGACGCTCGCCCAGGCCGCGTCAGACCAGGCCGCGTCAGACCAGGCCGCCGTGTCCCACGTCGGGCTCGCGAGGGCCGCCGTCCGCCAGGCCGTCGCGTTGAACACCGTCGTCCCGTCGGCCGCCGTCGTGAGATAGCGGTCGAGCGAGGCGTTCGGGTTCGGCGGGGCCGTGACCTGACGTGCCGCACCGATGTTCACGTCGCCGACGCCTACCGCACGATTGGCGATCGGCTCCTTCTGGGCCGAGAGCATGAGCGCACCCTTGACCTGATCGGGAGTCCACGTCGGATTCTGCGCGCGGAGTGTCGCCGCCGCCGCGGCGACGAACGGTGCCGCGAAGGAGGTGCCGCTGAGCTGCATGTAGCCGGGTGCCGTGACCTTGTCCAGCCGCGTCAGCGGCAGGGTCGAGGTCGCGGGCACCGGCCCGATCAGATAGCGGCCGGGAGCACCGATGTCAGGCTTCGAGAACCCGTCGGGCGTGTAGCCGTATGCCGACCAAGGCGCGACAGAGTCGTCTCCCGCACCGTTCCCGTTGCCGATGTCCGTCGCGCCGACGGTGATCACGAAGGGATCGTTGCCCGGAGCGAAGAGCACGCCGCTCGGGACCGGATCCGTGCCGTAGTTCCCGGCCGCGGCCACGACCACGACGCCGTTCAGCCACAACTTCTCCACCGCCTGGTCGAGCGGGTCGAACATGACGCTCGCCTTGCTCGCCGAGTGAAGGGAGAAGTTCGCGACCTGGATGTTGTACTTCGCCTTGTTGGCAAGGATCCAGTCGCACGCGCGGATCACGTCCACGGTTGTGCCCTGTCCCAGGTCGTTCATGACATCGATCGACAGCAGGTTCGCCGTCGGCATAGCGCCGTCGTAACCGGACGCGGAGCCGGCCGCGATTCCCGCGACGAACGTGCCGTGACCGAAGCCGTCACCGCTCGAGTTCGGGCCGATGCTCGTCAGATTCACCTGGGCGAGCACCCGCGAGCCGAAGTCGGAGCGGGACGCCTGGATACCCGAGTCGACGACCGCGATTGTGGGCGCGTTCGCCACAGGCGAGCTCCAGTTCGGCCAGACATTGACGGCCGACGTCCAGCCCTGTGGGTTGCTGTACCCCTGAGCCTTGACGGTCTCGTTCGGGACGATAGACGTGACGAACGACTTGTTCGCCAGCGTCGCGATCTGCTTACCGGTCAGGTTCGCCTGTAGACCGTCGATCGAGTTGAACTGTTGTCGCACGGACGCCGCCGCGGACGCAGTGTCGAGGTCGCCGAGGATCTGCTTGTAGAGGCCGTTCGACGTTCCCTTCTTTTCGCCCTGGACGATGACGTCGAACGCCTGGTCCGGGGTCTGTGTGATCGCATCGCTCAGCGAAACGGGGACGTACGCCTTGAAGCCGCCGCCGCTCGAGCCGCTGGACTGACTGCCCAGACCGGCCGCAGTCGCGCCCGCCGCCATGGCGAAGACAACTGTGAGAGACGCCACGAGCGCGCCGGCACGCCGGCCGCCGCGGCCCCAAAGTGCGTTCGAACGCGACTCGCCTCGCGAGCCTCGTCCCCAAAGTGCGTTCGAGCGAGCATCACGTACCGCTCTATGCCGCATCTACCCTTGCACTCTCCTTCTGTGTTCGCGTGCGCGAATGCGCACACAAAGCCGCAGGAACACATCAAGCCGGTGTCAACGTAGGCCGGTTCCGTTGGCGCCACGTCCCCCAGAAAGGTCAGGGCGTGCGATTCACCCGATCGAGGTACCCCACCGGTCGCGTACCCTCGGCCGCGTGCGCCTCGCCGCCGAGATAGCCGCAGCACGCTTCGTCGCCGGTCTCTCCCGGCTGCTCGGACGCGGCGCCGGCATGACCGTGCCCGGGAAGCTCCTCTCGAAGCTCGACCCCGGCGCGATCGACCGGCTGGCGGCGCGGCTGCCCGCGGGGATCGCCGTCGTCTCGGCGACGAACGGCAAGACCACGACCTCCGCGATGACCGCCGAGATTCTGCGACCGCGCTTCCGGCTCGCACACAACCATTCCGGCGCGAACCTCGTGTCCGGGGTCGCCTCCACGCTCCTCGCGGCCCGCGAGGCCGAGCTCGGCCTGCTCGAGGTGGACGAAGGAGCGCTGCCCGAAGTGCTGCGCCGCGTGCGCCCACGGGCCGTTTGCCTCGGAAACCTCTTCCGCGACCAGCTCGACCGCTACGGCGAGCTGGAGCTGATCGCCGAGCGCTGGCGTCAAGCGGTCGCCGCCCTCCCGGCCGGAACCGTTCTCGTTCTGAACGGCGACGATCCGCAGGTGGGCTCGCTCGGCTCAGGCGTCGTCTACGGCCTCGACGACCCGCGGGTGGCGCGGCCGACGCTCCAGCACGCCGCCGACTCGAAGTACTGCATCCGCTGCGGCACGCCGTACGACTACGCCGCCGCGTACGTCGGCCACCTTGGGGACTACCACTGCCCGAACTGCGGGCATGCACGGCCGCCGCTCGAGGTGAGCGCGCGGAACGTCGAGCTGCACGGCCTGGAACATGCCGCGTTCGATCTGGCTGCGCCCGAGGGCACACGGCGGATCGAGCTCTCGCTGCCGGGGCTCTACAACGTCTACAACGCGCTCGGCGCCGCGACGCTCGCGCGCGCCCTCGGCGTCTCTCTCGACGAGATTGCCGACGGGCTCGGCCGCTTCAGCGCCGCGTTCGGCCGCTTCGAGCGCATCCCCGTCGACGGAAAGCGCCTGCTCCTCCTCCTGATCAAGAACCCCGCCGGCGCGAACGAGGCCGTCCGGACGCTCGTCGACGGTGGCGCGCCACGGGTCGCGGTTGTCGCGTTGAACGACGCGATCGCCGACGGTCGGGACGTCTCGTGGATCTGGGACGTCGACTTCGAGCCGCTTCTCGAGGGGCTCGAGACGATCGTCGCAGCGGGCGAGCGCGCCGCCGAGCTCGCGCTGCGCTTCAAGTACGGCGGCTTCGATCCCTCCCGCATCGTCATCGAGCCCGACCTCGCGGCGGCGCTCGACCGCGGGCTCGCACTGACGCCCGAGGGCGACGAGCTCGTCGTCCTCCCCACCTACACGGCGATGCTCGCGCTGCAGCGGCTCGTCGCCGAGCGGGGCCTCGCCAAGCGCTACTGGGAGCGGGCCGCATGACTGTGTTTTTATCGGGGAACCTTCCGGTTCCCCCAGACCCCCTCCCCGCTGGTCACGCGTCGGGAGCCGACGCATGACCAGCATCCGCGTCGGCCACCTCTATCCCGACTACCTGAACATCTATGCCGACCGGGGCAACATCGCCGTCTTTGCGCGCCGCGCGGCGTGGCGCGGGCACGAGCTCGAGGTGACGCAGCTCGGGATGGGCGACGCGATCGTTCCCGGCGCACACGACCTCTACTACGTCGGCGGCGGCCAGGACCGCGAGCAGCTCCTCGTCGCGGCGAACCTCGCCGCGAAGGCGGAGCCCTTGAAAGAGGCTGTTCTCGAGGGCGGCGCCGCGCTCCTCGCGGTGTGCGGCGGCTACCAGCTGCTCGGACGCAGCTATCGCGGCTTCCACGGCGAGGACATGCCGGGGGTCGGCCTGCTGCCGCTCGAGACCGTCGCCGGCGACCGCCGCATGATCGGCGATGTGCTGCTCGAGTGCGAGCTCGACCCCGGCGCGCGCCGCACGCTGGCGGGCTTCGAGAATCACGCGGGACGCACGAAGCTCGACTCCGGCGCGCAGCCGCTCGGCCGCGTCGTCTCGGGCTTCGGCAACGACGGCGAGAGCGGCTTCGAGGGTTGCCGGCTCGAGCGGGCGGTCGGGACGTACCTCCACGGCCCGCTCCTGCCGCGCAACCCGTGGCTCGCGGACTGGCTCCTCGCGCAGGCGATGGCGCACCGAAGCGGCGGCGAGCCGCCGGAGCTCGAGCCGTTGCCGGACGATCTCGAGTCGCGCGCACACGAGGTCTCGGCCGAACGCGCGCGAGCGCGCGGCGGCCGCTTCTAGGAGCGAGCAGCCTTCAGGACCTTCTCCACCGCCGTCCGGAGCGGCTGCGGCACCTCGCCGTTGCCCGTGTAGCGCCGAATTGCCTTCCGCGGCTTGCGCCCGCGGCCGCGGGCGCTCACGCCTGAGACCACCTCGAAATCGGGGGCGAGCACGACCGTGCGCCGCTTGCCCGCGACCTCGAGGATCTGGCCGTTGACGATGCGTTCGGACTCGACGGGCCGCTTTCCGGGCAATGCGTCCCGGTCGTGGACGACGACGTACGGGATGTCGCACGCATTGCAGATTCGCGCGAAGAGCGGGATGTTCCCCTTGCCGCCGCACTCGAGAACGAGGATCCCTTCCTTGTCCGGCTCGATGCCGAGCGCCTCGAACACGAGCGGGAAGGTCATCTTCTCCGTGCGCCCCTCCACGAGGAGGACAGCCCGGGCGAGGAAGAGCTCCGCGCGGTCGCTGTCGAACTCGGAGAGGACGCGGAACGCCTCGGCCTCTGCGAGCGGCTCGGGCTGGAAGAGCGTCGTTCCCTCCTGAGAGGTGTGCCGGACGAGTGCGAGCTCCTCGATGCGGTCGACGCTCAGGAACACCGGCGCGTGCGTCGAGTACAGGATCTGATTGCCACGCTGTGCGAGCGCGCGCAAGAGGCGGAAGAGGTGTCGCTGGGTATGCGGGCTCAGGTAGAGCTCCGGCTCCTCGATTAGCAGCACGAACCGCCGGAGGTTCGAGCTGACGAGGCGCTCCATGCCCATCACGAGCTGGAGCCCTCCGTCTGCGGCCGACCAGTGGTGGTCGGCGATCGGCGGGCGGAACAGCTCCGCCACGTCGGCGGGCCCCGCGCCGGTCGCGGGGGCCACGACCGTGCGCGGCCGTAGGTTCGCCGGCAGGAACAGCACCGGCGGCGCACCCGCGCGGTTGAGGTTGAGCGTGTCCGGCGGACGGGCGTCGAGGAAGATCGTCTGGCCGCGCTCGAGGTCGGCCTCGAGATGGATACGTCCCGAGGTTCCGTGCGAGACGTCGTCGATCGTCGGCGGCGGAGCCGCGGCCTCGAGCATCGTCCAGATCGCGGTGAGCACGGTCGACTTGCCGCTCGAAGCCTCGCCGACGAGCGCGCACATCGAGCGCGGCTCGAAGTCGAGGTCGCGAACTGCGCGGTAGCTCTGGATCGAGATTCGCTTCAGCGGCGGCACTAACCTCCTACGGTGCCCAGAGGGACCCCAGATACACCGCCGGGTCGCCTGGTTCCCATCGCCGCAGGAAGCGCTGGATGGGCGGATGGAGCACGACGTCGTCGAGCTCTGCACGCTCGAACAGGCGGTGGCCGCAGACCGCCGCATCTTGCGAGGTCACCGCCTCGAGCGACCGGCCGGACAGATCCCCGGCGAAGATGATGTGCACGACGTGTTTCGTCGCGAACGCGCGCTTGGGCGAGATCGAGTCGATGAGGGCGATCGGGCCCTCCACCGGGATCTCGTCCTCGATGCCGACCTCCTCGCGCAGCTCGCGGTGGAGCGCGGCCGTGAGGCTCTCACCGGCGTTCACGCCGCCCCCCGGCAGCAGCCAGTAGTCGCCGCGTCCCGGCTTCTCGTGCCGGCAGAGCAGAACACGGTCCTGCCAGCGCAGGAGGGCCGAGACCCGGATCCGCGGCTCGGCCGGCATCACGCCTTCGACGACCCGAAGCCGCGCACGCCGCGCTCGGTCTCAGGCAGCTCGTCGACCTCGACCGGATCGACTCCGGGGACCTGGAGCACGACGAGCTGCGCGATGCGCATGCCGGGCTCCACGACGAACGGCTCGCGCTCGTCCGTATTCAGGAGGACGATCTTGAGCTCGCCGCGATAGCCCGAGTCCACGAGCCCAGGCGTGTTCACGATCGTCAGCCCGTGGCGGGCCGCGAGCCCGGAGCGCGGCTGGACGAATCCGGCATAGCCGTCGGGGATCGCGACCGCGAGGCCGGTGCCGACGGTGGCCCGCTTCCCCGGACCGAGCTCGACGCGTTCGCACGACGCGAGGTCGAGACCGGCGTCGCCGGCGTATGCGCGCTCCGGCACGACGGCGTCATCCCGCAGGCGACGGATCGGAAGCTCGATCACGCGCGATCGTCGGAAACGAGGTACGGCGCGAAACGGAGGATCTCGCGGCGCGGCAGGCGGGCGACGACGAGCACGCCCTCGGTCGTGTCCTCGCGCTGCTCGATGGGCGCGCCAAGCGCGTAGAGCTCGTTCAGCTTGCCGCCCTCCTCGTAGGGCAGAAGCAAGCGCACGGGCTCGAAGCGCTCGGCGAACCGGTCGGCGATCCTCGAGCGCAGCTCGTCGAGCCCTTCGCCGGTGAGCGCAGAGACCTGCACCGCGTCCGCATAGCGGTTCTCGAGGCGTCGGCGATGCAGTGGGTCGACCATGTCGATCTTGTTGATCACAAACTCCATCGGAAGGTCGTCGGCGCCGATCTCGTGCAGGACGGAGTTGACGGCCGCGACCTGCTCGACGAGCGCTTCCTCCGCCACCGAGCCGTCGACGACGTGGAGGACGAGGTCGGCGACGAGCGTCTCCTCGAGCGTCGCGGCGAACCCCTCGACCAGCTGGTGCGGCAGACGGCGGACGAAGCCGACCGTGTCGGTGACGAGATAGCGCCGTCCCTCGTGTTCGAAGCCGCGCGTCGTCGGGTCGAGCGTCTCGAATAGCCGGTTCCGAACGGACACCGTCGAGTCGGTGAGAGCATTCAGAAGCGTCGACTTGCCGACGTTCGTGTAACCGGCCAGAGCGACGGTCGGTGTCTCGGTACGGCGGCGTTCCTTTCGTCCCACATCACGCTGGCGGCGGAGCTTCTTGAGCCGGTTCCGCAACAGCGAGACGCGGTTGCGCGCGATCCGGCGGTCGGTCTCGAGCTGCGACTCACCGGGGCCCCGCGTGCCGACGCCGCCACCGAGCCGCTCGAGGTGCTGCCACATGCCGCGCATCCGCGGCAGGTTGTACTCGAGCTGCGCGAGCTCGACCTGCAGCTTCCCTTCGGCGCTGACGGCATGTTGCGCGAAGATGTCCAGGATCAGCTCGGCGCGGTCCACGACCCGCGCCTGGAGCTCGTTCTCGAGCACGCGTTGCTGCGAGGGCGAGAGCTCGTCGTCGACGATCAGGACCTCCGAGCCGGCGTCGTGGTAGGCCTGCTTCAGCTCGGCGAGCTTTCCCTTGCCGACGTATGTCCGCGGATCCGGCTGCGTCCGGTGCTGGACGAGGCGTGCGACCGGCTCCACGCCCGCTGTCCGGGCGAGCTCCTCGAGCTCCGCGAGCTCGCCGTCCGGGTCGACGCCCTGTGCGAGCACGGCCAGGACGAACCCGCGCTCGGGCTCCGGGCCCGGCGACGGATCGGGCTGTCGTACCGCCATCTGCAGGTCATTATGACCTCTGCCGTGCCGCCTCCGGATCTCGCCGCCAGGACGCTCCAGCTCGTCGACGTGCCCTCCGAGAGCCGCTCGGAGGCGGCGCTCGTCGCCCTGGTGCGGGAGATCGTCCCGGGGGAGCCGCTCTACGACGACGGTGAGGTCTTGCTCTACGGCGACCGCAAGGCGCCGGTCGTCCTCGCCGGCCATCTCGACACCGTCCCTCGGCAGGCGAACATCCCGGGCCGCATCGAGCGCGGCGCGGTGCACGGGCTTGGCGCGAGCGACATGAAGGGCGGGGTCGCGGTGATGCTCGAGCTCGCCCGGGCAGGCGTTCCAGGGCGCTACCTCTTCTTCACCAGGGAGGAGATCCCCGTGGTGGAAAGCCCGCTTCCCACGTTCTTCGAGACCGGGCTGATCGCCGACGCACGGCTCGCCGTCGTCCTCGAGCCGACAGACTGCATCCTCCACGCAGGCTGCCTCGGGAACATCCAGGCCCGCGTCGCCTTCCACGGCGAGAGCGCTCATTCGGCCAGGCCGTGGACCGGGGTGAACGCGATCCACGAGCTCGTGCGCGGGCTCGGGCCGCTCGTCGAGCTCGCACCGCTCGACGTCGAGCTAGACGGGCTCACGTTCCGCGAGGTCGTGAGCGCAGTCCGCGTTGCGGGCGGAATTGCGGCCAACGTCGTCCCGGCGGAGGCGAGTGCGGAGCTCAACTTCCGCTATGCGCCCGGACGCTCCCGTGAGGAGGCCGAAGCGCGGCTGCGTGGGCTCGTGCCGAGCGGCGAGCTCGAGGTGCTGAGCAACGCTCCCTCCGCGCCGCCGGCGCTGGCGAATCCGCTCACGGAGGCGCTGCGCGCACTCGTGCCGGAGGTCGCGCCGAAGCAGGCGTGGACGCCGGTCGCCCAGTTCGCGGAGCAAGGCATCGACGCGATCAATTACGGACCCGGCGCGACCGCGTACGCGCACAGGCGGGACGAGCAGGTCCCGATCGCCGGCCTCGAGCGCTGCTGGGAGACCCTGCGCGCGTTCCTCGGTAGCGTCTGACGGATGCCGATCAGGATCGCCCCCACGCTCACGGCGATGGCGACGTACCCCTACCTTCACCTGGAGGAGGCCCGGCGGCGGCTGGTCGCAAAGGGCGTCGACGTCATCGACTTCGGCAAGGGCGACCCGAACGAGCCGACCGACCCGATGATCCGTGCAGCACTCATCGACGCTGTTCCGGAGCGAGCTCCTTATCCGCTCGCAGCCGGCCTGCCCGAGCTACGGGAGGCGGCGGCGCGGTGGTGCAAGACCCGGTTCGCCGTCGCGGTCGATCCGGGGACTGAGATCGTGCCGACCTACGGGGCAAAGGAGGCGATCTTCTCCCTCGCCCAGGTGCTCGTCGATCCGGCGTCGGAGAAGAACGTCGTCGTGTACGGCGAGCCGGCCTACCCGGTCTACGGGCGCGGAGCGCTCTTCGCCGGTGCGCGCGTGCGCACGCTGCCGCTCGTGCGCGAGAACGGCTTCCTCCTGCAGCTCGACTCGCTCGACGACGACGTCGCGATCGTGTGGGTCAACTATCCACACAACCCGACGGGAGCCGTGGCCCCGCTCTCGTTCTACGAAGAGCTCGTCGAGCGCGCCGGCCGCCACCACTTCGTGATCGCATCCGACGAGGCGTACACCGAGCTGTGGTTCGACGAGCCGCCGGTGTCGGCGCTCCAGGTCGCCGACCGCTCTCGCGTCGTCGTCTTTCAGACGTTGAGCAAGCGGTCGTCGATGACCGGCTACCGGTCCGGCTTCGTCGCCGCGCCGCCGGAGGTGATCGCCGCGCTGAAGGCGTACCGGCCCACGGTCGGCACCGCACCGCAGGAGTTCGTGCAGCGCGCATCCGTCGTCGCGTGGAGCGACGAACGTCATGTCGAGGAGACTCGCGCGCGCTATGCGGCGAAACGCGACATCGTGATACCCGCGATCGCGGCGCAAGGCTGGGAGATCGTCGCGAGCGACGCGACGATGTACCTCTGGGTTGCGGTCCCCGACACCGAAGCCGTCGTCGGGCGCCTGCTCGAGCGCGGCGTCCTCGTCTCCCCCGGCACGTTCTTCGGCCCGAGCGGTGAGGGTTACGTCCGTTTCGCACTTGTCCCCACGCTCGACGAGTGCGAGCGCGCAGCGGCGATACTCGCGGAGCTTTGAGCACCGAAGACACGATTGCCGCCCTCGATCGCGGTGAGCTGCGCGTCGCGGAGAAGGTCGACGGCGAGTGGCGGGTGAACGAGGACGCGAAGGCCGCGATTCTCGACTACTTCCGCATCCGGAAGCTCGAGCCGATCGAGGTCGGGCCGTATGAGTATCTCGACAAGATCCCGCTCAAGCGCCATTACGCCGAGCTCGGGGTCCGCGTCGTGCCGCCGGCGACCGCGCGCTTCGGCGCCTACCTCTCGCCCGGTGTCGTTTTGATGCCGAGCTACGTCAACATCGGCGCCTGGGTCGGCCCGAACACGATGGTCGACACGTGGGCGACGGTCGGCTCGTGCGCGCAGATCGGGGCGGACGTCCACCTCGCAGGCGGCGTCGGCGTCGGCGGCGTGCTCGAGCCCGTGCAGGCGCGTCCGGTGATCGTCGAGGACGGCGCCTTCATCGGTTCGCGCTGCATCCTCACGGAGGGCGTGCTGATCGGTGAGCGCGCGGTGCTCGCGCCGAACGTGTCGCTCACCGGTTCCGTGCCGGTGATCGACGTCACCGGGCCAGAGCCGGTCGAGTATCGCGGCTACGTCCCACCGTACTCGGTCGTCGTCCCGGGAACGCGGCCGAAGAAGTTTCCCGCCGGCACCTTCCAGATCGGCTGCGCGCTGATCATCGGACGGCGCAGCGCGCAGACAGATCTCAAGACGTCGCTCAACGACGTCCTGCGCGAGTTCGAGATAGGCGCGTAGCGCAGAGCTCATCTGCGACCGCGAGGAGCGTCGCCGCGGTCGCCGCCCCCTGTACGTTCACCATCGCCGTGACGACGACGCTGCCGTCGAACGTGGCGCGCAGGATGATGTCGTGGCCCGGCATGTCGCCCCCGTGTCCCCACCAGCGGTCTGATTCCCACGGCACGCCGAAGAGCCCGAGGCCCACGATCGCTCCCTGCTCGTTCGTCCGGCCACTCCGCATCTGGGCCAGCGCGTCCTCCGGCAGAAGGCGACCGCCGAGCAGTGAGCCAAGGAAGGCCGTCACGTCGTTCGCGTCGGAAACGATCGCCCCGTCGCCGTGCGCACCGTCCAGATGCGCCGTCACCTCCCCTGCTATCGGGTACCAGCCGTCCGGCTCGGCATAGCCGCTCGACAGACCGTCCTCGACGCGGCCCTCGGCCGCGAATGTCGTGTGCTCGAGCCCGAGCGGCTCGAGCAGCCGCGTTTGAACGAGCTCCGCAAGCGGGGCGCCTCCGGCCTCCTGGACGATGACGCCGGCCGCCTGGTAGTTGGTGTCGGAGTACGACACGTCCTCACCGGGCTCGAAGAGCCTCGGCATCGCCAGGGCCTGCTCCACGTCTGCCTGCGGGTCGGCGCCGCGCAGCGGGTCCGCCGCGCGGGCTGCGGCGATCGCGTGGCCGTCCAGGTAGTTCGCGAGCCCGCTCTGATGAGAGAGGAGCATCCTCAGCGTCAGGTCGCGGCTCCGCCGGGAGCACGCCGGGCTCGTCGAGGTCGAGCAGCCCCTCGGCGGCCAGCATCAGCGCGAGCGTCGCGACGTAGGTCTTCGTGGTGCTGCCGATCCGAAAGCGGTGAGCAGGCGTCATCGGCTTTGCTCGTTCGAGACTCGCAAGACCCGCTGCTGCGATCTCGAGCACGTCGGATCGCACGGCGACGACCGCGCCGGGACACCCGCCCTCGACGAGCGCGGCCGCTGCTGTCTCGACGTTCAAACGGGCTCGGCAGGACCCGTCAGCATCGCGCGTCCTTCCTGCAGGCGAACACGGAGATCGCCGCCGGGGAAATGCACGAGCACGTCGCCGTCGCCGTGCGTCGCCGCCGCGACAGCGACGGCACTCGAGCCCGACGCCGTGGTCTCTCCCACTCCCCGCTCCCACACGCGCGCCGTTACCTCACCGGGCGCGTCGATTCGTGCGACCTGGACGTTGGTGCGATTCGGAAAGTGCGGGTGCGACTCGAGCAGCGGTCCGATCTCGGGCAGATCGTCGGGATCGCCGACGACGACGGCGTGCGGATTCCCGACCGACACCGGCGTGAGCTCATGCCCCTCGACGGTCTCACGCGCGCCGACCTCGACCTCTCCCAGGTCCGACTCGTAGAGCCCGGCGTCAACCCGGCGGACTTCGACCGTGAGCGGGCCGACGTGCACGCGGGCGCTGTCGGCGCCCGTGCTGTTCATGAGCCAGGCGCCGGCGATCCGCGTTCCGTTGCCGGACATCTCCGCAAGCGAGCCGTCGGGGTTGACGATCGCGACCCGGACCTCGTCGCCGTCGACCTCCAGCACCTGAAGGACGCCGTCGAGATCCGGGTCCATCGTGTACTCCTCGTCCTCAGCGACGAGATAGACGTTCCCGTGTGCCTGCCAGCGCGACGATGTCATCGGCGATCTCGCCCGACGGGCGGTCGGCCTCGACCATAACGAGGCCGGGCACGCGACGCATCCATTTCCGCTGGTAGGCGGCGTAGCGCCGCGTGCGCGCGACGATCGCCTCGATCGCCTCTTCGCGCGGCAGCGACGCGACCTCGTGGATCCCCAACGTCTTGCGCGCGGTCGTCGAGATCCGTCCCGCAAGCGCGTCGCGAACCTCGTCGGCGACGCCGGCGTCGAACATGGCGCGCGTGCGCTCGTCGATGCGCCGCTCGAGAAGGTCCTTCGGCACGTCGAGCCCGACGAGCACCGTTGGATGCCTCGTCTCGTCCGTCCAGAGCCGATCGTGCGCCGGCGCGAGAGAAGCGCCGGTCTCGGCGAGCTCGAGCGCCCGAACGACGCGGCGGCGATCGTTCTCGTGTACACCCGCTGCGGCCTCGGGATCGATCTCGGTCAGGTGCTCGTGCGCCGCCCGGGCGCCCTGCTCGTCGTAGAAGCGCGACCAGCGCTCGCGCGCGCCCGGCGCCGGCTTGGGTGGGAGCGAGAGCTCGCCGAGGGCGGCGCGGAGGTAGAGGCCGGTGCCGCCGACGACGACAGGCGTCCGCCCGGACGCGAGGATCTCGTCGATCGCCGCCTGAGCCAGGGGCGCGTACTCCCCGACCGAGGCCTCGTGATCGAGGGGCCAGATCCCGACGAGCCGCGTCGGGCAGCTAGCCTGGTTCGTAAGGATCGGGAGGCCGCGGTAGACCTGCATCGCATCGGCCGACACAAGCTCGGCCGGCAGCCGCTCCGCCACCGCCTCCGCAACCCTCGATTTGCCGCTCGCGGTGGGACCAAAGATGCCGATAACCGTCACTAGTGCATTCTCGCGCGCGTTCTATTCGCATGACACTGCTGCGCTTCGCGCGTAAGTCCCACATGGATCGCACGCGGGCCGAGTCGCTCGTCTTCGTCGCCGCGAGCACCGCTATCGCGCTCGGCACGCTCTTCGCAGTGACCTGGGTCGCCGGCTTCGGCCCGGTAGCGACCCGGTTGCGCTCCGTGGAGCCCATCTGGTTCCTGGCCGCCATCGGCGCGGAGGCCGTCGCGTACGTCGGCTACGTCCTCAGCTACCGCGAGGTGGCGCGCGTGGATGACGGGCAGAAGATGAACGCGCGCACGGCCGTCGCCGCGGTTACGGCCGGATTCGGAGCCTTCGTGGCCCGCGGTGGCTTCGCCGTCGACCTGCACGCCTTCCGCCAGACCGGCGCTACCGACCGCGAGGCGCGCGTACGCGTGCTCGGCCTCGGTGCGCTCGAGTACGCCCTGCTCGGGCCTGCGGCGTGCGTGACCGCGATCCTGCTGCTCGCGAACGGCGTCCACAAGCCCAACCCGGCGCTGACGCTGCCGTGGGCGATTGCGGTCCCGGTCGGATTCGTCGCTGCACTCTGGGCGGTCGGCCACCGCCAGCGCTTCGCCGACAAGGGTGGCTGGCGAGAGGGGATCTCCCAGGCGCTCGAGTCGATCCACGTCCTCAAGTGCCTGTTCAAGACCAGACACCTGATCGGCCCCCTGGGAACGGCCGTGTACTGGTTCGGCGACATCGTCTGCCTGTGGTGCTGCCTCAGGGCGTTCACCCACGGCACTCCCGACATCGAGATTCTGCTCATCGGCTATGCGACGGGCTACGCGCTCACGCGGCGGACGCTGCCGCTCGCCGGCGCCGGGGCGGTCGAGGCGCTGCTGCCGTTTGCGCTCTCGTGGTGCGGCATCCCGCTCTCGGCCGCGGTGCTCGCGGTGTTCGCGTATCGCGTCTGCAATCTCTGGCTACCGCTCGTCCCGGCCGCGCTCGGGCTGCGCTCGCTGCGTGCCGCCGCCGCGGACTAATCCCTAGGCGGCTACGACCGCGACCTGCGAGCCGCCGAGCGTCGTCGATGTCGCGCGCTCGATCAGCACGTCCGCGAACTCGCCGGCTTGCGCGGTGCCGACGAAGTTGACGGTCGTATTGCGGCGCGTGCGCCCACGGAGGAACGCCGGGTCGGTCCGGCTCGGCCCCTCGACGAGCACGTTCTCGATGCGGCCGATGCGCTCGGCATTCCGCTCTGCGGCCAGCCGCTGGACGAGCTCGACGAGCCGTTCGATTCGCCCCCGCTTGACGTCATCGGGCACCTGGTCTGCCATTGCGGCGGCGTCCGTGCCGGCGCGCGGCGAGTAGACGAAGGTGAACGCGCTCTCGAAGCCGACTTCTTCCACGACCTCCATCGTCTCCTGGAAGTCGTCCTCCGTCTCGCCGGGGAAGCCGACGATGATGTCCGTCGTCAGGGCGAGGTCCGGAATGCCGTCGCGCAGATCTCCGACGAGCTTGAGGTAGCGCTCGCGTGAGTACGTGCGGCGCATCGCCTTCAGGATCCGCGTCGAGCCGGACTGGAGCGGGAGGTGCGCGTGCTCGCATACCGCGGCGCATTCGGCCATCGCCTCGATCACCGGGCGGCGGAAGTCCTTCGGGTGCGGGCTCGTGAAGCGGATGCGCTCGATCCCGTCGACGGCGTCGCAGGCGCGGAGCAGCTCGCCAAAGTCGGTGTGGAGCTCCGGCAGGAGGTCCCGGCCCCACGAGTTGACGTTCTGGCCGAGCAGCGTGAGCTCGCGAACGCCCTGCCCGGCGAGCTCCGTCACCTCGGCGAGCACGTCGCCCGGGCGGCGGCTCACCTCGCGGCCGCGTACGGCGGGGACGATGCAGTACGAGCAGGTCGAGTTGCAGCCCATCGAGATCTGAACCCAGGCCTGGAACCTCCGCTCGCGGTGCATCGGAAGCGTCGCCGCGAACTTGCGCTCTTCCTGGATCCCCCACGCCCCGCGCGCGACGCCGAAGCCGCCGGCGCCGAGCCACTCGCCGAGGTGCGGGATCGTCCCGGGCCCGAAGGCGACGTCGACCGACGGATAGAGCGAGAACAGGCGTTCGCGCTGCGCCTCCGCGTAGCACCCGCCGACGGCGATGATCATGTCGGGGCGCTCGCGCTTGCGGGCCGCGGCGTCGCCGATGTACGCCGCGAACTTCGTGTCGGGCTTCTCCCGGATCGTGCAGGTGTTGAAGACGACCACGTCCGCTTCGTCCTGGCTTCGCGCCTCGCCGAGCCCGAGCTCCTCGAGCATGCCCTTGATCCGCTCCGAGTCGTGGGCGTTCATCTGGCAGCCGAAGGTGGTGACGTGGTAGCGGCGAGACATCTGATGACCGGAGGCGTTCATGGCAGGGAGAACCTCACGCTCCTATCGTACGGACGTCGTGCCGGCGGTGTTTTGCGGACATTTCGCCCCGCCGGCGGACGGCCGATCAGAGCGATGAGTTCTCTCATCGCTTGCCCCAAGGCAGCAATCGGGGCGTATGGTCCGAGGGCGGCGGGAGCTTCTTCCTTCGGGGCCCGCCTGCGGCAGTCCGAGGGGGCCGTTCCCTGTTTCACCTGCGGCCCCCTCGGCGCAACGTCGCGCGGCTGTCTCGGCCCCGAAGCATCGCGACGAGTCGGTCAGCTCATGTAGGCGTGTATGCAACACCGCGACGGCACGCCGCGGCTCGGCGGTCAGCTGCGCGGGTCTCGGGCGGCGACCAGCTCCGCCGCCTCGCCTTGCTTCCGTACCACGTGGTACTCGGTGTTTCGCCGAATCACCACCTCGATCTCGGGGAGCTCGTGCCCCGGAGCGACGACGAACAACCTCGGATCTGAGCGGATCTCCTCGTAGACGCCAAGCGTCAGCGGCAGCCGAAGCGAACAGTCGATGTTCGAGCACTCGCAGAAGAACTCGTACACGTGCTCGTCCGTGCCCTGACTCATCGCGGCCTGCTCGATCTGCTCGTTCACGTTCCGGAACAGAACCTCGTTCCGGGCCAGGCGCTCCTCGCGATAGTCCACACCGCAAAAGTAGCTTGCTTTCCGCTCGGCGTGGCTAGAAAGAGGGGGTTCGTGGGGGAACCATGGGTTCCTCCACATCTTCCTCCTGGGCTGTGGGCGCGTCGAGCGCGTGGCCGTTCTCGCCGTTTTGGAGTGCGCCGTGGTTCCGGGCGACGTCGACCGACCGGCTCTCCCGGATCACGGTCACCTTCACCTGACCCGGGTACTCCAGCTGATCCTCGATCTCGCGCGCGATCTGATGGGACAGAAGTGCCGCCGAGTCGTCGTCAAGCTCGCTCGGGCTGACGATGACGCGGATCTCGCGACCTGCTTGGAGGGCGTACACCTTCTCGACTCCGGGCTTCGACGCGGCGAGCTCCTCGAGCGACTCGAGCCGTTTGATGTAGTGCTCGAGGCTCTCGCCCCTCGCGCCCGGCCGGGAGGCGGAGATCGCATCGGCGGAGATCACGAGCACCGCCTCGACCGTCTGCGGCTGCACCTCGTAGTGGTGCGCCTCGATCGCGTGCACGACGTGCTGGGTCTCCCCGTAACGGCGTGCGAGCTGCGCCGAGATCGAGGCATGTGAGCCTTCGATCTCGTGCGTCATCGCCTTGCCGAGGTCGTGGAGCATCGCGGCGCGCTTTGCCGTCGTCACGCTCGCTCCCAGCTCGGTAGCCATGATCCCGGCGAGGTGGACGACTTCGAGCGTGTGCCGGAGCACGTTCTGGCCATAGCTCATCCGGAAGCGCAGCCGGCCGAGGATCTTCACCAGCTCCTCGTGGAACGGACCGCAGTTCGCCTCGAAGACTGCCTGCTCGCCCGCCTGGCGGACCACCTCCTCGAGCTCGGCTTTCGACTGGTAGTACGTCTCCTCGATCCGGGCAGGATGGATGCGCCCGTCCTCGATCAGCTTCGTCAGCGTGAGCCGCGCGATCTCGCGGCGCAGCCCGTCGAAGGACGAGAGAACGACCGCGTGCGGCGTATCGTCGATGATGAAGTCGACGCCCGTGAGGTGCTCGAGCGCGCGGATGTTTCGCCCCTCCCGGCCGATGATCCTGCCCTTCATGTCGTCGGAAGGAAGCTCGATCACGGTCACGGTGGTCTCGGCGGCATGGCTCGCCGCGACGCGCTGCAGCGCATCCGCGACGAGGTTGCGCGCGCGGCGCTTCGACTCGGCCCGCGCCTCCTCCTCGAGCATGCGCACGCGCCTTCCGAGATCATGCTTCACGAGCTCCTCCCCGCGCTCGAGCAGGTGCGACTTGGCCTCCTGGAGCGTCATTCCGGCGACCCGCTCGAGCTCGGTCTGCTCCGTCGACTTCATCTGCTTCAGTTCCTCCTGCAGCTGGCGGAGATGCGTCTCGCGGTCGGCGAGCCCCTGATCCTTGCGCCCGAGCTCGACCAGCTTCCGCTCGATCTCCTCCTCCTTCGCGAGCACGCGCTCCTCGATCTTCAGCACCGACTCACGGCGGTCGGCGAGCTCGGTATCGATCTCGGCGCGCAGCTGCACCGCCTGCTCGCGCGCTTCGATCTGCGCCTCGCGACGCACAGCCTCAGCCTCGCGCTCGGCGTCCTCGATCAGCTGCCTGCGGATGCGCCGCGTCTTGCCGACGCTCGTTGCACCGAAGACCTGCACGGCGACCAGCGCGAGCGTGAGTCCTGCGACGATCCCGGCGGCGACTCCGATGACGATCTGCACGGGCAGGCTCCTCGCTCGGTTGAGGTGGCCACATCCGCCATCGGGCCCGCAGTGCGGATCACCGAAAGTCGCTCAGTTCGACGGCGCGCACCACCGGGCGCGCGCCCGCAGGGCCGGCCCTACCTCGGCGTGAGCCTCCGTCGTCTGCGTCTCGAGGGGATCATGGAGTCGGGATTCGAAGAGTCAGCGATTTCGGAAAAAACCCAGTTTGCAGGCAAAATGTCGGGTGAAGCGTGACTGGATCCTAGCGCGGTCAGGCCTCATCCGCAAATCCGTCGGCCGCCTCGAGCGCGGCCTCGTCGAACCCTCTGGCTGCGAGCCAGCGCGCGGTTTTCGGCCCGAGGCCGCGTTTCTCGACCTGCCGGCGGGCCCGCTCGGCCTCTGGCTCGAGCCTCGCGAGCGCCTCGGCCACGACTTCGGCGGCGAGCCCCTCGCCCTCGAGGGCGAAGTGGATCGCCGCGTCTCCGTAGCCCCGCTCGGCGAGCCCCTCGGCCCGAAGCGACGCCACCCTTCGGTCGTCCACGAGCCCGGCCTGCTCGAGGGCGGCGAGCGCGTCCTCGCGGGCGTCGGAGCGAGTCCCGCGCCGCTCGAGCCGTTCCTCGAGCCGCCGCCGGGACAGGTCGCGGTAGCGGAGCGCTCGAGCGGCGGCGCCGATCGCCTCGGCTCGGCGGAGCTCACGCCCGAGCAGGCGCGCCGTGTCGCGGTCGAGCGCACGCCCGACCGACAGGCCGGCGCGGACGACGGCATCGGCAGGCACGAGCCGCCACGGGGCGCCGTCGAGCTCGACCTCGACCTTCCCCCGCGGCCGCTCGCGCAGCGCGGTGACCAACGGCACTTACTCTTCGGCCGCTGCGCCGACCTCTGCGACGACGGCCGCGGCGGCCGCTGCGCGCGCGGCCTTGCTCGCCGGCTCGCCGTTACCTGCCTCGGCGATCGGGGCCTCCTCGACCGGAAGCAGCCGTGCGGATACGACCTGCTCCGGGCCGACCTCGAGCTGGATCTGCTGGAGGATCTGCTGCGTCACGTCTGGGTGCTCGCGCAGGAACGCGGTCGCGTTGTGCCGGCCTTGCCCGAGCCGCTCGTCGCCGAAGCTGAAGTACGAGCCGGACTTCGTCACGACCTTGCGCTCGCTCGCGACATCGATGACCGTCCCCTCCCACGAGAAGCCGGTGCCGTACATGATGTCGAACTCGGCCTGCTTGAACGGCGGCGCGACCTTGTTCTTCACGACCTTGACGCGAATGCGGTTCCCGATCGCCTCGACGCCTTCCTTCAGCGTCTCGATGCGGCGGATGTCGAGGCGCACCGAGGAGTAGAACTTGAGCGCTCGGCCGCCGGGCGTCACCTCGGGGTTGCCGAACATGACTCCGATCTTCTCGCGCAGCTGGTTCGTGAACAGGCAGATCGTGTCGGTGCGGTTGAGCGTGCCGGCGAGCTTGCGGAGCGCCTGCGACATGAGCCGCGCCTGGAGGCCGACGTGCGAGTCGCCCATCTCGCCCTCGATCTCCGCCTTCGGCGTCAATGCGGCGACCGAGTCGATCGCGACGACGTCGAGCGCGCCCGAGCGGATGAGCAGCTCGGTGATCTCGAGCGCCTGCTCGCCGGTGTCGGGCTGGGAGACGAGGAGGTTGTCGATGTCGACGCCGATGCGCTTCGCATAGGCGGGGTCCATCGCGTGCTCGGCGTCGATGAACGCGCAGATGCCGCCCCGGCGCTGTGCCTCGGCGATCACGTGGTAGACAAGCGTCGTCTTTCCGGACGACTCCGGGCCGAACACCTCGACGATGCGCCCCCGCGGAAGACCGCCTATCCCCAGTGCAAGGTCGAGGGCAAGTGACCCGGTAGACACAGCGCCGACCGACACGGCCGCGCGGTCGTTCATCTTCATGACCGAGCCCTTGCCGAACTGGCGCTCGATCTGCCCGAGGGCGACGTCCAGTGCTTCGTGCTTGTCCACGCTCAGCCTCCTAAAGCAACCGATTCCAGTACGACGTACTGCGCCCCGCCGGGATGCAGTCGTGACAGATAAGCAGCTGCGTCGGACGGAACAAACGTTCCCATGGCCGGCGGGTCGAGCTCCAGGCGGGGACGCTCCCTGAAGCGGGCCACCGTGAGGTGCGGCAGCCACGGCCGATCCTCCCGCCGGTAGGCCCCGAGGCGCTCCAGGCGGCCCTGGACGTCCTCCGCGAGCGCGGTGACCCCGCCGTGGAGGTCGTCGAGGACGAGCATCGCGACGCTCCGCGTCTCCCGGTAACGGGCCGGGGCGAGACGCAGATCCGCCGGGGCATCCGCCGCAGCGGCGCGCAGCTCCCCAACGATCGCGCCGAGCTCGCCGGCGGCCCGGGAGCCGAGGAAGGCGAGGGTGACGTGGAGATGCCCCCGGGGAACCGCGCGGACGCCCTGCAGGTGCTCGCCAAGGAGCTGATCACTCTGCCACGCCTCGACGCAGTCGAGGACAGGCTCGGGCAGGCGCAGCCCGAGAAAGAGTCGGAGACGCTCATCGCCGCCGACCCTATCCGTTGCGGTCATACGACTTGGTCAGGGCTCCGTGTCAGAAGCCTGCGCACGAGGTGCAGCGCCCCGACCACGGAGCGGGCGCGGATCGAGGCGCGGTCGCCCGGGAAGCTGAACTCGCGGCCGATGCCCCCGCTCGGCCCCTCGGCGTGCAGATAGACGAGGCCGACCGGCTTCTCCTCCGACCCGCCGTCCGGCCCGGCGATGCCGGTCACGGCGACCGCCACCGAGGCGTCGAGTCGCTCGCGCGCGCCGCGCGCCATCGCCGCGGCAACCTCGGCGGACACCGCTCCGTGCTCTTCGAGCAGCTCGTCCGGCACGCCGAGCTCGTCGCGCTTCACCGCGTCCGCGTACGCGACGATCCCGCCCAGGACGACCTCGCTCGAGCCTGGAATCGACGTCAGGCGCGCCGCGACGAGGCCGCCCGTGCACGACTCGGCGGTCGCAAGCGTGTAGCCGCGCCCCCGGCACAGCTCGAGCACGTGCTCCTCGACGCCCCGCTCGTCATCGCCGTAGAGCCACTCCGCGAGCGGCGGCAGGAACCGCGCCTCGAGCTCGTCCGCTTGGTGCTCGGCCCCGGGTTGCACGACGAGGTCGACGTGGATCTCGAAGTCGCGTGCACAGATCGTCACCTCCACCCCATCTCCATCGCCGCCCGCCTCGGCGAGCGCCCGCGCGACCGCCGACTCGCTGACGCCGAACAGGCGCCGCACCCGCCGGCTCGGGGGCTGCGCACGCGAGAGCAGCTCCCGGAACGCGTCGGTCGCGAGTGCGTTCGGCCACAGGCGCCGCAGCTCCGACGGCGGGCCGGGCAGCACCACAACCACGCGTCCGCCGTCTCGGGGCACGAGCAGCCCCGGCGCGGTGCCTGCGAGCCCGAGCGAGATCGCCCCGTCAGGGACGGTTGACTGCTTCGTCACGCCCGGAGCGAAGTCCGCGTAGTCACGGTTCAGGCGCACCGCTGCTGCGCGGGAGACCGCCTCGATCTGCGATTCGAGGTCCGGCTCGACGTGAAGCCCGACCTCGAGGGCCTTCGCGACGAGCTCGACCGTGCGGTCATCGTGCGTGGGCCCGAGCCCGCCGGAGACGAGCACCGCGTCGGCCTCGGCGAGCGCCTCGCGCAGGGTCGCCTCGAGCTCAACCGGCGAGTCGCCGACGATCGCGATCCGGGCGGGATCGAGCCCGAGCCTCATCGCCTCGCGCGCGAGAAACGGGCCGTTCAGGTCGGTTCGCTCGCCGCGCACGAGCTCGCTGCCCGTGACGACGACGACCGCATGCGGCCGCGTCAAGCGCCCGCGCGCGCCGTCTTCGTCGGCGTCACGACGACCTTGAGGTTCCGGCGCGCGGGCAGCGAGACGGGCTTGCCGGCGAGCCTGAAGCGGACGCCGGCCGGACGGCGGATCGCGAGCCAGAAGCGGCGCCCGACGAGGAACTCCTTGTCGCCCCGCTTCAACGTGCCCTGGAAGACGACGGGCCCGGTGGCCGAGCGCCTGCGGATCTCGAGATATGTCCCCTTCTTCACGCCGACGAACTGGAGCCCCTCCGGCGCGACCGTCTGCTGCTGCTCGGTCACAACGGCCGGTGTCGAGGGCGACGAGTCGCCACCTCCGAACTTCCACGCGACGATCACGAGCGCGGTCACCGCCGCGATCCCGAGCAGGCCGAACAGGACCATCCGGCCCTGAAGGCCGCGCTGCTGCTGGATCCGCGGCTGCCGCCGCTCCCGCGACGCCTCCTCGAAGCCGTCGGCGATGAAGCGCGAGTTGTATTCGTCGACGTAGAGCTGCCCGTCGAGACCTAGGTACTCGGAGTACGAGCGGAGGAAGCCCTTGATGTACGTGCCGGACGGGAGGAGCTCGAAGTGCTCGTCCTCGAGCGCCTGAATGTACTTCGCGCGGATCTTCGTCGCCAGCTCGACCTGCGAGTACTCGAGTCCCTGGTGCTCACGCGCCTCGCGCAGGCTGTTGCCGATCTCGAACATTCCGCGGCCATTGTAGAGCCGAATGTCACCTAACCTTCCAGGCGCAGGAGGAGCTCGTAAAAGCCCACGGCGATCGACGCCGAGAGGGCAACGCAGATCCCTGCAACGGCGAGCCAGCGGCCCAGGCGGATCCTCCCCGCCCCGCCCGAGCGCTCCAGCGTCCGGCGGATGCGCCCGCGGGCGCCGCGAGCGAGGAGGAGGGCCGCGATCCCGCACAGTGCCGCCACCGGGATCGCCCACGCGGCGTCGAGCAGGTGCACGCCGGCCGTCTGGCGCGAGAGCACGACGCCAACGGGGACCGCGGCTACCGCCGCGAGCCCGAGCAGGACCGCGACCGACGCGCGGTGGTTACTGCTTGACGTAGGGGCGGCCAACTGCTGCGGGAGGAATCGAGCGCCCGATCACGCCGGCGACGGCGATGAGCGTCAGGAAGTACGGGAGGCCCTGGAAGAGCACCGCACCCGCGTCCGAGTACGTCGCGAGGCGGAACGACAGCGCCGTCGAGGCGCCGAAGAGAACCGCGGCGGCGTACGCGCCGAACGGGCGCCAGTTGCCGAAGATGACGGCCGCAAGGGCGATGAAGCCCTTGCCGACGGTCATGTTCTCGTTGAACGAGTGCACGTAGCCGATCGAGAGATAGGCGCCGCCGAGCGCGGCGAGGATCCCGGACGTCATCACGGCAAGGTAGCGCGTGACGTACACGTTGATGCCCACCGTCTCCGCGGCACGCGGATGCTCGCCGACCGCCCGCAGACGCAGCCCGATCGGGGTGCGGAACAGCACGAGCCACGCAACGATCAGGAGCACGAACGAGAGCCAGATCATCAGGTTGAGGCCGGAGAAGGCATCGCCGAAGAAGGTGACGTTGTCCAGGAAGTGGAGATGGACGTCGGGAATCTGCGGCAGATCGCCCGGCGTGCCGTTCTCGCCGTAGACCTGGATGAAGAAGTAACCCGTCACTCCGAGCGCGAGGAAGTTGATCGCCGTCCCGCCGACGATCTGGTCCGCGCGCAGATGGATCGCGAAGAATGCGTGCACGAGTGCGAAGCACGCACCGGCGACCATCGCCGTGAGCACGCCCATCCCCCACGAGTTGAACTTGTCGGCGCCGAGACAGGCGAAGAACGCCCCGGAGAGCATCATCCCCTCGAGGCCGATGTTCACGACGCCGCTGCGCTCCGAGAACATGCCGCCGACGGCCGCGTAGCAGAGCGGGGTCGCCCAGATCAGCGTCGAGGAGACGAGCGCGCCCCAGGAGACGACCGTCGCAAGGTTGCCAGTCGAAGACTGCACGGCGAGATTGCCGAGACCGATGCCGATCAGCCCCGCGACGACGGCTCCCCAGCCGAGCCGGCGGACGCCGCGGCTCACCGCCCACACGCCGCACGACGCCGCGACGATCCCGATCAGCGCGGGCACCCAGCGGTGGCGCGTCTCGACCGGCGGCAGGGCGAGGAAGAACGCGAGCGCCGCGAGCAGGATCCCGAAGCGCGCGACGTGCGCCGGCCCGACGGCGAAGCGGTCACGTGTGGCAGCGAATGTGTTCACGCGGGGACCCTCTCCTCTGCGGGCTTCCGCGAGAACCTGATCTTCCTGCGCGCGTTCCAGATGGCGAGGATCAGGACGTCGGCGCCGATAAAGAGCAGCACGAGCGCCTGAATCATCAGGGTCAGATTCCCGGCGAGCTGTGGCGGGAAGACCGACGGATCGAGGCCGCGCGTCGACGTGCCGTTGACGAGCGCGCCGAAGAGCAGCGCGGCGAGCGCGACGCCGACCGCCGTGTTCCGTCCGAGCAGCGCGACGGCGATCCCGATGAAGCCGATGTTCGACACCTGGATGTCGAGCACGCCCAGCCGGTACTGCCAGCCGAGGATGTCCATCGCACCGCCGAGCCCGGCGAAGGCACCGGAGATCGCCATCGCGTACACGTAGTTCCGCGCCACGTTGATGCCCCCGTAGCGGGCCGCCTCGGGATTGAAGCCGACGGCCCGAACCTGGTAGCCGAGGGTCGTGCGGTTCAACGTCACCCAGTACACGACCAGCGCTCCGAGCGCGATGAAGAAGCCGATGTGCAGTGCCTGGAGCTCTGGGTTCCCCCAGAAGGTCGGCAGTCTGCCGCTCGGGACGATGTCGTTCGAGATCGGGACCGAGACGTCGACGCTGTTCTGCAGCGGCCCGCCACGACCGAACAGGAAGCTCCCGAACCAGTAGGCGATCCAGTTGAGCATGATCGTAGTGATCACCTCGTGCGCCCCCACGGCTGCCTTCAGAAACCCGGCGACCGCGGCGATGCTCGCGCCGGCGGTCATCGCGAGGACGATCGCGAGGAACACGTGCAGGCCTCTCGCCATCCCGGCCCACGACGAGCCGACCCAGACCGACACGATCGCGCCCGTGATGTACTGGCCCTGGCCGCCGATGTTGAAAAGGCCACACCGGAACGCGAATGCGACTGCGAGCCCCGTGAGGATGAGCGTGGTCGTCAGGAGCAGCGTCTGCGACAGGTTGTAGGCGGCAAGGCCGTTCGAGTCGGTGTTCCAGGGGAAGAACACCTTGGTGTGCGTGCCGGGCATCGTGACGTGATGGTGGCCGACCTGGAAGAGCCAGTTCAGGCCGGTCCCGTCCCAGATCGCCTTGTACGTTCGGAGCGGGTTGTGGCCCGTGGCGAGCACGACGAGCCCGCCGGCCAGGAAGGCGAGGAGCATGGTGAAGATCGGCGTAATCACGCCGCCCGCGCGCTGGTAGAACGCAAGTCGCTCGGCGACGCTCGGTGCGTACCCGCCAGGCTCGGCGTGCGGCTGCTCGTCCGGCTCGGTCATGCCGCCGCTTCCTGCCGCCCGCCGGTCATCGCGATGCCGAGCTCCTCCTCGGAGACGCTCGGATCGAACTCGCCGGCGATCCGCCCCTCGTAGATCACGAGGATGCGGTCGGCGAGCGAGAGAACTTCCTCCAGCTCGAGCGAGACGAGGAGGACGGCCTTGCTCGCGTCTCGCTGCTCGACGAGCCGGCGGTGCACGAACTCGATCGCGCCGACGTCGAGACCGCGCGTCGGCTGCGCAGCGATGAGCACGTGCGGATTGCGCGAGACCTCGCGCGCAATGACGACCTTCTGCTGGTTGCCGCCGGAGAGGCTCGACGCGCGCGTCGTCTCGGTACCGCCTCGCACGTCGAACTCCTGGAGGAGCTTCCGCGCCAAGCTGAAGACGCGCGCGGGATAGAAGAAGCCGCGGCGGGCGAAAGGCTCCTTGTCGTAGTCGTGCAGGACGAGGTTCTCGCCGAGCGTGAACTCGAGCACGAGTCCACGGCGGTGGCGGTCCTCGGGGATGTGGCCGACGCCGTGCTCGAAGAACTCGTGCGCACTCGCGCTGGTGAGATCGCGGCCGGCGACGAGCACCTTGCCCTGCGACGGCCGTGTCAGACCGGTGATCGCGTCGATCAGCTCCGTCTGCCCGTTGCCGTCGACGCCGGCGATCGCGACGATCTCCCCTGTCCGCACCGCGAACGACACGCCGCGCACGGGCTCGAGGCCGCGCTCGTCGATCACGTGCAGGTCTTCCACCTCGAGCAGGGTCTCCCCCGGGCTCGACGGCTTCTTGTCGACGCGCAGCAGAACCTCGCGCCCGACCATCATCTTCGCGAGGCTCGCCTCGGTCGCGCCCTCGCGCGGGATCGTGTCGACCTTCTTTCCGCGGCGCAGGACCGTGATGCGGTCGGCGATCTCGAGGACTTCGTTCAGCTTGTGGGAGATGAAGATCACCGACATGCCCTCCGCCACGAGCCGTTTGAGGATCTCGAACAGCTCGAGCGCCTCCTGCGGCGTGAGCACGGCCGTCGGCTCGTCGAGGATCAGGATGTCGGCGCCGCGGTAGAGCGCCTTCAAGATCTCGACGCGCTGCTGCTGGCCCACGGTGATGTCCTGGACGCGGGCGTGGGGGTCGATGTGGAACTTGAACTGCTCGGCCAGGTCGCGCACCCGTCGCTCGGCCGCCGCGGTGTCGAGAAGGATGCCGGCCTTCGTCGGCTCGGAGGCGAGCGCGATGTTCTCGGCGACCGTCATCACCGGGATGAGCATGAAGTGCTGGTGCACCATGCCGATTCCGAGCTCGATCGCCTTGTGTGGCGAGTCGATCTCGACAGGCCGCCCGTTGAGGTAGATCTCGCCCTCGTCGGGTTTGTAGAGCCCGTAGAGGATGTTCATCAGCGTCGACTTCCCGGCGCCGTTCTCTCCGAGCAGGGCGTGCACTTCACCTTTGCGCAGGTCGAAGTCGACGTGGTCATTCGCGAGCACGCCCGGGAACCGCTTCGTGATGCCCCGCAGCTCGAGAACCGGCGTGGTCGGATCGGCAGCCAACGTCGGACGCGATTCTATGGAGATACGCAGAGGGCGGGCACGGTGGCCCGCCCTCTGGTCGTTGACGGTGCGATCGCTACTAGGGCTTCGTCGGCGGCTTGATCTTGCCGGCGACGATCTTGGCCCGCAGGTCCGCGATCTTCTTCAGGTACGACGCCGGCACGGCGCTGCTGACCTTGCCGAGTGCGACGCCCTGGTTTGCAAGGTTGAACACGAGGTTCCCGCCACCCTTGAACTGGCCGGCCTCGGCGCCCTTGATCGCGAGGTAGACCCCGCGGTCGACGCGCTTCACCGCGCTTGTCAGGATGTGCTTGCCGAGGTACGCCTGGTCGACGTCGACGCCGATCCCCCAGATGCCGGCCTCCTTCGCCGCGTCCAGCGTGCCGAGCCCGCACGGGCCGGCGACGTTGAACTCGACCTGCGAGCCGGCGTCGATCTGGTTCTGCGCGACCGTCTTGCACTTCGCGGAATCGAGGAAGTCCTGCGAGTAGCCGCGCAGGACCTTGACGCCCGCGTTGCAAGCTTTCGCGCCGGCCTGGTAGCCCGCGAGGAAGGCGTCCACCGGCGGAATCTTCACGCCGCCGACGAAGCCGATCGTTTGATCGCCGCCCTGCTTCTTCACCATCATGCCCGCGAGGCAGCCGACGAGATACGAGTTCTCCTGCGTCGCGTACGTGAGGCCTTCCACGTTCGGAGACTTCTTGCCGTTGAACGGCGCCCCCGAGACGTCGACGTCGGTGATCGCGAACTTCGTGTTCGGGAACTGCTTCGCGACCGCCGCCTCCTGAGCGCCGAGCAGGAAGCCCGCGCCGATGATGATGTTGTAGCCCTTCCGGGCAAGCGACGCGAAGTTCGGCAGGTACTCACCCGCCGAGTGCGACTCGAGCGCTGCCGTCTCGAGCCCGGGGATGTGGGCCTTGGCGAACTTCAGCCCCGTGAGCTGGTTCTGGTTGAAACCCTTGTCGTTGAAACGACCGACGTCGGAGACGAGACCTGCCTTGTACCCGGCCGTCGGTGCTGCCGCCCCTGTGCCCACGAACGAGACCGTGACGACGGCCACAGCCGCGAGCGCTGCGATGGGCGCAACAAAACGCCACTTCTTCACTGAACCCTCCTGAAGTTAATTACAACCCGAATCTCGGGCGGCTCGGATGCTAACGCGCCCCAGACCCCTTTACCAGGCGTGACGTGGGCCGCTCACAGCGGTTCCACCTGCTTAGACGCCGGTCAGGCCGTTTTGACAGTTGCCGCGGCGAGCGCGAGAAGCTCCTCGGCGCGGCTGACGATCCGCTTGCGGTCATCGTCGGTCGCTTGCGCGAGCCGCTTCGAGACGAGCTCTTCACAGCGCTCGAGCACCTGCGGCCACGATTCCGGGTCCTCCCCGCGCTCCTCGAGCAGCCGGCGGAGCCAGCGGCGTCCGTACTCGGCGTGGAGCGTTTCGTCGGCCCAGTCGTACTCCATGTCGGTTTCCGAGGTGGTGTCGCCGAGGGCGCCGAATGCGGCCGCGCGCGTCTTCTTGCGGCCGATGTTCTTCGTCTCGAAGTACGCGAGCATGCCGAGCCGGTAGAGCAGATCCTCCCCGGCGGCGGCCTCGAAGATGTAGCCGCCGAGTGGCGTCGCATGCGGAGGCAGGCCCCACGCATCGAGGCGCCGCTTTCCCATGAGCATGTGGCGCGCCTCGTCGTAGGTCCAGCGCGCCGCGTCCCGGATCCATTCCCAGCCGAGCTCGGGCGCGAGGCCGTGCAGGATCGCGCCCGCCGTTTCGACCGCCCAGACCTCGTTGAGATGGCTCACGGCCGCGCGCACCTGGAGCGCGACGCCTTCGCCGTACGGGTAATCCGGAACGATCGTGTCCGGCCAGTAGAAGCTGTGCCAGGCGTAGCGGTCGTCGCGCGCCGGCTGCTCCGCGAGGCGGAACGGCGTGCCGGCGGGGCGCTCGAACGTTTCGATGCCGTGACGAAGCTGCGAGACCCACGGCATGGGGCCTGGCCCCTGCCTGTGGACAAGCGCACCGGTCTGCTCCTCGACGTCTTGCAAGGCAGAAGCCACGATTCGGATGCTTGGGCCGTCGGCCAGCTCGTCCGTTTTCCCCAGGAAGTCGCGATAGCGATCGGCGAGATCCGGCAGGAGGGCCTCGGCCAATCCGGACATAAACGCGTCCGAATCGGGCGCGTCGATGACGGACTCGAACGAACGGATGAGCGGGGCGTCGGCGCCCTCCTCGAGGAAGCGGGTCGGATAGCGCAGCTCGAAGACCCGCTCGCGGAACGCGTCGCCGGCGAGGGCGTGCTGCCAGGCGGTGCGGGCGAGCGCCGCCTTTGCCTCCAGACGCGGCGTGGCGGCGATCCAGCCGCCGCAGGCGAGGACGACCGCCCGGGCGAGGTAGTGGCAGCGCGTGAGCGCCTGCGCCGTGTCGACGCGCTCGCGGAGGCTGCTGGTCGGCGGCAGTGCGCTCAACGCAGCACCTCCAGGAAGAGCTCGAGGAAGCCCTGGGTGTCGAAGTCCTCCACGAGCGTGCAGTTCGGCTCTCGCCCGAGCGTGTTCTGGACGTCGATCGCGCTGAACCCGCGCGTCAGCTCGCCCCGCGTCTCCACGTCGACGAACACCTCGCGCGTCGCCTTGACGAGCGACGGCTCGACGATCGCCGCCGCAACCATCGAATCCGGGTGCGTCGTGCCCGGCACGCCCATCGAGCGCTCGAACTCCTCCGCCTTGCGCGTCACCTGCCGGTAGAAGCGGGCGAGCGGCGTGTCGACGGCCTCGATCCGTGCGAGGTCGGCGTCGTAGAACACCCCGTGCGAGAGCGTAAGTGTCCACGTGAAGAGCGTGATCGGGAAGCCGGCCTTGAGGACGATCTTCGCGGCCTCCGGATCGACGTAGAAGTTGAACTCCGCCGCAGGCGTGATGTTCCCGATCCCGCCGCCCATGACGTACAGCCGCTTCACCTTCTGCGCAATCGAGGGGTCGAGTACGACGGCGGCCGCGATGTTGGTCAGCGGCGCCTGGGCGAGCAGCGTGAGCTCGCCGGGCGACTCGTTGATGCGGCGGACGAGCTCGTCGACCGCATGCTCGGAACGCGGCCTTGACGTCGCCTCGGGAAAAAACGAGTCTCCCATGCCGTCCTCGCCGTGCACGTACGCGGCATCGACCCAGTCGGCGACGAGCGGCTTCGGGCAGCCCGGATACACGGGTACGTCCTTCCCCGCCTGCTCGACCGTGTAGAGCGCGTTCTCGACCTGCTGCTCGAAGCGCACGTTCCCGTTGCAGATCGTGATCGCCTCGAGCTGTGCGTTCGGATGCAGGAGCGCGATCAGCAGCGAGGTGACGTCGTCGCCGGCGGTGTCCGTGTCGACGATCAGGCGGACGCTCATGCCGTCACGCTCTCGAGCTTCTCTTCCAGCTGCGCCCGCGTCGGCAGCCCCGGCACCACACCCGGATGCTCGACCATGTAGGCGCCGGCCGCGCAGCCCCAGCGTACGGCATCCAGGTCGGATAGCCCCTCGGCGAGCCCGACTGCGAACGCGGCGGTGAACGCGTCACCCGCGCCGGTGGTGTCGACGACCGACGCGGGGAATGCCGGCACGAGCCGGTCGCCGAGCCGTGCGCCCTGCTCGCCGAGCGTGAGCACGACGGTGCCGCCCGCGCCGCGCACGGCGCCGGCCTCGGTCTCGTTCGGGGTCAGGTAGTCGACCTCGGTGACGATCGGCTCACGCGGCGCCGGTGCCGGATCGAGGATCGTGCGCACACCCTGGCTCCGTGCGACCGCGAGCGCGTAGAGCGCCGTCTCGAGCGGGATCTCGAGCTGGACGACGCAGATGTCCGCGACGGAGATCCGGTCGGCGAACGCGTCCACATGCACCGGCGAGAGCTGCTCGAGGGCGCCCGGGACGATCACGATCCGGTTCTCGCCCGACGGCTCGACGAAGATCGGCGCCGTCATCGTCGGCGCGTCCGCGAGTACCGCCTCGCTCCGCACCTTCTCGTCCTGCCAGAGCTCGAGCGCGGCACGGCCGAATGCGTCGTCTCCGATCGCCGTCAGGAAATCGACCTCGGCGCCGAGCCGCGCTGCGCCTACGGCCTGGTTCGATCCCTTGCCGCCATGGTCGGTGCGGAAGCTGCGCCCGACGACCGTCTCCCCCGCCTCTGGAACCCGGTCGAGCTCGACGGTCAGACCGACTCCGTAGCTCCCCACGACCGCGACCCGCGCCACGCGGGCCATCCTATGCCGCGAACAACTGCAGCCCGTCCAGCTCGCGCACGCGCGCCTCGCCGCGCTCGACGAGATCGAGGAGCGTCTCGCGGGAGCGCTTCAACCGCCAGCCGAGCGCGCCGCCGAGGTCGGCCGCCGAGAGCTCGCCCGACGACGCGAGCACAGTGCGCGCGAGCGAGCGCAGCGCATCGTCCGCCGCCGGCAGCGCGCCGAGCGGCCAGCGCCGCAGAAGCACCTCGACCGCGATCGCGCCCCAACCCTGCTGCCGTTCCACGAGCCCGGAGTTCGTCAGCACGAGCGCACGCTGGAGGACGATCACCGCGGCCCTCCGCCACCTCGAGCTGGAGCGGAGTGAGCTCGCCGTCGCGGAAGTCATCTGCGTGGCCGGCACGGCCCGTCAGCGCGTAGAGCGACGGCAGCACCCGCGGTGCAATGAGCGCGGCCCAGCGGCCCAGATGCTTCCCAACGCACACGAGCCCGCGCGCGGGAAGCTCGTCCTTCCAGCCCCAGCACTTGTCCATCTCAGGAGTGAAGGAGACGTATTTCCCCTCGTCGTTCCGCACCGCCCAGTCGACCTCCCGCGAGCCCGACACGGCCTCCCAGAGCGACGGCAGGACGAGATCGCTGCCTGGGAAGAGCGCCGCGATCCCGACCCGGTCGACCCAGGCCGCCGCGCCGCGAATGGACTTAATCGGTGGAGGCGTACTGGTGCACCTGCGACTCGTCGATGAGGACGCGCCGCGGCTTCGAGCCTTCATAGCCACTGATGATGCCTCGCCGCTCCAGCATGTCGACGAGGCGCCCGGCCCGGGTGTAGCCGACCCGCAGGCGCCGCTGGATCAGCGACACCGACGCGGTCTGGGTCTGGACGACGATCTCGATCGCCTTGTCCAGCAGCGGATCGTCGTCGGGGTCGAA
>WNGE01000441.1_pt1 | contig 91913 bp, 100 predicted proteins | sample 5400651 | NCBI WGS metagenome assembly WNGE01 (sample SAMN13153370, study PRJNA577476) | soil metagenome | isolation source: 60 cm soil or saprolite under grassland replicate 2 | place: USA:California | collected 2016-06-15 | reverse complement strand
CGCCACGCCGGCGCGCCTCCCGCCACCAACTCAGCGATCCGGTCCTTCTCCCGCTCCGACAACCGCTCCACGCAGCACCCTCCCGACCCGATCGAACCCGATCGAGGCGGGTGTTGCGTTGATCCCCTGAGGCCACGCCCGGTTAGGAGCGCGTTTGTGAGTAGCAGGAGATCGTCATTATGTGCCGTTCCGAGGGTTGTCGGCCGGGACCCGACTCGAGCGGCGGTACGCCCAGGCGCGCGCCGTGGTCCTGACTAGCCGCTTGCGCGATTGTTTATAGAGCGTCCGCTGGCTCACCCCGCTGTCGAACCATCTTGCGTTTTGCACGACGGCTCGACGGCCATCCGCGCCAAGAGCTTCACGATCGGAAACGCTCGTAGCGCGGCGCTATAGCCGCTGCCAAAGTTGCCCGTGAGGACATTGGCTTTACCGTGCGCGAGTGAGTTCCGGATGCGATACAGGTAGTCGGGCACGTTCTTAATACCCCTCGCCTGCAGAGACGCGATCTCCATCTTTGCCCGGTACTTGTAGAGCTCGAAGACGCGGGTCGTCTCCTGCTCTGTCAGAGGCACGTAAGTCGCGACGTGAAGATCGCCATACTCATGCGTCAGGAGCGCGGGCAGTGCGTTGGCGGCGTACGTCTTCCCATTCGCGCCGTCGGCGGCCTCCAGGATCCGGTAGAGGCAGAGGTACTCGCTGAGAGGATCAGCCGGCCGCGCCGCCATCGCATACATAGATACGAGGTGCTCTCGTCCGGCAAATCTTGCCGAAAAGTCGCGACTGGGTAATCGAGGATCCTCGTCGTAGCGAAGAATGTACGAGTCGTTGAATCGCAGCTCGGCTGCTGCGCCCAGCGCAAGGCCGATGTTGTCCCAGTGCCAGAGCACCAGGTCATCGGAGAACGGGTGAACCGGCTGCACTGGCGGGATGCCATCGGGATCAACAGGAGGAGTCCCGGGCCCGCGCACCGCCGGACGAATACCAACCGGTGCGTCGTGATCGAAGGCGATTACGTCCGCAAGCCACATGGCGTCGTCGATCGTGGCCCTCGTGCCGCCAGGTGTTAGCGGTAGGACGCCGAGTGTGCCACCGGCCGGGTCGCCGTGAGCCAGTCTCCAGCCGTCCGCGTCGAACCACCACAGGTAGGCGTCAACGATCCCGGCCAGCACGAGTAGCCACGTCATGTCTGCCCAGATGTTCGGCTGGGGATCCGCTTGCGCCTTATCCTTCTTCATGACGCGAAGCTATGCCCAGCACAAGGGCACCCGCGGGGAATGTTCGGCGCGTGCGGCGTTCCCAGTCGGCGTTCGAAAGATGCCGATAGGGGCGCGCTAAACGGACGCCGAATGCTGCGCATTCGAATAGCGACCGGAGCGCCGAACGGCACGTCCGTGTCCACTCAAAGTCATGCCGTTCGAGCGCCTCGCCACCGAGGTGTCGAGATCGACTGGCGCTCACGAACGAGCAACTGGCTGATAGTCAGGCTCGGGCTGCTTAACCAGTGAGGGTAGCTCGTCGCAGGACTGGCTCAGCTGCCGCGGCGACCACGATGACCGTCGTCGACGCCGTCGCGCCATCCTCAGCGGTGGCGGTGATCGTGAACTCACCCGGTGCCGGGAAGCAGCACGGAATAATGATGGCCGTACTCGCGCCGCCGGAGGCGTCGGTCGTCGCTGTGATCGACGCGGCCAGGAAGCTGACGACCGCGTTCGGCGGGAAGTTCTCGACTCTGCAGGTTGTCTCGACGCTGGCGGACGTGGTCGGGATTCTGGTCACGTCGCACGTCAGCGTGGGGGAAGACGGAGCCAGTCCCTTCGCCCCCCATTTCCCTCGCGACGACGATGATCGCTGTGAGGGTGATGCCGAGGAGCACACGGCGCATGGCCAACCTCCCGTCTGACAAAAACTGTCCGCCGCACTCGCGGGGCCGACAAGAGTCAAGCGACGCGGCACGCGAGCACATAACGGCGCCTGGTAGACGCGACATGGCCGCGCCAGAACGGCACTTACGCGTGCGCGGTAGCGACCGAGTTGGGGACTACGTGGATTACGTGCTGGCGCCCACGGTGAACGTGCGCCGGGCGCCTAGGAGCGTCGAGGCTGCGCCCCGGGCGAGGTGCCCCAGCTCAGTGCTGTAGAGGAGGGTGAGCTAGGGGGGCGATGGGTCGGCGGCGGGTCGGTGACGTCCCGGCAGGGTGGGTAACGATTGGCGTCAGGCTTCGAGCGAGTCTTGGAACACGGTGAAGTGCGAGAACCCCGAGCGGTCCATCGCAGCGAGTACGTGTGTTGGCAGATCGATGCCGCCTGCCGAGAAACTCCGTCGCTTGGTAATTGAGTTGTAACGGGCAGGAAATTGCGCCGACATCGAAACGAGTTTGGCTCTGGGTGGACGTCACATGACGCCGCTGTAGGCGGGCAGCGAGTTGCCAGGGGGTAGCGATGTCGCGGGGCAAGCAACTCTTCGCGTTGGCGTTGTTCGTGTTCATCGCGTTGGTGGCGGTGGGCCAGTTTGGGCACGGCGGCTCCGGGGACCCGGGGGGCACCAAGACGGCGGCGTATTCGACGCCGACCAAGGGCAGCGTCAACGACGACTTGGCGACGACGAGCAAGGATGTGCCGGTCACCCAGGTCGGGGTCAACAAGCTGGCGAACGAGACCGGGCACCTGCGGGTGTCGATCAACTTCACCTGGTTGCTCATCACCGGGTTCCTGGTCCTGTTCATGCAGGTCGGCTTTTCGTTCTTGGTCACCGGACTGACCAGAGCGAAAAACGCTGGTCATATGATGATGATGAACATCGCGGCGTTCGCGGTGGCCTTGTTGGTGTTTTACGCCGTCGGGTTTGCGTTCCAGTTCGGCGGCGTGTCTCCGATCGCGAACCTCGGGAACGCCGCGCCCCTCAACGGAATCTTCGGGCACGGCACGTCCGGGGTCATCGGTCTGCACGGGTTCTTCCTGCAGAGCCAGCTTCGCCGGCTTCCTGGTGGCCGAGATCGCCCTGGCCGCTCTCATCTACCCCGTGTACGGGATGTGGATGTGGGGCGGCGGTTGGCTGTCTCAGCTGGGCAACTCGATCGGCTGGGGCCATGGCGCGGTGGACTTCGCCGGCTCCGGGGTGGTGCACGCCACCGGTGGCTGGATCGGCCTGGCCCTGGCGATGATCCTGGGCCCCCGCATCGGCAAATACCGACGGGACGGAACCATCCGCGCCTTCCCGGGCCACAACCTCGGGTACGCGGTCATCGGAACGCTCGTCTTGCTGTTCGGCTGGATGGGCTTCAACCCCGGTTCGACCTTCGGCAGCACCGACCTGCGCATCTCGGTCGTGGCGGTGAACACGTTGCTGTCGGCGTGCGCCGGGGCGGTCGCGGCCATGGCGTGGACGAACGCCAAGTACGGGAAGCCCGACATCTCGATGACCTGTAACGGCATGCTGGCCGGGCTCGTGGCGATCACCGCACCGTGTGCCTTCGTCGCACCCTGGGCGGCGGTCTTCATCGGTGTCGTCGCCGGCTTCTTGGTCTGCTACAGCGTGCGGTTCCTCGAGGGCCGGGCGCGCATCGACGATCCGTGCGGCGCCATCTCCGTGCACGGCACCTGCGGCGTGTGGGGCCTGCTGGCCGTCGGGCTCTTCGCCGACGGCACCTACCCCGTGGCGGGCTGGAACGGCGTCGCCGGCCCGGTCAAGGGCCTCTTCTACGGCGACGTCGGCCAGCTCGGTGCCCAGATGGTCGACATTGTCGTCGGCTTCCTCTGGGCCTGGGGCATGGCGTGGATCATCTTCTCGCTAGCCAAGCGCTTCGTGAAGGTCCGGGTCTCGCCCGAAGTCGAACTCGAAGGCACCGACCCCGGCGAGTTCGGCCAGGTGTGCTACCCCGACTTCGTCCAGGTCACCGAGACCGACGCCCGCCTCCGAGACGACGACCTGGCCGTTCCGTATCTGACCGTCGAGGAACAGGCCCAAGCGTCGCCGGTCCCTGTTGGTCAGGCGGTCGGTGCCGTTCCGCCCGACACGGGATAAGCAACGCCGAGCCGCCATCCGATCACGGAGGAAGCCGTGAGAGCAATCGTCGCCATCATCAAGCCCCACAAGCTCGACGACGTCACCGACGCCCTCCACGACGCCGGGACCCAAGGCATGACCATCACCGAAGTCCGCGGCCACGGCCGCCAACGCGGCCACACTGAGGTCTACCGGGGCGCCGAATACGAAGTCGAGTTCATCCCCAAGCTGCGGCTCGACGTCGTCGTCGACGACGCCGACGCCGAGAAAGTCGCAGCCGCAATCGCAGCGGCCGGTAAGACCGGCAAGATCGGCGACGGCAAAATCTGGATCACCAACGTCGACACATTGATCAGGATCCGCACCGGCGAACGCGACCACGACGCGATCTGAACAATTGACCTCTGTCCTCGACCGAACGTGACGAGCTCGCAATTACACAAACGTTCGCACGACCGCACCGCCCGTCTCACACTCGCGTAAGCGATATCCCGCGCCTCGATGATTCGTGATTGTGAGGCCCAACGGCGCGATGCGGCGCCGGAGTCGGGACATATGTACGCGCAGGGCCGAGTTGCTACCACCTTCGGCCCATGCCCGAGAGATCAGCTCCCCAGCCAGAACTGTCTGGCCAAGCCGCTCGATGAGGACCTTTGCGAGGCGTCGCTCAATCGGAGGAAGAAACACCATGGTTCCTCGCCGTGAGAGCTGCCCGTAGTTGTCGATGAATGGCGCTGTCGGGTGTCGCGAGGCGCGCTCAGCGAGCGCGGCGACGCGGGCGCGTAGGTCGACGTCGTCTGCGGGAAGGCGGAGCCAGTCCTCGAGGCAACTCGTCCCCGTCGGAGGCGCGCCCCCCGGCTCGACGACGAGCAGCCGGGGCACTCCGAGACGAGCGAGCCGTACCGCTTCGCTGGCCTGGTCCGGCCAATGCAGGACGTGGACGTGCTCGTCCATCGCAAACAGCGCTACTCGCCACCCGGGCCCGTGAGAAGATCGGTTGACAGTTATTTTGATGGAGGAGCCGCAGATTGTGACGGCTTACTCACACGCGAGCAGCCATGGTCGCCGTAGCAAGGGAGGCCTCCGCTCCGTCCACGCCGCAGCCGTTCATGCGCCCGGGCGCGGAGGAAATACTGCGGCCACACAGAGATCGCCGGCCTGTGTTCGTGCTCCATGGCTCAGCGTTATGTGCTGGTTGCCGGCGAATCGCCCGGCGCGGCTTGCGTGTAGCTGCTGCTTGGGGAGTGACGAGCGGTTGGCCGGGGAGGCGGAGCTGATCTGCGCCACGGAACCGGCGGCGGCTGGAGCTGGCTCGTGTGGCGGTAAGCATGCGGGATCCTGGAGAGAATTCGGTCGAGCGAGTGTCGAGCGCGTGGTTGAGAGATTCTGTTTCGCTGGGCGTGGTGGGCGCTCTCTCGAATGGGGGGTTGAGGTGTGGGTCGTGTAGCGCTTGTGACGGGCGGGACCGGCGCGCTGGGGGGCGCGGTGACGCGGCGGCTTCTCGAGGAGGGCTACCGCGTGGCGGCGACGTGCGTTCACGAAGGAGAAGCCAAGAGCCTCAGGGCAGAGCTCGGGGAGGCGGGTGCGGGCCTGGTGGTGATCAAGGCGGACGTCACCGACGAGGGCTCGGTTGGTCGAGCGGTGGCGGAGGTGCGCGCACAGCTCGCAGCGGTCGAGGTGCTAGTGCATCTGGTGGGCGGGTGGCACGGCGGCGAGTCGGTTCACGAGCACTCGCTGGAGACCTGGCAACGGATCGTCGATCTCAACTTGACATCGGCCTTTTTGTGCTGTCGGGCGGTGCTGCCCGAGATGCTCGAGGCGGGCTGGGGTCGTGTGGTACTGGTGTCGAGTCGCACCGCCAAGGAAGGGCGTGTCGGCCAGTCCGCGTACGCGGTGGCCAAAGAGGGGGTGGCGACACTGGCGGAAGTGATCGCCGAAGAGTGCTGCGGTTCGGGTGTGACGGCCAATGTGATTGCGCCCTCGGTGCTCGACACTCCCGCGAACCGCCGCGCCATGCCTTCAGCGGATTTCACTCGGTGGGTATCGCCTGATGTGGCGGCGGCGATGGTCGCGTTCTTGACTTCGGATGAGGCGGGGACCCTGCGGGGGGCGTGGCTCCCGGTCTTCGGGTTTGTGTAATGGCGGGAAGCGTCTCGCCGGGCGGTGGCGGGCGCCTGGCCCCCGATTCAGATACATCCAATTTCTCGGTGTCTTCCGTACAGCATTCTGGTGCCCGGCGGCGTGGTCGTGGAGGCTACTGGTAGGCGAAGGGAGGCTCAGATGGAACGGCTGTGTGAGTTGCACGCGGCAGGGGTTTCAATCTGGCTGGACACGCTCTCCAGGCATCTGATCGCCTGCGGCGAATTCGGCTCGCTGGTCGACGATGCATGTGTGACCGGGGCGACCTCGAACCCCACGATCTTCGCGGCTGCGATCCGGGGCGCCGACGGCTACGACGAGCAGCTGCAGGCCCTGCTCGGAACCGGGGCGCGCAACGCGCAGACGATCTTCTTTGACTTGGCCCTCGAGGACGTTCGCCAAACCGCCGACCTCCTGCGCGGGGTCTATAACCAGTCGGGCGGTCGCGACGGCTTCGTATCCTTCGAGTGCACGCCCGATCTCGCCGACGACACCGACGCCACTATCGAACAGGCACAGATGCTGTGGGAGCGCCTGGACCGCCCCAACGTGATGATCAAGGTGCCAGCCACAGCTGCGGGTCTCGGTGCCATCGAGGAGCTCACCACACGGGGCGTAAACGTCAATGTGACGCTGCTGTTTGCCCGCAGCCGGTATGACGAGGTGATCGAGGCCTACCTGACGGCACTCGAACGGCGCGCCGCCGCTGGTGAATCGATGGGCACGATCAGCTCAGTCGCGTCGTTTTTCGTGTCTCGGGTCGACGCCAAGGCCGATGAACAGCTCCCGGAACGCTCGCGCCTGCGCGGGTGGGTCGCGGTGGCCAACGCCAAACTCGCCTACCAGCTGTACCAGCGTCGATTCTCGGACCAACGCTGGGCCAAGCTCGCGGCCGCGGGCGCGCGTCCCCAGCGACCCCTCTGGGCCAGCACCGGAACCAAGAACCCGGCGTACTCCGACGTGCTCTACGTCGAGGAACTGATCGGGCCCGATGTGGTAAGCACGATGCCCGACAAGACGCTGCACGTCTTCGCCGACCACGGTCGAGTCACGCGCACCGTCGACTCGGGCGTCGAGGAGGCCCAGCGGGTGCTGGACGAACTCACAGCCACCGGCGTCGACCTCGACGCCATCACCAGCGCGCTCGAGCACGAGGGCGTCGCGTCCTTCTGCGACTCCTATCACCAGCTACTCGACTGCCTCGCCGACAAGGCGGCCAGCCTCGGCACGCCAATCGACGCACGCTGACCGCGCGGTTGAACTCACAGCAACGGTGCACCCTTAACCCCAACACTACGAACGTCTGGTCAGCCCCGGCTGGACGCTGGCCTGGAGGTTAGGAGTGGACGGTCAGGATCATGAGTGCTGCAGCACAGTTCCATGTCAGCGAGGTCTCCCAGTCCTACTGGCGGGTGACCTTCGAGAACGGCCCGGTGAACCTGCTGGATCCGGTCACGATCGACCAGCTCGGGGCGCTCCCCGTGCGGCTTGCACACCGTCGTGGGAGCTACGACGACTGTGCCCAACGCGCGTGGGCGAGTTTTTGCGCCATCGTGGTCGCCTCGTCGTTGGCAAAGTCGGTGGGCGGCGTCGGTGTCTCGGTTGATTGTCCGCAAACGAGATACACCTGCACAGCACGACCCGAGCGAAGCACAAGGACGCGGAAGATCCCCGGCACCCGTTCGGCACCGCGGAACTCTTGGCCGCCCACGAACAAGGCTTCATCGCCGATCGGCAGCGCCTCGGATGCCCAAACCGTGGTTTCCCCGTTGGCGCGGTCCTGCCGCTTGCATCTTCGCAGCGCGGTGCGGATCTCGGTGACCGCCGCCTTGGCTGCCCGGACGTCTCGGTACACCACCAGTCGCGACGCCTTCCACAGGCTCGGGCCGACCAGGACGAGCTGGCGCCCGTCAACTCGCTTCTTGTCGCCGGGCAGGCGTCTGCCGCAAAGAGTCAGCATCGGCGGGAGGTCAGCCCCGTCATTACGGACCCAGTACACATCCGGTTGGCTCAACGGCACTCGGGCGGTCTCCTCTTGGGGCAGGAATCCCTCCGGGATCACGCGGTGCCCTTTGCCTCCGCGGGTGCGTTGACCCGCGGGCAGCGTCGGCGGCGGCACGATCGGCCCCGCCAATGGCGCCGACCCGTCGCCACCTTGCCCGGCACCTCCGACCACCCTGTCGGCGTTGCTCGACCCGGTGTCGGCGACCAGCACTGCCAGCACCACCACCAGCCCGGCTACCCAACCGCTACGTCGTCTTCCTCGCCGTGGTTTTGACGACACGTCCTTCTACACCGCATGCCGAGCAGGGGTTCCAGGGTCTCGCAAGAACGACAGGCGCCGCACCGAGCTAGCGGCCCTTCTCGAGGATGAGCAGTGGATGACGAGCCGCGCAGAGTCGAGGGCGAGCTGGGTCGAGAAGTTGTCGCAGGCTGTCCGCGATCGGCTGGGCGACGCGTCGAAACGTCGCGTGATCGAGATCGAACAGCGGCCCGAAGGCGCGATCTTCGACCAGTTGGGCGGCTTCGTTGGGCGACTGTCGCCACTCCTGTTCGGTAGTGCGGCTTTCATTGACAAGGGTCAGCCCGGCCGCCTCCGCGGCTTCTCGAACACGTTTGGCCGTATCGGGCCGGGGTCGGCCGAGCGCGACCCACCAATCCACCAGGAGGCCGCGCATGTCTTCCGCTCCGCGATTCGTCTGCACGGCGAGAAGCGCCAGAGCCCTTCCTCCGGGGCGAAGGACCCGGACCGCTTCCTCGAGCGTCGCCGTAGCGTTCCCCACGAGCTGGAGCACCCAGACGAGGACGAGGGTTCTCACCCGTGACGCGGCGACCCGGTAGCCCCTGTGCGTCAGCGACCATCACGACCGGACCGAGGCGTTCTTTGGCTCGTGCCGCCATGGCCGGAGACAGATCTGCGCCCATGATCGTCGTCTGGAGGAGGTCGTCCAGCGGCTTGGCGATCGCACCAGTACCAATGCCGATTTCGAATACTGGGTGCGAACGGACCCACGGAGCGAGGTCAGCGGCGAAGCCAGCGCCGCGCACAAGACCACCCCGCTGCGCGTCGTAGCGGTCCGCAAGGCGCTCATATGAAATTGAGGCCGAGCTACTCATCTGCCCATCATCACCGACCTGCCGGATCCCGTCTCGCGCGCCTTCGCTTGCGGGCAGCGGTGTTCACACTGTGAGCCGGCGTCAGCGGTGAGACATGACGCGCCTTCTGGGGCCGCCTCTGGTCACCCCGAATCTCCGATCAGGGGCGCGCCACGACAGACACACAGAACGGCACACCGACCGCTCCCCGATCGACCTATGTCCCGCCGCGTGGTTCAGTCGGCGTCTCGGCAGACGCTGATCAAGCGGGCAAAGATGGAGGTCGCAGGTTCGAGCCCCGCCGGGCCCACGGAAGACCTCAGTACCCCGACCCGCTCCGCGTCATGCCCGTCGTGCTCGGCGACGCCCCGCCGCCACCGGTTTTCACAACGTTCCATGTCCCGCCGAAGCTGTTGATGCCGTCGCCATTGGTCGACCCCGCGCCCTGGTCGCCGCTGAAGTAGTAGAGCGGCGCTCCATTCACGGTGACCTGCCGACCTCCGTTGGCCGCGACGGTTCCCAAGCCCGTCACTCCCGAGCCTCCGGTCGCGCTCGTCGCCCCGGCGGGCAGCATCAGCGGGGGCCACACGCTCAAGCACGCGTCGGTGCAAGGCACAGGCTGTCCGGCATTGGTGAGCGTGTACACGGTCTTGCCTTGGCTGTCGACGAGGATGGTCCCCTTTGCGGTGTTGGCTGTCTTCACCACGGCGGCGGAGGCGGGAGCCGTCGTGGTGGTCGCCGACGACTTCTTCGAAGACTTCGAGCTACTACTCGAGCCACCACAGGCGGCGAGTGCCACGACCGCGACAACACCGAGCGCGACGACCGCCCGCGCCATCTTCGTGCCGCCGCTCCTAGCTCCTCGGTTCATGACGCGTCCTTTCCATGCCCATGCCGGCATGGGTACTACGGGTGAGGGAGGCAGCGGGATTGCGCCAGGGCGGGGGAGTCCTCAGCCGCCCGGCGGGAACCAGCCGCTCGTCGGACAGACTCATCAGGCGCGGTAGGACCTCGCCGCCCGGCGGTAGACCCGGCGGCAGACCCGACGAACAGCCGAACGAAAACCATCGCCGCTCGCGCTCGAGCCGCGTATGGAATGGAGCGAGCCCGCTTCCGGTTGTACCCGGGTTGCGATGACGAGAGCAGAGGAGCCCACGACGACAGCCGAGGACCGGTCGGACGTGAAGTGCAGGAACTGCGGTGACCCGGTCGATCCCCGACGGGTGGAGCTCGGCTACGACTACTGCACCCGCCCCGAGTGCCAGGAGCGCTTCGTGCGGGGGGTTGAGCTGGCACGGGTGACCGTCAACAAGGCGGCCGACCAGTACGTGCGGGCCGAAGAAGTCGTGCCGAGTGGCCCGGGGGCCCGGTGGGGGATCGACGAGGAAGACGACGGTGCGGGTCGGCCGCGCAGTCGTGCTCCGAAGCCGTCGCCGGTGCGGCGGCTGACCACAGAGAAGAAGTTGCAGCGGGCCTCCGCGAAGCTCGACGCCGCGCTGATGGAGGTCTACGAGCGGTTCTGCCGTTCGGAGATCACGCACACCGAGATGCGATCCGAACAGACCGCCTTGATCCGGGCGTACAACGATCTGGTGCGCAGCGAGAACATCCGCTACCGGAGCTTCTTGCGGAAATGCGTTTGAGTGCCGATCCCCGCAGTTGACACTCTGCCCTGAGGACTATTCCAGGAGGGAGGGAGCTTTTGCGATGGTCCTGACGGCCAACCTCGGATTTCCCCGCGTCGGCGCCGATCGCGAGCTCAAACGCGCCCTCGAGCGCCACTGGCGAGGCGACCTCGACCGCGACGAGCTCCAGACCGTGGCCGGTGAGCTGCGAGCCCGGCACTGGCGCCTCCAGCAGAGCATCGGCATCGACCACATCCCGTCGAACGACTTCTCGCTGTACGACCACGTGCTCGACACCGCGTGGATGGTCGGCGCCGTACCGGAGGGATTCGCGGGCGACGACGGCGGGGAGGTCGGCGGGTCGAACTACTTCGCGCTGGCGCGCGGCGGCACGGTCGATGGTCACGACGTCCAGGCGCTGGAGATGACCAAGTGGTTCGACACCAATTACCACTACCTCGTCCCGCAGCTGCGCCCGGGGCAGACCTTCCGGCCGTCCTCGGCGAAGCCGGTCGGGGAGTTCCTCGAAGCGATGCAACTTGGGATCCGCACGCGCCCCGTGCTTCTCGGCCCGGTGTCGTTCCTACTGCTCGCGAAAGGCGCCGGCGAGCCGCTCGCACTGCTGCCCGCGCTCCTCGACGCGTACGAATCGATCCTCGCTGACCTCGCGGCTGCGGGCGCGACCTGGATCCAGATCGACGAGCCCGTCCTCGCGCTCGACCTGGGCGACGACGAACGGCGCGCGCTCGCGTCCGCGTTCGCCCACCTTGCGGCCGTGTCGCCCGACCTGCGGCTCGTCGTGACGTCGTACTTCGCCGGGCTCGGGTCGAACACCGATGTGGCCCTGCAGCTCCCGGTCGCGGCCGTGCACCTCGACCTCGTGCGCGCGCCCGAACAGCTCGACGACGTGCTGGCACGGGTTCCCGATGGTCTGAGCCTGTCGCTCGGCGTGGTGGACGGTCGCAACGTATGGCGCTCGGACCTCGACCAAGCGCTCGCGACCATCGAACGCGCGGTTGACCGCCTCGGCCCCGATCGCGTGCTCGTCGCGCCGTCGTGCTCCCTGCTCCACCTCCCCTTCGACGTCGAGCGCGAGGCCGAGCTCGATCCCGAGCTCCGAGGCTGGCTCGCCTTCGCCGAGCAGCGTCTCGAGGAGGTCGCCGTGCTCGGCCGTGCCGTGCGCGACGGACGGGAAGCAGTGGCGGAGGAGCTGGCCGCCGCACGTGATGCCGTCGCATCTCACCGGTCCTCCCCGCGCGTGCACCGCTCGGACGTCGCCGACCGGCTTGCTGCCATCACGCCGGCGATGAAGACGCGCTCTCCCTTCGTCGAGCGCGCGTCGGCGCAAGCCGAGCGCGTGCCGCTTCCGCAGCTGCCGACGACGACCATCGGGTCGTTTCCGCAGACCGCTGAGGTTCGCGCACTCCGGGCACGTCTCCGCCGTGGCGACATCGACGAGGGCGCATACGACGCGGCGATCAAGACCGCGATCCGTGAAGCCATCGAGCTCCAGGAGGACCTCGGCGTCGACGTGCTCGTCCACGGCGAGTTCGAACGCAACGACATGGTCGAGTACTTCGGCGAGCAGCTCGACGGCTTCACCTTCACGCAGCACGGCTGGGTCCAGAGCTACGGGTCGCGCTGCGTGAAGCCGCCGATCATCTACGGCGACGTGCGACGCCCGGCGCCGATGACAGTGCGGTGGTCGACCTACGCCCAGTCGCTCACCGACAAGCCGGTGAAGGGCATGCTCACCGGGCCGGTGACGCTCCTTCAGTGGTCGTTCGTGCGCAGTGACCAGCCGCGCTCGGTCACGGCACGCCAGCTCGCCCTGGCGATCCGCGACGAGGTCGCGGACCTGGAGGCGGCCGGGATCCCGATCATCCAGATCGACGAGCCGGCCCTCCGCGAGGGTCTCCCGCTGCGGCGCAGCCAATGGCGCGAGTACCTGTCGTGGGCGGTCGAAGCCTTCCGGCTCGCGTCGAGCGGTGTGCGCGTCGAGACGCAGATTCATACGCACATGTGCTATTCGGAGTTCAACGACATCCTCGAGTCGATCGCCGATCTCGACGCCGACGTCATCTCCATCGAGGCATCGCGGTCGCGCATGGAGTTGCTCCAGGCCTTCCGGGACTTCAAGTACCCGAACGACATCGGGCCCGGCGTGTGGGACATCCACTCACCCCGCGTCCCACCGACCGAAGAGATGGTGGATCTCCTCGAACGGGCGGAGACCGTGCTCGACCCGCGTCAGCTCTGGGTTAACCCCGACTGCGGGTTGAAGACCCGCGGCTGGGAAGAGGTCGTTCCGGGGCTCGCCAATCTCGTTGCGGCTGCCCGCCTGGTGCGCGAGGGAGCGCGTTAGGCGGAGACCGCGTCGGGTCTCCGGGTGGGGAGCTGCAGGTTGTTGCAACGCTCGCACACGTCGTCGGGGATCACGCCCCACCGCATGAGCAGGTTGAAGATCGCGCAGCCGAGGCAGAACGCGAACACCGACTCGAGCGTCGCCGCGGCGACGATGGCGCCCAGCAGCACGTACGCGACGACCAAGCTACCGAACCCGAAGTAGGCGATCACGGCCGAGACCGAGAGCGTCGCCCCGATGCCCTGGGCGAATCGCTTCGGCGGCCCGGCGACGTACTTGGCCGGCAAGGGCAGGCGTGGCACGACGACCCTCGTCACGAGCAGCCCGAGCGGGCTCAGCGTCGGTCCCGTCAGTACGCGCGCCACGAACCCGTACGCGATCGGGATGAGCAGCCAAGGCTGGTCGAACAGGATCGCCGACAACGCCATGATCACGACGGCACCCGCGACCAAGCGCGCCGACAAGCTCGTTGACGGGATTCGGGAACGAGAACAGCTCGCGGGCGCTCATGACTTCTTGGCCGGCTCGAAGGTTCCCTCGAAATGCCAGAACCCGGTGAAGTCGTTGAACGGGCCCCCGACGATCTGGCTCGCCCACTCGAGGACGAACTTGCGCGTCTTCGAGTCGTACGTCCCGCTGACGGCCTTCGTGAGGCCGGGCTTCGACCCGTCGGGCTTCGGCGAGCCCTGGTTGAAATTCTGGTTGTTCCAGGACGCGTCGAGCGCCTTCAAGTCGCCGCTGAGCTTTCCGCCCTTCACCGTGATCTTCGGCTTCGGGACGGACTGCTTGGTCTGCGGGTCGGTCTTGCTGGTGAGGGCGAGGCCGGCGTCCAGCGCGATCAGGACGATCAGCGCGTATCGCCGCACCCGTAAAGGTGACTAGATTGGTCGGCTTTTGTCAACCTGGGTACGGTCGACCAGTGATCGGCCCCGGTCCCGAGCTCGATGCGGCCCGCGCCCGCGTCGTGGAGCGCGGCTTGACAGCCGAGGCGGCCGGGCAGCTTCTCCAGGTCGTGAGCGGGCTGTCGCTCGACGACCTCGGAACGGTGAAGCAGCTGGTGAAGCGCTTCTTCTCCGAGCAGCCGTGGACCGCCGGCGACGACCAGGCGCTCGCGGACGCCGTCGCGACGGATCCCGGTGCCGGACGTCACGAGCTCGAACCCGGCCTGACGTTGGTGTGGGGCTCGGAGCAGGGTCGCTTCCGGTTACGTGTCGAGAGCACGTCGGACCTCGGTGCGACGTTCGACGGTGTGGTGGTACCCGAGGCAACGCCGAGCCCGCGGACAATCCGCTTCGCGACGCCGCCGTTGCATTCCGGGCCGGCCCGGCCCTACGACTCAGCCGCCGCGGCCGCCGCCGATCACCGGGTGGCGAGGCTCTTCGCCGACTTCGACCAGGTGACGAACGTGCTCGTCGGCCCCGATTTCGTTGCGGTGACGCTCTCGCGGCCTGATCGGTGGGAAGAGCTGCTCGCGCCCTTGCTGCGCGCCGTGACCGACGAGTTCGCGGTGGGCAACAGCGGTCTCTCGTCCGCGCCCGAGGCTCCGATGACGTTGACGCTCAGCGCCGGCTCCGACGACGCCGAACGGGAGCCGCGGCAGCTGGAGCGCGCGTGGGCGGAGCTCGGCGCGCTGCGCGCCGATCAGCCCGAGCACCTCGACCGCGTCCTGCATGCGGCGCGCGACGAAGAGCCGGCTCGCCGTCAGGTCGCGGCGGCACTTCTCGCGGATGCCCCGGCTGAAACAGCAGCGCGGACCTGGGAGCGGCTGCTCGGGGACCCGAGTCGGCTCGTGCGGCGGAGCACCGTCGACGCCGTCGCCGGCGCGGCCCGCGAGGAGCTGCGTCCCCTGCTCGAGCGCGCGCTGGACGACAACGACGCATGGACGCGATGGAAGGCGCTGCACGGCATCGCCGAGCTCGGCGCCGGCTCGAGCCGGGCCGCAGTCGAGGCTCGCGCCACCGACCCCGACTTCCGCGTGCGCCTCGAAGCCGCCCGCATCCTCGCCGGCGACGCCGACGGCTGACCGTCACTGCTGGTCTCGCCGGTTCCGCCGCCTGCGGCGACGCCGGCGGATCGGCATCGGGTGCTTGACCTCCCCAGGGTCGAGCACGTGGGTGGGCATCGAGATGACGACCGTCCCCTCGCGGAACAGCAGGCGGCCCTTGAGCCACAGCGCGCTCTGGTTGTGGAGCAGCTGTTGCCACCACCGACGCACCACGAGCTCGGGTATGATCACGGTCACCACGTCGGAGTCCCAACGTTCGTCGAGCTTGTCGACGTACTCGATGACGGGACCGGTGAGGTCGCGGTACGGCGAGTCGATCACGTCGAGGGGAACCTCGAGGTGGAACCGCTCCCATTGCGCGCGCCGGTTGTCGGCGTCTTCCGGCTCGTAGACGACGGACACCGCGTGCAGGAACTGGGGATGCAGCGACTTGGCGTAGGCAATGGCTTGCAGCACGCCGAGATGCACCCGCTCGCCAACCAACACGACCACCGTGTGCTTGATGGGGGGGATGACGACGTCGGGGTCGACGTGCAGGGCGCGCTCGACGGTCGCGTAATGGCGGTGGATGCCCTTGAAGAGCACGACGAGCAACGGGATCACCACGGTTGGGATCCACGCGCCCTCGGTGAACTTCGAGATGAGGATGACCGCGAGGACCAGCATCGTGGCCGCCGCGCCGACGGCATTGATCACGATGCCGACGTGCCACCGGGGTTCGCGCAGGCGCCAATGGTGCACCACCATTCCGGCTTGCGAGAGCGTGAAGGCAGTGAAGAGGCCGACGGCGAACAGAGGGACGAGCGAGCTGACGCTGGCCCCGAAGGCGACGACGAGCAGTCCGGCGGCGAACGCGAGGACGAGGATCCCGTTCGAGAGTACGAGCCGGTCGCCGCGGTTGGTGAGCTGGCGCGGCATGTAGCCGTCTCGGGCGATGATCGCCGACAGGCGCGGGAAGTCGGCGAACGCGGTGTTGGCCGAGAGCGTCAAGATCGCCGCCGTGGACGCCTGCAGGATTATGTAGAGAGGGCTGCTGCCGCCGCCGAAGACGGCCCGCCCCATCTGCGACAAGATCGTCTGGCTCTCCGAGAGGGTGGGGCGCAGCTGGTCAGCAAGGACCGCGAGCCCAAAGAACAGCCCGCCGAGGATGAACGCGGTCCACGTGAGCGTGATCGCGGCGTTGCGCGACTCGGGCTTGCGGAATGCCTGGATACCGTTCGAGATCGCTTCGACGCCGCTGAGGGCGATGGCACCGGACGAGAACGCGCGCATCAGCAGAAACAGCGTGACCCCGCCTATCATCGTCTCGGGGTTGGTGAAGTGCGCCAGCTCCTTGTGGTCGACGGGCAGGGGATGCAGGTCGCCCGTGAACGTTCGGAACAGGCCGTACCCGATGAGCAGCGTCATGATCGCGATGTAGGTGTAGGTGGGTGGCGCGAACAGCCGGCCGGATTCCCTGACGCCGCGCAAGTTCGCCAGCGCAATGAATGCGATCAGGCCCACCCCGAGCAGAGTCTGGTTGCCGCGAAGCGGCGCGACGGCCGACGTGATGGCGGCGACGCCCGCCGCTACCGACACCGACACGGTGAGCGTGTAGTCGACCATCAGCGACGCCGCCGCGACGAGTGACGGGTAGGTCCCGAGGTTCTTGCGGCTCACGATGTACGACCCGCCACCGTTCGGGTACGCGTACAACGTCTGCGTGTAGCTCAGGACGACGATCACCAGCAGCGCGACGACGACCAGCGAGATCGGCACCAGGTACCCGAGCGCGGCCATGCCCGCCGCCGGCACCAGGACGACGAGGATCTCCTGGGTGGCGAAGGCGGTCGATGCGATGGCGTCGGTCGAAAAGACGCCCAGTGCCAGGCGCTTGGGGAGACGCTGCTGCTCGAACGCCTGTGACGGCAACGGCCGTCCGAGCAACACCCGCTTGAGCACGCTGAAGGTCACGAGCCTCCTTGCTCGGCGTGCCCCGTATCCTTTCCGCGGCGACGGCGGCTTTGCCGATCGTCGCCGCAAAGCCGGAGCTTGCGACGGCGACCATAGAGGCGGGCGACGCGGGCGGGTCGCGCCTCAGCGGGCTCTCAGGTCGCGCTCAGGGACGGCCCAAGGGGTGGTCCTACCCTGGGGTGTCGTGGTTGCCCGACCCAGGACGAGGAGATGGCGTTGGCTCGTGCCGCCCGTCGTCGTCGCTCTGGTCTGGGCGGGTTACTCCCTCAGTGGCCGGCTCGACGCGCGCGCGGAGCCGACGCTGCCGAACCGGACGGCCGCCGAGGTCGCCGAATGGGCCGCGAGCCCGCACCCACAGCCGCGGTCGGGCTTCCTCGAGCTGAAAACCAGCCTCGGATTGGGTGACTTCGGGACGGCGACCGGCGAATCGGGCGGCTCCCTCGTCGGCCTCGCCGCAGGGAGCAATGACGCGCGCCTGTGGCAGGACGGAGATCGTCGCAGGATCGCGCTGCTGCAAGACCTCGAAGAGACCGACTGGTACCGCAACGGTGATGTCACGTATGTCTGGCACAGCCGGCGCTCTCGTGTGACGAAGGTCGCGACCCCGAGCGAGTCCGGCGACGCGACCGGTTTGATCACCTCTCTCGCAGGTGGAGGCACTCTCGAGTCGCCGGACGGAATGGCGGCCCGCTTCCTCGCGCTGCGCAATCAGAACACCCGGCTCGTGCTCCATGCGCCCACCTACGTAGCCGACCGGGCCGTCTACCAGCTTGGGCTCGTCCCCGACACGCCAACCTCCCTCATCACCGAGGTCACGATCGGCGTGGACGCCGCGACCGGATTGCCGCTGCGGGTCCAGGTGAAGACCCGGAGTGGCACTGTCGCCATCGATAGCAAGTTCACGTCGCTCACCTTCAAGCGCCCGGCGGAATCGCAGTTCGCCTTCCGACCTCCGCCCGAGGCGAAGGTGACGGACGGCGCCGAGGTGAGCCGCACGCCCGATTACTCGGGTGATTGGCAGCGCGAACGCGAGCGACAGAGGGCGCTCGAGGACGTGCAGTCGGTGACGGGCGTCAACGATGCGCTCCTGCGCCTTGCGACCACCGACGAAGGGTGGAACGAGGTGGTCGCCGTCAGCGGGCTGAGCTGGTGGCGACTGGATGATCTCGGCCGCACGGCCAAGGCGGTCAGGGGCCCGTACGGCACGGGACAGCTCTTGGAGACGCCAGTGTTCAGCCTCCTCATCCTGCCCGGTGGCCGAATCGTCGCCGGTGCCGTGACACCGCAGGGGCTGGAGCCCGCGGCCGTGGAGGTCGTGTCGCGATGAGCGACGAGACGGCAACTGTGGCGCAGCCGAGCGCGGCCACCACGCCAGCTGCGCGCGTGTTCGGCGAGGGCCCGATCGACAGCGAGTTCGCGATCGAGACGACGGGGCTCACGAAGCGCCTCGGCCACACCGCCGTCGTCGACGGGCTCGATCTCGTCGTGCCGAGCGGCAGCGTGTACGGCTTCCTCGGGCCCAACGGCTCGGGCAAGACGACGACGATCCGGATGCTGCTCGGGCTCATCTGGCCCTCGGGCGGGTCGTACCGAGTGCTCGGCAAGGCCATGCCGGCCGCCAACGCGAGTGTGCTCCCGCACGTCGGAGCACTCGTGGAGGGCCCGGCGTTCTATCCGTGGCTGACGGGTCGCCAGAACCTCAAGCGCCTGGACGCGGCCGGGCCGGACGGGCAGCGACGCACCCGCCGCGCCCGCATCGATGCCGCGCTCGCCAAGGTCGGTCTCCGCGCGGCGGCGACGAAGCGCTACCGCGCCTATTCGCTCGGCATGAAGCAGCGGCTCGGTCTTGCCGCTGCGCTCCTGAGGCCACGGAGCCTGCTCGTCCTGGACGAACCCACGAACGGGATGGACCCCCAAGGCACCCGAGAGATCCGGAACCTCGTGCGTGAGCTGGCGGCCGAAGGTTCCACGGTGTTCCTGTCCACGCACCTCCTGAGCGAGGTGGAACAACTGTGCACGCACGTCGGCATCATCTCCGTCGGCAAGCTCGTCGCCCAGGGCTCCATCGAGGAGCTTCGCGGCAGTGGCGACTCGATGCTGCGGGTCGAGACCGAAGACGCTGCCGACGCCGCGCAGGTGCTCGAGCGCATGGGCCTCGAGTCCATCATCGTCACGGGCGAGATCGTCTCGGCGCAGCTCGACGGGCAACGGCCCGAGGAATGTAACCGGGCGCTCGTTCTCGCGGGTGTCGGTGTCCGCAGCTTGACGACGGATCGGCGCAGCCTCGAAGACGCGTTCGTCGCACTGACCGGAGAGGGATTCGATGTGGCTCACTGAGCTTGGACTGCTGTTCCGACGGGTGCGCACGCGAGTGTTGCTGTTCGTGCTCGCCGCCGTGCCCGTCGCCGTGGCGGTGGCGGTGCGCCTCTCGGGCGAGGGACCGAGCCCGGGACAGGGACCGCGCTTCTTCGACCAGATCACCAACAACGGCGTCTTCGCCGCGCTCGTCGGTCTGACGGTGACGTTGCCGTTCTTCCTTCCCCTTGCGGTGGCGATCGTCGCCGGCGATTCGGTCGCGGGGGAGGCGAACCTGGGCACGTTGCGGTACGTGTTGTCCCGTCCGGTGGGTCGGACGCGGCTGCTCGTCCTCAAGGCGACGACGGTGACGGTGTTCTGCTTCGTGGCCACGTTCGCGGTCGCGATCGCCGGGCTCATCGCCGGCTCAATCCTGTTCCCGATCGGAGACGTCACGACACTGTCGGGCGACACGCTGTCACTCGCGGCGGGAACGCTCCGGATCGGCCTGGCCGCGATCCTGGTGGCAGTGTCGCTGCTCGGATTGGCCGCGATCGGTCTCTTCATCTCGACGCTCACGGATGCGCCCGTCGGCGCGATGGCGGGCACGGTGGGCGTGGCGGTATTGAGCGGCGTGCTCAACGCCGTCCCCTCGCTGTCCTGGCTGCACCCGTTCCTGCTCACGCACTACTGGCTGTCGTTCGGCGATGTCCTGCGCTCACCCGTGTACTGGAATCAGATCCTCCTGAACCTGCTCATCCAAGCCGTCACGGTGGTGATCTTCGCCGTCGCCGCCTGGTCCCGCTTCACCACCAAGGACGTCCTCGCTTAGGGACCCGAGCCGTCCCGCCGCCGGCTTTTGACCGCAGCGGCCGACACGCCGGACGGGTGCGCCGAACCGGCACCGCTGTTCCGGCCGAGCCCCTGCTCGCCTCCTCTTGTCGCCGTCGCAAGCTCCGGCTTTGCGGCGACGGTCGGCAAAGCCGCCGTCGCCGCCTCGCTTTGCTTCGCTTCGCTCGGTTCGGGTCTCCGACGCGGGTCTCGGCCGGGCGGGCCGGATCGTCCGGCGCACGCCCGCCGGTCGGCCGCCGCTTGATGCCGGCGGCGGCGCCTCACCCACGCTCGACAAGCGGGGACGTGCAATTCGCCGACATGGGCGTTATCTTCCCCAAGTCCACGAAACGGGCAGACGGGACCGATCGAGGAGGACGACACCCATGAGACTGCTCGCCCGCGCGTGTGCCGCCGTGGCCGTGTCCTTGGGCGCGGCCGTGCCCTTCGTGGCGGCGCAGGCGCCGACGGCGGCCGCCGCCCCGACCTGGGCACCGGCCGCCGCCGCCCCGATTCATCCCGGGGTTCAGACCCGCACCGACGGTGCGCAGTGCACCGCGAACTTCGTCTTCTTCGACGCCTCGAACACCGTCTACATCGGGCAGGCGGCCCACTGCTCGGGCACCGGTAGCGCCACCGAGACAGATGGATGCAACTCCGAGTCGCTGCCGGTGGGCACGCCCGTTCAAGTGGGGGGTGCATCGAAGCCCGGGACCATGGTCTACAACTCGTGGATCACGATGCAGGCCGCGGGCGAGACGAACCCCGACGTGTGCGCGTTCAACGACCTCGCCCTGATACGTCTCGATCCCGCCGACTTCGGCAAGGTCAATCCGTCCATCCCGTTCTGGGGCGGTCCCAACGGCATCGACACGACCGCGGGCGAGAACGTGCACTCGTACGGAAACTCGAGTCTCCGCGGCGGTGTCAGCCAGCTGAGCCCCAAGAAGGGCGTCAGCCTCGGTGACAACGGCAATGGCTGGAGCCACGACGTGTACACGGCCACACCCGGTATCCCGGGCGACTCCGGGAGCGTGTTCCTGAACTCGGCGGGCGCGGCGCTGGGAGTGCTCAGCACGGTGCAGATCGCGCCGGTCGCGGGCTCGAACGGCGTGGGCGACGTCAACCTCGAGCTGAACTACATGCGTTCGCACTCGTCGTTCTCTGGTGTCCAGCTCGCGTTGGGTACGCAACCGTTCAACGCGAACGCCAGCCTCAGCCTTCTCGGCCAGCTCGGACTTTGAGGATCGCGGGCTGAGAGGCGCGTGAACGCGGTCCGGGGCTTTGCCCCGGACCGCGGCACGTATCAGAGTCGCGCCGTCTTGCGTATCCGCTGCTCCACGTCGGCCACCGCGTTCGGGAGGTCTTCCACTTCACGCTCGACGGCGCGGCCCCGACGCGCGAACACGAAGACGCAGCGCGCGACCGGAGTGCCGAGCGCACGCTCGAGCGCCAACGAGTACGCGGCGCCTTGGACGCGGTAGCGCTCCATCACTGCGTCGAGATCGGTGTCGGTGGGGATCTGATCGGTCTTGTAGTCGACGACCACGAGCCCTTCGAGCGTCTCCATGAGCAGGTCGATGAAGCCTTCGACGGTCACGCCGTCGACGAGCGCGGCCACCGGCACCTCTCGCCAGTACCGACCGCTGGTCACCGCCCCCCGCACGACCGAGGTCTGCAAGATGCCGCGGGCCAAGGCTCGTACCTCGGCCTCGCGCTGCGGGATCCCTTCCGCCAGCGCCTGCGCCCGAGCCGTGGCGTCGAGGCCGGCGCCGGTGGCGAGGTCGATGGATTGGAGAACGGCGTGCACAGCCCGCCCCACCGAGGTGCCCGCCCGGCCGCGCCGCCACGGCGGGCGGTCGTCGACGGGCTCGTCCTTCTCGAGCGCAGGATCCCAACCGTCGTGCGCGAGCGTGGTTGCCGCCACGCTGGCGGGCAGCGCGGCGCGTGTCAACAGTGCGGTGCGCGCCGCGATCCAGCTCTCGCGATCCGCCGGGCGTTCGGGCCCCTCGCCGTCGTCGGCCGGTGTGACCGCGGCCGGCGCGGCGGGTGCAGCGCCGTCGAGGTCCAGCGCCACCGCGGGCGCGTCCGCGCCGTGCTCGCACAGCAGCGCGGCATGACAGTCGGAGTCCTCCTTGTGGTGGAGGCTCACGATCAGATGGTCGCGGGCGCGGGTCGAAGCCACATAGAGGAGCCGCATCCGCTCGGCGGCGTCGAGCTCGTCCTCGCGGCGCGCCCGCTCGTCCCAACCCGGGGTCTCGAAACGCGTGCCCTGCCGGACTCTCCCGACGCGGACCTCGAAGCTGCCATCAGGGTTCCACAGCACGGGGGTCGAGCGATTCGGCGGGGCCACGTTCAGGCCGGCGAGGATCACGATCGGGAACTCGAGTCCCTTGGCGCCGTGCACGGTGAGGACGCGCAGTGCATCATCGTCCGGCTCGGGCACGACGATCTCGACGGCCCGGGCGCGCTCGTCGGCGAGCTGGCGCACCCAGTCGATGAAGCCGCGTAGCCCGAAACCCGACGCCGCGTCGTAGGCGCGGGCCTGGTCGAGGAAGAACCGGATGCGGCGCCAATGGTCGCGCGGCCGCCGGTGCGTGACCGCCAGCTCCAGCATCTTGCGTTGGCGCACGATCGCCTCGACGGTCTCGCTGACCGATTGCCACCACCGAGTGTCGTGCAGGTCCCGGAGCGCCGTGAGCGCCGCGACAACCGGATGGTCGGGCGGGATATCGTCCGGCACGGTTCGCCGGTAGTCCCAGCGTCCGCCCCGCTGGTGGTAGTCCACGAGCTCGTCGTCTCCGCATCCGAACGCGGGCGACCGAAGCGACGCGACCAGTGCGATCTCGTCGGTCGGGTCGTCGAGGGCGGTCAGGATCGACAGCAGATCGCGCACCTCCGCCGTCGAGAACACCAACGACTGGCTCTCGATCCGGACGGGCACGTCGGCGCGCTCCAATGCGTCCTCGAGATCGGGGAGAGCCGTGCGCGTCGGCAGCAGCAGTGCGATGTCGTCGTAGCGGGCGGGTCGGATCGACCCGGTGACGGGGTCCGCGACCTCCCATCCGTCGTCCTTGATCCGCTGGGCCAGCGCCGCGACGGCGGCCGCCTCGACGGCCCGGACTTCGGCGACGAGTGGCACGTCGGTGGGCCCACCGAACGTCGCGACCGGCGGCGTCGAGCTCTCGAATGCGTCTCGCTCGGCGACGAGCGCCACGTGCGCGGCTTGCGCGCCGTCTCCTGCCTCGAAGCCACCGAACAGACGGTCGAAGACGTGGTTGACCCAGTCGAGGATCCCCGGCACCGACCGGAAGTTCTGCGTGAGCTCACGGTGGCCGTCGCGCAATTCCCGCTCGACGCGGTGGTAGAGCTCGAGGTCGGCCCGCCGGAAGCGGTAGATCGACTGCTTCGGGTCGCCGACGAAGAAGGCCCGCCCGGGTGCGACCGGCACGTCGTGCCACGCCCGCCGACCGGCCTCGGGATCGTCGGACGCAAGGAGTACCGCGATCTCGATCTGCAGCGGATCGGTGTCCTGGAACTCGTCGATGAGCAGCACGCGAAAGCGTTCGCTGAGCGCGGCGCGTACCTGCGGGTTGTTCCGGAGCACGTCGCGCGCCAGCACGAGCAGGTCGTGGAACTCGATGCGGCCGTCACGCCGGCGCTCGTCCGCATACGCGCGCACGAATCCCCGTAGTCGGGCGAGGAGCAGGTCGAGCGTCGCCCGCTGGTGGGTGCCGATGACGGCAGCGCGCGCCGCGTCCGCCTGCTCGAGGAGCCCACGTACCTCGTCGACCGGACAGTGCCAGTTCCCGTGCCGTCCGACGTTCTTCGCCATCTTCGGCATCTCGCCGAGAAGATCGAGACGGTCGAGGTCGTCCGGCGCGTCGCGGAGGGCGTCGAGCCAGCCCGCGAGCCCCTCGACGTGCTGGAACAGCAGATCCTGTCGGACGCGGCACTCGGCGAGTCGAGCGATCGCCTGCTCGAGTGGGGCGAGGACGGGGTCGAGGTCGACGGGTCGAGCGTCGGACACGGCCGCGGGCGTGGCGTGGAGACGCTCGTAATGGTCGTGCAGGACACACGCCACCCTGCGCAGCTGATCGAAGTCGATGCCGAGCGCCAGCGCGGCGAGGAGGGCGGGCTCGAGGGTGGGGTCGGCGACGAGCGCGTCGAGGAACTGCTCCCAACGCTCCTCGAAGCGGACCGCGGCCTGGACGTCGTCGATGACGTCGAAGCGCGGCGGCAACCCGGCTTCGAGCGGGTGCTCGGCGAGGATCCGCTGGGCGAAGCCGTGCAGTGTCGACAAGGCGGCGTCGTCGAGGTCCTCGAGCGCGGCCCGGCATCGTTCTCGCTCCTCGGGTGTCCACGAGCCCTTCGGGGCTTCCTGGTCGCCCTCGCAAGCTCGGGCTCCTGCGGCGCCGGTCGGCAAAGCCGCCGCCGCCGCGCCCGCCGCCTGCTCGAGGCGGTACCGGATGCGGTCACGGAGCTCGCCCGCGGCCGCCTCCGTGAAGGTGATGGCGGCGAGCTCTCGGACCGCGACGCGACCGCGCGCGATGAGCGAGACGACACGGTCAACGAGTGCGGTGGTCTTACCCGTGCCTGCACCAGCCTCGACAAAGAGCGTCGTGTCATGGAGGTCGCGGATCTCCTCGCGCGCCACGGCGTCGGCGGTCACTGGTTGTCTCCGTTCCCGGCTGGGTGGTCAGGGGGATCGGCGAGCTGCCGGAACCTCACCAGCGCAGGGTCGTCCCGCTTGCGAGTCCAGTCGTCGTCGCGGGCCGGCGAGCACACGCGGTCGAAGGCGCAGTAGCAGCAGTTCTCCCATGTGTCCCGCCCCCGGCCGTCCTGGCGGGGCTTGTCGGGGAAGGCGGGGAAGACGCCGGCGCCGATCCCGTCGACGATCGCCGAGACCTTGTCGACGAACTGGTCGCGAGTCGCGTCGTCGAGCTCGATGCCGACGAGCGCGTCGGTCCCGAACTGGCGCAACGACCAGTAGTACGAACGCACATCCGCTCCGGAGTCGCCGCCCGCCATCGCCAGCGCGTAGACCGGCAGCTGGAGCCGGTTGCCGCGCTCCAGCCCTTGGGTGGGATCTTCGATACGGCCCGTCTTGTAGTCGAAGACCACGATCGGGGATCCGTTGGGACCCTCGTCGACGCGGTCGATGCGGCCGTGGAAGCGGACGGCGCGCCCGTCCGCGAGCGTGACGGTCGCCGGGTCACCGGAGTCGCCCCCGAAACCGAAGGCGAGCTCGCGTCCGCCCGGCCGGGGCACGACCCCGAGCCCGGCGCGGATCGCCTCGTCGGTGTCGAGGAAGCCTTCGAGCTCGCGCAGGATGCGCCGTCGGTCGAGCTTCCAGAGCAAGGGCCGGCCGGTCACGCCCTCGGCTTCGGCCTCGTTGCAATGCCGCTCGGCGATCGCGAGCAACTGGGCGCGCTCGTCGTCGTCCCAGGGCTGGTCGGGAGCCGTTCGGGGCTCGGCGCCGTCGATGAACTCTGCGAGTACGGCATGCACGAGCGAGCCTCGTTCGAGGGCGCTGATGCGATCGGTGGCCTCGGGACGCTCCACCTCGTGCACGCGCAACACACGCCCGAGCAGGTACCGGAACGGGCACGTCGCCCATTCCTCGAGCGCGGTGGGGGACAGGGCGTCGTCCTCCGCGGGAAGCAGTCCCGCCACCGGCCCGACGTGACCGTCGAAACGCGTCAGCGCTCCCGACCGGCGGTGGCGGACGACGCTGATGCCGGCCCCGAGCGACGGCGTGGCCGCGATCAGCGGATGGTGGTCGAGCGGCCGGCCCGACTCCTGCCAGGCGCGCAGGCTCCGGACGTCCCGTTCCGTGAGCGAGCACGGTTCGCCCGGCGCGCGTACACCGGCCTCAAAGGATGGCACGACGTGGAGCCAATCGGCTGACGCCAGGCGCGCGAGCTCCTCGGCGCCGACCGGCTCTCCGGCGAGGCGGCTCGCGGTCTCGAGCAGCCAGCGCGCCGGCAGCCGCTTGCGTTGCGCACGCGGGTCGGCTCGCGGGTACGACAGGGAGCGCACGGGAGCTGCGGCGAGGGCGGCGAGATAGTCGCGGCGCTCTTCCGTCCGGCGTACCGCGTGCATGGGGAGGGCGCCGCCCGTGTTGCGACGGACCCGGTCCGGGATCAGCGGGTCCTCGCGCCCCAACGGTGGGAATGCGCCTTCCGCCATCCCGACCACATGCACCACGTCGAAGTCGCCGCCGTACGCGTGGTGCAGACGTCCGACGAAGACGCCGGCGCCGAAGCGCCCGACGCGACCCGCCGGCGCGTCGAGCTCCGACTCGAGCGCGCGCACGAACGTGGGCAGGGACGCCTCGGCGCGGATCTCGGCCAGCGTCGCCAGCCCGTCGAGGGCTTCGGTGACATGACGCGCCGCTTCCACCTCGGTTTCGGGCCAGTTCGCGCGCCGGGCGTCCCCGCCGAGGTAGAGGTCGAGGAGCTCGCGCCCCCACGCCGCGAGGCGCGGCCACGTGCCCGGCGACGGTGGTATCAGCCGGACACGCAACTCGGCGACGAATCGCGCCAGGTGCCCAGCGTGGTCGAGGTCGGCTTCGCGATGGCGGCGGGCCGCCTCGCTGAGCTCGTCGTCGCCGGTGGCCTCGAGCTCGGCCTCGAGGCGGCGTGCGAGGCGGGCGAGCCGGTCGCTCCACTGCGCGAGGCCGCTGACGATCCCCGCCTCGCGCGACAGGATGTCCCAACGGCTTGCGGGAACGGCGTGTCCGTCGGCCGGGTCGCGCACCGGTCCCGACGCGATCCACTCGACCACCGCGTCGCGCGCAAAGTCGAGCTCGGCCAGGCGAAGCACACCGAGCAGGACGCGCCCCGCCGTTGTATCGGCGAGTCGGCGAGTCGACGGGCCGCTCCACGGGATGCCGGCTGCGTCGAGGAGCTCGTGGGCCAGGCGCGCGTAGGGCTCGTCGACGCGGTAGAGGATCGCCATGCGATGCAGCGGTGTTCCGGTCGCGGCGCGCGCCATGACGTCGCGGATGACGGCGCGTATCTCGTCCTCGGGATCGGGCGCGCTCGAGATCGACGTCCCTGTGATCGGCGCGGGGCTCGGCGCGCGCTCGGGCCCGTCGAGGTGGCCGAGCCCGCCGAGTTGACTTGCCAGCTCCTCGACGGCTCCGTCGGCAGCCGCGTCACCGGTCAACCCCAGGAGCACGCGCACACTCCCGGTACGGGCCAGCGCGCGCACGAGCTCGGTCTGCGCAGGCGACAGACGCGTCGGAAGGAACACCACGACAGCGCCGAGCTCCCGCAGCGCCGGCGGCGTCCCGGCAAGGGTCGCGGCGGCCGCGGCTGCGAGGTCTTCGTCGTCGTAGAACGTGGCGGTCCGCGACCGGAACTCGCGGTACAGGCGCGCGACCGACGCCGCCGGCTCTCCGCCGCCGTCCAACCGGTCGAGGGCGCCGTCGCCCGCCCGGCGGAGGTCGAGGAACGACGCGTCCAACGCCCGCTCGGTGGCCGGGCGGCCGGCGACCGACCCGAACGGGTCGTCGGCGTCGGCGACCACGGCTCGGATGGCCTCGGCCCGCAGCGGCCGCGTGAGCGGCCGGCGGCGCTGCTCGGCCAGCGCCGGCGCGCCGAGGAGCTCCGCCAGGCGCGCCAGCACCAGGAACCGCACGTTGACCAGGCCGTCGGGCCCGGCGAGCGCCCGCCGGAGGGCGAGGCCGGCGTACGTCGAGGGCACCGCCACGGTGACGGGAGCCAGCGGGTCGGGGCCCTTCGCCTCTCGGACCGCCTCCCGGAGCGCGGCTCGTGCGGGCGGCCCGTGCGCGACGAGCTGGATCCCGGTCATCGCCTCGGACGATACCGACGGGATACGACAGCCATCGGGACCGACCCGACGCCGGCGCAGAGGCGGCGGGGCGGGTCGCCGGTGCCCGAATTCAGGCCCGATGTGCCATCCTGGTTGGTTCCATGCCGCAACCCATCCGTGTCCTCACGAGGTTCTCGGCCCTCGTCCTCGTCGGTGGTCTGATCCTCGGCGTGTGCCTCGCCGCGCTCGCTCCGGGCGCTCGTCAGATCGCGCTCTCGCATCACTACACGGGCACGGTGAAGAAGCTCGGACAACTGTCCGAATCGACGACCGTCTACGACTCGGCCGGGAACTCGATCGGCAAGATCGGATTGCAGGACCGCGAGCCCGCCGAGCTCGACGAGGTTCCGCAAGTCCTCATCGACGCCGTCATCATCACCGAGGACAAGACCTTCTGGAAGAACCCCGGTGTCGATCTCAATGGGGTGGGGCGCGCTTTCGTCGACAACGTCACCAAGGGCAAGGTCTCCCAAGGCGGATCGACGATCACCCAGCAGCTCGTCAAGAACCGTCTCACGGGGAACAGGCGCGACCTGAACCGGAAGATCCGAGAGCTCGTCCTCGCGTACCGCGTGAACGAGAAGTACTCGAAGCGGGAGATTCTCAAGCAGTACCTCAACACCGTGTACTTCGGCCAAGGGTCCTACGGCGTGAAGGCGGCGGCGCGACGGTTCTTCCTGACCACTGATCCGGGTTCGCCATTCCCGCGGGGCAAGCAGATGAGCGAGCTCACCCTGGGCGAGGCGGCGCTTCTTGCTGGCTCCATCCGTAACCCCGAGGGCGACAATCCCTTCGTGCACCCGGACCGTGCGATCAGGCGGCGCGTCGAAGTCCTCAAGGGGATGGTCCACGAGCACAAGATCACACAGGACCAGGCCAACTTCGCGAGCCTGGAGCCGCTTCCCACCGTGAAGCCGGCGGCCGAGCTCAAGCCCGCGAACGCCTGGGTCGAGCAGGCGCAAACGGTGCTGCTCAACGATCCGCGCCTCGGGGCGAATCCGGATGAGCGACGCAACAAAGTGCTGCAAGGCGGCCTGCGCGTGTACACGACGCTCGACCAGGACCTCCAGCAGAAGGCTGACCAAGCGGTAGCCAACGGGCTGCGAGGCACACCGAATGGCTTCGGTGGCGCGCTCGTCGCCATGGACCCGAAGACCGGCTACGTGAAGGCGATGACCGACAGCCGGCCGTACAGCGAGGCCAAGTTCAATCTCGCCATCGACGGCGCGGGACGCCAGGTCGGGTCGAGCTTCAAGGTGGTCACCCTGGCGACCGTTCTCCAGAACGGCTGGTCGCGCAACGACCAGGTTGATGGTTCGGCGCCGTGCAGCGTGCGCGGATTCGAGGGCTTCAGCAGGAACGCCGAAGGCAATGGCGGCAGCATGTCGATCCAGGACGCGGCCACGGGCTCGGTGAACTGCGCCTTTGTGCGCATGTCGACGGGCGTCGGCATGGAGAAGGTCATCGACATGGCCCAGAAGATGGGCATGCGCCCTAACGTCGCCGGTCGGCAGCCGTTGAACCAGTGGCGGGTGCTGACGTTCACGCTCGGCGTCGTCTCGATCACGCCGCTCGAGATGGCCAACATCGCGGCCACGATCGCCAGCGGTGGCATCCACCACGACCCGATTTTCGTGTCGAAGGTCGTCGGGCCCGAGGGCAAGGTTGTGTTCGACGAGACCGGCCGGCCGGGTAACCGCGTGCTCGACCCCGACGTCGCCGCCTGCGAGGCGAGCATTCTGCACGGTCCGCTCGGCCCCGGTGGCACCGCCGAGGGGAAGGGCCTCGCCGGCCACGACGCATTCGGCAAGACCGGCACGACTGACGAAAAGGTCACGTCGGCGTTCATCGGCGGGACTCCCGACCTGGTGTCGTTCGCGTGGCACGGCGTTCCCGAGGCGGACGTGCCCGGGGCGGGCTTCGGGGCTCAGGTCCCGAACGCCATCTGGCGTGGGTTCATGAACCCCGCGCTACGAGGCAAGCCCGACACGCCGTTCCCGCCGCCCGGAGCGGCATGTGACGCGCCGGGCAAGGTCATCGATCCGGTCTTGGGACGCACCGACACCGACGCCCGACCTCCGCCGCCGCCGCCTCCTCCGCCCGACCTGGTCCCAGTGGAGCCCGCGCCGCAGGTACCGGCACCGGCTCCGGCACCGGCGCCGCCGGCTGCGAACCCCGGCAACGGCCGCGGTGGTGATGGCGGTGGTGGAGGCGGCCCCGGGCCCGGATAGCGACCTGATACCGAGCACCGGACGCCGCCGCCGTTAGGCTCACCGGAAATGGCCGCAGACGCTTCGGTGATGCTCGACACGCTGCTCGAGCTGCAATCACGCGACACGGCCATCGACCGGCTGCGCCACCGCCGCGACACCATCCCCGAGCGGGCGGCGCTCGATGCCGCACGGGTCGAGCTGGAGACGGTCCAGAAGCAGCTCGCTGACGCGACTGAGCGTCGTGACGAGGTGGCGCGCGAAGAGCGCCGGTTCGACGACGAGGCGCGATCGCTCGAGGAGAAGGCGGCCGAGGTCGAGCGCACGATGTACTCGGGTGAGGTGACGTCCCCACGCGAGCTCCAGTTGCTCCAAGCCGACGTCGATCAGCTGCGCCGCCATCGGCGGAGCCTCGAGGACCGCGAGCTCGAAGTGATGGAACGCCGTGAGGCTCTCGACACGGAGGTCACGCAACTCGAGGCCCGCGCCCGGGAGTTGGAGGCAGACGCGGCGCGGATGGAAGGTGTGCTCTCAGCCGCCGAAGCAGAGATCGACGAGGAGCTGTCCGGAGAGCTCGCCGCGCGCGACGAGCTCGCAGCCGCGATCGACGCTGCGCTCCTCGACGACTACGAGCGGCGGCGCGAGCGCGCCCGCGGCATCGGCGTCGCCCGTTTGAACGGCACCACCTGCCAGGGTTGCCACCTGTCCATCCCTTCCGTGGAGGCCGAGCGGATCCGCAAGAGCCCGCCCGGAACGGTGGCGCACTGCGACAACTGCGGTTGCATCCTGGTTCCGTGACCACGCGGCCGGAGCTGCTCGTCTATGCCGATGGCGGCGCGCGCGGCAATCCGGGGCCCGCCGCGATCGGGGCTGTCGTGCTCGATCCGTCGACCGATCCACCCACCCGCCTCGCCACGGTGAGCGAGAGAATCGGCGTGGCGACGAACAACGTGGCCGAATACCGCGCGCTCGTCGCCGCGCTCGAGGCCGCTCGCCAGTTCCCGGCGCAACGCATGCGGCTCCGCCTCGACTCACAGCTGCTCGTCCGCCAGCTCGAGGGGAGCTACCGCGTGAAGCAGCCCCACCTCCGTCCGTACTTCGAGCGGGCGAAGGCCTTGCTGTCCGAGTACGAAGACGTCGACATCGCCCACGTACGCCGTGAGGAGAACACCGAAGCCGACGCGCTGGTGAACGCAGCGCTGGACCGCGTCTGAGCGCATGTTCTTCTGGTATGTGGGACTGTCGGTGGTGATCGTGCTGCTGGTGTTCCAGAGCGCCGGCATCGACTACCGACTCGTCGCGGTCGGCTCGCTGTTGCCGCTAGCGGTCGATCTCCCCGCCCGGCGCCTGTGGTTCGGGCACACGCTGATCGCCAGCGTCGCCCTGCTCGTGCTCGTCATGCTGCTGACGATCGGGCGGCCGCGTCTGCTGCGTCGCCGTCTCCTGTGCCTGCCGATCGGCGCGTTCTGCGGGTTGGCGCTGTCGGCGGCGTGGACGAACACCGAGGTCTTCTGGTGGCCCTTCGCCGGTTCGACCCTTCCGGATGCCGCGCTCTTACCGGCGCCGGGGATCGTCGCCCTCGAGGAGCTCGCCGGGCTCGCCGCGATTGCCTGGGTGGCTCATCGCTGCGGGCTCACCGACCCGGCCCGACGCGAGGAACTGCTGCGTTCCGGGCGCCTGCGCGAGGTGATGCGTTCCTAGAGCATCACTATGTTGCTTCAGGAACGCATCATTCGGCGCGCAAGGGGATTGACGGGCCGCGCGCGGGACGGGCGTGGGCGCCGGCGGCGTCGACGACGAAGCGGCCCTCGTCGGGACCGTCGGCCACCGGCATCCCGAGCGAGTCGAGCAGCGCGAGGTCGGCGTCGGGATGACGGCCGATCGTGGTGAGGTAGTTCCCGATGATCAGGGCGTTCGCGCCCGCCAGCAGCCCCATGCCCTGGAGCTCGCCGAGCACCCGCTCGCGCCCCCCGGCGAGGCGGATCCACGCGTCCGGCATCACGAGCCGGAACAGCGCGATCGCCTGCAGCGCTTCGCGCGGGGCAAGAAGGGACTGATCACCGAGCGGAGTGCCGGGCCGCGGGTCGAGAAGGTTGATGGGCACCTCGCAGGGAGACAGCGCGGCGAGCTCGAAGGCGAAGTCGATGCGCTGGTCGAGCGTCTCGCCCATACCGAGGATCCCCCCGCAGCACAGCTCCATCCCCACGTCGCGGGCGAGGCGGGCGGTTGCGACGCGGTCGTCCCATGTGTGGGTAGTGCAGATCGACGGGAACACCTCCCGGCACGTCTCGAGGTTGTGGTTGTAGCGGCGCACGCCGGCGGCGGCGAGTCGCTCGGCCTGCTCGCGGGTCAGCACTCCGAGCGAGCACGCCACTTCGAGGCCCGTCTCGCGGTGCACGGCGTCGACCGCGTCGAGCACCTTGCGCAGGAGTCGTTCCTCCGGGCCGCGCACGGCGACGACGATGCAGAACTGGGTGGCCCCGGCATCGCGAGTTGCTCGCGCCGCGTCGACTACCTCGTCGAGGTCCAGGAACGCGTACACGTCGACGCCGGTGTCGAACCGGGCCGACTGCGAGCAGAACGCGCAGTCCTCGGGGCAGGCGCCCGACTTGGCGTTGATGAGGCTCTCGAGCTCGACCTCGGGTCCGCAGTACGCGAGCCGGACGCGGTGCGCGAGCGCGACGAGGTCCGGCAGCTCGTCGAGCGGCAGAGACGCCAGGCGCGCCAGTTCGTCGCGCGTCAGTGGACGCCGCTCCTCGAGGAGAGCGCGGGCAGCGACAGCGAGCGGCATGCGGTGCCTCCCGAGTCGGTGAGTGGGACCCGGGGAGCGTAGAAGGTTCACCGGGGCCGCGCCGCTCCCGCGTCCTCGCTGTCGGACCAGACCACCGCCAGCAGATGCCGCGGTTGGGGCACGCCGCGCAGGTCGCGCAGCCCTCGGTCCTGGAGCTGGAGCCGGCCGCCCACGTAGTCGCCACGGGCTCGGTCACGAGGATCTCGCCCGGCTCCGCCTCGCCTGTGACGCGCGCCGCGAGGTTGACGACCCGCCCGATGAGGTCACCGTCGTCGTGGACCGCCTCGCCCGCGTGCACCCCGATGCGTAGCTGCAGCCCGAGCCCGGCCGCCGCGACCTCCTCGACGTCGCGCTGGATGTCGATCGCGCACAGCACGGCGTCGGCCGGGCTGGGGAACTGGGCGAGGAATCCGTCGCCCTGCGTGCCGACTTCTTCACCGCCGCGCGATGCGAACGCAGCTCGCACGAACTCGCGGTAGCGGCCGACGACGCCGGTCCATTCCTCGTCGCCGACCTCTTCGGCGATGCGGGTGGAGTCGACGATGTCGCTGAACATCACCGCGACCCAGCGCTTCACCGGACCATGCGTCGGCTGCTTGCGCCCGCGGCGCCGCTCGGCGAGAGAACGGAGAACATCAGCGAGGGCCTCGCCGACCTGCGTACCCGCCCGCTTGGCGCGCTCGACATCTCGCTGGCGGCGCCGCCTCCGGGCGCGCCGGCCAAAGAGTCGTGCCACCACGACGCCAAAGTGGATGACGAGCGCGGCGGCCGCGGGGAGGATCACCCAAATCGGCCAGAACCCCAGCGATCGGGCCAGCCCCGGGTCGCGGGCGATGTCCGACACCTCGCTGAACGATCCCGTCGTGAGCGCCCACGTGGCGACGAGGAAGCCGCACACGGCGACCGAGGCGAACAGGTGGACGACGAACCCCTGCACCGGCACCTCCGGCTGGCGGTCACGTGGATTCTCGCAGAGGCAGCGTTGCCCCGCCTCCGTCGTAAACGATGCGGCGGCCATCGAGGCGGGCCGCGGGCGTCGGATGGTGCGGGGTGATGCGGCCGTCGTGGAAGAGATGCTCGACCTCGGCGCCGCGAAGCAGAACAGCGCCGTCGGCGAGGAGACGCCGGTGGCAGCGCCACCAGACGCTCTCCGCGCACATGACCGCCGTTCGAGCCTGGTCGGCGTCGGCGACCACAACGTCGAGGGCATCGCTGAACTCCGCGGTCTCCATGTGGTCGGCGTACCCGCGGAACGCGGGGTGGCGCAGGGCAACGTGCGCGGAATCGGGTCGCGCCGTTCGCCGCCCGCCGAGCCGCGGCTCCCACCGGTACGCCACGCCGGTGTCGGGAAGCCATCGCTCCATCGCCTCCCGACGGAAGTGCGGGTGGCGGCGGCTGGCGGGGAACGAGCGCACGTCCACCACGAGCGCGACGCCGGCCTCGCCCACCAGCCGGGCGAACTCCTCGGCCGGGAGCGTCCCATGCCCGACGGTCAGCAGCGTCACCACCGCAGCTCCATCCGCAGGCCGCGGCTGTCGCGTGCGGGAACATCGGGGATCCGGGACGCGACGCCGTCAGCAATCCGCTGCGCGCTCCAGGCCAGCGCGCACGCGTCGAGCAGGTCGTCGGGCGACGCCCCCACCGGCCGCTCGGGCACCACGACACCCATGCGGGAGAGCAACGACCGCCGTTGCGCCGAGCCGACCGGAGTGCGTTTCGGCGCCAGCACGGGTTCTCCATCGTTCATCGCCGCGAAGCTCAGCTCGGGATGTACCTCGAAGACGCGGGATTGCAGCCCCTCGGTCATCACACGATCGACGTCCTCGATGCGCGGCAGCAGATTCAAGGTCTGAAGCGTCAGTTTTCCGCCGCGCCGGCGGGCCTCCGCGAGGGTGCGCGCCCCGAGCGCGCATCGCGGCGGTGGCGAGAACACCGAGCTGCGCTTCGGGCCCAGCTGGGCTCGCGCCGCACGGTCGACGTCACGTCCACCGGGTTCGTGCCGTTCGGTGAGCCCGATCGGCATGTCGACCGCGACGACCGTGTCGTCGGACAACGCGCCGAGCACCGCGGCGAAGTCCGGGTGCACTGCCGCGTTCCCTGCGTGCACGACGACCCACCCGCCGCGGCATCCGTCCACGCCTGCTACGCCCGACATGGCCGCGAGAGTACGTACGGCGGACGCTAGAAGACCGTGATCGTGCCGCAGCCCGCCCCGCGGGGCACGAGCTCGTAGAGGCGGATGACGGGCCCGCCCCGATGTGAGTTCGGCCGGAACTCGTGCAGCAAGCAGGCCTGGTCGCGGAGCTGCCGGTAAAAGGCGGCTTCCCTCGGATAGCGGCGGGGTTGCGTCGTGTAGGGCCCGCTGACTCCGGCGTCGGTCATCAGGTACCGGAACCCGCGGTGCCGGTACCGATCGAGCGTCCAGCCACCGAGGGGTAGTGCGGGGCGGTATTTCACACGCAGGTGCATCCAATTGAGCGGCGCGGTCTTGAGCTCCCTCGCCACGGTGCTGCCCGGCGAGAGATGCGCTTTGATCCATTGCCGAGCCACGACGCGCGTGCTCGGGACCGATTCACGCACGTTCAGCGCCACGACACTCTCGGCCGGAATCACCGAGGTGAGCACGAGACCCGCCGCCACCGTCGCGGCCACGACCCGGCGTTCGACGCGCGCCTGCACCGCCGTGGCCACCGCGACCAGCGCGTACGCGGCGAAGAGCACGACGACGGGCAGGACCGGTAGTGGCCATCGAGACCAATGGAGCTTCGAGGTACTGATCGCGATGAGGAAGAGCAGTGTCGCCCCCAGGAGGAGGAGCGGGCGCGGCGCGCGCCGCCGGACGAGTACGACCGCGATACCGCCCACGGCGAGGAGGGCGACGGGCCACGAGATGGTGTCGGGTATCGACGTCCCGAGGTACCAGCGAAAGTTTTCGAGCGGTGAGAAGCCGCCGTGGGCGATGCTCGGTGCATTCTCGACGGCAAGACTTTGGCGAGCTGTGCTCCAATCGAGGAAGAAATACGGAGTTGTCAGCGCGAACGTGGCCAGCGCGGCTCCGAGCCCGACCGCGACGCCGCGAGCCGACGCCCCGGGCACACGGCGTCGAAGCGCGACCACGCCTGCAGCGATCAGGACCGGCACCAACGTCACGAGGAAGTAGCGCGACGAAATGCCGAGCCCCACGCTGGCGCCGGCCAGGGCATGGTTGCGCAGTGATGGTCGATCAACGAGCCGCACGATCAGCAAGAGGCTGAGTACGACGAAGAACAGCCCGGCGCTATCTGTTCGCACCTCGCGCGCGTACAGAACCATCAGCGGGACGATCGCCCACAACGACGCGCCCACGAGACCCACGGCGGTCGAGAAGCAACGTCGGCCGAGCAGGAAGATCAGTGGGAGCGCGCCAACGGCGAGCGCGATCGACCACAGGCGTCCGATGACGTAGAACTCCGTGGGCGACGTCACGAACCGGTGGGCCAGGCCCGGGCTCGAGGCGAACACCGGCCCACCGTGCGCGAGCGTGTCCCAGAGTCGGTAGAAGCCGGCGAGCGGGTAGATGACCGTCGAGCCGGGGTGGCCGAACCAGTGCGGATTGAGATCCCCGGCGGCTGCCATGTGAACGGCGGGCCGGACGAACACCGGCTCGTCGACGTCCGAGAAGGGCAGGTCCCGCAGGAGTGCCCAGCACTCGAGTATGAGCGAGACCACCATGATGCCGAGCACCGAGCACCAGACAGCTCTCGTCCGCCGGCGCGACCCCGACGCGGCCGGGGTCGCGTCCGCGAACGTATCCACGTCCGCCAGCACGGGCCTCACCATCGCAAGCTGAACATGAGGTGACAGTGAAATGAATGCGCCCGCGATCGGCCGTGCCGTCGGGCACTACAAGGCCGGGCGCGCTCCGCAGGCTGCGCCGACCGGCATCAGCTCCCACACACGGATGATCGGTCCGTCACGGTGTGCAGTCGGACGGAACTCGTGCAGGAGGCACGATTCCTGTAGCAGCTGGCGGTAGAAGGCGGCCTCGCTGGGGTAGCGGCGCGGCTGCAGCCTGTATGCAGCGCTGATGGCGGCGTTGGTGATCAGGTACCGGACGCCGTCGGCCCTGTACTGGTCCAGCGTCCGGCCACTTTCGGCGAGTGCCCGGCTATAGGTCGAGCGCAAGCCCATGCCTTCGAGTGGGGCGGTCTTCTGCTCCTTCACCACGATGCTGCCCCGGGGCACGTGCGCCGCGATCCATTCGCGAGCCGCGAGGCGCGTGCTCGGTCTCGAGTGGAGCACGTTGAGCTCGACGACGTCCTTGGCGGGCACGATCGCCACCAGCGCGAGACCAACTGCCGTCGCGGGCACGGGTGCGAGCTGACCTGCGTGTGCGCGCAAGGCCGACGCCCGGTGACCAGCGCGTACGCCGCAAAGAGCGTGACGAGCGGCAACATCGGCAGCGGCCACCGTTCCCAATGCAAATCGGACGCGCTGATCACGACGACAAAGACCGCTGCCGCCGCTAGGAGCAAGAGCTGGCGAGCATTCCGCCGGCGGACGAGCACGAGCACGATGCCGGCGACGGCAAGGATTGCGACGGGCCATGTGATCGTGTTCGGGATCGCGTTCCCGAGATACCAGCGAAGGTTCCCGAGGCGCGAGAAACCGTCGTGTCCGGGGTGAGGTCCCCACTCGACCTCGAGGCTGCGGCGTGCCGTCGCCCAATCGAGGAGGAAGAACGGCGTGGTTAGCAGGAAAGTCACGACCGCGGCGCCTACTGCGGTCCCGACTCTTCGGAATGACGCGCCGGGCACGCCTCGCCGAATGGCGATGACCCCGGCGGCGACGAGCACAGGGAGCAACGTCGCGATGAAGTAGCGAGCAGAGATTCCCACGCCGATGCTGAGTCCCGCCAGCAAGTGATTGCGGATCGTCGGGTGGTCGAGCAGCCTCAGGATCAGCAGGAGGGAGAGGAGGGCGAAGAACCACGCCGCGCTGTCACTTCGGGCGATCCGGCCGTAATGCACGCCAGCGGGACGAGCGCCCAAAGTGAGGTGCCGACCAGCCCGACGGCCGTCGAGAAGCAGCGCCGCCCGAGCAGGAAAATCAGCGAGATTGCGCCGACGGCGAACGAGATCGACCAGAGTCGCCCGATGAAGAAGAACTCGCCACGCGCGGTTGGGGAAAGCCGGGCGAGCTCCGAGTTCGACGAGAACACCGGACCGCCGCGGGCCACCACATCCCACACGTGGTAGATGCCCGCCAGCGGGTAGACGGACGTCGACGCCGGGTGTCCGAACCAGTGCGGGTTCAAGTCTCCGGTCGCGGCGATGTGAAGCGCGGGCAGCACGGCAAGCGGCTCGTCCACCTCGCTGGCGTGGGGAAGATCGCGCAGAAGCCCCCAGCACTCGAGGCCGAGCGACACGACCATGATGGCGAGCACCGCCAATCGCACCGCTCTCGACGTCCGCTGCGACGGCGGTGCGCTCGGCTCGCCCGGGCCGACATCGGTGGCGCTATCCACGGAGCAACGGACCGCCTACGAGCTGGCAATCAAGAGCGCGCACGTCACCTCGTTCCTGCCCGCTCGGTAGCGTAACTTCCGACGGCTCGACGGCAGCTGCGGCGACAGGAGGTCGGCATGACCGGCGGCCCACGCATCCGGCACCTGGACGACTTCCCGTGGCAGGAGGTCCGGCGACAGCAGCACGGCGACCGGATCGTGTCAGTGCGCGAGAAGTGGCTCGACTTCTCGCCCCGCTTCCTTTCCCTCTACGCCCGGTGGGACCCCGGGATGATCGTGCAGCCGCACGGTCACAACAGCGACCACGTCGTGTTCGTGCTCGAAGGCGATATGACGTGCGGCGAGGTGCGCTGCCCGGCCGGGACGCACATCGCCCTCGACCAAGGCGACACGTTCGGCCCGTTCGTGGCCGGGCCCGAGGGCGTCACGCTATTCGAGGTGATGATGGGCGACCCCCGGTCGTTCCCGTCCGATGCCGAGGGGTACGAGCGCCTCCTCACCGAGACGGGGGTCCGCCAGCTGCCGAACCCGCCGATCGACCTGCCCGACTGGCTCGAGGACACCCGGACCTAGCGCCAGGACCCCCAGTTCCCCCCAAGCTTCTCAGACCTCTCGAACCGTCAAAACCGGTACAAAGACCTCCGACTTGGGTACGTTCCTGCCGCCCGGTGGAAACACCCCAGGGGACCGGCGTTGCGAGCTGGCCCGACGGGACGAGGACCGTCGTCGACTACACGACGAGCTCGGTCGGCCCGGCGGTGAACGTGCAAGGCACCGTCGCACCGAGCGTCACGGTGACGCTCGTGAGCGGTCCGGTGGGGAGCCCGCCCACCCAGACGCTCACGACGAATAACCCGAGCTTCCCGGTCGGGGACGGCGTGCAGGGCGCGATCGCGTTCACGACGAACGACCCGAGCCCGTGCACGACGGCCGCGGGTCTGTCGAGCGTGTCGCTCGAGGGCACGATCGGCATCGGCAGCACGGGCTAGAGAACGGACAGTCGTGCGCAAGGGCCGGGCGGTACAGCCGCCCGGCCCTGTCGCGTCGTCTCGTTTCGTGTGCCGGCGTCGCCGGGTAGCAACGAGGGGCGAGTCGCACGAAAGCAGGTGCTCGGATGGACGTCCGAGGTTTGTCGTGGTTGGGCGTTCGCGTGACCGATTTCGCGGGCGCGACCGCGTTCTTTCAGCGCTTGGGCTTGGAGCACGAGCGGACCGAGGGCGAGATGGCGATCTTCAAAGCGCGGAACGGTGACACGGTCGAGGTGTTCGGACCGGGAGACGCGGATCATCGCCACTTCACCACCGGCCCGGTCGTGGGATTCGAGGTCGACGACATCGAGGCGGCTCGCCGTGAGGTCGAGGCCGCCGGCGCCGAGCTCATCGGGGCCGTCGAACGGGGCGGCGGCATGGCCTGGGCCCATTTCCGGGGCCCGGAAGGGTTCGTCTACGAGCTGACGGCTCGGGAGTAGGCGGAGCCCTCCACCTCCCCGGGCTCGCCGGGCGAGGCTCCGACGTCGAACGCCACCATCACGTCGTCGTCGATAGAACAGACGAAGCGACCGTGCAAGCGGATGCCTTCGACGACCTGGCGCACGCCGAGGTCGCCGACGGCCTCGGTGCCGGCGCCGATGATCGTCGGCGCGAGAGCGACGACTAGACGGTCGACGAGGCCGGCGGCGAGGAGCGACGTGATGACCTTTGCCCCTCCCTCGACGAGCAGGGATTCCACGCCGCGTTGGCGTAGTACGCGAAGCGCGTCGACGATGTCGACGCCGTGTGGTCCGGGTTGCACGACGTGGACTGCGACGTGTTGGTCTTCCAGCCATTGTCGTGCCGACGTGTGCGCCCGGTCGGTGGTGAAGACGACCGTGCCGGCGTGGTCCCCCAGGACTTTTGCGTCCCGCGGCATCCGCAGGGTGGAGTCGAGAACGACGCGAAGGGGGGAGGATCCCGCCACCATCCGCACGGTGAGCTGCGGGTCGTCGCGCACGACGGTATCGATGCCGACCATCACGGCGTCGGAGGCGGCCCGCAGCGCGTGTGACACCGTGCGTTCGGCCTCGCCGCTGATCCACTTGGAGTCCCCGACCGCAGTTGCGATGCGCCCGTCAAGCGTCTGCGCGTACTTGAGCACGACGTATGGGCGGTCCTCGTGCGCGCGCACCGGTCCCATCAGCTCCGTGACCTCGGGTGGAGTGGCGTCGAGCTCGGGAAGCGGTTCAGCGCCGGCTTCGACGTGACCCAGCCGCGCCTGCTTCGTGCGGATGTATTCGAGGTTCCGGACGTGCGGCGCGATCGAGAGCGGCCGGACGCCGTCGACCTCGATTCCGAGACGCTGGATTGCCTCGACCTTGGACGGGTTGTTCGTGAGGAGAATGACCGAACGCATCCCGAGAGCGGTCAGCACGGTGGTGACGTCGTCGTAGCGGCGGGCGTCGACGGGCAGCCCGAGGTGGAGGTTGGCGTCGACCGTGTCGGCGCCGTTGTCCTGTTCGACGTATGCCCGCAGCTTGTTCATGAGGCCGATGCCCCTGCCCTCGTGCCCCGTGAGGTACACGAGCACGCCCTCGCCGGCTGCCGCGATCATGCGCAACGCCAGCCGCAGCTGCACGCCGCAGTCGCACCGCAGCGATCCAAGCGCGTCGCCGGTCAGGCATTCGGAGTGCAGCCGTGTGAGCACGCTGTTCCGTCCGGAGACGTCGCCCTTGACGAGCGCCAGGTGCACCGTTCCGTGTTCGGACTCGAACGCGTGCGCTTCGAACAACCCGTATGGTGTCGGCAACGTGACCCGCGTGAGCTCCTTCGCTCCGAGCATCTCTTCCTCCCCGTTGGCGGCGGCACGCCGGCCGCGTCGTCTCGGCTGCGATGAAGAGCCGCGCCACTGGCTCGTTACCCCAATACAGGCGTCGGGACACACATGACGGGCTTGTCTCGCGCCAAGGCGCTCTGGTTCGTCGCCCCGCGATCGGTCGAGCTCCGCGATTGTGACATTCCCGAACCCGGCGTGGGCCGGGTGCTGGTCCGTACGGCGTACTCGGGCATCAGCCCGGGCACGGAGCTGCTCGCATACCGGGGTGAGATCGACGAGACCGTGGCGCTGGACGACACCATCCCTGCGTTGTCGGGTCGGTTCGCGTACCCGTTCCGGTACGGCTACAGCTGTGTCGGCCGGGTCGAGCGCGGCTCCGGGCTGAAGGAGGGCACGTCCGTTTTTGCGTTCCATCCCCACCAGGACCGGTTCGTCGTCCCCGCCGAAGACGCGCTCGAGATCGGCGGCATCGACCCCCGGACGGCGACGCTCTTTCCCTTGGTAGAAACGGCGCTGCAGGTGCGCCTGGAAGCCGACGTCGAGCCGGACCGCGCGGTCGTCGTGGCGGGCCTGGGGATCGTCGGTCTCCTCGTTGCCCTGCTCTTGCAGCGGAGCGGTACGCACGTGCTCGGAAGCGAGCCGGTCGCATGGCGTCGCGAGCTGGCCGGGTCCCTGGGCGTCGACTCGGTCGCCCCGCAAGGGCTGGACGATCGCGTTGCGGCCGCAACCGGAGGACGAGGCGCGCCCCTCCTCGTCGAAGCGAGCGGCAACCCGGCCGCTCTTGCCGACGGCCTGCGGGTTCTCGCCCATGAGGGGACTGCGCTCGTCGTGTCGTGGTACGGGACGAAGCCCGTGGCCTTACCGCTGGGCGCCGAGTTCCACCGGCGGCGGCTCACGATCCGCAGCACGCAAGTCTCGACGATCCCGGCACGACTCGCGGTCGAGTGGTCGCGGGAGCGGCGGCGTCAGGTCGCCCTCGAGCTCATGGGTGAGCTCCCGCTCGGTGTTTTGGCGACGCACGAGTTTCCCTTCGCCGACGCCGCCGCGGCCTACCGGCAGGTGGATGCGGGCGAACCAGGTTTGCTGCACACGGCCCTGTGTTATGAGTGAGGCATGTACGAGGTCGGCGCCAGCGAGCACGTGACGGCGTGGCACGTGATGCCGGGCATGGAAGGCCCGGAGGGCGAGCTCCATTCCCACGACTATCGCATCGACGTCGTCGTCACTCGTGAAGAGCTCGACGACGAAGGGATGGTGTGCGACCTCGACGTCCTGCGCGCTGCGCTCGCCGGCGCCACGGCGCAAGTACGCGACCGGAACCTCGAGGTCATTCAGCCCGCGGGCGCGGACGCGGTGACCGTCGAGATCTTTGCCCGCTGGGTCCATGACCAGCTGGCTGCTGCGCTGGAAGGCGACGGTGTTGGGACGTTGCAGGTCCGCGTCTGGGAGACGCCGGAGGCGTTCGGGGGTTACGCGGCCGCATTGGGTTGAGCGCGAGCGTGGAGCAACGCGTCGTAGCTTTCGAGGCACCGACGCGCGCAGGCCTCCCAGGTGAAGCGCTCGCAAGCCACCTCCCGGGCGGCCCCTCCCATCCGCTCCCTGCGGGAGCGGTCGTGGAGCAGCATCGCCAAGCCGTCGCGCAACGCGTCGACGTTCCCTGGGGGGACGAGAAGGCCGGTGTGCCCGTGGTCGACGACCTCGGGCACACCGCCGATGTGGCTGCACACGACGGGCGTGCCGCTGGCCATGGCCTCGATGACGGTGAGGCCGAGCAGCTCGGAAACCGGCACCTGACGGCCGTAGCACGTGTGATCGACCGACGGGAGGGCGAGCACCGCATGCCGCCGCATGAGTCGCGGCAGCTCGTCGTCGGCGACGACGCCGACGAACGTGACGCGTCCTGGTGCGGACGCAGCGAGGCGGCGGAGCAATCGCGCGTAGTCACGCTCGGGCCATGCCGGGTCGTGCCCCGTCGAGCCGACGATCGTCAGCTGCGTATCGGCCGGGATCGCCTGAATCAGCCGGTCGACGCCCTTGTGCGGCGTGATCCGCCCGACGAACAGGACGCCTGCGCGCGCATCGTCGCGGTCGGGGTAGAACCTTCTGACGTCGGCGCCGCCGAAGATCGGGGTCGTGCGATCGGCGGGCGCGGCGAGGACCTCGGCCGAGTACCGGGAGACCGTGAGGAACCGCTCGACGAGACCGGCACGGCGGCGGTTGCGTCGCCCGAGCAGACCGTGATCGGTGACGACTCGATGTAGACCCGTGGCTGCGCCGGCCCACAGCGCGATCGCTGTCGCGCGGCTGTGGAACTGGTGGGCATGCACGACATCGGCACGACGCAGCGCCCGAAGGAGCCCGCCGCCACGGGGATGCGCCGGGTGGCCGCGCGCATACCCGCGTGCACCGAGGACGACGATCTCGAGGCCATCGGCTTCTTGCACATGCTGCGCGGCGCGTCCGAAGGTGACGAGGCGGCACGGCACCTCGCGCGCCAGCGCCCGCGCCAGCTCGAGCGGATACCGTTCGCCTCCTCCGAAGAGCCCACTGCCCCCGAAGGCTGTCGGCGCCACGTGCGTAACTCTCATGCTGCGAGCCTCGCTGATCACCCTTGGTGACCCGGAGCGCCTGACCGGCGGTTACCTCTATCACCGCCGGATGGTCGCCGCGGCCGGGCAGCACGACGCCGTGTTGCGATTCGAGTCGTGCCCAGAAGTGGTATTCCCGTTCGGGGCGTTCGCTGCACGTGGTGTCCTTCGCCGGGCGGAGCGGCACGCCGACGTCATCGTCATCGACAGCATTGCCGCGGCGGAGATCGCGCCGTGGACACGCCGACTCGAGGTTCCGTTCGTTGCGATGTCGCACCAGGTGCCTGGAGGGATCGACTGGGGCTGGCTCCGGAGCGGTGTGCAGTCGCGCCTGGACGAGCTGACGTACCGGCGAGCGCGCCTCTTGATGGTGGCGAGCGAGACGCTCGCAGCCGACTTGCGCACCCGCGGCTTTCCGGCGGAGAAGATCCGAGTCGTCGCGCCCGGTCGTGACCCGGCGCGCCCGGTCGAGCCGCCGCCGGATCTGCGCGCCGGACGACGTGCTGCGTTTCTGTGCGTCGCGAACTGGATCCCGCGCAAAGGCATCCTGGACGTCCTGGACGCCATGAGTCGTCTTCCCGCCGACATCGCGACCCTCCACCTCGTCGGCGACGACCGCGCCGACCCCGCCTACGGCGCTCGCGTCCGAGCGCGCCTGCGTGCCCCGGCACTCGCTGACCGTGTCGTGGTGCACGGTCCAAGGCCCGCCGCCGACGTCGCCGGTATGTACGAAGCGGCCGACGTGTTCGTCCTCCCGAGCACGAAGGAGCCGTACGGCACTGTCCTCGGCGAAGCGCTGGCCGCAGGGCTTCCGGTCGTCGGATGGGACGCCGGCAACCTTCCCCACCTCGCCGCCAACGGTCGTGAGGCAGTCATCCTGCCCGTCGGCGATGTTCCGGGCTTGGCCGTCGCGCTGGAAGAGTTGGCGACGAACGAAGAACGTCGGGAAGGGATGGCAGAAGCAGCGCGACGGCGCGGATCAGCCCTGCCCACTTGGGATGACACCGCGCGCGAGTTCTTCAGGACGCTCCGCGACGCGGTGTCTTAGTCGCCGACGGATGGCATCTCGTTGAACGACAGGAGAACGGCCCCGTGCCGGTCGACCCTGATCCGCGCGATGGATCCGTCGCGCACGAACATGCGCCATGCGATGTCGTCGCCGACATCGAGCGCCCAGGCGATCGCGGCCTTGATGGGGGACACGTGGCTGACGACGACGACGTCGCGCTGCGCTGCCCCCCCGGCGAGCTCCTCACACGCGGACCTGACCCGTTTGCCGAGCGCAGGCAGTGACTCGCCGCCTGCCGGAACGAAGGTCGGGTCGGCGCGCCATCGTCGCCAGACGTCCTCGCCGACCTCGTCGGGCCGGCAGCCGTCCAGCGCGCCGTAGTCGAGCTCGATCCAGCGTTCGTCGACGAGGACCGGCCTCCCGAAGGCCTCGGCGGTTTCCCGTGCCCGTCGAAGTGGGCTCGACACGACCAGGGCTTCCTCGGGAATCACGCGCGCCAACGCGTCGGCTTGCCGCCGCCCCACTTCGGAGAGCGGTGGGTCCTGACGACCGAGCAGCAGGCCGCGGGCGTTCTCGGCGGTCTGTCCGTGACGGACGAGAACCAGCACGAGGGAACGGTACCGGTCTGCTCAGGCGCTCGGCGCCGCCTCAGAGGCGGGATGCTCGACGACCGCGACGACACGGCTGGACATGAAGCGTGCCGAGCGGACGACCTGGCCGCCACGGGTGACCTCTGCGACCTCGACGGTCCCGCGGGCGATGAGCACGTCGACGCGCCGTCCTTCTCGCGTCGCAACGATCTCGAACCCGCGAACCTCGTTGCCGGTATCGACGAGGATCTCGACCCGGTCTCCCTTCACCGACCACAGAGGTTAGGACCTCAGCGGGGGACGAGCCCGCCGTCCGCGATCAGCACCTGGCCCGTGACGAAGCTGCCGGCGTCGGACGCGAGGAACAATGCGGGCCCGACCATCTCATCGGGATGGGCGGCGCGGCGCTGGAGGCTCGCGTTCGCCATCTGCTCCTGGGCCTCGAGAGTGTTCTTTCGCATCATGTCCGTCTTGACCGACCCCGGCGCGAGCGCGTTGACGCGGATGCCGAGCGGGGCGAACTCCGCCGCCATCGATCGGGTGAAGGAGTACAAGGCGGCCTTTGCCGCCGCGTAGGTCGCCAGGAACGGTGCGTGCAAGAAAGCCCCGGCCGAGATCACGTTGATGACCGCCGCCGACGGGCTCTTCTCGAGATGGGGGAGTGCCTCTTGGACGAGGAAGACGGGCCCCCGCAGGTTCACGTCCATCGATTTGGCGTACGCCTCAGGCGTGAAGTTGCCGAGATCCTCGCGTAGGGGCGTGGCGGCGTTGTTCACGACGATGTCGACGCGTCCGAACACCTCGACGGTGCGTTCCACCAGCGCGCGCAGCCCGTCGAGGTCGCCCACGTGGGTGGAGACGCCGATCGCCTCGCCGCCCATCAAACGCAGCGCCCGCTCGGTCTCCGCGCACGCATCCGGCTTTCGGCTGGCCACGGTGACTCCCGCGCCGGCGGCGACGAAGCCCTCGGCGATCGACCGACCGATGCCTCTGGTGCCGCCGGTGATGATCGCCACCCGACCGGTGAGGTCGAACAGCGCCCGGAGCTGATCTCGATTCATGGCAGGACTGTCGCGCGGACGCCGGGCCCGATTCCGGCGGGTCGCCGTGATGCCCTTGGCCCGGGCCGCGTCCGCCGACACGGCGCCCTGGCCCCGTCGGCCAGACTGTTCCCTGACCCGGGGCCTCGGAGGGGGCGAAGAGCTGACGGAAGCTGGTGACTCATGCCCGACCACGTGAAGTTCGTGCTCAACGCGGCGCTGGCCCTGGCGACACTGTTCCTGACGTCGTTGCTGTGGCGCTATCCCTTGGCGCTCATCGCGCTGTTGCTCTTCACCGCCGCCGTGATCTTCAGGATCCGTCCGAACGCCACCAGCGTCGTCGTATACGCGACTGCTTTCATCTTCGGCCCCTTGGCCGAAGCGGTCTCGATCACCACCGGCGCCTGGCAGTACGACTCGAGCAACTTCCTCGGCATCCCGCTGTGGCTGCCGTTCGTGTGGGGAAACGCGGGGTTGTTCATCCTGAACATGGCCGAGCTCTGGAAGTTGCTCCTCGCACCTCGGTCGTCGCGGCGTGCCGCAATCGAACGCGTCGAGCTCGGCGCAGGATCGGGGACACCGCGAACAGCTGGCAACGGTGACGAGGCGGTGATGCCGTCGACGACCAGTCGGTGAGGCGCATCACCAACTCGGATCGTCGAGCAAGGCTGACGACTCACACCATCTGGCGCTATCGGCGAAAGCCCCAGATGTGGTGTCGCTCGCCGAGCGCCTCGTGGGCCTCCACGCCACCGATCCCGCGACCGTCTACCTGGCCGCGGCGGCACGACTACAAGAACCCACCGTCGAGGCTGTCGATTGGGCGCTGTACGACGATCGCACGCTCGTGCGGACGCTCTGCATGCGGCGGACATTGTTCGTCCAACCCGTTGCCCTCGTCCCGATCGTCCAAGCGGCCGTCACCGACGCCCTGGTTCCGGCCGAGCGCAAGCGCACGATTCGCATGATCGAAGAAAACGGCATCGCTCGCGATGGCGCCCGCTGGCTACGCGAGGTCGAGAAGCAGACGCTCGAGGCCATCGAGGCGCGCGGCGAAGCCACCGGTACGGAGCTCGCACAGGCGGTTCCGCGTCTGCGCAAGCAGATCCCGTACGGCGAAGGCAAGAAGTGGGCAGGCAAGGTGGGCATGACGACCCGGGTGCTGTTCCTGCTCTCGTGCGAGCAGCGCGTCGTTCGGGGGCGCCCCGAGGGATCGTGGATGAGCACCCGGTACCGGTGGGCGCCAATGTCGGCATGGATCCCGGACGGGTTTTCGTCTCTGAAGCCCGACGAAGCACGCGCCGAGCTGCTGCGGCGCTGGCTGGCTGCGTTCGGTCCCGGCAGGGTGCCGGACATCAAGTGGTGGACCGGGTGGTCGCTCGGCCAGACCCGCCAGGCCGTCGCCGCGCTCGACACCGTCGAGGTCGAGCTCGACGACGGCGGGGTTGGGATCGTCCTCGCAGAAGACGAAGCGCCGGTACGGTCACCGAAGCCGGCGGCGGCGCTGCTTCCGAGCCTCGACCCGACCGTCATGGGATGGGCCGAACGGGACTGGTACCTCGGTCCACACCGCCCGGCCGTCTTCGACACCAGCGGCAACGCCGGGCCCACGGTGTGGTGGGACGGCCGCGTCGTCGGCGGCTGGATCCAGCGCAAGGACGGCGAGATCGTTTGGCGCCTCCTCGAAGACATCGGAGCGGACGGGGAGCGTGCGATCGAGAAGGAAGCGGCGCGCCTACAGACGTGGCTCCGTGACACGGTCGTAGTGCCGCGGTTTCCGACCCCGCTGTACGACGAGTTGCGCGCCTGAAGAACAGTCAGACCGCGGAGTCTGCCTGCGCCGCCAGACCGGTCGCGCACTCCGAGAGGAACCGGCGGAGACCGCGCTCCAGGAGCCGGCCCGTGCCTGGCACCTTGGGAAGGAACGATGCCCGCCAGTGGATGTCGGTGCCCTCGGCCGAGAGCTGGAGCTCGACTTCGGCTCGGTAGTCGCGGACGGGCACACCGGAAAGCGAGACGTAGCCGAAGCGTTGGTCGGGGGCGACGTCGACGATCTGGTCGCGGCCTGTCGTGCGGCCGCGGCGAAACACGCGGATGGCGCCCGGGCCTTCCGGAGGTGGGTCGCCCTCCCGCTCGAGCTCGAAGGACTCGATCGGCGACCAAGCCGCCCAGGTTGTCCCGTCGGTCAGGAGCCCGAAGACGACGTCCGGCGTGGCTCGAGAGCGAGCGGTGACGTCGATGTGGCGGCGTCGCACGCAGTCAGTCTCTGCGGGCGCGACTGGGCGCCACGCGTGGTGGCTCGTCGGGCTGCTTCGGGTATTGCGGCGGCCAGGGCGCGTCCATGAGGCCGTTGGCCCGATCGCGCTCGTACATGTCGAGCAGCGGCTCCAGCGACTGCGGGTGCTCGTTCATGTCGGCCCACGGATCGCCGCGCGCCTCGATCCGGGCGGGGAGAGTGGAGATCGTCAGGTCGTCCGGGTGGATCTCGTCGATCTCGTCCCAATGCAGCGGCGTGGAGACCTGCGCGCCGGGCCGAGCCCGAACCGACCACGCGCCGAACACGGTCTTGTGCGGCGCGTTCTGGTTGAAGTCGAGGAAGATGCGTTCGCCCCGCTCTTCTTTCCACCATCCCGCGGTCATCAGGTCCGGGTGGCGACGCTCGAGCTCGCGGGCGGCGGCGACGGCCGCCCGCCGCACGTCGTACGAGTCCCAGCGCGGCTCGAGATGGACGTACACGTGCAAGCCGCGATTGCCCGTCGTCTTCGGGTATCCGACGATGCCGAGCTCGTCGAGGAGCGCGCGCAGGGCGGCGGCGGCCGCCCGCACGTCGGTGAAGTCGGTGCCGGGCTGGGGGTCGAGGTCGAGCCGGAGCTGGTCGGCGTGGTCGGCATCGGCGGCGAGGTACGGCCACACGTGAAAGCCGAGGCACCCGATGTTGACGGCCCAGAGGATGTGCGCGAGGTCCGCCGCCACTAAGGCCCGCGAGGTGGTGCCGTTCGGCGTGCTGACGATCGTGGTCTGCAACCAGTCGGGCGCGGACTTCGGCACCCGCTTCTGGAAGAACGAGGATCCGCTCGCGCCCTCGGGAAACCGTTGCAGGAGCGTCGGCCGGCCGCCCATCGTGCGCATCAGCGGCTCCGCAAACCGCAGGTAATGGTTGACGAGGTCAAGCTTGGTCTCGCCGTGCTCCGAGAAGAACACCTTGTCGGGATGCGAGATGTGAATCTCGTGCCCGTCGACCTCGAGGACCTTCTCGTCCGCGGATGCCACGGCGTTCACGGTAGCGGCGCGATGTCCCACGGGGTGTCCTCTCGTCATCGGTCCCCTGGAGGACAACGCTGCCCGGTGGCGCTCATCGGTGACCGGGGTCACACCGGGAAGATCAGCGGCCGGCGATGACTTCATCGCGGGGTGGCGGTCGTAACGGAGGATCGCCGCAGTGGCAGGCGGACAGGAGGAGAGCCTTGGATTCGCGTCCCCCCCTTGCAATCGAAGCGTCGGGTCTGGCGAAGTCGTTCGGCGAGACGCGGGCGGTGTGCGGTGTCGACCTCGGAGTCCCGTCCGGCACCGTGTACGGGTTCCTCGGGCCGAACGGCGCGGGCAAGACCACCACCATCCGGATGCTCGCGACGCTGATCGAGCCGGACGAGGGCACGGCGTACGTGCTCGGCCACGACGTCGTCCGGGAGGCCGACGAAGTGCGCCGCCGCGTCAGCCTCACCGGGCAGTACGCCTCCATCGACGAGGAGCTGACCGGTCGGGAGAACCTCGTGCTCCTGGGTCGGCTGCTCGGCCTCCCGCACGCGCAGGCCAAGGCCCGGGCCGACGAGCTGCTCGAGGTCTTCGAGCTGGCCGATACGGCCAACCGTCAGGTCGAGACGTACTCGGGAGGGATGCGGCGCAAGCTCGACATCGCCGGGAGCATCGTGATCACCCCCGACCTCATGTTCCTCGACGAGCCGACCACCGGGCTCGACCCCCGCAGCCGGAATCAAGTGTGGGAGATCATCCGAGCGCTCGTCGCGCAGGGCACGACCGCGCTGCTGACAACGCAGTACCTCGACGAGGCAGATCAGCTCGCCAACCGGATCGCAGTCATCGATCACGGCACGGTCATCGCCGAGGGCACGAGCGGCGAGCTCAAGGCCTCGGTCGGCGCGGGCGCGCTGCACGTGCGCTTGCGTGACCCGGAACAGCGCAGCGAAGGACAGCAGGTGCTATCGCGGACGCTGGGCGTTCCTGTGCACCCTGATTCGGACGCGGCGGCGTTGACGGCGTCGGTCTCGGATCCGGAGCGTGTCGCCCGTGCGCTGATGGAGGTCGGCCGCGCAGGCGTGGCGGTGGCCGAGTTCTCGCTCGGTCAGCCGAGTCTCGACGAGGTCTTCTTCGCCTTGACCGGGCGGCCGCCCGAAGACAGCCAGGCGCAAGACAACGAGGACGAAGAGGAGGACGCAGCATGACCGAGACCGTGCAGGCGGCGCTCACGCACCGTGTCCGCCCCGCCCCGCCGGGGCCGCTCTCGGCGTCTTTCACGTTCGGCTGGCGTGCACTGCTGAAGATCAAGCACGTTCCTCAGCAGCTGTTCGACGTCACCATGTTCCCGATCATGTTCACGCTACTCTTCACCTTCCTGTTCGGGAACGCGCTGGCCGGATCGACGAGCGCTTACGCCGAGTTCGCCATCCCCGGCATCCTCGTCCAGACGGTGGCGTTCATCACCATGTACACGGGCATCGCGCTGAACACGGACATTTCCAAGGGGATCTTCGACCGGTTCCGATCGCTCCCGATCTGGCGCCAGTCGGTGCTCACCGGCGCCCTCTTCGCCGACCTCGCCCGTTACACGTTCGCGGCGATGGTGGTGTTCGTGCTGGGCGTCGCGCTCGGGTTCAGGCCCGACAACGTCGTCGGCGTGCTGGTCGCGCTGGTCCTCATGCTGGTGTTCGCCTTCAGCCTCACGACGATCTGGACCATCTTCGGGATGACGCTGCGCACGCCGGAAGCCGTCATGCAAGCGAGCATCTCGATCCTGTTCCCCTTGGTGTTCCTGACGAACATCTGGGTGTCCGAGACCACCATGCCGGGCTGGCTCCAGGCGATCGTCAAGGTCAACCCGGTGACGAGAGTGGTGATTGCGGTACGCGAGCTGATGCAGGGGTCGGCATCGGCCACGAACATCGGGTGGGCGCTCCTGTCGTGCGCCGTCATCGTCGCCGTCTTCGTGCCGATCACCCTGCGCCTCTACAACAAGAAGCTCCGGAGTTAGGGAGGCTCGAAATGCTGGGGAACACAAGCCTGACGACATTGGTGGCAGTGAAAGACCTCGGTGCGGCGACGACCTTCTACGAGAAGACGTTGGGTCTCACGAAGGTCGGCGAGAACCCCGGATTCGTCCAGTACCGGAGCGGTACCAGCGACCTCATCGTCTATGAGTCGGAGTTTGCGGGCTCGAACAAGGCAACCAACGCGGCCTGGCACGTCGACGACCTCGAGGAGATCGTCCGGCAGCTGAAGTCCAAGGGCGTCTCCTTCGAGCACTACGACAACCTCCCCGACACGACCCGCGACGGCGACATCCACGACGCCGGCGGGTTCAAGATCGCCTGGTTCAAGGACCCGACCGGCAACATCTTCGAGATCAACAACGGCGTACCGCTGTGAGCGGCACGAGGCCATCGAGCACCGATGAGTTGGCGGAGTCCTCGAGGTCGTACTGAGGAACGCCCCCGTCGGGGGCGCTGAAGGAGGACGAGACCATGGCGGCACCGCCTCTCGGCAGCATCCTGCTCGGCACGACGAACCCCCAACGGCTTCGCGACTGGTACGCGGCCGCGTTGGGGCCGGAGGGGGGAGGTTTCACCGAGGTGTCGCCGACGATGTTCGCGGGCAACTTCGGCGACGTCGGGCTTCTCATCGACGGCCGCGACGACGTTGCTGACAAGAACCCGGAGCCCGGGCGGGTGATCCTCAATTTCCACGTCCAGAACGCACGTGCGACCGCCGCCCGGCTGGACGATCTGGGCGTGACCTGGCTGGTCGAGCCGGAGGAGCGGGAGGGCGGCGTGTTCGGCACCCTCGTCGATCCGGACGGCAACTTCATCCAGATCATCGAGCTGCGGGAGGGATAAGCAGACGGCGAAGCTCGATTTCTGCGGCGTTCTCTTGATGATCTCCGACCCACGCACTCCCTGGATGCCAACGGGGATCGGACGAAGCCCTCGTCTACGTAAGGTCGTCCTGGGGTCACGCGCGCCCCGGCAGTTGGCGGACTGGTATCGACACGCGCTCGGTTTATCCGACGTCGACGCAGAGACGAAGGCCGGTGACGCTTCGCTGACGGCCGGCGGGGTAGAGCTCCACATCACCTATCAATCGCACGTTGCTCCAGAGGCGGCGGAGCCGATTCGGGCCGTCCTCAACTTCGTCGTCGATGACATCGACGAGGTCGAAGCTCGGCTGGTGGCGACGGAGGCCGTCTGGGTCCGTGAGCTCGAACGCGTTCCATGGGGCATTATTGGGACGGTCCTCGATCCCGACGGCAATTACGTCCAGATCGTCGAGCCCGCCCGCGAACCGTTGCCCTGGTCCCGAGAAGAGTAGGGAGGAGACCCATGACCGACGTCGCCGCCCCGGACCTCGAGCGCACGCTCGAGGAGCATCGGTCCGAGCTCACCGGCTACTGCTACCGGATGCTCGGATCGGCGTTCGAGGCCGAGGACGCGGTTCAAGAGACGTTGGTGCGCGCGTGGCGGAGCTACGACAACTTCGAGGGACGATCCGCGTTGCGGTCGTGGCTGTACCGGATCGCGACCAACGTGTGCCTCGACATGCTGCAGACCCGCAAACGGCGGGCGCTTCCCATGGATCTCGGTTCTCCTTCATCGGGCGACTCGGAGGCCGGTCCTCGGCTTCGGGAAAGCACCTGGGTGCAGCCGATGCCCGATGGTCGAGCGCTCCGCCTGACAGATGATCCGGCCGAGATGGCGGAGTCGCGCGAGTCCATCAGGGTGGCTTTCATCGCGGCCTTGCAGCACTTGCCGCCCCGTCAGCGCGCGGTGCTGATCCTGCGGGAAGTGCTGCGATGGCGGGCGGCTGAAGTCGCCGAGCTGCTCGACACGAGCGTCCCGTCGGTGAACAGCGCGCTCCAGCGTGCCCGCGCGACCCTCGCGACCACCGACCTCACCGACACCGACCCGTTGCGGCCGGAGGACGAGGAACAGCGGAACCTCTTGGCGCGATACGTCGATGCGTTCGAGCGGTTCGACATCGACTCGCTCGTGTCGCTGCTGCACGAGGACGCCACGATGTCGATGCCTCCATACGACCTGTGGCTGCAGGGCGCTGCCGAGCTCCGGAAGTGGTTGCTCGGCGCCGGTGCCGGATGCCGCGGCTCACGGTACGCACCCGTCGTGGCGAACGGCGCCCCGGGCTTCGCGCAGTGGCGTCCGGAGAGCCCGGGTGGCGGCTACGAGGCGTGGGCCATCCACGTGCTTCGGATCTCAGACGGGCGGATCGGCGGGATCGACTTTTTTGTCGACCCGAACCTGTTCCCGCTGTTCGACCTGCCGGTGCGGCTCGACCCGTAGACCGCCGCCGCACGGCAGCTGCTCGCAGAGGCCCGTCAGGACGAGGAGGTCCTGCACGTCGGGACGGACGTGCCGGAGCCGGATCGATCGCCCGAGCCGCCTGGCGGTGAGCTGGAGCCGAGCCAGCGCGTCGACGGCAACGGCATCGAGGTTGGTGAGTCGGCCGATCTCACAGGTGACCACGTCGACGTCTCGGCCTGCGAGCAGTACGCGCACGCGTTCACAGAGCCCCGTGACCGCCGTCCGAGCGATCGGACCTCGAACGTCCAGCACGATCGACCTTGGTCCGGACGGCGGCCGGAGGGCATGAACCGATGCCATCGACGATTCGCCGGGGGCAGCCAACGACGGAACCTCCTTGAGGCGTCTCTCGCGTGTACGACGACTGCCCGGCCTGAAACTCATCGATGATCCGTCGTCGCCGCCAAGCCGACACGGTCACAGCGTCTCTTCAGGTTCCTCGCGGTCAACGGCGCCGCCCTCGTCGCCTGGGCCGCGGAGAGGTCTGCCCGCGTGCGGGAGAAGCGGCCGCCCGAGTGCCGAGATGGTGCACCTCGTTCCTCTGCGCTGTACTAGACGAGGCGTACGGCTACCGCGCGAACGAGAGGAACGGCATGGCGGTCAATACCGAGATCTCTCAACCTACGATGCGTCCGGCGCACCCTCTCGAACCACTGAGCGCGACGGAGATCGAGACCGCCACCGCCGTGCTGCGCGACGACCAGCGGCTGACGGAGGCTGTGCTCTTCGCGTACTTCGCGCTCGAGGAACCACCGAAGGATGTTGTCGCATCCTTCGACGCCGGCGATCCGGTGCCGCGACGGGTGCGTGTCGTGATCGTCCCGGGGCCCACCGCCGACGTCGTCGAGGCCCTCGTCGACGTGAACAGTCGGACGGTGGAGTCGTGGCGCGACGTACCGGAAGCGCGGCCGGCGATCATGGTCGAGGAAGCCCTCAACGCGATCGTGGCGCTCAACGAGCACCCGGAGTGGCAGGCGGCGCTGGCGCGCCGGGGTATCACGGACGTGAACCGAGTCCAGATCGACCCGTGGCCGGCGGGGCACTTCGGTCTCGCGATCGAAGAAGGACGCCGCATCAGCCGTTGCCTCCCCTATTACCGGGAAGACGACAACGACAACGGCTACACGCGACCCATCGAGGGGCTCATCGGCTTCGTCGACATCGGGCGGGGAGAGGTGCTCGAGGTCGCCGATTACGGCGTCGTGCCCCTGCCGCCCGAGCGGGGCAGCTACCTACCCGCCGACGTCGGGCCACTGCGCGACGACCTCAAGCCGATCGAGATCACCCAGCCGGACGGTCCCAGCTTCACAGTCGAGGGCAATCTCGTGCGCTGGCAGCGCTGGTCGCTGCGCGTCTCGATGGACCCGTACGAGGGCATCGTGCTCCACACGATCGGCTACGAGGACGGCGGTCGCGTGCGCCCGATCCTGCACCGGGCATCCATCAGCGAGATGGTCGTCCCGTACGGCAATCCCGGTCCCGAGCACGGCTGGAAGAACGCGTTCGACGCCGGCGAATGGGGCCTCGGACGGTTGGCGAACTCACTGACGCACGGCTGCGATTGCCTCGGCGTGATCCATTACTTCGACGTCACCTTCGGCAACGAGCGCGGCGAGCCGTACACGATGCCGAACGCGATCTGCATGCACGAAGAGGACTACAGCATCGCCTGGAAGCACGTCGATCTTCGAACTGGCGCATCGGAGACGCGTCGACAGCGCCGGCTCGTCATCAGCTCGATCGCGACAGTCGGCAACTACGAGTACGGCTTCTACTGGTACTTCTACCTCGACGGGAGCATGCAGCTCGAGGTGAAGCTGACCGGAATGATGTCGATGATGGCCGTCCCGCCGGGCGACGGTGTGCGCTACGCGTCGATGGTGGCGCCCCAACTGGCGGCCCCGTATCACCAGCATCTGTTCAACGCGCGCCTCGACTTCGATGTCGACGGAACCGGCAACACCGTGTACGAAGTCGATTCGGTGCCCGAGCCGGCTGGTCCCGACAACCCACTCATGAACGCGTTCGATGCCGTGGCGAGGCCGCTCGAGACGGAGCAGCAGGCGCAGCGGTTCGTCGACCCCGCGCGGAGCCGGAACTGGAAGATCGTCAACCACGAGGTTCGCAACCGGCTGAGCGAACCGGTCGCCTACAAGCTGGTCCCTGCGTCGACACCGACGCTGCTCGCGAGCCCGGAGTCGAGCGTCGGCCGGCGCGCCGCGTTCGCGACCCGGAACCTCTGGGTGACCCCGTACCGCGCCGACGAGCGACGCGCCGCCGGTGACTATCCCAACCAGCACAGCGGGGGAGACGGTCTGCCGCGCTGGACTGGACTACCCGGTCACGCCGGTCGAGTCGACTGGCTTCGTGCTCGCGCCAGTGGGCTTCTTCGACCGCAACCCCGCGCTCGACGTTCCGCCGTCAGCCGAGCGCTGCGACACGTAGCGCTCACCCGCGACCGCGGGAGCCGGACGGATCGAACGCCACGCAGCACTGTCCGGGACGGGGATCGAGTCGAGGGCGAATATCCCCGGTGCCGAGTGACTCGGTCGCCCCTTCCATGACCGCGAGGTTCATCCCGCACACGAGGTCACGATGCTCTGACGCGAGGCTGTCGAACGGGCAGTTGCGCAACCGGATCGTGCCGTCGTCCTCGTACGGCTCGTAGCCGCGGTCCTCGAGCACAGCGACGAGGCATCTGACGACGTCGGCAGATCCGGCCTTCTCACAGCGGCGTGACACCTCGGCGCCGATCTCGCTGCCGAAGGCGTGCGCCACGCGTGCGACCGCGGCACGCCCACCCTCATCGCCGTCCACTGCCTCCGCCAAAAGGCGAGCGGCCAGCTCGTAGTCACGCGGCGGAAGGCTGACTTCGAATTGCGTTGCTGAACGCACGTACAGCTTCGCCGGCCGTCCCGCCCCCGGACCCTGACGCTCGGTCAGTCGCTCGTACCGAGGCTCGAGCAGGCCGTCGTCGACGAGCCGGTCGAGGTGATAGGCGGCGAGTGACCGGCTGATTCCCGCCGCCCGGGCCGCCGCGTCGCGCCCGACCGGGACGCCGGCCGCGACGACGTGGCGGTAGAGCGTGCGCCGCACCGGGTCGGCGAGGCCGCTGATTCCCTCCAGGTCATCGGGGTGGTCAGGCATACGGAAAGTCTAATACCAAGCCGCCTTGACAATAGTGGTGGTTGCACTCTATCGTCAGCGGAAATTGGTACTACAACCCCAGCAAGGAGGCTCTGCATGGCCACCACTACAGCTCCGCCCCGGGCCCAGGAACGAACGAGCGCCTCGCCGCCCGGCCGGCGGCTCGACGTCCGAGACCCGGCGGCCCAGGCGTTCCTCGTGCTCTGGATCGGCTTCATCGCCGCGCCGATCCTCTTCGGGCTGGACAAGTTCTTCGACGTCCTCGTCGACTGGAAGATCTACCTCGCGCCCGAGATCAACGACCTGATCCCCGGGAACGCCCATCAGGCGATGCTCGCCATCGGCGTGGTCGAGATCGTCGCCGGACTGCTCGTGTTCCTCGGGCCGCGAGTGGCGGCGTACGTGGTTGCAGCGTGGCTCGCGGGGATCATCGTGAACCTGTTGCTCGTGGGCGACTTCTACGACATCGCCCTGCGCGACTTCGGTCTGCTCCTGGCCGCGCTCGCGCTGGCCCGGCTCGCCGCCGCGTTCCCGCACCCGGTTTGGGACCGGCGGCCATGAGCGGCCTGCACCAGATCGTCGTCGTGGGGACCGGCCTCGCGGGGGCGCTCGCGGTCGAGACCCTGCGCGACGAGGGTTTCGATGGTGCCATCATGCTCGTGGGGGAGGAGCCTGTCCGTCCGTACGAGCGCCCGCCGCTCTCGAAGGACCTGCTTCAGGGCGCCAAGAGCGCGCGCGACGTGTTCGTTCACGACGAGAGCTGGTACGACGCCCACGAGGTCGACCTGCGAACGGGAACCGCAGTGCGCACGCTCGACGTCGACGGGCGCACCGTGGAGCTCGACGACAGCAGCAGGCTCCCATACGACCGCTTGCTGCTCGCGACCGGCTCGATGGCGCGTCCGCTGCGCGTGCCTGGTGGCGACCTTCCCGGCGTCCATGTCCTCCGGACCCTCGCCGACGCCCAGCGGCTGGATGTCGCCCTGCAGTCGGCGTCGCACGTGGTCGTCGTCGGCGCGGGATGGATCGGCACCGAGGTCGCGGCGTCGGCGCGCAGTCTCGGTCGCGACGTGACGCTCGTGGGCCGCGGCACGCACCCACTCGAGCGGGTGATCGGCCCGGAGCTCGGCGCGTTTTACGGCGACCTCCACCGTGACCACGGCGTCCGCCTCGTGATGGGCGTCGACGTCGACTCCCTGCGGGGCACCCACCACGTCGAAGAGGTGCGAACCACGGATGGTCAGGTCTTGCCGGCCGACCTTGTGATCGCGGGCGTGGGCGCGTCGCCGCGCGTCGAACTCGCCGAGGCGGCCGGTCTCTCGGTGAACGGCGGCATCAGTACAGATCAGTGCCTGCACACGAGTGGGAACTGGATCTACGCCGCCGGCGACGTTTCTGCGGCCTGGCATCCGATCTTTCGGAGGCGCGTGCGGGTCGAGCATTGGGCCAACGCACGGCACCAAGGGCGGCTCGCGGCGCGCAACATGCTCGGCGCCCGCCTCTCACACGAGCGCGTCCCGTACTTCTACTCGGACCAGTTCGAGGTCGGTATGGAGTACTCGGGGTACGCGCCGGAATGGGACGACATCGTCTACCGGGGCAACGCCGCCGAGCGTGAGTTCGTCGCATTCTGGCTCCACGAACGTCGGGTCGTCGCGGGCATGAGCATCAACGTGTGGGACCTCGCGGAAACGATTCAAGAGCTGGTGCACTCAGGTCGCGTTGTCGACCCCGTCCGACTCACCGACACGCGTGTGGCGCTTGGTGACATGGGCCGGGTCGCTGCTTGAGCGGCCTCTGTTGCGTGACGAGCTGGGCTAGGCGTCGTCGATGATGTAGCGCGGGCCGGGGCCCCGTTCGGCGACGGCGTCGCCGGGGTTGAGCAGCCGGCAGGCGTGCAGGGAGAGGCAGCCACAGCCGATGCACCCCGTGAGCCGGTCGCGAAGGCGCTCGAGCATGGCGATCTGCGCGTCGAGGCGGGGCCGCCACGACGTGGACAGGCGCTCCCAGTCGTGCTTGTTGGGCGTGCGGTTCTCGGGGAGCGACGAGAGCGCCGAGCGGATCTCGTCGAGGCTCAAGCCGACCTGCTGGGCGATACGGATGAACGACACCCGCCGCAGGATGTCGCGGGGATAACGGCGCTGGCCGCCGTCGGAGCGTGCTGCGTGGATGAGGCCTTGCGCTTCATAGAAACGGAGGGCCGAGTGAGCGACGCCGGTCCGTTCGCTCAAGGCGCCGATCGTCAGCAGCTCCGGCTCCACGGAATCAACGCTACTTCCCGCATACCTTGACCTCAAGTTAGGTTCAGGTATTAGCGTGAGGCCGTTCGCAGAGCGACCGTACGAAGGGACAAAGCAGTGACCGAGACACGAACCGCGAGCGAGACGATCATCGAGGAGGTCACCTCGTGGCCCGGGATCGAAGCCGAGGCCGAGGAGCGTGGCGAGCTCTCCTTCAAGCTGGGCCAGCGCGAGATCGGGCACTTGCACGGCGATTTCGCAGCCCACTTCAGCTTCCCGAAGCAGGTTTGGGCGGACCTGATGGCCCAGGGCCGGATCGTGCCGCACCCCGTGTTCCCCGACGCGCGGCAGGGCCCGGCCGCCCGGCGAATCAAGGACGAAGCCGACGTGCAAGACGTGATCGCGCTGCTCCACCTCAACTATGACCGCGTCGTTGCCCGCCACGGGGTGCCGCCGGAGAGCGCAGCCTGACGCCCGTGTCCGTTCTGGGCGCCGCCGTTCGCCGGCGTCGTTGGCCGGGCCAGCTTCCCGAGGCCAAGCTGTTCGGATGCTCGACCACGTCGCCATCCAGTGCGCCGACGTGGCTGCGAGCGCGGCGTTCTACGACACTGTGCTCGGGCCGCTCGGCGGCAGGCGGATACTCGAGTTCGGGGATGTGATTGGTTTCGGCATCCCCCGATGCCCGACTTCTGGCTCGGTCCCCGGAACACGGGCGAAGGATTCCGTGAGTCACACATCGCATTCGCGGCCCCGGACCGGGCCACGGTGCAGGCGTTCTTCGACGCCGCCGTAGGCATCGGCGCGGAAGTGCTGCACGAGCCGCGCGTCTGGCCCGACTACCACCCCAGTTATTACGGCGCTTTTGTGCGTGACCCGGACGGCAACAACGTCGAAGCCGTCTGCCACGCCCCTGAGTAGGGGACGGTCCGCGAACTCACGCTCGTCACGGGCTATTCCGTGACGCCTGCCACACTATAGAACGTTGACGTATCGCTCCGAAACGCTTACGGTCTACAGAGAGACGAGAACGTCTCATTCGGTCCTCCGGGATCCCCCGAACAAAGGAGCGCACCGATGGAATCTCCCCCCGTCGCCGCGCCGCCGGTCCCGCTCCACGAGCAGCCCTCCATCCACGCTCGCCGGTGGTTCCTCCTGGCGATCATGTGCCTCTCGCTGGTCCTCGTGGTCATGACAGTGTCGGGCCTGAACACAGCGTTGCCGACGATCCAGCGTGATCTCGGCGCCTCGGCGTCCGACCTCCAGTGGATCGTCGACGCCTACGCGATCGTCTTCGCCGGCTTGCTCTTGAGCGCGGGCGCAATCGGCGACCGCTTCGGTCGCCGGCGGGCGCTCCTCGCCGGCCTCGCGGTCTTCGGCCTGGGCACGTTCGTGGGCGGGATCGCCACCAGCTCGACCCAGTTGATCGCCGGCCGCGCGGTGATGGGGATCGGCGCCGCGTTCATCATGCCGGCGACCCTGTCGATCATCACGGCGATCTTCCCGCCGCACGAGCGCACCCGTGCCATCGCCATCTGGGCGGGCTTCGCGGGCGCGGGCGCCTCTATCGGCCCCGTCGTCACCGGTGGGCTACTGGAAGGCTTCTGGTGGGGGTCGACCCTGTTGGTGAACGTGCCGATCGTCGTGGGGATCATGGCTGCAGTGGTGACCTTCGCGCCCGACTCGCGCGACGAGACGAAGACACCGCTCGACCCTGTCGGCGCGCTCTTGTCGCTCGTTGGTTTGAGCTCGTTGATCTTCGGCATCATCCAGGGACCTAGCGACGGATGGACGAGCAGTCGCGTGCTCCCGGCGTTTCTCGTCTCCGGTGTCGCGCTCGCCGCCTTCGTCGCCTGGGAGCGGCGGAGCGATCACCCGATGCTTCCGCTGAACCTGTTCCGCGATCGTCGCTTCAGCACCGGCAGCGGCGTCATCACCATCGCGTTCTTCGTGATGTTCGGGTTCTTCTTCCTCGTCACCCAGTACTTCCAGTTCGGGCGGGGTTACTCCCCGCTGGAGGCAGGTCTCGCCGGGCTGCCTCCCGCGCTCACGTTCATCGCGTTCTCGCCCCGCAGCGCCGCGCTGGCGCAGCGGTACGGCGCCGCCCGCATCATGGCGGCGGGGCTCGCCGTCGTCGCAGGCGGGTTAGCGGTGTTGAGCACGCTGTCGCCTGACACGCCATACGTGGTGATCGCGGGCGCGCTCGCGCTCCTCGGCGCGGGCATGGCCATCACGGTCGCGCCGGCGACGGGCGAGATCATGACGTCGGTGCCGCTCTCGAAAGCCGGCGTCGGCTCGGCCGTGAACGACACCACGCGAGAGCTCGGCGGAGCGCTCGGGATCGCACTGTTGGGCAGCATCGCCAACACCGCCTACCGGTCGGGCATCGACCTCAGCGGGGTCCGGCTCCCCGCCGGCACGCGTGCGGCCGCCCAAGAGTCGATCGGCGCTGCGGATGCCATCGCCGGCCGCATCCCGGGCGGCGACGCGCTCGCCTCCCAGGCGGCGTCGGCGTTCACCGACGCGTTCAAGCTCGCGAACACGCTCTCGGTCGGGATCGCGCTCGCAGCGGCGGCGGCGATCCTCGTCGTCTGGCGTCGCCGGCGTCACGAGCCCGCGATCGAGGATGTCGAGGACGAGGCCGCCGAGGCGGGGCTCGAGCTGGCACGCGTTCCGGTAGGCAGAGCGCGAGACTGATGCCATGGTCGACGTCGGACCGGCACCTGGCACGCTCGAAGAGCCCGACCCACGCGTCGAACGATCGCGCCGGGTCATCCTCGAGGCCGTCCTCGAGGAGCTGGGGGACGTCGGCTACGGCGCCCTGACGATCGAGGGCGTCGCCGCCCGGGCCGGCGTCGGCAAGAGCACGATCTACCGGCACTGGTCCGGGAAGCTGGACCTGGTCGAGGACGCGTTCCGGACCCTCAAGGCACCGGTCCAGGCCCCCGAAACTGGAACCCTCCGCGAGCGCGTCATCGGGCTCCTCGAGCAGGTGGCGTGCCTGGTCGAGGAGTCGACCTACTCGGCGTGCATGCCCGCGCTGATCGAGGCCGCCGAGCACGACGCGCAAGTGCGCGACCTGCACCGCCGCTTCAGCGCCGAGCGCCGCGCCATACTCGTCGACCTGTTGCGCGACGCGGTGAAAGCAGGGGAGCTCCCATCCGACGCCGACCCGGAGCTTCTGGGCGACGCGTTGGTGGGGCCGATCCTCGTGCGCCGATTGATGCTCTACGAGCCCCTCAACCCGGCGCTGGTGCCCAAGCTCGTCGACCAGGTGCTCCCGGCTCCGCCCGGGCGCCGACGGCGTTAGGGCGCGCGTCTCAGCCGGCGAGGCGCTGTTCGATCGCGTCGAGACGGCGCAAGATCTGATCGAGCGTGCCAGGGTCGTGCGTGGGCGCCGCTGGATTGCTCTGCGGCGCGTGGACGAACCCCACCAGCGCGGTGACGACGGCCCGTCGAGTCGTGCGCAGCTCGAGGCCCATGCGCCGGAGCACCTGACTGGCCAGACCGTCTTCGGTTGCGAGCAGCGCCAGCAACAGGTGCTCGGTCCCGATGTAGTTGTGGCCGAGCGTGAGCGCTTCCTTGGTCGCGGACTCGAGCGCGCGCTTCGCGAGCGGCGTGAACGGGAGGTGGTCTTCGAGGGCATCGCGTGTGGGAGGCCCCATCGAGGCAATGAGCTCCGCGCGCAGGTCGACGACTTCGATGTCGAGCGAGGCGAGCGCACTGATGGCGACGTTGCCGCCCTCGTCGATGATCCCGAGCAATGCGTGCTCGGTGCCGACGTAGTTGTGGGGGATATCACGAGCGGCCTTTTCGGCGAGCGTCAGGGCCTGACGCGCACGAGGCGTGAACCGGCCGAACAGGCCGACCCCGGGACGCTCTTGGGGTGGGGTCTCCTTCGCGGCACGCGCCGAGGTCACGTCGCGCACGGCGCGCTCGAGGGCGGCCTGGCAGATCCCCGACACCGGGAGTTGCGCGTCGCGGACGGCCGCGGCGAGCTCGTCGGGCAGGTAGACGTTGATCTTCGGCATGGGGTTATGTTGGGGGTATATCGGTTGTCTGTCAACGGGCATGAGGATGGCGTTGTGGACGGCGTGCACGACCTCGGCGGCATGCAGGGCTTCGGGCCCGTCGAGGTCGAGGCCGACGAACCGGTGTTCCACCAGGATTGGGAGGGCCGAGTGTTCGGCCTCGCGGTTGGAACGCGCGGCGCGGGCGGCTTCAAGACGCCGATGTTCCGGCACGCGATCGAGCGGATGGACCCGGGCCACTACCTGACGTCGTCGTACTTCGAGCACTGGCTCACGGCCGTGGCCACGCTCCTCGTCGAGGAGGGAACGATCTCGCACGACGAGCTCGACCCGCTTGTCGATGCCTTCCCGCTATCGCGGCCACCGGCAGTTGATGCCGACGACGTCGAGAGCGGCCCGCAGGCTGCCGAACCTCGGTTCACCGTGGGCGACGCGGTGCGAGTGCGCGACCTCCAGTTCGCGGGTCACACGCGCTGCCCGCGCTACGTGCGGGGCCGGCGGGGCGTCGTTGTGAAGATGGAGCCCGCGGCGCCCGTTCCCGAGGTCGAGGCACACCGGCGCGAGCAGTTGCTCGAGCACACTTACGGCGTGCGCTTCGAGGCGGCCGAGCTCTGGGGCGACGAAAGCGCCAACGCCGCCGTCCACGTCGACCTCTACGAGCGCTACCTCGACCCGGCCTGACGCGAGAATGCAACCGTGACGGACGATCACGGACACCATCCCACTCCGCTGACCGATGTAGAGCGCCGGGCGCGCGCGCTCGAGGAGCTGCTCACCGAGAAGGGGGTTGTCAGCCCGGAGTTCATCGACTCGGTGGTGGAGGCGTACGCGCAGGACATCGGGCCGATGAACGGTGCCAGAGTCATCGCCCGAGCCTGGAACGATCCCGCGTACAAGCAGAGGCTTGTCGACGACGGCACCGCCGCGATCGCCGAGCTCGGCTTCGGCGGCCCCGAAGGCGATCACATCGTGGCCGTGGAGAACACGCCAAGCGTGCACAACGTCGTCGTGTGCACGTTGTGCTCGTGCTACCCGTGGCCCGTGCTCGGCCTTCCGCCGAACTGGTACAAGAGCCCGCCCTACCGGTCCCGTATGGTGCGCGAGCCGCGAACGCTGCTCCGCGAGATGGGCTGTGAGGTTCCTGACGACGTGGAGATTCGCGTCTGGGACTCCAGCGCGGAGGTGCGCTACCTCGTGGTGCCGGAGCGACCGGCGGGTACCGAGGGTGCGACCGAAGATGAGCTCGCAGCGATGGTCACCCGACACGCGATGATCGGCGTTGCTCGGCCGTGAGTGATGTGGTGCGGCCCGAGGTGCAGCGGATGGCCGGCGCAACCGCGCTGCCACGAGAGAACGGCGAGCTCGTCTTCGACGCGCCGTCGCAGGGCCGCATCTTCGGCTTGGCGCTGGGCGTGGTGCGGGCGCGCGGCATCGACTGGGAGGAGTTCCGCCAGCGGCTCATGGCCGCCATCGAGGCCGATCCGGCGCGGCAGTACTACGAGTCATGGATCGCGGCGCTCGACGCCCTGGTAGTAGACCTAGGCCTTGCGAGCGCCGAGGAACTCGAAGCGCGCGCTGCACGTATCGACCGCTGACTCGATCGAGTGCACGCAGACATGGACCGAGACGTGGAGCACACGCCTGCGGCACCGCCGCGCCCGCTGCGGCTCGCGGTCATCGGCGCCGGGATGGCGGGGATCCTCAGCGCGATCAAGCTGAAGGAGGCCGGTCTCACCGACTTCAGCGTCTACGAGAAGGCGGATCGGGTCGGTGGCACCTGGCGCGAGAACACCTATCCCGGCCTCTCCTGCGACGTCCCGTCCCACCTCTACTCGTACTCGTTCGCGCCGACCCCGGAATGGACTCATCGATACTCGCCGGGCGCCGAGATCCAGGCGTACTTCGAGCGGATCGCCCGCGAGCACGACATCGAACGGCAGACCCGGTTCGGCGACGAGGTCAGAAGCTGCCGATTCACGGACGGCAAGTGGCACCTCGAGACCGCCGGCGGCCACCGCGATCAAGTCGACGTCGTGATCGCGGCGACGGGTGTGCTCCACCATCCGAGGCTCCCCGATATCAAGGGTCTCGATGACTTCGAGGGAGCGGTGTTCCACAGTTCGCGTTGGGATCACGACGTTCCCCTCGACGATGCGCGCATCGGGATCGTGGGGACCGGTTCGACAGCCGTGCAGATGGTGTCGGCCCTCGTCAACCGGGTTGCGAAGCTGTCGCTCTTCCAGCGCACCGCTCAGTGGCTCCTGCAGCAAGACAACCCGCCCTACACAGACGAGCAGAGGGAAGCGTTTCGAGCGGACGAGGCGCGGCTGACGGAGCTGCGCGGGCAGCTCACGGAGCTGTTCGACACGTTCGCCAACGCGATCGTCGATGCCGAGTCGCCGGAGATGCAGATGATCGCCGAGGCATGTCGAACCAACCTCGACGAGAAAGTGCGCGACCCGGGGCTGCGCGAAAAGCTCCGCCCGAATTACCAGGCGGCGTGCAAGCGACTTATCATCTCGCCTGACTTCTACGACGCGATCCAGCGGCCGAATGCCGAGCTGGTCGTCGAGGGGATCGAGTGTGTCGAGCCCGCCGGCGTGCGCACGGGCGACGGTCGGTTGCACGAGCTCGACGTGCTCGTTCTGGCCACGGGCTTCAAGACCGACGCGTTCATGCGACCGATGAAAGTCGTCGGACGCGACGGTCAGACGCTCGAGGAGGTGTGGGCGGCCCGGCCGAGCGCCTACCTGTCGATCTCGATCCCGGGCTTCCCGAACTTCTTCATGCTCAACGGGCCGAACGGCCCCGTAGGAAACTTCTCCCTGATCGAAGTGGCCGAGCTGCAATTCGCGTACATCATGCAGCTCATCGACCGCCTTTGTTCCGGCGAGTGCCGCGAGATCAGCGCGACACGGCGGGCGATGGAGGAGTTCGAAGCGGCCCGGGTGGAGGCGACGAAGAAGACGGTCTGGGTCACCGGCTGTCGCAGCTGGTACCTCGACGACCGCGGCGTCCCCGCCACGTGGCCGTGGGCCTTCGACCGGTTCCGGACCGAGATGCAGGCGCCGAGACCGACTGCGTTCGAGCATCGCTGAGGCAAGGGGACACGATGGACGACCGATTCGCCGAGTTCGCGACACTCACGTTCGAGCGCCCGGATCCTGGTGTGCTGCGGATCGTGCTCGACGCTCCCAACTTGAATGCAGTCGGTCCCGACGCCCATCGCGATCTCGCTCATGTGTGGTTGACGATCGACCGAGATCCGGACGTGCGCGTCGCGCTCGTGACCGGTGCGGGAAGGGCGTTCTCGGCCGGCGGGAGCTTCGAGCTCATCGACCAGACGGTGAACGACTACGCGGCGCGTACTCGGGTCATGCGTGAGGCGCGCGATCTCGTCTTCAACGTCATCAACTGCTCGAAGCCAGTCGTCTCGGCGATCCACGGTCCCGCGGTCGGAGCGGGGCTCGTCGTCGGTCTGCTCGCCGACGTGTCCGTCGCGGGCCGGTCCGCGCGCATCATCGACGGCCATACGCGTCTCGGCGTGGCTGCCGGCGACCATGCGGCGATCTGCTGGCCGTTGCTGTGCGGTATGGCGAAGGCCAAGTACCACTTGCTGACGTGCGACACATTGACCGGCGAGGAGGCGGAGCGCATCGGCCTCGTCTCCTTGTGCGTCGACGACGCCGAGGTGCAAGACCGGGCCCTTGCCGTCGCCCGTGACCTCGCCGGGGGTGCACAGAGCGCGATCCGCTGGACGAAGCACACGCTGAACCACTGGTACCGCGTGCTCGCCCCGATCTTCGATGCGTCGCTCGCGTACGAGTTCTACGGGTTCGGCGGACCGGACGCCGAGGAGGGCTTGCCGCCCATCGAGAGAAGCGCCCGCCCCACTTCTCCGGCCCGACCAGCGAATGACCCGGCCGGCGGCAGGGGGCAGCCGGTTGACATGTGACCGATCAGTCACCTATCCTCCCGGGCGTGGATGCGGTGTTCAAAGCCCTTGCCGACCCCACCCGGCGAAGCCTGCTCGACGAGCTGTTCCAGCGCGACGGGCAGACGTTGCACGCCCTCGAGGACCACTTCCAGATGACCCGCTTCGGAGTGATGAAGCATCTGAAGCAGCTCGAGGAGGCGGGCCTCGTGGTCAGCCGGCGGCGCGGGCGGGAGAAGCTCCATTTCCTGAACCCGGTCCCGATCCGGCTCGTCCACGACCGCTGGGTGAGCAAGTACGCCGAGCCCTGGGCCGCCGCGCTCAGCGGGCTCAAGCAGAGACTGGAGAACCCAATGGAGAAAGTCTTCGAGATCTACATCAAGACGACCCCCGAGCGTCTGTGGGAAGCAATCACGGATCCCGAGCTGAGGAGCAAGTACAACTTCGGCGCGCGCGTCACGTCTGACTTCAAGCCCGGGTCGCGCTTCCTGATGAACGCGGGACCCGACGGGAGCATCGAATTGGGTGAGGGAGAGGTCCTCGAGGCGGACCCGCCCCGCCGCCTCGTCCACACCATGACTGCGCTCTGGAGCGACGAGGTGAAGAGCGAGGGCGCGTCGAGGGTGACGTGGGAGATCGAACCGATCGCGGACTCCTGCCGGTTGACGGTCACCCACGACCAGCTGCGCGAGGGCGCGAACGAAGAGCTCTACGGCGGCTGGCCGATGATCCTCTCGGGTCTCAAGACACTCCTCGAGACGGGCGAGCAGCTGACAACGCCGGGCTCGCTGATGTACGCGTCAGGGAGCTGACCCCACGCGCCGAGGTGAGGGTCGGCGACGCCGACCCTCACCGAGGTCGTTCAAGGGAAGACGATCGATGAGCAGAGTGATCGTGATCGAGCACGTGACGCTCGACGGCGTGATGCAGGCGCCGGGCCGGCCCGACGAAGACCGCCGCGACGGCTTCGAGCACGGCGGCTGGGCCCAAGCCCGTGCCGACGAGGTCATGGGCCGGGTCATGGGCGAGGGAATATCCAAAGGCGGGCCGCTGCTCCTCGGGCGACGGACCTACGAGGACTTCTACGGGTTCTGGCCCAAGCAGAAGGACAACCCGTATACCGAGGTGCTCGACAAGACCCAGAAGTACGTCGCGTCGGGGACGCTTGCAGAGCGGCTGCCCTGGGCCAATTCCACGCTCCTCGCCGGCGACGCCGCCGACGCCGTGGCCGATCTCAGGAAGCAGTTGGACAAAGACATCGTCGTGCTTGGCAGTGGGGAGCTGGTCCGATCGCTGATGCGGCGCAATCTCGTCGACGAGTACGTGCTCATGATCCACCCGTTGGTCCTGGGTTCGGGACGCCGGCTCTTTCCCGACGACGGTCCGCTCACCGCTCTCCGGCTCGTCGACAGCGTGACGACGACCACGGCGTGATGATCGCGACGTACCAGCCCGACGAAGCGACGGCCGGTAGAGGATCCGGGCCTTTGTAGGCTGCGCCGGTGGCGAGGAACCGCCTGGCGCTGACGGTGGGCGCGCTGGGCGTGACCGTGATCGCAGTCACCGCCGTCATTGGTTGGTGGGTAGTCCGCGACGACGACAGCTCGAAGAGGACCGCCGCCAAGCCGAGCTCCTCGGCGCCGCGCAATTCGAACGCGCCAGCACCGGCGACGACGAGCCAGTCGTGCGACGCCGCGGCCGTGATCGCATCCTGGCCCCTCGAGCAACGCATGGCGCAGCTCTTGATGGTGGGCGTCGACAGTCGCAGCGGCGACGAGGCGAACGAGCTCGTCGGTCGTTACGGGGTCGGTGGGATCTTCATCGGCGGTGAGGCGACCGGGATCTTCCGCGACGGCAGTCTGGCTCGTCTCTCTTCTCCGGCCGCCGTCCCGGCGCTGGTGGCCGTCGACGAAGAGGGCGGTCGTGTGCAGCGCATCGATCGGCTCGCCGGGCCGATCCCGAGCGCCCGGGTGATGGGACAGACCATGACGTCCGCGCAGGTTCACGACATCGGGCTCGAGCGGGGCCGGGCACTGCGCAACGTCGGCGTGACGATGGACCTCGCTCCTGTGGTCGACGTGTCGAACCAGGGGAGCGGCCAAGTGATCGGCGATCGCTCGTTCAGCAATGACGCCGGCGTCGTTTCCGAGTACGCCGGCGCGTTCGCGTCGGGACTTCGGGAGGCGGGCGTGATTCCCGTGCTCAAGCATTTCCCCGGCCATGGGCATGCCACCGGTGACTCTCATCGCCAAGCAGCCGTGACTCCGCCGCTCGGTGACCTTCAGGCTGTCGATCTGGTTCCCTACCGGCGCCTCCTTACGGAACCGCAGTTCGGAGTCATGATCGGCCACCTCGATGTCCCCGGCCTCACCGCGCCGGGCGAGCCGGCGTCCATTAGCCCGGGAGCGGTCAACGATTTTTTGCGGACGCAGCTCGGATACCGCGGGTTCGTCATCACCGACGACCTCAGCGAGATGGAGGCAATCAGGCGAAGCTACGGCGTGCCCGAGGCGGCGCGGCGAGCGCTGGCCGCCGGCGGCGACATGGCTCTCTTCGTCGACAGCGCTCAGCTCCCCGACGTTCTCCGCCACCTCGTTGACGCAGTCGGATCGAACCGACTCGACGAGACGCAAGTCAATCAATCTGTGTTACGGGTCCTCGCCGTCAAGGCATTCGATCCCTGCCGGCAAGCCCCGAAGTAGAGCCAGCACGGGCCCGCGCGCGCACGGCCATGAAGGGTCATCATGGGCGCGTGGTATCAGAGCCGGGTCGCTGGCTGACCGGCTTGTTCGTCGGGGCAGCGCTCATCGCGGCGAGGAGACACCATGAGCTCAGTCAACCAACAATCCCGCGACGCCGGCTCGTCGACCCTTCTCGAGGGGAAGGTCGCCATCATCACGGGAGCCAGCCGAGGGATAGGTGCGGCAACCGCCCGTGTGTTCAGCAGCGCCGGAGCATCGGTGGCCCTTGCTGCGCGCAACGAAGCCGCGCTCACGGCGCTCGCCGGCGAACTCTCTAGCGACGGTAGCGGCGCGATCGTGATTCCGACCGACGTCGGCGACGCCGCCGCGGTCGAACGGCTCGTCGCGAAGACCGTCGACGCGCTCGGCCGTCTCGACGTGGCTTTCAACAACGCTGCCGGCGGTGGACAGGCGCCGACGCCGCTCGCAGATCTCCCCGTCGATGCCTACGACAGCGCCATCGCGATCACGCTCCGGAGCGTCTTCCTCTCCATGAAGTATGAGATCCCGGCCATGCTCGAAACCGGCGGCGGCGCGATCGTGAACATGTCCTCGACAGCCGGCATCGAAGCAGTGGGCGGACTCGCCGGCTATGTCTCGGCCAAGCACGGAGTGATCGGCCTGACCAAGACGGCGGCGCTCGAGTACGCGAACCAGGGGATTCGCGTGAACGCGGTCGCGCCCGGACCCATTCTCACCGAGAACCTCGAACGCGCGGGCCCCGAGATGCAACGCCGCGCCGGCATGGCGATGCCTATGCAAAGAGTCGGGCAACCCGAGGAGGTCGCACGCGCGGTCCTGTGGCTCTGTTCAGACCAGGCGAGCTACACCACCGGCGCAACCCTACCGATCGAAGGGGGCAAGCTCGCCGGCATGGCCCCTTTCGCCCAGCTTGCTGGATCGTCCTCCACATAGGTCGCGCAGGTGTCTCTCAGCGGCGGCGGGCGAATCGGGACACGGCGATTGTGCTGAACACGAACAGGATGCCCGCGCTCCACACCAGGCTGAGCCCCACCCAGTAGGCGGTGCTGTGGCCGAGCCCGACCGCGTCGGCCCCGCCGAGCGTCAGGGAGCGCAGCGCGTTGCTGAAGATCGTGAACGGCTGGTTGTTGGCGATGGGCTGCATCCAACCCGGTAGCGAGTCGGCCGGCACGTAGGCGGCCGAGATGAACGCGAGTGGGACGATGAGCAGCGTGCAGGTACCGGTGGCCGCCTGCGCGCTCTTCGAGGTCAAGCCGATGGCGATGAACACCCACATGAAGCAGTAGGCAAAGACCACCAGCAGCGCCAGCGCCAGCGCCACCTCGGCGAAGTCGGCGTTGAGGCGGAAGCCCACGATGAAGGCCAGCACCGTGGTGACGAAGAGTCCCCATATCGTCAGCGCGGTGTCGGCGATCGAACGCCCGAACATCACCGACGCCCGCGGGATCGGCAGCGAGCGCAGACGGTCGTGCACGCCGGTGGCGGCGTCCTCGGCGACACCGGTCGCGGCCGGCATTCCCAACCACAGGATGCCGGTCGCGAGGAAGCCGGGCACGAGGAAGTCGACGTAGTCGATGCCCCCACCGGGGTTGATGGCGCCGCCGAAGATATAGCGAAACATGAACAGGAACAGCGCACCCTGGATCGTTCCCAGCAAGAGCAACTGCGGCGTGCGGAAGAACTGGAAGACGGTTCGCTTCGCGCTCTGGAGCGCCGCGGTCGGGAAATGGGCGCCAGTGGTGCGCGCAACGGTCGCCTCCGCTCCAACCTCGGTGGCGGGCGTGGTGGTCGTTGTGGTCGTCATCGGGCCTCCCAAGGTCAGGCAGCGTCCGCCGGCGCGGACTGGGGGTCGGTGTCGGGATCGGTGGGCTCGAGCGGCCGACCGGTGACAGCGAGGAACACCTCGTCGAGGCTGGGACGCCGGAGCCCGACGTCGTCGACCTCGATGCCGCGGTCGTCGAGCGTGCGGACGATGTCGCGCAGTTGATCGGCGCCGCCCTCGACGCGGGCGGCGACGCGTTGGGTGTCCATGTCGGTGTGCGGCGCTTCGCAGCCGATCCTCCCGAGCGCCTCTTCGACGGCCGGCAGGTCGCCGGCGGACCGTGGGCGCACCTCGATCACGTTGGTGCCGGCGCGGTCTTTGAGCTCGTCCGGTGTCCCGGCCGCGATCACGCGCCCGTGGTCGATGATCACGACGTGGCGGGCGAGCTGGTCGGCTTCCTCGAGGTACTGGGTAGTGAGCAGCACGTCGGTGCCGTCGGCGACCAGGCCGCGAATGGCGTCCCACAAGTCGATGCGGCCGCGGGGGTCGAGCCCGGTGGTGGGCTCGTCGAGGAGCAGCAGCTGCGGCCGGCCCACCAGGCTGGCGCCCAGATCCAGGCGGCGCCGCATCCCACCCGAGTAGGTGCGCACGAGACGGTCCCCGGCATCACCGAGGCCGAGCCGCTCGAGGACCTCCTGCGCGGCGGCCCGTGCCTCGCGCCGCCCGAGCCCGAAGAGCCGAGCGACCAGCCGTAGGTTCTCCGTGCCGGTCATGGCCGGCTCGACCGACGCGAACTGGCCAGCGAGGCCGATGATCTGGCGGACCCGCTTGGGCTCGGCGCAGACGTCGACGCCGGCGACACGGATCTCACCGCCGTCGGGCCGTAACAGTGTGGCGACCGCGCTGATGAAGGTGGTCTTCCCGGCGCCGTTGGGGCCGAGCAGGGCGGTGACCTGACCGGACTGGGCGACGAGGTCGAGGCCGTCGAGGGCACGCACCTCGCCGAAGCGCTTGGTCAGGCCGTGCGCTTCGATGATGGGGGTTGGGGTCATCGCTCCTCCCTTCGAGTCCCACGGGGGTCTGAACGATCGGGCGGGGGCCACTCTTCCCTTGACGAACGGGATTGCCCGAATGTGACCGATCGGCCGCCGCGAATTCGTCTGCCGATCGGCCGTTGGCGGTCACACGTTGGGGCGGGCCTCGCGGCTCGCGGGTTGGAAGAGCTCGACGACGTTGCCGGAGGGATCCTCGAGCAGGATCTGGGAGCCGCCCGGGCCGGTGACGATGTCGTTGCGGAACGTCGCTCCCGCCTCGCGCAGCCGGCCAACTTCGGCATCGATCTCGTCGACGATGAAGTGGATGCGGTTCCAGCCGCCTGGCCCGGGCTTGGCGCCGTCGGGCATCGGACGTCCCGCGGAGCTGGTCGGCCCGCTGAGCAGCAGCCGGAGGTTGCCTCGACGGACGTCGGCGAACGCCGGCGCCAAATCGGACAGCACGCCGAATCCGAGGTGCTTCCTGTAGAAGTCGATGGCCTTATCGACGTCGTCGACCATGTAGCGGACGTTGACCATGTCGCTGTCCATGGGTCCGAGACCTCCTTCGCGGTGTGTGATCGATCACGGAGAGCAGGACGCGGATACGCGTCTCGAGCTCGTCGGCGGTGCGCATGAACGCGGGATAGCACTCACGGTCCGTTTCGCCCTCGAGCCCCGGATCGGGGATGCTCCAGTGGACGGCCTCTGGCGGACGGGGAAACTCCGGGCAGACCTCGCGGACCCGGTCGCACAGCGTGATCACGAGGTCGAAGCGCCTCCGTGTGAACTCCTCGAAGTGTTTTGATCGCTTGGCGCTGATGTCGATCCCGCGCTCGCGCATGACGCGAACCGCGTTGGGGTGGACCGGCTTCGGATGGCTGCCCGCGCTTGCGACCTCGACCGTTCCGCCTGCGAGGGAATCGAGGAGCGCCTCGGCGATCTGCGACCGAGTGCCGTTCCCGGTGCAGAGGAACAGGACCCGGCACCCGCGCATCAAGCCCGGAGCCCTCGAACGGTTGGGCGGTGGCGCGGGTGCGAGCTGCAAGCCGGGATGCAGTGCTTCGCCCGAGCTTCGGAGGAGCTGCGCGCAGCGGGCAAAGTTGATCGCGTAGTACGAGTCGCGGCGATCGGCCGAGCTACGACGCGCCGTGATCAGTTCGCCGTTCCGGAGCTGGCCGAGGTGATACGAGACGAGGCTCTGCGGCTCACCGAGCATGGCGGTCAGCTCGCGTACGGCGCGGTCGCTGCGTGCGAGCTCCCTGAGCAGCCGCCAGCGGACCGGGTGCCCCGCGAGCTGCAGGAACGGCGGTGGCGCGTCGAGGGCCTCAGCCTCTGTCGTTTTGGGCACGACGGCAGGTTACGCCGCCTGGAGCCAATCAATCAAACTGGTTTGATGGATTGCGGGCAGCCAGGCAAGCGCGGTTCGAGGCGGACTTCCCCGGAAGCGTCGATTCGGCGCGCTGTGCGCCAGATGAGCACTCAAGATGCTTCCCAGGAGATGCGCTGGTGCAGCAGGGCGCGTTCTGCGGGGTTGGCGGTGAGTTCGAGCGCGCGTTGGTCGGCGGTCCGGGCCTGGTAGGGGTGGCCGAGCGCGCGGAGGAGTTCGGCGCGGGTGGCGTGGAACAGGTGGTAGTGGTCGAGGGCGTCGGCCAGCTGGTCGAGTTCGGCGAGGGCGACCGACGGTCCGGCGATGTAGCGCAGCGCGATGGCGCGATGCAGCCGTGTCACGGGCGAGGGGGCTAGGTGCAGGAGCATGTCGTAGAGGAGGACGATCTGTTCCCAGTCGGTCGCTTCCCAGCACGGGGCTTCGGCATGGCAGGCGACGATCGCCGCCTGGAGTTGGTAGGGGCCGGGTCGCTGTTGCTTAGCTGCTTGGGCGATCAGCGCGGTGGCGTCGTCGATGGCGGCGCGATCCCATTGTGAACGGTCCTGGTCCGCGAGCACGATGAGGCCACCGTCGGGGTGGAAACGGGCGTCAGCGCGGGCATTGTGCAGGCGGATAAGGGCGAGGAGGCCGGCCACCTCCGGTTCGGTGGGCATCAGGTGGTATAGGAGGGAAGCGAGCCATTCGGCGTCGTCAACAAGGTCTGGGCTGGTCGCACGGTCGGCGGTGGAGAGATAGCCCTCGTTGAGCAGTAGGTAGATCACGACGAGCACCTCGGTGAGGCGCCCCTCGAGCTCGTCGGGATCCGGGAGGCGGTAGGGGATGCCCGCGTCGGTGACCTTGCGCTTGGCGCGCGTGATGCGCTGGGCGACTGTGGTTTCCGGCACGAGGAAGGCGCGGGCGATTTGCGCGGTGGTGAGCCCGCACACGACCCGGAGGGTGAGCGCGATCTGGGCCGGGCGGGCCAGGGCAGGGTGGCAGCAGGTGAAGATGAGCCGCAGCCGGTCATCCGGGGTGGATTCGATCGGCCAGTTCAGTTCCGCCAGCTTGGCGCGGTAGTTCTTCTCGCGGCGGAGCATGTCGAGCCCGCGGTTGCGGGCGACGGTGAACAGCCAGGCGTCGGGCCGGGCGGGGATACCTTCGGTAGGCCATCGCCGGATCGCGGTCTCGAGAGCATCTTGAACGAGGTCTTCGGCGGCGGCGAAGTCGCCGGTCACCCGCGTCAGGACGGCGGCCAGCCGGCCGGCGTGCTCTCGAACCACGCCGGCGAGTGCGGCCTCGGCCTCCGGTCGATCTGCGGGTCTGAGCGGGTGGTCGGCCTGATTCACACTTCGACGGGTCGGATCTCCACGACTGGGCAACCGGGCCAGGTGCGCACCATGCGCAGCGCTTCGTCCAGGTTGGCGACCTCGATTTCGCAGTAGCCGCTCACCACCTCTTTTCCTTCAACGAAGGGGCCGTCCGTGATGATCGGCTCGCCGCCGCCGTCAAGCCGCACGGTCGTCGCGGTGTGCGCGCCTTGCAGCTTGCTGCCGCTCGCGCAGATCTTGTCGGCGTGGTCGGCGAACCATTTGCCGGCCAGCGCGAAGGCCCGGTCGCGATCCGCGGGGCTCATGGCGGCGAGGTCCTTCTCGAACTGCTCGGTCTCGACGAACAGCAGGACGTACTTCATGTCGCGATTCTCTCCTTACTCCTCGGCGTGACGGGCTTCCAGGCCGCGCGGCCCAGGAAGGCGAGCCAGCGGGTCTGTTCGTCGATGTCGGGTGGTGGGGCCAGCTCGGGGCCAAAGAAGCCGGGGACGCGGAGGATGTTGCCGCGCGCCCACGCGTGCGACGCGGCCACCAGGTCAGATGGCAGTTGCATGCCGACGCCCAAGGCGTGGCCGATGTCCCAGGTGTGGATGAACGTGTCGTTGAACACGATGGTGACCATCGACTCGATCGTCCGGTCGCCGAGGCCAGGCAGCGAGATGATCCGATCCAGGGTCTCGTCGGTCAACACCTGGGCACAAGCGGCGCGGGCCCGGCGCCATGTGGCGAGTGGGTCGTCCCCGGCGAGCTCGCCGGGATGCGGGGAGCCAGGCCCGCCCGGCGGGCCACCATACGTTTCCCCGGTCGCCCAGCACCGCAGCTGGTCCTGTCCCCAGATGACATGCCCCGCGACGTCGCGGACCGTCCAGTTCGCACACGCCGACGGTACCTCCCACTGGTCGGTGGGAACGGACGCGAGCATCGTGTCGATTCCGTCTTGGGCGCGTCGATACGAGGCCATCGGGTTCATGACGACCCCCCTTCCAGCATCTCGGCGACCCGGCGCATCATCTCGTCGGACGGAACGTCCTCGACGTGGGACGCGACGGTCCAGCCGTGGCCGAACGGATCGATGATGTAGCCGTTGCGATCGCCGTAGAACTGGTCCTGCGGCGCCCGCGCCACAGTTGCACCGAGCTTCGCAGAGCGCTCCACGGTGGCGTCGACGTCCTCGACATAGACGTACAGCGAGGTCGGCGAGCCGTCGAGCCCACCCGGCGGCGGCGCCTTGGTGCCCATCTCGGGCGAGGCGTCATCGACCATCACAACCGAATCGCCGATCTCTATTTCGGCATGGGCGACCGTGCCGTCCGGACCGGGAATCCGCATCCGCTCCGTGGCGCCGAGCACCTCGGCGTAGAACTCGAGCGCCTTCACGCCTCCGTTCACCACCAGGGCCGGCGTGACTCGCCGGTAGGTGTCGGGGATTGGGTCAGGCTTCGTCGTCGCCATATCAGTGCAGCTCCTTTGCTCGGTCATTCGTATCCGAGGCGTTGGCCTCCACCCATGAGACGATCGGAACAGGCCCTGACACGACATCGGCACCAAAAAAAATCGTCATTCGTGGTACCCGGCTCGCCGCGCCACACACGCACCGAGCGGACCTGCCACGGCCACGTGAACAACCGCTCGATCGCAGTCCGACGCCCTGCAAAGCGAGCGGGTGTCGAGTCGGTCGATGGAGTCGACGCCTGTCGAGATCCCGGATGTCTCAGAACCGGAAGGGTCGCCGGCCCTCTTCTCTTGACCTTCACGGTTCCCGCCTTGCAGTTGAGGACCTGCTGAGTACCAAGACCAAGCCGAGGGGCAGCCGCCGGCCACGAAAGCGCGGGTCGGTGCGTTGCAAGGCGGTGACTCGACCTTGTACCGGCATACGGTGCGGCGTGCGCGTTTGCGCAGGTCAAAGGCGGCGGCGAGTCGGCCATGTACGCCGGACACCGTGACACGACTGCACTGACCTGCGAAACGTGTCGTCCGACAAGCGTTGGGGCACACCGGGGGCACAAAAGACGAGAGCGACGTAATCACTCAGCCTCGTGGACAGCGTCCTCTGGAGGGCTCAGCACCCGCCGAGGACCGCGTCGACAGCGGCTCGCGTTCGAGCCTCCGAGTCGTGCCGTGCAGGTCGGTTGTCATGAGTGTTCCTGTTCGGTGTCGTCATCGATCAGTGACGGGTGGCCATGACGGGCTCCACGGCCGGTTCGGGTGGAGTGCCGGCCGGCACGTCAGCGACTGTCGGCGTTTTGGGCCGGGAGGGGAGGAGGAGGGCGGCCATGAGTGCGCCGGCGAGCGCGATGGCGCCGAGGATGGGGTAGGTGCCGTTGAGGCTGTGGATGAAGGCGTCGCTCGCCGCGGAGCTCAACTGCTGGGCGGGGACGGTGGCACACGTGGGGCACAGGAGGCAGCACGTCATTGCACCTCGCGCGCTGCGCAGATCCGTGGTGGGCAACTCACCCACCAGCAGGCCGGCGGTGTCCGAGGAGCAACGGAGCGCATATCGCCGGATATGGCCCCTCCAATACCGTTCGGGAGAGCCGCCGTTAGGTGCGGCCCTGGCCGCGAGTGGCCGTTGCAGGTAGTCATAGAAGCGGTCGATGTCGATGGCCAGGGGTGCCGTTGTTCTGGGAGGGAGGCGCGCGTGGAACCAAACGAAGCTCTATCCGATTGTCGCCGTCCTGTCGCTGGTGACCGTCGAGTACGGCGGGTGGGCGCTTCTCACATTCGTCAGCGCTCGGCATGGACAGCTCAACGATTTCCAGACCCAGTTCTTCCGCGCCGGGCACGCCCACGCTGGCGTCCTCTTGGTGCTTTCACTCGTCTATTTCCTGTACCTCGACACCAAGACCGACTTCTCGGAAACCACGCAGTGGATCGTCGGCGCCATCCTGCTGGCCGGGATCCTGGCGCAATCAGGCGGGTTCTTCCTGCACCTCGGCGTCGGCGAGGCCGGCCGCGGCTCCATGGGCACGCGGCTGACCCGGTCGGGCGCGCTCCTCATCGCGACGGCACTAGTGATCCTCGCTGTCGGAATCGCCCAGACGTGACCGCCGACGACAGATCCGTCGACACGCGGGACGACCAAATGATGCAACGAGTGAGCGCTGCGATGTACTAGGCGCAGCCGGGATTCAAAGAGCTCGGTTGTCGCGTGATGTCCTCGCGTGCCAGATGTTGCAGATGGAATCGGTGTCGGTGAGGAAAGCATCGCCAACAAACTGGATCGAGTTGAGGGCTCGCTGCGCTGCTTCTTCGTTGCCAGCTGCGCAAGCATCGGTCACGACAACGGGGATGTAACCGAGATCAGCCCCGTGACGAACAGTGGGTTCGATGCCGATCTCCATCGCGACGCCCACTATGACGAACACGCTCATCGCGCAGTCCCGCAGAGCAATGTTCAACGGTGTCCCCTCAAAGGCCGACATCGTGATCTTGTCGAAGACTGCTTCGGTTGCTAGCGGCTGCAGCTCCGGAGTGATGGGGAAGCCAGGCGAATCGCGCAGGAACCACGGCTCGACTTCATTCACGCCGGTGACGCGCTGCCAGGCCATCGCTTGCCGGAGCTGGAAGACACCGGCGACGTTCTTCGGAAGTGACATGTGGCGGCAGAAGAACACTCTCACGCCTGCGCCACGTGCCGCGTCGACAACACGCTTGGCAGCTGCGACGACTTGGTCGGATCGCGCGAGTTGCTGCAGCACGCCGACCTGCATGTCGTAGACGAGTAATGCGGCGCGGGCGGGATCACATGCCTCGCCGAGTGTCTCTGGAATCCTCAGACCGAATGCGTTCTCCATTTCGACCCCTGAACTTCGCCCCGAGAATGGCTACAGCTTGTTCGTTGAGATGCCGAAGGCGCGCCAACAGCGCCAGCCTGGCGGCCATCCTCAACGACCATTCCGCCAGTCCGTTGGATGCCCGACGCCGATCGATACACTCAACGAGGAATCTGAACCTCAAGATATTATGCCCGAACTTGAAGACAGTCGACCGGCGCCGACGTCGGAACCCGATACCGACCACGTGGACCATGTGCGCGCCCAATGGGCGGAGACTCGCCCGGAGCTCGACACGGGGCCCGCAGCCGTGATCGCGCGTCTCGGGCGCGCCGCTGCGTACGCCGACGCGGCGGTCAACGCTCGGCTCGCCGAGTTCGGGCTCACGCGCGAGTCGTTCGATGTCCTCACGAGCCTGCGACGTAGTGGATCTCCGTGCCGTCTCTCTCCCACACAGCTCTATCGAGAGCTGATGCGTAGCTCCGGTGCGATGACCCATCGGCTCGCGGGCCTCGAGCGTGCTGGGCTTGTGAAGCGCGTCCCCGATCCGGGCGACGGACGCGGGCTGCTCGTCGAGCTCACGCCCAAGGGCCGCGCGCTCGTCGATAGGGTCGCACCGCTACATCTCGCGAACGAGCGCCGGCTGTTGGCGTCGCTCAGTCCGGAAGAACAAGACCGGCTCGCTGGGCTGTTGCGCAAGCTGCTGCAGACATTCGAGCGCGAACAACCCACGCCTCCGCCCAGTGGGCGTGGCGGCCGGCGCAAATCAGCGGCGCGGCGATCACGGCGAGGCTGATACGCCACTGGGTCCGGTTAGCGTCCGAGCGTGTCGATGATGAGCTGGGCGGTTTCGCCGCCGCTGAAGTTCTGTTGACCGGTGACCAGATTGCCGTCCCGTACGGCGAAGCCCTTCCACAGGCCGGCTTGGACATAGTTGGCGCCAAGGGCCTTCAGCTCGTTTTCAACGCGCCACGGCATGACGTGCTGGCCCTTCGAGAGCGACCCCATGTCCCACATCGCCTCGTCGGAGAAGTCCTCCTCGACGTTGGCAAAACCGGTGACGGTTTTGCCCTTGACGAGGGGCTCGCCGTTCGATAGCTGCGTATAGCGCAGGAGCGCGACCCCATGGCACAGGGCGGCAGTGACCTTCGCCGCTTCGAAGAATTCGACGAACTTGCGCTGCAGGTTGGTCGCATCTCGGTAGGTGAACATCGGGCTCTGACCACCGGCGACCACGAGAGCATCGAAGCGGTCGACGTCGATGTCGTCGACGGGCTTGGTGTTCTGCACGAGCTTCAGGAACTCGGGATCGTGCTTGTAGCCCCGGCTGATCACGTCCTCGGCCTGCCACTGACTGGAATCTTCGGGGTCACTCATCGCGTCGGCCTCGCACGCGCCCCCTTTCGGACTGAACACCTCGACTTCGTAGCCGGCCTCGGTGAAGTGGAAGTACGGATGGGTGAGCTCCGCCCACCAAAACCCGACCGGCCAGCCGTGCGTCGTCGACGTTGCCGGGTTCGCAATCACGATTGCGATCCGCTTGGGACGGACAGGATTGACGGGATTCCGGTTCTTGTGACTCATGGCTGCCCTCCCCACTCCGCTCGCTTGACTGTCTGAACCTGAAGATAATATAGTTGAACTTGAAGATAGTCCAGGCGGCGGGAAAGGAGGTTTGATGCTCGCAATGCACCCCATTGACGTGATGCTCACTGCGACAGATCTCAGGGTCGCGGAAGAGTTCGACCGCGACAGGATCGGGCTCGACCTCCTGATCGAGAGCGACGAGTTCGTGACGTTCAGGTGCGGCGGCGACAGCCGGCTCGTCCTGACCCAGAGCAGCACCCGGAGCAACGAGCAGCAGACCAAGGCGAGCTGGCGCGTCGCCGATGTCGTCTCGGAGGTTGCCGGCCTGCGCGCCACGGTGTCGACGTTGCCGAGTACGACGAACCGGGCCTCAAGACCCTGGGCGGCGTCGCCGACGTCGGCTTCGCACTGTCGGCTTGGTTCGTCGATCCCGACGGAAACACGCTCGGGCTGCTGCAGTTCAAAGACAGGAGGCAGGGATGAGCCGGCGCGGTGCGGCAGGCGCGGACGCTGGCGCTCCGCCCGAAGGCATCGATGGTCCCGTCACGACCACTGTGGTCCGCCGGGTGAAGCCCGGTCACGAGCCCTTCTACGACCAGTTCCTGGAGGGCATCATCGCTGCGGCGAGCCGGTTCCCCGGCCACTTGGGCGTCGAGGTGTTCCGACCCGAGAGCGCGTCCGCCGGCGAATACCGAGTCGTCTACCGTTTCGACACTGCCGAACACTTGCGCGCGTGGCTCGACTCAGATGAGCACGCAGCCTGGCTCGAGCGCGCCGACCCGCACGTGCTCGGCCCGATGCGAACGCAGTTCGTCACCGGCCTCGAGACCTGGTTCACACTTCCGGGCCGACCGGCCAGCCCGCCACCGCCGCCGTACAAGATGGCCCTGGTCACCTGGATCACGATCTTCCCACTGATCACGCTCGTGGTCGTCGTCCTCAGTCCGTTGCTGAAAGGCCTCGCACTCGTTCCGAGCCTGGCGATCACCACGGCTGTGACCGTCCCGATCATGACGTGGGTCGCGATGCCCCTGATCACCCGGCTGCTACGCGGCTGGTTGTACCGCGACCGTTGACCATGCAGGTGGCGATGCGCACGAGCATCTCACACGGAGGAAGTGATGGCGCCATATCCGATCGACCGAACCCAGTACGACCTTGAATGAGTCGTTGAAAGGCATTCTGGAAGAGTCTGGAGAGTCTTAGGAGGAGGACATGGAAAAGTCGGGTTCGACCGAGGGCCAGTCGGCATCTGAGCTGATCGACAAAAGGATCGCCGAGCTCGGGGACTGGCGCGGGGAGACCTTGAGCAGGATGCGCGAGCTCATCAAAGAGGCAGACCCGGACGTCGTGGAGGAGTTGAAGTGGGTCAAGCCGACGAACCCGGGGACTCCCACATGGTCGCACGACGGGATCATCTGCACCGGCGAGTCGTACAAGTCGATCGTGAAGTTGACCTTCGCCAAGGGTGCTTCGTTGAAGGACCCGGCCAAGCTCTTCAACTCGAGCCTGGGCGGGAACACAAGGCGCGCGATCGACATCCATGAGGGGGAGAAGGTCGACGCGGGCGCGTTCAAGGCGCTCATCCGTGCCGCGGTCGCCCTCAATGCATCAGGCGGAAAGGCAAGCCCGAGGCGAGCGTAGGCCACCGCGATTCTGCTCCTGAAGAGGTCAGACATCGCTGTCGCCGCGGTCTGTTCGCCTTCCGTCGGGGACCAACCGCGCACCGAACGCCGCAGCTGATGACGGCAGCTCGGCACGTCCTAACGGCGCAGATCGGCACGAATATGCTCCGTTGCTCGGCGGCACGCGACGCCGGTTCTGCCCCAATTCGACTGGTGGCGCGCTCGCCTTTCTGTGCGGATGACGCGGGCACGGGCATACCAGATTGGGCAATCTGCGTCCCCTCTCAGGGCGCCCGCCCCCCTAGCGCCGATGACGAATGCGTGAGTCGCCGGATCTCCGCTCCTCGTCGCGTGTTCACATCAGAACGGCTGCGGAATTGAGAACGGCTACGACAAGATCGCCTCGGTTACTAGCGCACGCCCCTGCTTGTCGACGTAGGTGAGCGTCATCGCCTTGATATCGACGGTCCACTTCTCGACCCCGCTGTCCGCCAAGCCCTTCGACATCTCGAGATAGCTCGTCTTCCCGAGCTCGTGTAGGCCGAGATGCTCGACGACCTTCTCGCGGTCGCTGGCGTCGTTGACGGGCAACATCTCGTGGACCGCGGCCGACACGACGCTCCGCCCGTCCTCGGCGAAGTACTCGGAATGCCCGTCGCTGAGGTGCGAGTCGTACTTCTCGACACCGATCGCGTTGAGCGCCCGCACGTACTCAGGGAGCCGCTCCATCGTGCCGAGACGGTCGTGGATGTCATGGATCTGGTCGATCGTGAACATGAGGTCACGTTGGTCATGCAAGACAGTGCGCCCGGATGGTTATCGTGTCACGACGGTCTCAATGCAACACCAGCGCCTTCAACTGCGACTCTTGCTGTTCGTGGGACTACAGAATGTCGTGCCATAACGACACCGCGACTGCACATCACGACGCACATAGCGGCACGTACTGGTGCGTCGCTACGCCCCCTTACGCCACGCTTTGATTCGTGGCTCGACGTAGTCGCCTGCGACATCGTCCGCCCACACCAACAAAGCTGCGAGCCGAGCAAGCGTGTCGCCATGGCGTGTGGCGAGTTGGTCAACGTAGGACTCTTCGTCGGGTGAAGCTTCTGATTCGTCCAAGATCACTCCTACAACCTGGTCGGCCCATCCTGACCAATCGACTTCCCGCGCCCACGCCAGAAGTGCCTCCTTCTCGACAGGCAGGGCAAGGCTCTCCAGAACTTTCATGGGTATGTCCGCAATGAGCGATTCGGCGAGTCGACGAAGAGTCGTCTCGACCCTGCCCGTGCGTTCGGGCAGAACCGCATTGGCTCGGTGGACGCCTACGGCTTCGAGCGTCCGTCCCGGTATCCCGGCGAGAATGAGCCGCTGCGTTTGGCGTTGACGGTCGAGCTGCTCCGTGAAGAAAGGGTGCCCCGGGATCACCGGGTGCGCAGCCTATGCGCCCCTCCGCCTTGGGGAAGCCGCTCCCGCATGACGCGACCGCGGCACGTGGCTGAGCGGGTGCAAGGCTCCGAACCAGCACCCTCCACCGTCGATCCGCGTTTCGAGCCGGTTCAGGATGGACTGGCGGTTGGGGAATTGATTCTCGGGCCTAGCTTGCCATCAGGCCATCGCATCCCTCGATGATGCTGCGCCCACACGACGTCTTTAGGTCCTTAATTGGGGTCGACTTCGTCAAGGGTGAGAACCGCGCTCACGCCCGGTAGCGCCCCGGCAGGGGCGACGGTGAGTAGTCCGCTGGCTGCCGGCTCTTGACGCCGGTCGAGCGCATCGACAACTTGTAGTTCACCTGCGCGCGTTCGTCCCCCACGACTCGCATGCCGCCCCTGAGGTGAGAAGCCAGCTATGCCGGACGTCTCAGTCCTGGACTCAACGATGCACTACGAGGAGGCGGGTGACGGCAACCCAATCGTCCTGCTCCACGGCAACCCCACCTCGTCCTTTCTGTGGCGGAAGGTGGTTCCCGGCCTGGTCGGCGAGGGCCGCGTCCTCGCCCCCGACCTCATCGGGATGGGACGATCGGGCAAGCCGGACATCGCCTACCGCTTCGTCGAGCATGCTCGCTATCTCGACGCCTGGTTCGATGCCCTCGCCCTCGAACACGTCACGCTCGTGGGCCACGACTGGGGCGGCGCGCTCGGCTTCCACTGGGCTCGACGCCACCCAGACCGGGTCGCCGCGGTGGCCTTCATGGAAACGATCGTGAGGCCAACCAGCTGGTCCGAGTTTCCCGAGGCGGCCCGAGAGATCTTCCAGGGCTTTCGGACGCCGGAGACCGGGGAGCAGCTGATTCTCGAGCAGAACCTGTTCGTGGAAGCGGTGCTGCCGGCCTCGATGCTGCACCAGCTCACGACCGAAGAGATGGACGCGTACCGGGAGCCGTTCCGGGAGCCAGCGGACCGCCTCCCCACACTGGCTTGGCCACGCGAGCTCCCGATCGACGGTGAGCCCGCGGACGTCGTGGAACTCGTGGATTCCTACGACCGATGGCTGGCGTCGAGCGAAGACGTCCCAAAGCTGCTGCTCACCTTCGAACCCGGCGCCATCATGAGCGAGCCGGTGGTTCGGTGGTGCCAGGAGACCATCGCCGCGCTCGAGATCGCCAACGCCGGACAGGGCATCCACTTCGTCCAGGAGGACGAGCCCGAGGCGATCGCCAGAATCGTCAGTGAATGGCGTCGACGGGTGCTCGCCTGACGATGCCGGCGGCTGTTCGCAGACGCGACGGAGGTTCCTAAGCTGCGTCTCGTCGAGAGCCAACCTTTCCGCTCGGGCATCGTGCTCCTGCGCTACCGGACAGCCTGACGGCGGTAACTGCCGGCCTCCGTCCACGGCGTCGGCCTCCGTGGTTCGTGACGCTCAGCGGCAAAATGATGCCACCCTCCGCATCTCGTTGTTGGCCTTGACGAAGGGCACGCTGACCAGAGCGGCTCATGACCTCGAGAGCGCGCACAGAACGACGCCGTCGAGCGCACCGAATGCCGCATCGATTGCGCCCATAGCCGGCGATACGCGCTCCATCTGACACCCGGCTCGGCTTGAAGCAGGGCCCGCCCATATCTGCCGATCTGAGCCTGTGATCCCAGTACAGAACGTCACTGCAGAACGACGCGTGGATCACGAGTCGGCACGCACATAGCGGCTTTCTGTGTGGGGTGGTGGCGACCCGGAACGGGCGTGCCGGCAAAAGCGGGACGTCAGAGCTTCGAGACGCCTTCGCCATCCGGGCGCTCTATGAACGCCGTGTCGGGAGGTCGTTCGCGCAGATGTTCATTGATCCGGAAGGCGCTGGCACGGGAAGCGCCGCGCGGGAAAGCTGTGTGCATGGTGGAAGATCTCTGTCGTCCGCAACGGGTCGGGATGAACCACCTGGGTTTCTCTGTTACGGATCTCGACCGGAGTATGAAGTTCTACTGCGACGTGCTCGGTGCCGAGTTGGTTCGCGCACCGTACGACGGCGATAGCCCGTCGTTTTCGGGGCGTATGGCGCTCGTCATGCTCGGTTCGAACGGCCTGGACCTGTACGAGCATGCGGGCGACGAAGGGGAGCGGTTCGAGCCCGCGCGAACTGGCCTGGATCATCTCGCTCTCGTCGCCGAATCGTTCGAGCATCTGAAGACGTTGGCAGATTGGCTTGACGCTTGCGAGGTCCCTCGCTCGGAGATCCGCGATGTCGGCGTCGGGGCGATGTTTGACTTTGTCGATCCGGACGGCATCCAAATCGAGTTCTGCTTTACAGAGCAAGCGAAGCTCCCGGAGTCGGCCGTGTATTCGTCGACGGCCGGATCGCGTTGAGCGCGCGGTGGTTCATCTCCGGCGCCTAAACCCATGATGGGTGGCTGAGCGCATGGAAATCGCCCCACGGCGCCCGACGACCGCGCGCCGGAGGATCGCGACGTAGCTGCCGACCCGCGCTCAACCTCCGCGCACCGAACGGACGCACAGAACATCGCCAGACGAGCGCTCCAAGCGCGCCGATCGGCACGTAAGCGTGCACTCGGAGCATGCCCGCTGTGGGTCGCTAGCCCGGCAAGATGGCGGCGTGCACGATCGACCCTGCGATCTCGGAAGCTCGGCTGCTCGCTTCATCGAGGTCTAGGCGTCTCGGTCCGACTTGTAGGTCAGGAAGGCGACGCCGTCATCGAGGGTCTGGGTGTCGACGAGGCGCATGGGTTTCTTGTCGCTGGTCTCGCCGAAGAGGCGCTCGCCGGCTCCGAGCACGACCGGGTAGATCTTCAGCCGCAGTTCGTCGACGAGGTCGTGCTCGATCAGTGTGCGCAAGAGCTGGAAGCTGGCGGGGATGACGATTTCCCCGTTTAGCTCCTGCTTCAGCTTTGAGACCTCGTTCACGACGTCGCCGTTCAGGACCGTCGAGTTGTTCCAATCGGGATGTTCGAGGGTCGAGGACACGACGTACTTGGGCAGGCTGTTCAACCTGTCCGCCAACTCGCCACTGCGGGATGGCCACCGCGCTGCGAACCATTCGTAGCTCCGCCGACCCAGCAGCAGGGCTTCGGCGCCCAGCGCCTCGTCGAGCGCGGCCTTGTTGACCTCTTCGCGGTCCTTGATCTTGCCGACCCAGCCGCCGAGCCTGAAGCCCTCGTCACCGGCCGGGTCCTGGACGACTCCGTCGAGCGAGACGTTCTCGCTGATCACGATCTTTCCCATTTCGGTTCTCCTTTTGTTGGTGCTGGGAGCGATCACTGCCGCTGGCGGCGTGGATACTGAGAATGCGTGTGCTCTCGCTCATCTCGCTCCTGTTCTGATCACCACATCTCTTCCAGCAGCTCGAGCACTACGTCCGGCGGCGCCGGGCGTGGGTTCGACTTCGCTGGCGGGCGCTCCGCGTTCGCCTGCGCCAGCTTGGGCAGGTCCTGCCTGGGCACCTCGAAGTCGCGCGGCCTCGAGGGACCCGCCAGCGCCGCGAGCGCGCTGAGTCCTGCGACGGGGTCTTCCTCGGTTGATCGCTTCGCCATACCGCGCCACCTCGACCAGCGGTACGGCGAGGATGTTCGTGTTCGGGATGCCGACGCGTTGAACGAGATGTCGACGCGGACCGCGTTGTCGATCACGGTCTGTAGATGCTCGTCCACGGCCTGTTCGTCGAGCGCGTCGACCTCCGCCGCCCCGGCGGATCCGCCGGCGGCGACGATCTCCTTGGCGACAACTTCGACGGGTGCCAGAGAACGCCCGGTAAGGAAGAGCCTCGCCCCGTCAGACGCAAAGGCGCATGCGACGGCGCCGCCGATGGCGCCTCCGGCTCCATAGATCACCGCAACCTTGTCCTTGAGCATCATCTCTGGCTCCTCTCGGTGCCGGGGCGGTCACACCCGCCCACCTTCTGGGTTGAGACCGACGGCTGAAAGTGATCTGTCGGCGTCCGGATTGTCAGAGCCGTCGATGATGTAGACACCGCGGCGTCGGGCAACTGGGCGCCCGGCAACCGCCCAGTTCTCCCCTCGGTCGGTGTCTGTACAGGGTGAATGACATACCCGGAGGAGGAGACATGAGCGAACGACGGTCCGTTCTGGGATGTAGTCGAGGGCGAGCGCTGTGCCTCCGGCGGCGGCCACGCTCGGTTTGGAGTTCATCGACGCGGACGGGGACGCCGGCACGGTCGAGCTCGCGTTCGAGGGAACCGAGGACTTCACCAACCCGGCGGGCAACGTCCTCGGAGGGTTCCAGGCGGCGATGCTGTGGGAGACCGTCGGCGCGGCCCTGCTGGCGACGCTCGAGCCCGACCAGATCCAGTCGACGACCCAGATGACGGTCAACTTCATGCGGCCTGTCCGTCCCGAGCGGATCGTGGGCAAGGGTCGCGTCGTGCACCGAGAGGGAGATCTCGTGTTCCGCGAGGCATCGCTGATCGACGCGGACGAGCAAGTGGTCGCGACTGCCACCGCGACGGCTCGCGTCATCGGCCTCGCCCAAGCTCGTGCGGCGGCCTAACTGGGGATTCAGTTACCGCCGAGTCCTCGGGCGAAAGGACCGGAGCCGCCCCCGCCTCGGGTAACACTGATGACCCGTACCGTGCGCTATAGGTCCGCACCAGAACGGGCATTCTGCGTGCGAGGTGCGCCTCCACCAACCGCTGTATCCACCACCGCGATCTGAGATGCGACACGCCTCAGAACGAGAAGCGCGTTGCGCCATAGGGTTCGGCGGTTCCGAACGCGTAGACCCGCTCGGCCGTCACGCGGTACAGGTACCACGGCGGCGGACCGGCTGACGGCGCGCTGAATTCTGCGGTAAACGCGTCGTTCTCCACGCGTGCTGGCCAACCACCGTCGCGGGCGATGGCGGCGATGCGCTCGAGATCGTCAGGATCGGTGACGCGATCGGCGCGACCTTCGACGGTGATGTCGAACGGTTCCGTCGCGACGCTCATCACGCATTCGGGATTCGTGGCGAGGTTCTTGGACTTGCGCGTGCCCGGACCCGAGGTGAAGTAGAACGACCCGTTGTCCCAGAACGCGCCCACGGGCACGACATGCGGCGTACCGTCGGGGTCGACCGTCGCGAGCCAGATCGTGTGCCGATTCGGACCACCCGTGTCCGGCGCTTGCGTGATACCGCTGTCGAGGTGGTCACGCACTCGCTCCCATGAGATCGGTGGCGCGTTGTAGCCATCGAGATTCGTCTGCTGCTCAGGATCGCGGCGAGTCATCGGATCGCTCCTTTCACAGTCGCGTCAACGTTTGACAGATCGCAGATGGCGCGCATAGGCAACGAAAGGGCGTCAATGTTTCCGCTCTGGTAGCCCATAACTGCCGATCCGCGTCTGAGCGACGCGCACCAACGACGCGACAGAACGACAGCGGTTCGGTACATCCGAGCAGCACAGATCGGCAGTGATGATCCACCGGGCGCGGTTGTCGCGCTGGTAGGGAACGTGCAGGGTCTCGTTCACTCGGTCTGACCCGCAGATCGGCCGGCCCCGGTTGGGTGCCTTGGAAGTGATCAGTCGGCCGGGTGTGCGAGGTCCTGTGCGTCGCACGCACCGGTTGGGCGAACGTGACCGAAGAGGCGCCTGTGCGAGGGCCCGATCACTGTCCTGTCCGCCCGCCCGGCGGTCGTGCCATCCCCTTGGTCTGTGATGAGGAAGGAGTGGCATGACCACGATCGCGCAGTCTGGCGTCGGGCGCCGAGTTCTTGGCGGTGTCGATACCCACAAGGAGGTGCATGTCGCGGCGGTGATCGACGATCTCGGCCGCATCCTCGCCACCGCCGAGTTCGCTGCGACCCGCCGCGGCTACCGGCGTCTGCTCGCCTGGTTGGTGAGCTTGGGTGAGCTCGTCGCCGTCGGTGTCGAGGGCTGCGGGTCGTGGGGAGCGGGGCTGGCGCGCTACCTCGCCGCCCGCGGTGCCGCGTCGTCGAGGTCAACCGGCCCAACCGCCAGCACCGTCGCCGACGGGGCAAGTCCGACACCGTCGACGCTGAAGCCGCGGCGCGGGCGGTGCTCGCCGGGGAGGCCAGCGTGACCCCCAAGACCGGGACCGGTCCGGTCGAGGCGCTCCGCCAGCTGCGCGTGGCTCGAGCGGGAGCGATGAAGGCTCGCACCGCGGCGGCCAACCAGCTGCACAGCCTCATCGACACCGCCCCGGACCGGGTCCGCGCCCAGCTCCGAGACCTGACCTTCAAGAAGAAGATCGCCGTCGCCACCGGGTGGCGGCCGACCGTCACCGCGGCCCCCGAGGGTGCCTCCCGCTACGCGCTCGCGTCCGTCGCGCGGCGCTGGTGTGCCCTGGCGCTCGAGATCGCCGAACTCGACGGGCGCATCAAGACGATCCTCGATGAGGTCGCCGCGCCGCTCATCGCCGTGCACGGTGTCGGCTACGACACCGCCGGCCAGCTCCTCGTCACCGCCGGCGACAACCCCGAGCGGTTGCGCCACGAACGCTCCTACGCCGCGCTCTGCGGCTCGTCTCCGGTCCAGGTCTCCTCAGGCAAGACCGACCGACACCGGCTCAACCGGGGCGGCGACCGCCACGCCAACTCGGCGCTGTGGCGCATCGTCATCGTGCGCATGACCTCACACCAACCCACCAAGGACTACATCGCCCGCCGCACCGCCCAAGGACGCACCAAACAAGAGATCATCCGCTGCCTCAAGCGCTACATCGCCCGCGAGCTCTTCCCCCACATCAACAACGTGATCACGCCCATCGACATCGAACCCGCGCCAACCAACCGACGGATCGCTGCTTGACACCAAGAGGCGCATCACATCTCGAGCGCTCTACCAACCCCTCCGGGGGTTCATGAACGCCCGGGTGACGGGGTGTTCCGCTGGCAGTCTGCAGAACTGGGGAACAGCAACAAGTCCTCCGAGGCGATCAGCGTAGGATGTCGCCGACCTCTAGGCGGCTCGGCGACGTTGAGGAACTCGCGAGCCGCAGTCAAGTGATCGATTGCCATCTCGATCGCTTCGTGATCCAGGTTGCCGCTGAGCAGCAACGTCGAAGTGGCGTTGTTCGCCCGGACGCTGGCTTCCTCCCGACAGATCCCCACGAGCTCGTCAATCGGCGTACCGCTTCGCTCGGCCAAGAAGGTTCTCACCCCGCCGCACAGGCCGTTCACAAAGAGCATCGTGCTAGCAGCCTCCAATCCTTCGAGAGAATGACGTTCGTGTAATTCGCTTGGCGCAGCATCGCGTCTCGGGCTTGTGGATAGATAGTGCGAATCCCTTGCGGATGTGCGCACGGCTATCCGACCAGCGGCGTCACCGGCCGTCCGTGCTCGTAGGGCTCGATGGCGCCGGAGGGGCGGAATCGGCGACGCATGGTTTCCTCCGGGGGCTCGAATTCACCTAAGTCTCAAGCAGCCTGACGTAAGTGTCACTCTCGGGGCACATTCGGGGCACGGGAGGGCACAAAATCACGGTCAACAACCGCTAACGACAACAACTCTCGGCGCAAGCGAAAATGGCGTCTGACCTGCACAAAGAGGCACCCACGCAGGTCGGCCGGGGAGTAGCGGTGGCGAGTCGGCCTGTACGCCGGATTCTGTTTCGAGGGGCGGCTGACATGCCCATATGCGGGCTGACCTGCGAAAACA